>Ga0070741_10001354_pt1 | contig 75818 bp, 71 predicted proteins | sample Coa_R1_4_FD_66440 | JGI IMG/M metagenome (GOLD analysis project Ga0070741, IMG submission 66440) | Surface soil microbial communities from Centralia Pennsylvania, which are recovering from an underground coalmine fire - Coalmine... | ecosystem: Environmental > Terrestrial > Soil > Unclassified ...
ATTTCCAAGCTGCTGGTGAAGTTCAGCGCACATCATCCCGAATTGCGCTCGTCAAGTTTCGTCGTCCCGCAGGTGCCTGGCACTGTGCCTCGCAGTACTCCTGTCCCTGGTGTGATCGAGTCAGTTTTGAAATCGAAGAAGTATCTTCTTCCGGCGGTCGCATTCCATCCGATCATTACCGGTTTTTTGGCCGCGGCTTATGTAAGCGATGGGCGCTTCGATCCCAGTCGTCACGCCATGATTCTCGAGTCCGGGCGAGACCTTGAAGCTCCGTTGCCCTCAGGCGAGCGGCGCAGCTATGAAAGTGAATTAAACGGACTGGTGGCAAAGCACGGGCTCTTTGTGCACCATGCGGACTCATGGGAGAGGCTGCAAGCGTCAGCGGAGCCGCAGTTCGACGACGATGGCCGTCCGATCCTCCAAATGCGCATGGGCGAGGACTTCGTCAATTTAGGAATCGCGCGCGAAAACATTCTGAATGATTCCCCTGCATTTGCCGAGCAACTGCTGATGGCACGCCTGCGAACCGAGCTACGGCGAGGCGAACCTCGTGCTTCGGACATCGACGTAATGAACGATTGGTCTCTTTTGCGGCGGATAGCTCCTGCCGATAGGCGCTCCAATTAGCCTTTCCGCGACCCTCTTGCCTCTACCCTTCACCGGACCGTATGATTTGAGTCGCATGGCTTCCACAAATCCCTCCTATACGCTTAAGCTGCGCCAAAAAGCGCAAATCATGTCCGCATCGGAAATTGAGCGAACCTTGGTTCGCCTGGCGCATGAGATTGTCGAGAAAAACGGCGGCGCGACGAATCTTGCCTTTGTCGGCATACGTCGCCGCGGAGTACCGATCGCGCAGCGGCTTGGAAAACTCGTAGAGCGCATTGAAGACGCTCCGGTCCCAGTTGGCACGCTGGATATTAGTTTCTATCGCGATGACCTTTCCACGGTTGGCCCGAAGCCCGTGGTGCAGAAATCTGATCTGGGATTCTCTATCGAAGAAAAGAATGTCATTCTGGTGGATGACGTACTCTTCACGGGGCGTACGACCCGTGCGGCGCTCGATGCACTGTTCTCTGCAGGAAGGCCCCGCCGCGTACAACTGTGCGTGTTAATTGATCGCGGGCATCGCGAGCTACCAGTTGAAGCCGCCTTTGTCGGACGAAACGTGCAAACCACGATGAATGAGGTCATCGAGGTCAAATTGACGGAAATCGACAATTCCGACAAAGTCCTCTTGATGGAACGAGAGATTCAGTAACGCTGGGATTCGCTCACGCCGCGACCATAACGAACTTCACTCGTCGGCAATTGGATTTCTGAGCGTTCCTATTCCCGAGATTTCGATTTCGACCGTATCGCCCGCCACCACAGGTCCAACTCCTTCGGGAGTTCCGGTAGCGATCAGGTCACCGGGTTCGAGGGTCATCACCTCGGCTATGTAGCGAACAATTACATCCAAAGGGAAGATAAAGTTCTTGGTGTTGCCGCGTTGACGCGTTTGGCCGTTGACCCGAGTTTCAAGTTCGACACCCGCCCAGGGATCCACTTCCGTACTGACGACGGGTCCCACCGGACAAAAGGTGTCAAAACCTTTTGCGCGACTCCATTGCCCGTCTTGCTTCTGCAGATCACGAGCCGTGAAATCATTTACGACAGTGTAGCCGAGGATGTACGAACGAAGATCTTCATCAGGCCGCAGCTTATGACAACGCCGTCCGATAACCGCACCTAGTTCTCCTTCGAAGTCTGTGCGCTGCGAAAGTTTGGGGCGACGGATGGTCGCTCCCGGAGAGAGCAGCGCCGACAACGCTTTGAGAAAGATCAAAGGTTCTTTCGGCACTTCGTTCCCGAATTCCGCAGCGTGTTCCCGATAATTGCGGCCGACACAGATGATTTTCGACGGTGTGACGGGGTACAGAAGTTTTGCTTGCGAAAGCGGGGTTTGGGTGATCGGCTTGCTGGGAAGGTCCTCTACATCCTCAGCGCGTTCCGGAGCCATCATCAGGAGCCGGGTGATGTAATCAACGCCGTTCGATGACTCAACCAAACCATACTGGGCGGAATTATTTGATTCGAAGCGACAATATTTCATTCGGAACGAACTCCCGCGAATGGAAGAAGACGCCTAGCGAGAGTATTGGAAGTCACACAGGACTGCAAGGCAGTCGGCTACAGCACGGAATCCTATCCCGGATGTTACTGCTCAGCAGGTTGAGCGGGAGTGTAGCTCAGCCTGAGATCAAATTTTGTCGAACGCGTACAGGTGCGATAGCCCACCATCCGGGTCAAGTCGGTATCAGAACCTTCCCGAGCCATCAAATAGGTACGCAACTTCAGGCAGGTAACCTCGGATGGCAAGTGCTTCGTGTAGCGATGATTCGGATCCCTTGAGTCGTTAAAGGGAAATGGGACTCGATCGGCCGCTCCGGAAAGATAGTTCCACGAGAGTGGTGAATTCTCAGAAATCATCGGGGAAACTGGCTCAGAGGAGTTGGCGGCATGAGCAAATGCAACACACAACCCCAGGACGATAAAAAGCACGTAGGTCCTCATACATGTTCCTTTCGTGCAGGATTATAGCTCCGCTCAAGAACCTGTACTCGAACATTCCAAACTCTGAGTCTGATTATGCATCGAAGCTTCAATGTCGCTGGAGCTACAAATTGTCTTGCTTTTCGTCCTCGCCATACCGATTGCCTGTGTGGCATGGACCGTCACGCATGAAGAAGTTTTTCGCGAACCCCGAGAGTATTGTAAGGACCGATCGGCGCGCGGCAACATCTGCAAACGCAAATTCTTTTACCTCTTTACCTGCGAGTACTGCTTCAGCCACTACGTGGTCATCTTTTTCCTGATTATCACGCGTTACAAGCTGCTGTTTACAGACTGGCGAGGTTACCTGATCGCGCTGTTCGCGCTGGTATGGATTGCCAACCAATATATGAGTATTTACGCCCGTCTGCGGCTCGACATCCAGCACGAGCGCATTGAGATCAAGGCAGACGAGCAACAGGTACGCCGTCCGAAAGCCGCCTGAGGTCGATATCGGGAGTAAAGCTGGGGCTCTTGAAAGCCTGCGTGAGGGGGTGAAATGGCACAAGAGCCCCATCTTTGGGGGAAACGCCTTATACACCGCTGGAGCGAGGTGAGAAAACAAGATTCCGCTCCTGTTACGAAATCCGAACAACACCCTTCCCTTTCACGCCTTACCCATGCCTCGTCTTCTCAGTCCGCTGGTTCTATTCCGTTAAAAACAAAGCTGATGTATGCGTTTATTGCTCGAAGCGGGAACCGATATTTCGTGAGCCAGCGGTAGATGCTCACCGCAATTGGTAGACCCCGCAGATGTGCCTTTATTCCTCATTACCTTGGTTACCTGACGCTCGGTGCAGATGAGAAGCGACAATTTAGCTGATGCACCACTGGCGCACATTCCTGTTGCTTGGGGTTGTTGCATTTGCTTGCACAGCACAAGCGAAGCAACTTGCGGTCATTACGGACCCCGGGAATTCCACCGCAAACATCAGTGCTTCCGACCTGGAAAAGATCTTCACCGCACATACGCGCAGTTGGCCTGACGGCAAGGCGATCAAGATTGTGTTGCGCGACCCCACTTCTGCCGATATGCAATTGGTGGTTCGGAAGTTGTTCAACATGTCAGCGGACCAGGCAAGGGCGTTCGTGCGCGCTCATGCAGACCTGATTGTGATCGCTGATTCTGACGAAGCAGTAATTCATCTGGTCGCCAACACGCACGGCGCTATCGGGCTCATCGATCTGTACTCCCTCACTAAGGATGTCAATGTAGTGAAGATTGATGGCAAGCTGCCGGTGGAACAAGGCTATCTATTGAGAGGAAATTGAACATGCACAACAAGCATCTTCCCAGCCGACTAGCATGGATCGCGATCAGTCTGGTTCTTTTCTCGGGCGTAGCCGCAGCTCGGCCGAGTGACAAAGATGCTCTTCCCTTGAGCACGAAGTCGCGCGAGGTACGCCGACTTCTGGACGAGGCTTGGCGACTCAACCTTGATGAGGTGCAACAGGCGAAGGCAATTGAGGTCATGCATAAGGCCATTGCCAAAGACCCAAATTTTGCCTTCGGCCATCTGTTACTGGCGCAGTGCAGCCTGGATCCAGCCGAACAAGTTCGGGAACAGCAGAAAGCTTATGCGACACGCAGTCACGCCAGCGCCGGGGAACAGCTGGCAATCGACTGGTTTCAGAACGCAGCCGATCACAAACTGATTCCTGCCATCACAAAAATGAATGAGCTGTTAGGCAAGTACCCTCACGACCGCTGGGTCGTTTTCCTGGCGAATTGGTGGCTAACTCAGGAAACTCAGTACGAGCGCGCTGTCGCAGTTTACGAACGCTCCGGAATCAACGATAGTCCGGGTCTCATGAACAACACCGCCTATACCTATGCTTACATGCGGCAGTTCGACCGCGCGTTTGCACTCATGGAAAAATATGTGGCGGCTCTGCCCAAGAACCCGAATCCTCAGGATTCATACGCAGAAATTCTGCGCATGGCGGGACGTTATGATCAATCCATCCAGCACTATCGAGCAGCCCTGGCCATCGATCCGCAATTCTATTCGTCTGCATACGGAATCGCTGATACCTATTCCCTGATGGGGAATCAGACGCGCGCGCGGGAGGAATATCAGAACGCTTTCAAGAAGTTCCCCGATATACCGGAACTGCACGTGGTTCAGTGGCGAAGTAGAGAAGCCCAGACCTTTGTACGTGAAGGCAACTACGCCGGAGCGGACCGCGCGTTCCAGGCAATCGCCGATCACGCGCATCAAAAGGCCATGAGCCAAGTAGAGGCCGATACCTACCGCCAGATGGCCCTTTACCAGCCTGATGCAAAACAGGCGATGCACCTTCTGGATCAGGCTGAAGCAGCAGTACGGCAGGGGAAAAACGCAACCTCTCTCGCCCTGCAGCAAGTGCAGGCACAGATTCTGCGTGCCCGCGTAGAAACTGGGCTCAAAATGGGCAACAAAAAAGTCGTCGCTAGCAATCTGCAGCAACTCGAGGTTCTGTCACAGGATGTGAATGACAAGCTTATCGAAACTGCCTACCACGGGGCCGCAGGCGCCGCACTATATTCCAAACACAAATACAACGAAGCCATGTCTCATCTTGAAGAAGATGGCAACAACCCACTCTCTCTGAAGCTGCTGTCCGCGTGCTATGAGAAAGTCGGGTACGCATCCGAAGCCAACCGAGTCAACCAGACCCTGGCAAACCTCAACGATCCATCGTTGGAACAAGCCATCGTCGTGCCCGGATTTCGTAAATGCTTCGAAGACCCACGTTGCAGTGGCAAACTCAAGAACGCGGCACTCACGAAATAAAGCAGCTCAGCCTCTAGCCACCGAGCCGATCTATCTCTTTGCCCGGGAAGACTTGAGGTCACGCAGCGGCGTTGATGCTTCCTCGTTTGCCTTAGAGATCGATCCGGCGGCAGTATCACGCATTCGGGCCGAAGGCTTCCGCTTGCAGATTTTCTTAACGACTTCCACGGGAACCGTCTCGAAAAACAACTTCTTCATTCCGTCCTCAATACCTTTCACCCTAACAAACGGCCGGCTGTACGGGTGAACTCCTTACAAAGCCCTCTCGCTTCGAATTTGCGCGCTCATAGCGTTCGCAGCGCTTTCTTATGCGACCCCACCAAGCTATATATTTAGCGATACGTTAGTGATACTAAGTTTTACGTTATGTTATGATATATTATTGTTGACGTGACGATTATTTGTACGATACTATTCCTGGCATTGTAGTTCAGGATGTCGCGGGAGCAAGCGATTATGGCAAGCGCGCCGAAAAAACTCTCGATGAATTTCAAAACGATGGCACAAGTGGACGTGCCGCAGGGACGGAAAGGCAAGCATCACGAGATTGTGGGACAGATACTGTCCGACCTGGACCAGATGCGCGCCGGAAGCGCGATTAAAGTGCCGCTTCGGGATTTAGCTCAGTCGAAGGAGAAGGTTCGATCGGCTGTCAATCGAGCGACGCGGAAGTCCGGTCGAAACGTGGCGACAGCCAGCGATGATGAGTTTCTCTATATCTGGAATGTAGCCGAGTAAAACTATTTTTTGACTTCATCCCGTTCCACCACACCGTCCTTGATGTGAATCACGCGGTGTGCATATTCAGCAATGTCGTGTTCGTGGGTTACGAGCACGATCGTGTTGCCCTCGCCGTGCAGGCGATCAAATAAAGCCATGATTTCGTTGCCAGTCTGGGAATCCAGGTTCCCAGTGGGCTCATCCGCCAAAATGATTGACGGACGGTTCACCAGCGCACGCGCAATCGCGACTCTCTGCCGCTGACCTCCGGAGAGCTCATTCGGCTTATGCTGCATTCGCTCGCCCATGCCGACGGCCGTCAGTGTCTCTTTAGCCCGCTCGGCTCGTTCTTCTGATGGGACTCCGGCGTAGATAAGCGGCAACTCGACGTTGTGCAACGCTGTTGCACGGGCTAGCAGATTGAATGTCTGAAACACAAAGCCGATTTCCTTATTGCGGATGCGTGCCAGTTCATCATCATCGAGTTCGCTCACCAATTGCTGGTTCAGCCAGTACTGTCCCTTGCTGGGCGTGTCCAGGCATCCGATCAAGTTCATCAGGGTTGATTTTCCCGAACCCGAAGGCCCCATGATGGCGACATATTCGTTTCGTTGAATGTTTAGGTTGACGCCACGAAGCGCATGCACCTGCTGTTCGGAGCCCATGTCGTAGGTCTTCCAAAGGTCGATGGTGCAGATCATCGACGATTCGGGTACAGCTGACAGTTCGGGCTGCGAAAAATTAATGACTTCGGCGGTAGCCATCCTCTTCTCCTGGTCCTGTTGGGCCATCCAGCTTTCGCTCACATCTGGCTCGCATTGCCGCTTCTCATTGGACGGCCTATACGAGCGAACGTTATAAATCTATGATTCTTCTTCCTTTTTAGGTACGGAATTGTCCACTTTTACACCCGAACCTGGGCGCAGAGTACGTAAAACCTTGTAACTGCCGGTAACGATCTCGTCACCTTCTGTAAGTCCTTTTACAACTTCGATATCGGTAGTACCAGCGATACCGATTTCAACCGCGACAAATTGCGCCTTCTGGTCGCGGATTACGAAAACACCCTGAATCTCTTCTTTGCTATTAGACGCTGCTTTCTGCGGCGCTGCCGCTTGCACCGCGTCTTTTTCGCTTTTCGGAACAAGATCTTCCTGGCGACGCACCGCCAAGGCCTGGATCGGGATCGTAAGCGTCCGGCTGCGAGTCGCAGTGGTAATTTTCGCGGTCGCTGAAAGACCCGGACGCAAATCTGGCGGAGGATCCTGTAATGTCACCACAACTTTGAAATCCTTGGCTTCCTGCGCGCCGGTGGTCTGCTGCGAGGTCGAGACGCCGGTGGAGCGCACCATGGCATTGTCGCCGATCTCGGTTACAACCGCTTTGAACGTCTTCTTTGGAATTGCGTCGATGCTGACCTCTGCCGGTTGGCCTAACTCTACATTCACGATGTCGGTCTCGTCGACGCGGACCTCGGCGGTGATGACGGACATGTCGGCGACCGTCATGAGCACGCTTCCCGGGGAGTTCTGGATGCCGATGACAACGCTCTCGCCTTCACGCACCGGGAGACTGGTGATGACCCCATCAAACGGGGCTTGATACATGGTCTTCTTCAGAACGTCCGCCGCATGCGTCAAATTCGCGCCGGCCTGGGCGATACGACGACCGGCCGAATCTTTTTGAGCCTTCGCTTGTGCTACTCGGGCCTGTGCCTGCGCCAGGCCGGCCATCGCAGTCTGGTGCGCGGCCTTCTGGCTGTCAAACTCCTGCTTGGAAATCAGAGCGTCTTTGTAGAGGGCCTGAGCGCGGCTCCAGTCCAGGTCGGATCGTTCGGAATCCGATTTGGCGCGATTGAGATCGGCGAGAGCGGTATTCAGCGCTGCGTCCGCAGCTGCTGCATCGGTGCGAGCGGCTTCCTGCGTGGCCTGCATTGCTTCCAGGTCGGCTTGCGGTTGCACGTTCTCGAGTTGCGCGAGCATCTGACCTTTCTTTACCCGGTCCCCTTCTCTGACGAATAAGCGGGTGATCTTGCCAAAAGCATTCGCCCCAATATTGACGTAAGTCTTGGGCTTGACCTCTCCCGAGGCGCTCACGATGGCAGCCAGATCCTGCCGCTGCGCCTTGGCCGTCTGCACGACGACAACGTTCTTCCGGCTCTGATAAACGCTAAAGCCCAGAATTGCGAGCAGAAGCAGCGCAGCGCCGCCTCCGATCGCCATCTTTTTCCAGGTCCTCATTCCCTCGGCACCATTGCCATGCGTAAATCTGTTTCTTGCGGCTTATGACCGGCAGATGCTTAGGAAACGAACTGCCCACACTAGTAAGTACGCGTCTTACCGCGCTAAAGTTCCCAACTGCCACGAAGACGGAAGGCCATAAAGCCGTGCGATTCTGCTGCCTACAGATGATTATAACGTTCCGTTTGACGCAGCTTGCAGTGAGGCTGGTGCGGGAACTGGCGGCCGGTGGTACGGTCGAGAGAAGTGATTTAGAATCAGTCTCGGAGTCGGGGCGTAGCGCAGCCTGGTAGCGCACCTGCCTTGGGCGCAGGGGGTCGTTGGTTCAAATCCAATCGCCCCGACCAAGTTAATCTGCTTGTTAGTCAGGGGCCGTGGGTGTACTGCGGCTGGAAACGGCGAAAATGCTTCATTGGGCATGCACAAACAGAACGTCGTTAAAGCTTCTGGACGCAAGCCTTAGACTGCTGACTGACTCTATCGAGTCTCCGATTGCCAGTTCTTTTTCTGATCCTGAATTATTTGATAACAATCGCAAGCGGCTTCCGCCAGCTTGAGCTTGTCCACGATTGTCACATTTCCTCGTGTATAGGTAATCATTCCTGCTTTCTGCAAGATGCTGGCAGACACACTGACGCTCGATCTGCGGGTTCCGAGCATTTGTCCCAGGAATTCTTGAGTCAATGGCATCGTCTCGCCTCCGATCCGGTCGTGGCTCATGAGTAGCCATCTGGCTAATCTTTCTTCGACATCGTGCAGGCGGTTGCAGGCAGCGAGTTGTGTTGATTGCATCGCCAAGGCCATTGCAAAACGCTGAATCTGCTTTTCTAACTTGGGGCATTCGGGCAAGATTTTCCGCAGAGTTGGCACATCCAGCCGATAGGCGGTGGCGTCCGCTTGTACCACAACCCTGAGAGGGCTTGTCTTGAAGTCGAACACGATGGCTGACCCGACGAAGCCTTCTTTGCCGATTAACCCAACCTCCACACTTTTTCCATCCGGCAGAACGGTAAGCACTGAGCCCAATCCATTGTTCAGGAAATAAGCTGACCTCATGACTTCGCCTGCCTCGTGCATCACGTGATGAAGATTCAACCGCACGAACTCAAGTGAGGGAAAAAGTTTGGCACATTCCTGCGGAGGAAGAGCCAACAGAATGAGGTTTCCTATTTCCTTGCCAGCGCCGTCTCTTCTTGCGGGTGGTGGAATCGCTTCGGTGGACACAACGCGATTTTTGGCCATTGTGGCTCCTTGCGCAGCGAAAAACGCTGTCTGATTTTTGCAAGGAACCGACGCCCGAAGGGCACGGCGGAAAGATGCTAGAAGAGACTCTTTAACTGTACACCTTCTGTGGAATCAAGTATGTGCGGAATCGGACTTAGTTGAATTCGCATTCGAGCAGACGAACTACTCAACTGGACGTAGCATTGGGCCATAAAGGCAAGCGAATCTCAGGCGGGTGGGTCTTCGATGAGCGTGCCGAAGAGAGACTGGCGTGATTTGTGTGCCGCAGTTGCAAACGAAAGGGACACCAAGAATCTGGTTGTTGGTACAGGAATTGATCCGGGCGTTGGATGAGAAGGAGGAATCTCAATCTCGGACTCAAGTTCCTGAGCCTCGTGACCGTCCGCCCCGAAACGAAAAGGTTGTATCTCAATGAACAAAGAAAAGTGGGAAGAGGTTTATAGACTCGCTGTGCTGGAAGTGGATGCTGGGAAGATGCCAGAACGGATTTCGACCGCAAGTGGGGCGATTGCGGGAAGGTTGCGAGAGCTTGACGGTGACAGCGACCATCACGAGGAAAGAGACCGATTAGAGCACGCACTGAATGCTCTAAAGGTATTGACGACTGAATTGCAGACGTGGCAGTAGGTTTTTGCTCAGGCCGCAGAACGCAGGAGCATTCCTCTCATTGCTTCCAAGACATCGTTGCCGAATCCCTTTTCCTTGGAAAAGATGTGTTTGATGCCGACCCGCTCAGCATCTCTTCGTAGGCCATTGGGCTCGTGCATTGTGAACATTAACATCGGGGTGCCGGGCGCAATCTTCGATATTTCTTTTGCAGCATCCAGCCCATTCATTACTGGCATGGTCAAATCAAGGATCACTAGATTAGGTCGCAACTCCGCCACCAGTGCGACGGCAATCTTGCCGTTTTCTGCTTCGCCACAAACTGACCAGTTTGTGCGCTCCTCGATGGCCGAACGAATATGACTGCGAACGACCGAGCTATCATCGACAATCAGAATCTTGCTCGGCATCAGGCACAAAACCTTGGAAAGATTTGAGGGTCAGCTTTAAGGAAAGGTTGTCATGGGAAACCAGCCAGCTACTAAAATTGGTGCTTCCCATGCAGACCTCTGGCGGGAAAAAGCTGGAAAGCTGGAACCGAAGAGTGTTAGAAACAAACCGAATACCGAAGGCATCAAGTGTCGTGTCTGCCCTGGGCGCAGGGCGTCATTGGTTCAAATCCAATCTCCCCGACCAAAGTTTTGAGGCTGTCGGATACCCAGCGCTCCACCGGAATGATCGGCTTAGCGCACGAACCGCTGAATCTCTGAGTTCAAAGAACTTATGGGGCAAAATCCTTCAAACAAAGAAGTTGCGTGGCGAAATTGCGCCTGAACGACTGCAGGCGGCGATGCATGCGTCCATCATTGGTGGACGCACACCGCCGCCCATGATGTTCGTCCGCAGTTTCGCCCAAGACGTTGTAAATCTCACTGACAGCGGTCACGCGAATCGACTAACTGCGCTGCCCCATGCTCGCAACAGCAGCGAGACAAGGGGCAATGGCGCTCGTGGTCTTGCCGAAGCTATTGTTGGATTTCGAACACGACTCCGCATCCGAGCGGGCAAAATCCAATATCGCCGCCGTTCAGAGTAGTGCCGAACACGTTGCCGTTGGAGTCCACGGCAACGCGATCATCCTGTGGAGCGCCTCCATCTCTTCCTCCTGTGAACCGATGAAGAATGTGCTCCGCGTACGTGCCATTGGAGTTTGGTGTCAGTTTAAAAACCGTCCCGCTGCCGGTCGCACTGCCACCTCCGCCGCCGAGATCGGTTGTGCCATAGAGATTTCCCGCGGCATCAAGCGTGAGGCCATTGAAAGGATTCGCTCCATCAGTGCATGTTGTGCCACAGACGGTAAAGGGATGAATGATGGCCTCCGTCACGCCCCCTCGCGCCCGCGGTGTCAGTTTGAACACGGCGCCGTTACCTCCGCCGCCATTGGTGACCATGCCATAGAGGTTGTCGGCAGCATCGATGACCAGGCCATCCCAGGGGTTGAAGCCGGTGCTCTCGCCATCGAACTTTAAGAGAAAGCTCTCGGTCCAGGTGCCGTCAGGCTGGGGAGTCAGCTCAAAAACTGTGCCGCAGCCCGTGAAATCGGCGAACGGCAAGCAGGCTTGCATGTTTCCGCCATTTTCGGTTGTGCCCCAAAGGTTGCCCTTGCTGTCGAAGACGACGCCCCCGTGAGGATTCTGGCCGTCAGTATTTCCAGGAGTTCCGGGGAAGCTGTGAATGACGCTTTCGGTCCAGGTGCCGTCGGCACTGGGGCTGAGCTTGAAAACCGTACCGCAACCGTTTAAGCAGAACGTCCCGCCGACACCGCCGCCGCCCTGGTTGGTAGTTCCGTAGAGATTGCCGGCGCCGTCGAACGCCAAAGTGGAAAAAGGTTCGGATCCGTCATTTGTTCCAAATGCGCCGAACTCGTGAAGAACAGATTCCGTGTATTCCCCGTTTCCGGTCGGCGTCAACTTGTAGACCACGCCCGATTGCAGCCCAAAGCCTCCGCCCATGGTTGTTCCATAAATGTTGCCTGCGCTATCCAAGATTGGAGCGCCGAACGGGTTCGAGCCATCACCGGCCAGGCCTCCTTTGAAATTGTGAAGAGTCTGATATCTGAAGCCGCCGCCGGCTTGCTTCACCAGTTTGAAAACCGAGCCGCAGCCAACGCTGCAAGCTTCGGTGCCGAAGGTCGCGCCATAGAGATTGCCCGCCGCATCGATTGTCATGCCAGCAAAGGAACCGCCGTTTTCTTTGGTGGACGTTTCGACCCAGGTGTGCAAGACGACTTCTTTTGGCGCCGTGTTCTGAGCCAGGACTGGAAGAGTTAATGCAGCGAGCATAAGTGCCGTGCGAAGCACGAATGAGTGCTTTCGGTTTGCGATTTGGACTCCGCCCGAAACGCCGGAGGCGAAGCCCGTGAAAGTATTGGTTCGGTGCATGCGATCTCCTGTCTACAAATATGTGTGAGGACGCGGTTCTGCTTGCCACACCGTGTCCCTCGGCCTCAAGTGCGAACCGACACGACGAGAATGAGGGAGAACACCGGCAACGATGTCTTCCTGGAGTAAAGCTTGTGTAAACACCGGTAGCAGAGCAGGTAGCCGAGCGGGTCATCCGAGCGAATCGCTGGAAATTCAGGAAACAGGTCGTTCGACAGAAATGATCCGCGAGCGAATGAATCCTCTGCTCACGATGAGAAGGCTTTTTTCCTAGGTTAGCGTCCGCCTAAACTCCACTCATTCGCAAACGGCGCGAGCGCCGGAAGCAGAACAGCTGAACGAGAAGACACAGTGAACATCCGTTCACGCGTTTCGTTTTCACATCAGCCCTTCACGGATGCGGCGAAGGAAATCCTGCCCTTCCCTGCGAGCCTGATCGAGTACCGCGTGCTCGTTCTGATTCTCGAGTTCCACTTCCTGTAAGAGGATGTCGACGGCGTCTTTGGGTTTGAATCCTTGAGAAACAAGCTTGCGAATTCGCTCGGTGAAGCTTGCTGGCTCGGCGGACTTCAAGCGCGGGAGGTAATGGGCGCAATCGTGTTGGCGGAATTTTGCGGTGGCCAGGCGGTCGTAGGCAGTCTTGGCTTCGGGATCACTAAGGAGCGTAGGTAACGGCGTGTTCCACTCGCAAACCGAGCATGTCCATCCCTGAAAGCTGGGCTGGCTGACCCAACGCATGGCTCTGTCGTTGGGATTCGATCTAGGAAGATTGACCACAAGCTTAGGAAACGAGCACTAAAAGTGCCTCAAATATATACCGTATGCGACATTTCCGGGTGTGTTCAGGGAGGTTCTTCCTGATAATCACCGCTGGTCAGTGCGGAAAATGGTAGTGAACGTCTTGCTTGGACGGGATTGGTACGCCGTTGCGCGTGGCAGGAAGGAAGTGCCATTTTTCCAGTGCTGCCAAAACCTGATGGTCGACCGCCGGACCAAGGCTTTGGAGGACGTGCATTTCTGTAATGTTCCCGACTGAGTCGATGGTGATTTCAATAACTACATCGCCAACGCTGCCGTTCAGCAAGTCGGATGATATGTCTGGATCAAAGGAGATCACCGGCAACGCGGGCCGCACTTCAAGTCCGCTGATCGATCCGTAGCTCAAGGAACCGTAGAGGGAGCCGGCTGAGGGCCCATTCGAAGCCAGTGAATCTCTCATTTCGTTGCCCTTTTGCATCCTTGCGGCAAGCCGCGGGAGTTCTTTTGGGACCTGGGATTTCGCCTGGTGGGAATAGCGTTCGTGCTCGGGGTGGGCTTGCGTAACGCCAGTTCGCCCCCCGAAATAAATGCGAGTTAACGAACTGCCCCCCTGACCTTTAACGATTTCCGATGGAGCTACAAATAGCGGCTTGGGGCTGTGCAAAATCCAACCGAGAAAAAGCAGGTGGAGAGTCAGGGAAACGGTTACCACGTGACCCTGCCGTCTTGGAGCGTCGTAATGAATTGGCGCGAACATGCTTACTACTTAGACGTCTGCGCAGTGCACAGGTCACCGACGAGCGCCATCGATTCCCCGCTAGTATGCCTCAGACGCTAGCTGCAGCTAAAAGATTTAGAGCATGGGCAGGTCCTATGCGACACAACTACAATGGTTTGCATCTATTTAGCGGCCATTGGAATCAACATTCAGTTGCTGGCTGGTGATGTTCCTCGAACGACCCTTATGGAACCATCGAAGACGAGCAAGCCAGTTTGGGAGAAATACCTAAGACTTGGGGCGCTCGGATGCTTTTTGTCCGTTTTCACGATGTTTTGCAATTTGGCAGCGGCGCAAACGAGCGGCGCCTCAGGACAAGGGGGGAGTTCGTCCAACTACGGCAGTCTGCCTGAAAGCCCCGCAAACCAGACCAGTCCGGGAACAGGACTTTCGTTCCCGGCCCAAACTCCTTTTGCGGGAAGTGTTCCGGAGGGCAAAGCAACGAACGAGGTGTTGCAACTGTCGTTTAAGGACGCCCTGGACCGGGCACTAAGAAATAATCTCGGTCTATTGCTGCAGAGCGACAACCGTCTGGCGACTCGAGGCGCGAAATGGCGAGAGCTCAGCGAATTATTGCCGCATCTGAGCGCCAGCGCGACACAGAGCGTGGAACAGATCGACCTGGCGGCATTGGGATTTCGCTTCAACTTCCCCGGAGTCCCCAAGGTAGTTGGGCCGATTGGAGTGTTTCAGAGCGGGATATTTCTCAACCAGTCGCTTTTCGATTTCAATGCAATTGAACGCACTCGCGGTGCGCGCGAAGACGAGAAAGCCGCGGAACAGTCTGTGAAAAACGCCCGCGAACTAGTGGTATTGGCAGTTGGCAATGTATACCTGCTCTGTCTGTCATCAGCAGCACGCGTGGAAACTGCGCAAGCCGAAGTTCAAACCGCGCAGGCGCTCTACGACAAAGCCTCGGATCAGCAGAAAGCTGGGGTGAGCCCCAATATCGATGTGCTGCGGGCGCGAGTGGAGCTCCAAACTCGGCAAACCCAATACATCATCGCGAAAAACGACGATGCAAAAGAGAAATTGCAATTGGGCCGAGTGATCGGCTTGCCTGCGGGGCAAGAATTCACGCTGACAACGGAAGCGCCCTACCAGCCGTTGGCGACCTCCAGCTTAGAGGATAATCTGCGGCGGGCTTACCTGTCGCGTCCCGACTACCTGGCTGCGGTGCTGCAGGTTCGCGCGGCGGAAGCCCGACGGCGCGCGGCAACCGCTCAACATTATCCGACGCTTGGGATCGGAGGAGACTACGGGGACGCCGGAGTCAACATCGGCCAATCGCACGGCGTTTTTCAAATTGGCGCGACGTTAAACATCCCGATCACTGCCGGGGGACGAACCCACGCTGACGTGCTCGAGGCGGAAGCCTCATTGCGACAAAGCCGCCAGCAATTGGATAATCTTCGCGGCCAGATCGATTATCAAGTCCGGGCGGCTTTGCTGGATTTGTCTGCTGCATCGGACCAGGTCGAAGTGGCGCGAAGCTCAGTTGATCTGGCGAATCAAACCCTGGTGCAGGCACGGGACCGGTTTGCTGCCGGAGTGACGGACAACCTCGAAGTCGTAGAGGCGCAGGAGGCAGTGGCGGCTGCGAATGAAACATACATATCGAGTCTGTACGCGCACAATCTTGCAAAAGTGGAGTTGGCGACAGCAATAGGCTTTGCCGAGGAAGGCGTGAAGCAATACTTACAAGGCAAGTAAAACATGGCACAGGATACAGATACGGCAGTACGAGACAAACAGGCCGAACCGGTAACTCGACCTCACGTGGGGCCGTTGCCGGCCTCGGATCGCGACCTGCGCTGGCGTCGTTTCCGAACCCGAAACCCGCGACTGCGGATGTTCCTGATCATCGGCTTCATCGTGCTGCTGGTCGCAGTGTTTTTTCTATGGCGTTATTTCACGAGCTACGAAAATACAGACGACGCTCAGATCGATGGCCACCTGAACTCGGTGAGCGCACGAATTTCAGGACACGTTTTGAAATTGCTCGTACAAGATAACCAGTACGTGCAGGCGGGAACGCCGTTGGTGCAGATTGATCCAAAGGACTACCAGGTAGGGCTGGATCGCGCCAAGGCTGATTATGCAGATGCGGTCGCGATGGCGGAAGCGGCACGAGTCAACGTGCCGATCACTTCTGTCAGCACGAGTAGTCAGGTCAGTTCGGCGCAGGCGGACGTCGAAAACGCAAAGGCCGGCATCGCCGCTGCACGCCAAGAGTTTGAAGCGGCAAAGGCGCAACTTGCGCAAGCAGAAGCGAACAACGTCAAGGCTCAAGACGATCTGGTGCGATATCGACAATTGGTCGATAAACAGGAAGTCTCACAGCAACAATATGACCAGGCGTTGGCGGCCGCCAAAGCGAGTGCAGCCGCGGTCACGGCAGCCCAGGCCTCATCCCTTGCGGCGGAACACCAGGTACATCAGGCGCAGGCTCGACTACTGCAAGCGCAAGCCGGTGTGCGTTCGGCCCAAACGGCTCCGCAACAAGTCGCGGCGATCCGCTCGCGAGCTCAATCTGCCTTGGCCGAGGTGGATATTAAGAAAGCGGCGCTCGATCAGGCGCAACTCAACCTCTCGTATACGCTGGTTGTCTCGCCGGTGGACGGCGTTGTGACGAATCGCACGGTCGAGGTGGGACAGAACATTTCGCCGGGCCAGGAAATGATGCGCGTGATCAACCTGGATGACATCTGGGTTACTGCCAACTTCAAAGAAACGCAACTGAAAGAGATGCGCGTCGGACAGGCAGTCAGTATTCACGTGGACAGCAACGACAAAGATTACAAAGGCCACGTGCAGAGCATTGCGGGCGCGAGTGGTGCAATTACGAGTCTGTTGCCGCCGGAGAATGCCACCGGCAACTACGTGAAAGTTGTACAGCGGCTGCCCGTGAAGATTACGTTTGATCCGGGCGAAACCAGGGAACACGTGCTTCGCCCCGGCCTGTCGGTGGAACCCAAAGTCTGGCTTAGGTAACGGAGGACGTTTGTATCGAGTCATCACAGTCGAGCGGGAATACGGATCCGGCGCCGGAGAGATCGCTCGTCAGTTGGCGGACCGCTTGGGCTGGAAACTCTGGGACCATGCGCTCACGGAAGAAATCGCGAAACTTGCAAATGTAGAGTATGCCGCCGTGGAACGCTGTGAGGAACGCGCCGATAACACATTTCGACGCTTGGTTAACACGTTCTTGCGTGGCAGCTATGAAAAGCACATGTCCGCACCGGGGAAAGAACCATTCAATACCGACATGTTCGTCGCGGTTGGTCAGCAAGTGATGGAGAAAGCAGCCGCCGCAGGAAACTGCGTGATTGTCGGCCGCGGCGCCCCTTATTTTCTGCGCGAACGTGGCGATGTATTTCACGTTTTTCTATATGCGCCATTCCCGGAAAAGGTAAGGCGCCTGAAATTGATCGGTAAGAATCAACAAGAAGCAGAAAACTTGCTCGACAACATCGATCGAGAGCGCATCGAATTTGTGAAGCGCTATTTCAATGCCGACTGGCCCACACGTTCGCTGTATCACATGATGATCAATACCGCGATTGGAAATGAAAATGTGATTTCTATCGTTCTCAACAGCATGGGCATCTTCGAGCGCGGTCCCATTCGGGTTCAGCCGCCAACGCACTCAGGTGAGCAAAATTCTCCAAGATAAAGTCGCGCTGATAACCGGCGCTACCGGCGGTTTGGGAACCTCTGTGACTCAGGCCTTCCTGGATTCCGGTTCCAAAGTCATCGGAGTCTCGCGAAGCATCGAACAATCGGCATTCAAGAGCGCTGCCTTCGAAGGAATCTCAGCCGAGCTTGCAAATCCTAGCGCGGTGAGCAGACTGATCCAGCAAGTGGTCCAACAATTCGGCAGAATCGACGTACTCGCGCATCTGGTGGGCGGGTTTGCCGGCGGCCAAGGCTGTGTTCGAGACTAACGATCAGACATTCGAGTCAATGCTAAGCATGAATTTGACGAGCGCGTTCTACGTCTTGCGGGCAGTGATCCCGCACATGCGGCAAGCGGGAAGCGGCAGAATCATCGCTATCGCAAGTCGTGCGGCTGAATGCCCGGGGCCGATGGTTGGCGCATACAGCGCCTCGAAAGCCGCGTTGGTTTCGTTGATTCGCACGGTTGCCGCAGAAAACAAAGATCGTGGAATTACGGCGAATGCGATTCTCCCGGGGACCATCGACACCCCAGCAAACCGAAAAGCCATGCCGCAGGCAGACACGCGAACTTGGGTGCAACCGGCTTCAATTGCCTCGCTTATCCTCTGGCTCGCGGGTTCGGCAGGACAGGAGGTTACGGGAGCAGCCATTCCCGCGTACGGAGCGGGTCTCTAGACAGAAACCGGCACTGCACCTTTTTCGCTGCAAATTCATACTCTTGAAATATTGCCCGCGATAGCATTGGTAAGAGTGGCTTCTCCACGCCTTTTTCGATTCTCCCTGCCTTTACAGGTCGCCGCCGTCTGCTACCGACGGCGCGGTGAGGATTACGAATTTCTGCTGGTAAAGACTAACGGCGGTAATAAATGGACCTTCCCCAAGGGCACTCCGGACCACCTCCTATCCCACAGTCAGGCGGCTGAACGCGAGGCCCTGGAGGAGGCCGGGGTAAGCGGCACGATCGAGCCTCGGCATTTTCATCTCTATATTCACTCGAAGGGGGTGTTCTGGAAGCCCTCCGGGGTGCGAGAGTTGGTTGTAAAAGCGTTCTTGATGCAGGTGGAGCGCAGTATTGCGGAGCACGAGCCCTCGCGCGATCCAAGCTGGTTCTCACCGGATTCGGCCAAGGAAATCCTGGCCAGAGGCCGCGAGGTGAAGTATGCGCAGGAGATTCAGCGAGTTATCGATCGAGCCCTGGGCCATCTGAAGAGCAATGGCGCACAGCGCAGCGATTACAGGGACTATCCTCTTAGGAAGTAAGTCACCCGCCTTGCGTTACCTGCGGCGTCCCGTCCCACCCTTTCGTGCTACGCCTATAGCACGATCGTGCGTTGATACCTTCGTGCGGCGTTGCTACTGTGTTCTTAAGAACGCTCCCCCGAGATGCCGTTCTTGCATCTGATCAGGGGGTGGATCATGAGGTTGGTTCATCTGGCTTACGCGGCGTTGGGCTTTGCGGTGGCACGCTGGTTTTTCCGGCGGGAGCCCGTTGCGGTCTCCGATCCCGTTGCTCGCTTTCGTACCTCTGGCCTGCTGTAACTGTGAAGGGCATGCGGAGCCCCGTTGCGTGTTACTTCGTCCCGCGTGCCCCTCGCCCTCAGTTCTAAAGTCGTAGTACCACCGTTTGCCCAGATTCGCTGAGTTTCTGCCACCTTTCTCATTAAAATTGCGGAAGAAGCCTTACTCCGCATGAAATATTGGCTTTATTTCGGCATATCGCTGGCCATCGTGTCGCTTGGCTTCAGCGCCCCTGCGAGCGCCCAATCGGATGATTTCGTCTCACTCGGAGCTTATGCCCGAGCGCAGCGCAAGGCCAGTAAGGAACCGGCAGCGCCCGTAGTCATTGATAATGACAACCTCTCGAAAATCATGGATGAAGTGGAAGAGCACCGGCTTGGCGGTAAGCCCATGCTGACCCTCGACACCGCCGAGAATAATTTCCGCATGTCGTCGCCGGACGGGACTTGCAGCCTGTCCTTCAACGCCAATATGACTTCGCTTCTAACCACTCCCTATGTTTCTGAGGAAATGCCGCAGGAGGAACTCGCGAAACTTGAGGGACCGGCGAGCATTGACGACGACAGGCTGCAGGTCACGATTTTCAACGGAACTGACTGGAATGTGAAAGAGATCACCGTGGGGCTCACGATCGTCAGGCATACGGAACAAGCGGTGGCCTATGCGTACCCCCGACTAGTTCCCGCGGTGGCCCAGGACGGGGTTTCGCAGGAAGCGGCGGCGCCAGCGCAGAAAGCGTCTGATGTCACTTTGTTGATTCATCTAAAAGGAAGCGCGGAACCGCTGGCCACGACGATGTTTCGCGAGACATTAGGAATGAAGTTGGAACCCGATCAGGAATGGCATTGGGCGATCATCAATGCCAAGGGCGTACGGCCGAGCCCACTTGCAACTCCGGAAGCCAGTTCGGAGTTGCCCGCGCCAGTATTTCCTTAGGAATTACACGACCAAGCGCGGCCGATCGGCATCTTCTGGGATCGGACGGGCTGTGAACTTTGGCTGCTTCTGCAGCGCGAACCGGATGTATTCCTCACCGGCCTTCATCATCCACTTCCACATCTCATAAGCGTGGCCTTCATTGTTCAGGAGGGCGATGGCCTGCTCATGCGTTAGAGGACATTTCAGCTTAGAGGCAAGCTCGGTGAGGTGAGCAGCCGTAATCTCCGCTGTGACTCTTTGCCTTTTCTTTTTTTCGGTCATTTGAACTCAATCCCCCGGTGTGAGATTCACGATAAATGCTTCCCAAAACTGGCCCTGTATCAGCGCTCACAGGCGATTGTGATCAATATCACGTGATGCCCGGGGACCTGAACTGCCGGTTGATCTCTCGTTGTGCGTGCTAACCTGCATTTGCAGGCCAATGAGGGTGAGTGAACTGCCAAAAATCCGGGTCGGAACTGCCGGCTGGTCTTATAAGGACTGGGAAGGGATTTTCTATCCTCCGGGCATGCAGCGGCAGAAACGGCATCCCCTGGAAATTGTGGCGCAATGCTTCGATGTGGTGGAGATCAATACCTCGTTCTACGGGCACATTAAACCGGAGATCGCCAAAATCTGGCTGAAACGGGCTGGCAGTGTTAACCCGGAATTTGTTTTTACGGCAAAGTTGCATCGGTCGTTTACGCACTCGCCTTTGGCGGTGATGGAGCCAACCTCGGCGGCAACCCTCAAACCCAATGATGAAGACGAACGATTAGCGCGAGAAGGATTAGAAGCTATCGCCGACACGGGAAAACTTGCAGCGCTGCTGATCCAGTTTCCGTCGTCGTTCAAGAACACGCCTCTGAACCGCGAATACATCGAGACGCTACTGCGAAACTTTATTGAGTATCCACGGGTGATTGAGGTACGGCATTCGACCTGGAACAATCCGGAGACCATCCGTAACTTCGAACAGAAGAACGTCTCGTTCTGCAATATCGACCAACCGCAGATTGGGCGAGCTTTGGAAGCAACGGAGCACGTGACCGCCCCAGTGGGGTATGTGCGATTACACGGGCGCAACTATGATCAATGGTTCGAAGCGGAGAAACCCCACGACCGCTACAACTACCTTTATTCGAATTCGGAATTAGAAGGCTGGAAGGAAAAGATCCAGCGTATCGCTCATCGCGCTGAAGTCACTTATGTGATTGCCAATAACCATTTCGAAGCCAAGAGCGGCGCCAACGCTCTTCAATTGAAATACATGCTCACCGGACACAGGCAGAAAGCACCGGAGTCGATGCTGGAACACTACCCGGAACTCAGCAGCATTGCGGACCCACTGCCGGAGGAATCGCCGGGGCTGTGGCAAGGCAGTGGAACGGCTTCGTAAAGGAACTTATGGTTCGAGTACATATCGTGCTAACTCTCGTAGTTGGCGCTGCTATCGCATACATGGCGTGGGCGATGGCTCCGAGTTCGTGGAATCCAGCGAGAGTTGTAGGACTTTGTGTGGCAATTGTTAGCTTTGTACTTTGGAGTGTGGCACGTTTCCAACTGGGGAAGTCATTCGCTGTAACGGCACAAGCGAAGCATCTGGTAACACGTGGGCTCTACTCGAAGATTCGAAATCCTGTCTATGTATTTGGGTCACTTTTTATCTTCGGATACATTCTGCTGCTGGGGCGACCGCGGTGGCTTCTGATCCTTCTGCTCATTGCTCCACTTCAGATTTGGCGTGCGCGCAAGGAATCGCGCGTTTTGGAGGCAACCTTTGGCGGCGAATATCGCCGCTACCGGGCGGGAACGTGGCTGCAGAAGACAATCGACAGAACAGCACACTAGCTGTTAGCTGGGACTCCTGGTTTTGAACCTTTCAGCGCATAAAACAAGATGTACAGATAGCAGAGTGCCGGCAGAATGAAGGCATGATGCAGGCCGATCCGGTCTGCGAGTGCCCCCTCAAGCACCGGAATGATGGCGCCGCCGACGATCGCGGTATTAAGTAAGCCCGAAGCATCTCCAGTAAGCGGGCCGAGTTCCGCTATGCCGAGGGTGAAAATGCTGGGAAACATTACAGAATTAAAAAAGCCCACGAGCAGGATCGTCACCATTGCAACATGGCCGACGCTTAGCATCGTGGTAACGACTAGTGCGCAAGCAAAAATGGCAGCAATGCCAAGCACAATCCCCGTGGGGACTTTCCGGAGAATTGCCGAACCGATGAAACGGCCCACCATGGCTCCGCCCCAGTAGAACGAGACCAACTGAGCGGCAGCTTTTGCGGTAAGCCCACCTATTTCCGGCTGGGTGAAATAGTTGACCAGAAAACTGCCAATTGAAACCTCAGCCCCCACGTAAACAAAGATCGCAACCGCCCCTAATACGAGATGCCGATATTTCCAGATGCTCGCTCTGACTCCGGACTCAGCACCGTGTTGTTCGGCCGTCGCCATTGGCGGAAGTTTGACGCTGCCAATGAGCGTGGCGAGGGCAAACAAAGCCAGGCCGATTCCCAAATAAGGCAACTTTACAGAGGCGGCCTCGTGCATGCGGTAAGCCTGTAACTGAGCGACTGGCAAGCGGCGGACTTCATCGAGGGTTAACGCTGCCCCGCTGAGAATGAACAAGCTTCCGAAATACGGAGCAATGGTTGTGCCCAGCGAATTGAAGGCCTGCGTTAGATTCAGTCGACTGGATGCGGTGCGCGGTGAGCCGAGAACAGCGACATAAGGATTAGCGGCCACTTGCAAAGCAGTAATGCCCGTCGCCAAGACTATTAGCGCGGCCAGGAACAGCGGAAAAGACGGTGCGCTCGCGGCCGGAATAAACAAAAGAGCTCCGATGCCCATCGTCGCCAAACCTACCACCATCGTTCGTTTGTAGCCAATCCAGTCGATAACTTTGCCCGCCGGAATCGAAAAGAAGAAGTATGCCGAAAAGAATGCAAACTGAATCAGCATCACCTGCGCATAGTTCAGATCGAAAATCGGCTTCAGATGAGGGACCAGGATGTCATTCAGGCAAGTGAGAAAGCCCCACATGAAAAACAACGTGGTGACGACAATGAGCGCACTGCCGTAATTCCCGGATGTTGTCCGAACCGCCTTGGAGCTTGGGGCGTTTGCTGTGACCATTGGACTGCTAATCCTCAGTGAGTTGTTGGTGGACGCCGATAATGGGCACGGATAGCATCAGAGTTGCCGTGCTAGGATGCCGGTTATGACAGCACCGGAGGCTTTGTGACTGTCCGTGCATCGGCCCGACTAGGCTTAGCTTCAGTTCTGGCGTTCTGGCTGCTCACCACAGCGGCTCAAACGGCGGCACCACCCGAAGCGTCCACATCACGATTACAAGCAATCTTAGATTACATCCGATCAGATTGGGATCTACTTACGCGATCAATGACCCGCTGCGACAGCGTGGTTGACCCAAAAGTGCCTGAGGCGTCCTTATTGTATCTGCCAGCCGGGTTCCCTGAACCGGACTCCGTCAAGAAACTTCAGAGTTCCTGCCGGGTGCGGGTGGAAGTTTTACCCGCCGAGATTCGTCATCCTGGCGAGCCATGGGTTCAGGACATCAAAACGCATGGGCTATTGTTTCTGCCAAACAGCTATGTTGTCCCCGGCGGACGTTTCAATGAAATGTATGGCTGGGACAGCTATTTCATCATCCTAGGATTGCTTGCAGATCACCGCGTGAACCTCGCCCGCGACATGGTCGAAAATTTCTTCTTCGAGATCGAGCATTATGGAACAGTGTTAAATGCAAATCGCACTTATTACCTGACACGCTCCCAGCCGCCGTTCCTCACATCCATGATTCTCGCCTTGTACACAGCAGAAAAAGCTGCGGGGCACGAGGATAAGGCGTGGCTCGAACGCGCTTACAAGCTGGCGACGCAGGACTATGAGATGTGGACCCAGGCGCCGCATCTCGCAGGGACGACCGGACTATCGCGCTACTTTGATTTTGGAGATGGACCAGCGCCAGAGAGTCTGCAGGATGAAAGCGGATTGCGGCGGAAAGTGATCGGCTACTTCCTGCTTCATCCGCCTTTGTCGCGCACGTACATTGCTTTGGGGAGCAACAGCATCGCACCTGATTACACCCTGCAGGTATGCGATGCGGCTACATCGATCGATCGACCCGGCTGCGATTCTGCTGGCACGTTGAGCTTGAGTGCCGATTATTACAAAGCGGACCGCAGCATGCGCGAGTCGGGATTCGATGTGAGTTTCCGATTCGGACCCTACGGGGCGGCCACGCATCACTTCGCCCCAGTCTGCCTGAACAGCCTGCTCTACAAAACTGAAAAAGACCTGGAGGAAGTGAGCCTGGAGCTAGGAAAATCGGGGAACGCGAAACTCTGGCATGACCGAGCCGAACATCGAAAGATGCTGATCAATCGCTATCTGTGGGATGCCAAGCGCGGCCTCTTTTTGGACTACAATTTTGAGACCGCAAATCGTTCCACGTACCAGTACCTCACGACCTTTTATCCTCTGTGGAGCGGGCTGGCAACAAAAGAGCAAGCACGCGCAGTTGAGGGCAATTTGAAAATCTTTGAGCAGGCTGGAGGGCTGGCGACCAGTTCCGAGAATACCGGCGCACAGTGGGATTACCCGTATGGATGGGCACCGCTGCATCTACTTGCGGTCGAAGGCATGCGTCATTATGGGGTCAACGCCGACGCCGATCGTGTGTCGCTGAAATTTCTGAGGACAGTGTTGAACAACTTCCGTCGCGACGGAACAATCCGAGAAAAATACGACGTGGTTACGCAATCCTCAGAGTCGCAAGTCAGCGCAGGCTATAAGGCGAACGTCATCGGCTTCGGCTGGACCAATGCCGTTTTCTTGGAGTTGCTGCACGAGCTTCCTGCGCAAGAAGCGTCAAAGATAGACGGGGATTCCGCGCAATGAACTTGAGCGGCAATGCCATTGTCATATCTTCATTCGCCTTTTTTATTGTAAGCGGCCTTTGTTACAGTGCACCAACGCATTCCCGATCGGAGATCCACGTGAACAAGACTTCCTACGGAAAGACGGACAACGGTCAAAATGTGGATCTTTACACGATTACCAACTCGCACGCCATGGAAGTCCGCGCCATCACTTACGGCGGGATCATTGTGTCGCTTCGCGTTCCTGACAAGGCTGGCAAAGTTGAGGACGTGGTGCTGGGCTTCGATAATCTAGATGGTTATGCGCACCACAACAAACCATATTTCGGCGCGATCATTGGCCGGTACGGAAACCGGATCGCGAACGGACAATTCTCGCTCGACGGCGTCGAATACCATCTCCCCAAAAACAATGGCTCCAATTCTCTTCATGGCGGTTTGAAAGGATTCAATGCCGTCGTTTGGCAAGGCGCGGCGCTGGATGATGGCATTCGACTCACCTACATCAGTAAAGATGGTGAAGAGGGCTATCCGGGGAACCTGAAAACAACGGTTACATACACCCTGAATAACAAAAACGAGCTGGCGATCAGCTACGAGGCAACAACCGACAAAGCTACACCCATCAATCTGACGCAACACAGTTACTTCGATTTAGCTGGCGATGGTAAGGGCGACATTCTGAACCACGAACTCACACTGCATGCCGATCGCCTCACCCCGATCGACAAAAACCTCATCCCGATCGGAGAACTTCAGGCCGTCAAGGGAACTCCGCTGGATTTTACAAAACCGGTTACGATCGGTGCGCGCATTAACGACCCTTATGAACAACTCGTGCTCGCGCACGGCTACGATCACAACTTCGTTGTGAACGGAAATATGGGCGAGTTGAGGCTCGCCGCACGCGTGCACGAGCCCAAGACTGGAAGAGTGCTCGAAGTTCTTACCACCGAACCCGGATTGCAGTTCTACTCCGGAAATTTTCTTGATGGCACGATTGTCGGGAAACACGGCCATGTGTATCAGGCCCGCGAAGGTTTTGCGATCGAAACGCAACACTTCCCGGATTCCCCGAACCATCCGCAATTCCCATCCACGATCCTTCGCCCTGGACAGACCTTCCACTCCCGCACGGTCTACCGATTCTCTGTCGAGTAAGTTCGAAAAATTCAACAGGAACTCGTGCCAATTAAGCTTGGTATCCTAGAGGTTTGAACGCCAGCAACTCCTCTTCTGAGTTAGCCAAGAACGCTTCCGGAAAGCTCGCGTTGGCCACGACCGTCCGGGCGTTGCGCCACCGCAATTTTCAACTCTTTTTCAGCGGACAACTGATTTCTTTGATCGGAACCTGGATGCAGAGCGTTGCCCAGGCGTGGTTGGTCTATCGGCTCACCGGGTCATCGTTCCTGTTGGGGTCAGTTGGGTTCGCCAGCCAGTTCCCGGTGTTCCTCGTTGCTCCAATCGGCGGAATCGTCGCGGATCGCTGGAACCGGCAGCGCGTGGTGATCGGGACGCAGACCGCTTCCATGCTCCTTGCATTTATCCTCGCCGCCCTGACGCTCACCCACACTGTGCAGGTGTGGCACATTTTCGTTCTGGCGGCGATGCTGGGCGTTGTAAATGCTTTTGACATTCCTGGGCGGCAGGCCTTCCTGGTCGACATGGTTGGCAAAGAGGATCTGATGAACGCGATCGCTCTGAACTCGTCGATGTTCAATGGCGCCCGCATCATCGGTCCGGCAATCGCCGGAATTCTGGTTGCGAGAATCGGCGAGGGCTGGTGCTTTTTTGCAAATGCCATCAGTTATATCGCTGTGATCATCGGGCTTTTCATGATGCGGGTTTTGCCGCCCTCTTATTCGCGGCCGGAAGCTTCGCCCATGGCGCACATTATCGAGGGATTTCGCTTTGTCCGGCACACCGCGCCGATCCGCGCCATCCTTGTGTTGCTTGGCTTGATAAGCCTCGTCGCGATGCCTTACACCGTGCTGATGCCCATCTTCGCGGACCGTATCCTGCACGGGGGCGCACGAGCACTGGGAATTTTGATGGGTGCAACAGGCGTGGGAGCCCTGCTTGGCGCATTGACGTTAGCTGCCAAAACCGGAGTTCGAGGCTTGGGACGATGGGTCGCGTTGGCGTGCGGCGGATTCGGTCTCAGCTTAATTTTGTTTGCGTTGTCACGAAATCTCTGGTTGTCGTCGTTCCTTCTGCTGCCGGTCGGTTTCTGCATGATGCTGCAAATGTCGTCCTCCAATACCCTGATCCAAGCCATGGTTCCTGACCATTTGCGCGGGCGCGTCATGGCTGTTTACTCGATGATGTTCATGGGCATGGCGCCGTTCGGGGCCTTCTTCGCCGGCGCATTCGCGGACCGCCTTGGGGCTCCAGTCACAGTATCGATGGGGGCCGTGGCTGCGATTGGCGGGGCTGCGTTGTTCTGGCTACAGCTACCAAGCTTCCGAGTGGAAGCGCGACGCCTAATTGTCGCACAGGCGGTTGCTGGTGGCGATCCCGCGGAGGAGATGACTGCAAGAGTGGTGGAGGATTAAATGACCGGGCTCCCATCTCCGCCAGTGGAAAGACACTTACTTCAACAGAAGAAGACTGGAATCCTTGCCCTTGACCAGTGAATCGAAGTTCTAGGTTACACCCCGGCCACCCGGGCAGAGACGGAGGACGAATAATGAAATCGCAATTGACTGTTGTTGGGCTTGGAGGTTCGCTGGCGAAGCTCTCCACCAGCCTGGCTGCCCTGCGAATTGCCTTGGAAGGCGCGGCCGAAGCCGGAGCCCAAACCGAACTGCTCGACATCCGCGAGCTTGCGTTACCGATGTATGACCCTGAGGATGGGAATCCGCCTACGTCGGTAGTAAAGCTTTGTGATGCCGTTTACCGCGCGGATGGATTGCTGTGGAGTAGCCCGATGTACAACGGCACCATCAGTGGATCGTTCAAGAACGCCTTGGATTGGCTGAAATTATTGGGGGATCGCAAGCCGGCGTATCTCACGGACAAAGTTGTCGGGCTTATCAGCACGGCGGGTGGCGTTCAGGGCCTGCAAGCGGTCAATACGATGGAATTTGTGGTTCGAGCCCTGCGTGGTTGGGCCGTCCCCCTGGTGATGCCCATTGCGCAGTCCTGGAAAGTTTTCGATCAGCAAGGCGCGTCGATTGACAAGCAAGTGACCGAGCAACTTCATGCTTTGGGAAGAGAAGTGGCTCGAGCTTCATGCCAATTTGCCCTTGCGCCGCCGACAAAAGCCGATGCACAGAAGGCTGAAGCCGAGACGCTACCGGTCGACGAAGAGGAAGCGAAATCCGCGTAGCCTGATGGACGGCCACGATGATTAAAGTGGTTTATTGCATCACGAAAAAGCCCGGATTGTCGGATGAAGAGTTCTTTCGATATTGGAAAGAAGTTCATGGGCCAATCGGAGCGCGGATTCCTGGGCTTCGCAAGCTGGTGCAGAGCCACAGAGTGACGGTCCCGGGCGACCATCGGGCTGCATACGACGGCATGGCCGAACTTTGGTTCGATGACGCCTCTGCGCTAATGGCAGCACGTCAGTCGCCGGAATGGAGGGCCTCGACGGAAGACGAGGCCCATTTCACCGATCATTCGAGGATCGCCTACTTCGTGAGCGAAGAACATGTGATAGACGATCCGCACGCATGAAGAGCGAGGTTTAATCTTCTAGCTCCCGCTTGCAGGCGTCGCCATCAACGCTGGCACGTCCTGTTGCTTGACCAGATTGTTATAGGAAGCGACATCGCCGGAAACAATCGTTTTCCATTTTTCAAGTTGCTCATCCACTTGCTTGCTCAGCATGTCGTAAACCTCATACGACTGCGCCGTGGGCGCCGAATCCGCACTGCTGACCACGCCGCCGAGCGCGACCAGTTGGTTATTGAGCCGAATTGGAAAATTCAGCACATCCTGGCTGCTCTTGGACTTGGTCTGGATGAGCGCATCCTCGACTTCCGTCATCTTCTTGTCGAGCGCCTTTCCCGCATCTGAAACCGTCTTCTCTCGCGGGTCGTTCTTCAGGCGCTTGTTGATGGCATTGATCTGATCGCGAAAGTCGCGAATCTGGTTGATGGTATCGTCGGTTTGCGTGACTTTGTCGCGAATCTTCAGCAAGAGATCAAATTGCTTCGCTAGGTCTTCTTGCGTGATCTTCAGACGCGGATCGGTTTTGATTTCCAGCGGAGCGGTGTAGCTCTTGCCCAGCACCGTGAGCCGAACCTGATAACTTCCAGGTAGCGCCTCTGGACCATCCGTGCTGCCGCCCCAGAGCGGAGCATGCGGCACCTTCGTCGCTCCTTCATAACGCAGATCCCAAACGAAACGATTCAGCCCTGAGTCTCCGGGAAGTTTATCGTTACCGCCTTCGGGGGCGTATTCTTCGTCCTGCTCGGCCGGTTCTTCTTTCTTGGGGTACTTGCGAACCACCTTGCCCGAAGAATCCAAAATCTCCAGCGTGATCTTCTGGTCCTCAGCCTTGGCGGTGTCAGTCGATGAACTCGCGGCTGCTTGAGCCTTGGCCGCATCGCCAGACCCGGAGTTTTGCGACTTGTCTTTGTCCTTCTTCACTGCCGTTTTGAGCCAGTAGTAAATGATGGCGCCCGCCGGGGGATTCTTACCAACATTTCCCTGCGGCCGGAAGAACGATCCGCGAAACACGGTGTGATTGGTCGCGGCAGGCGGGAACAGATGAACGTCTTCCTGAGGAACGGAGTCACTATATAGTTCGAGCGGCGTGATGTCGTCCAGCACCCAGAAGCTGCGGCCATGGGTGGCAAGAACCAGATCTTTGTTCTTGAGCACGAGATCGTTAATCGGGACGGACGGCAGGTTCAATTGCAACGGCTGCCAATGCCCGCCATCATCGAACGACACATACACGCCATTTTCTGTCCCAGCAAACAGCAGATTCAACCGTGCCGGATCGACTCGGACCGCATGCACGTAGTCATTCGCCGGAATTCCCGCACCCAACCTGGTCCAGTTCTTGCCAAAATCCGTGGTCTTAAAGATGTATGGCGCAAAGTCATCCATCTTGTGGCGTTCGACTGCAATATAGGCGGTACCGGCGTCGTGAGGAGATGCTTCAATCATGCTCACCGTGCCCCACTCTGGCATTCCCTTGGGCGTGACGTTATCCCAATGCTGTCCGCCGTCTCGCGTGATCTGAACTAGGCCATCGTCAGTTCCGGCCCAGATCAAGTCCTTCTGCACCGGGGATTCGACGACGGAGAAAATCGTGTCGTAAACCTCGACTCCAGTGTTGTCTTTGGTGATCGGCCCGCCGGAAGATGCCTGCTTCGATTTGTCGTTTCGCGTGAGATCAGGGCTGATGATGTTCCAACTCATGCCATCATTGGTTGTCTTGAACAAGACCTGCGCGGCGAAGTACAAGGTATGCGGATCATGGGGCGAAAAAACGATGGGCTCCGTCCACTGGAACCGGTACTTCAAATCGCCAGCCCCCCATCCGATAGGATTGACCGGCCAAGGATTGATCGCCTGTTCCTCGTGGGTGCGGTTGTCATAACGCGAGATGTCGCCGCCGTACGAGCCGGCGTAAACAATCTGGGCATCGGTCGGGTCCGGCGCGATATATCCGCTTTCGCCACCGCCCACGGGATACCAGTCAGGACGGTCGATCGCTCCATCCGGACCAGCATTCGCTATTCCCACAGTGCTGTTATCTTGCTGCGCGCCGTACATGTAATAAGGAAAGCGGTTGTCGGTGACGACATGGTAGAACTGCGCCGTCGGCTGGTTGTACTGCGTGGTCCAACTTTCGCCGCCGTCGGTTGAAATCGTGGCGCCACCATCGTTGCCGTTGATAAGCCGTTTGGGATTGGTCGGATCGATCCACAGCCCGTGGTTGTCGCCGTGCGGTGCGCGCAGGCGGCTGAACGTCTTGCCGCCATCGTTGGAGCGATAAGCTCCGGTGTTGAGAATGTAGACGGTGTCGGCGGATTTCGGATCGGCAAAAATATGCGAGTAATACCAGGCACGCTGCCGGAAGCGATGATCGTCGGTGGTCAAATGCCATGAGTCGCCGCCATCGTCGGAGCGATAAATACCGCCCTTCTCCGCCTCAATCACCGCCCATACGCGATTCGGATTCGCACCTGAAACCGTAACTCCGATGCGGCCCAGAATGCCTTCGGGCAGGCCGTGGCCTTTCAGTTCCTTCCATGTGCTCCCACCGTCGATGGAGCGATAGAGACCGCTGCCGGTCCCCCCGCTATCCAGGCTCCATGGCGTTCGCCTCGCTTGCCACAAGGCGGCAAACACAATGTTGGAATTGCTGGGGTCAAAGGTGACGTCAATGCCGCCGGTTTTCGCATCCTTGTATAGAACTTTTTCCCAGGTTTTGCCGCCGTCGTGCGTGCGGAAAATGCCACGCTCCTCGTTATCAGCGAAGGGATGGCCCAGCGCGGCAGCAAAAGCGACGTCAGGATTCTTCGGATCGATTATTAGCCGGCCAATGGCATGCGTATCGGGCAGGCCCATAAACTTCCATGTTTTGCCGGCGTCGATGGACTTATAAACGCCATTGCCGCCAACAATGTTTCCGCGGATACAAGCCTCGCCGGTCCCAACATAGATCACGTTTGGATCAGATTCCGAAACAGCAATTGCGCCGATCGATGGCGAAGCATCTTTCTGCTTGTCGAAAACCGGCTTCCAATTCAGGCCGCCGTCGGTCGTCTTCCAGATACCTCCCGCGGCGGCGCCGAAATAATAGACATCCTGCTGACCGACAACACCTGAAACGGCGACGACGCGTCCGCCGCGGAACGGGCCCACAAGGCGGTACTCCAAGCCCTTCCATGGGCCCTTATCTTCGCCTTCTTCTTGTTGGGCAGCGCCGGTGGCCGGCGTGCCTGGAGCCGGGGTAACAGTTTCGGTCTTGCCCGGTTCAGTGCTTTGATTCGGTTTATGCTTTTGCGCAACGGCTGGAAGTACCAAGCAGAAACTAAAAATGACTAACCAGGTGGTTCGCACGGGTTCGTTTCCTCCGAAGAGGTAACACAATAATCCGCTGCTCACCAATTCTCAACAGGAAAACAGGAATGTGCAGAAGCGTCTATGTATTAGGCGCGTGACCGGACTCCTCGGGCTGCGGCACCGCATCGGGGCGATCGAGGAAGAAGGTTACGATCTCCTCGAAAACTACTTTACCGACATTCACCGCGCGATGCACTCGATCGCTTGGTTCGACCCAGTTCACTTCACCCACTTTCATCCTCCACGGCAAGGTCTCGCCACCGTCGCGAAACTCAATATGAAGAAGATCGCCACTCAGGACTACCGAGACGCGATGATATGGGTCGTGGTGCCAAGGCGTGGCCTCACCCGGGGCAAGGCGAAGCCGCTGTACCCGATAGTTCCCGCGATGATGTAGGGTTTCCTGATACGCCCTGTGGCTCATTTCCATTCTCCAACAACTTCAGCATAACTTAAACCCGGCAAGACCCCGGCTTTCGGCTACCGACGCGGCATTGCCACATTAGGGTGGTTCGATTTACACAGCTACCCTGGTTTGCAATTAGGTAATTTTTGACTACAATGCTTTGTAACCCACGGACACTCCTCCCCGGTTCGGTACTGCCACTGTGTTTGTCCTTTTGCTCGTGTGGGAAACTCGGCTTGGAAGGACTTGTGTTGCAGAGTGCGGTTACGGAAGTCACTTGGCGTTGTCCCGAAGTCTTCTTAACATGCCTATATAGTGCACACGTGAGGCCCGATTCATGCATGGCATAGCGGTTACCCTCCTGACGGAAGACAAAGAACGCCTTGCCCTGCTCCAGCAACGCCTGGAAACCACGCAGATTGGGCGTAATGTCTTCGGTCACATCGGGTTCCCGGCCAGCGCAACCGATCCGGTTCTGCGCCAGATTCAAGATGTCCGGGCGGAGATCGTCCTCGTTGATATTGATCCGCAGAATGCCCAGCGGGCCATTCACGCGATTGAACTGATTCATAGCAGTACCAGCGATATCGTTGTTTTTGCGATTGGCGCGATGAACAACCCGGAAACGATCGTTTCCGCCATGCGCGCCGGCGCTCGAGAGTATCTCGAGCGTACAGCCAGCCCCGAGAGCATGCTGGAGGCTCTTACGCGGTTCTCTACCTCGCGCGGGAAGACACGTATGACTTCCGGCCGAGCCCGAGTTTTTGCAGTAACCAACGCAAAGGGCGGATCTGGAGCCACGACGGTAGCTGTCAATACTGCCATTGCTTTGCAGGAGTTGCACTCGGGCGTTCTGCTGGTCGATTTCGCGAATCTAGGCCATGCTGCTTTGCACCTCAACGTGCGGCCTACGTTCGGCATGACCGATGCCCTGCAGAATCTCCATCGCCTGGACACTTCCCTGCTGCAGGGATTGATGACGCCGTGCAAGAACGGTCTGCAACTTCTGGCCGGCCCGCAGCAGCCGCAGGTGGTTGCCCCGACGGTAGCTGAATTGGCTGGGTTATTCGATCTGCTCGTCGCCCAGTTCCGCTATGTGGTGGTGGACTGTTCCAACCGGGTGGATGATACCGCGCGGGTTCTGTGCGACATTTCGAACGCCGTTCTCCTGGTTGCGCAGGCTGACGTCGTCTCGTTGTGGAGCGCCGGAAGGATGCGCAGTTTTTTCGACGAGGTAACCGGCCGCGACCGGGTCCGCTTAGTGTTGAATCGCTATAAGAAAATCCCCGGTTTCACCGACGAAGACGTAGAAACCGCTACAAATTGCAGGATTCTTTGGAAAGTTCCCAACAATCATCAAGCCATCGCTCCCGCCATCGACAAGGGTGCGCCGGTTGCCTTCCACGAGAGTGTCGACGTTGGCCGTTCTTTCCGCGGATTAGCGGCCTTGCTGGCCGACGCAGCTCCGACGTCGGAAGGATCGCTGGACCTGGTCTATCAGGCGGACAAGTCTGAGAAAAAGAAACCCGCGCGAACCTTGCTAATTTCTCCCGCCCGCGCCGGACAATAAGAACTTCTGTTTCGCGACCAGATTCGGTTCAGATTCTTGAATCGTTTCTCTAAGTCTCAGTGCTCTCGTGCTGCGACAAGGGATGAATTCTGAGTGCGAGGGCTAGCTACGAAAGACCTACTTCCCGACGGCGCTCTTCCCTTCCAATCGCGCATAAACGACCGGATCGGTGGCCACCTCGTAGTACCAATGGTCGGTCCATGTTTGCAGAGAGAATGTGCGCGGGTCGACCTGCGGCATGCGGCAGGCGCGCACCACGATTTTGCGGAAGATATCGTTACCCAGGGGAACCAACCCGCTTAATAGCCGGTTTTCGCCTTGATTTTTCAAGTCGGCGAATTCCAGCTTGCAAGGCTCCAGCGAGATTTCCTGCTCCAGCTTGCGAAACGCCGCCTCACTCATGCGAATGCCGTTCACGTTGTATTTCAGAATGAAATCTTCCGGGCTTTCTTCGGTGTCGCCGTCGCCCATGGTCTGAAACGCATAGACGTGAAACGCGCTCTGAGTGTCTTTCATCGTCTTGCGCACACGCTTGCTGCATGAGGATAGCCGGTCACTTTCATTCAACGCGTCCGAGATCATGATTCGCTGCTCGCCGTCCATCAGGTACATCGGTGCGGAATCCTGGTACGAAATTCCAATGCCTAATTCCAGACTTGGCAGGCCGGAGCGCTGCAACAACTGGTTGTATCCGGTAACGATCTCGATAATTTCTCTGGCTAGTGCGGCGGCACGGCACACCGTCAGGCCGGGATCCCCTTCGCGCTCGAGCAGGGCAAGAATGATGGCATCTCCCTCGAGAAAGACCTTGCTCGCACCGTATTTGGGCAGAAGCTTGTTCACCGGATCGTAAAAATTGAGGCTGAAGTACGAAGCCGGATTTAATTCTCGTTCCAGCAACGAGCGCGTTAATCGCGAGGAGTCTCGCACGTCGGCCTTGATGATCACGTGGCGCATGATCTTATCTTCGCCGGATTTCTGTTCTCCCGTCAGCAGGAACTCGTAGAGCGTGCCGTTCATCGAGGAAAGCTGGCGGATCTTGTCGTTGGCCAGGTTGATGCTGTCGAGCACGTTGTTGAGCGATTCCAATTGCCGCCGGTCGCGGTGATAGCGCATGAAGTCACGAAGGAACCGTCCCGCAATTTTCGCCCGTTCCGCGCCTCGGCACGAGGCCACCCGTTCAACTGCGGCGTGCAGACTGGCTGGCGAAATCTTGCCGTGATCCGCCATGAACTTCTCAACGCGCTGACGCTCCTCTCGTGAAATCAACGCGTGCTTCAACTGCTGGGCATTGATCAGGGGACAATACTCCGACAGCAGCGGCACCACTTCGTAGGATGCGAGCACGTGATCCAGCAATTTTTCGCGCTCGAGAAGAGTCGTCCAATCGGTCAGACGCACCTTCTGCGAGCGGCCTTGGGGAGTTGAATCATCCGGCGTTCCGCCCCCGACCAACTCCTGAGCGTTATCCGGGACGTTCAGCCAGCCATCGAGCGCAGTTTGCGCGTCCTCGTCCGAATCCAGCTTCAGCGATTTCAGGAATTCACACGCAACCTCGCGCACGCCTAGAAAACGGTCGGCATCGGTGTCGAAATTGCCAAGCATGACGTAATTTTCCGCATTCAGGTGCGCGTCGTTACCATCCTCGGTGAAAATCAGTGTATTGAGGAAAAGCTTGTGCTGCTCATCCGTACCGCTGCCGAAAAACGATCGCCTCGTGCGGGCCAGTGTTTCTTTCTCCACCTCGCGCAGGGTGCGAAACAGCTCTTCGCCCGTTTTTCGCAGAATTGTTTTTTTGGCAACCTGGAACGCGGCCACTCGCTCGCGATATTCAAGCGCCTTCTGCTGCCGGAAGCCTTCATAGCTCTTGAGGGTCACCCGGCAGCGCTCCAGCACTTGCGCGAACTGGGAATGCAACTCAAAGCGGAGAAACTTGATGATCGCCGCGCGCGCTAACAAATCGAGTATCGGATTGTCCTGCGCCTTTGCGGCATTAAGAGCCGCAACATGCAATTCCGTCAACAGGGACTTCAAATCCACTGGCTCCGATTGCGGTTTTCCGCTCAGCTTGGTGTGAATGAATTGATCCTTCGTCTTGGTTGCTGCGGGAGTTGCGGCTCCAAGGGTGCCTTCGAGATCGCCATGGCGGATCAGGAGCCTGGCTATATGCTGGCGCGCTTGTTCCACGAATTTCGGGCTGAGATAAACGTCGTGACGGAGATTGTCAACTCCGACTTGAAGTCCGTGGAGGGATAGCGATGGCGTGTAGGAAGCCAACTTCGGCGGAGGAACTTCCTCCGCCTGGTGCCCCAACCTGAAGATAGGGATTCGTGGCATGAAAGCGTTCTAGTGTTGCCCTGCCTGGCTAAGCATGATGGTGCGGAATTGGGGAACCACGAGCGCCTGTTCTGCAGTGGCCACATTCAACGCCGCTAACTTGGCGGCCATTGCTTGCGCCTGTGCGTGCGCTCCCGTGCTGTTGTACGCCTCCCAAAGCAATCGCATAGAAAAAGGATCGCGTGAATCTTCCTCCAAATGAGCGATTGCATCTGCGGGGGTGCCTTGCGCCATCAGCACGGCTCCCGCCGCACCCTGGTAGCAAAGTTGGATGGCCTGGCTTCTGCTCTTGCCTGCCATCGTTTCCAGTTGGTTCAGATTCTCAACTGCATTCTGCATATCTTTGGCTTCGGCGGCGCGAGTGGCTCGAATCCGCAATATGCGGGCCTGCTCTTCGTTACGGTTCAGTTCCGAAAGCTCGTGCGGCTCCTGCAATACCTGCTGAGCCATCTGCAGGTGCTTGAGCGCGGCTGGATATTCGGGCTCGTACATCCCGAGCACCCGCTGTGCCTCGGCTTCTAACATTGCGAGACCGGCAGCATGGGCATGCTTCGCAACCTCTGCAAGAGCTTTCTCCGACTGCTTGTGATTGTTCTCCCGAATCCATGTCACTGCCGATTGCAGCTCATATGTGACCTTGTCGTTCTGCGAACCTGCGAATACGATGGCACGATCGTACTCATCGCGTGCCTCCTGCTCCCGGCCCATGACGGCGTAAGTATCGGCGATTCCTAATTCAGAACCGAAGTTGGGATCGATGCGCACGCTCATACGATATTGCTCGAGCGCTGCGTCGAATTTGCCAGCCATGCGTAAAATCTCGCCGTAGGAATCGCGTGGATTCGGCTCGTCGGGCTTGAGAGCCGCATATCGTTCCATCGTGGCAAACGCTTTATCGAAATCTCCGGCATAGGCGTATGTGTAGCCCAAGTCATTGAGTGCGGCCGGATAATCTGGCCAGAGTGCCAGCGCATGCCGCAGTACTTCGGCCGCTTGCTCGTAGCGTCCCTGCAACGTAAGCCAGTCGCCGGCAAGGAATGCCAGCCGATGATCATCCGGGAACATGGCCAGCAAATCGTTCATTGCGACAATCGCAGGCAGGTAGTCGTCTTCTTGCGCGCCGGCAATCCACCGGATCAACAATTGTTCGCCCGGAGTAACGTTCCCAGCCAAACTCTTGGCCTGCCGCCGAGCCGCCGCCTGCTCAACTGGGTCCCTGGCGATTTTGGCGATCAGGATGTAGGCTTGCGCGAACTTCGGATCCGCCTTCGTCGCCTGCTGTAGATACAGCAGCGATTGGTCAAGCCGATAGTCCTCAAAGTTTCGCATCGCATGTTCGAAGTTGCGCCGCGCCAGTGGCGAGGAGGTCGTCATGGGTAAGTTCTCCGGCCAGTGAACCTTCTTTTCAGTTTTTGGTTCGCTGCCTGCGAAGGCAACAGTCGACAACAGCAGGGCTGGGCAAAGCCACCGGCGGTGGAACATAGCGATTCCTCGGAAGCTACTGATTTCTATGCCCGAGCGTAGCACGCGTGTGTTACACGGCCAACGTTACCTAAGTGTCTCGAAATGCGTCCTTTGCCCGGAATCGGGCGAAGGAAAGCGCGCCTCTTCAGAAGCCCCAAACGCGACAGAGCAGACCATGTAATCTTCCCTACGGAGGCCAAGTCACCTCGTAAGACGGGCTATTTACAAATCCCAATGTGCGCGATATACATTCGCTATTCGGACCACTCCTAGGAATTTGCCATGAAAGAGGAAACCAGAGAACGCTGGAGACAGCTTTGTGAGCAAGCGGCAGTCGAAGAAGATCCGGAGCGATTACTCACGCTGATCACGGAAATCAACCGCCTGCTGCAGGAAAAAGAAGGCCGTCTTAGGCGACAACACGCGCCAGCGAAATCGGGGGCGAGCGATGAAACTGCAGCATAGGGCGAACCACCGTGCTAACCGCCCGCATCTGCACCAGTCACCAGGAGCGGGTCTTCATTCAATTTCACCCAATACTGGTCAATTGCTTTCACCATCGTGAGAATCTCCGAAGACTTGGCTCTTTTCACCAGATAAGAATTCGCGCCGAGATCGTAAGCAGCCGCTACGGTCTGGGGATCTTTGTCTCCGGTGAGCACTACCACTGGGATGCGCCTGACATTTTCATGGGCCCGTTTCCATTGCAGCAGTTGCATGCCGGTTAAGCCTGGTAATTTCAAATCGAGCAAGATCAGAGCTGGCAGGGGATAGAGGGTGCGGTCAGCATATTCTTTCACTCCGGCCAAGTAACCGAGCGCCTCGTCGCCACTCGGCAGGTGAATAACGCGGTTCAGGACGTGGGCTTTTTCAAACGCTCGGCAGAGCAAGTTTGCGTCTGACGAGTCGTCTTCCACTAGCAAAATGGGGCGAAGATTTCCCTCTGTCATGCGGTCACCTGGGTGCCTTCGCGGTGGGTCCGGTGTGCAGGTCTGGTAGCTCGTTCAAGCTGAGCCAGTACTCTTGAAACCTCAAGGCCAAATCCTCCAACTGCGAAGCCGTGTCCGGCTTGGTCAGGTAGGAATTCGCCCCGAGATCGTAGGCGCGGTTAATGTCAACCGAATGGCGTGACGATGTCAGCATCACGACGGGGAGTCGTTTTATGGCGGTGGTCTGTCGACGCAGCCATTCCAAAACTTCGAAACCCGAGCGGCGCGGCAATTTGATATCGAGCAGAACAACCCGGGGCATAGGGTGCGTGCCTCGATTTTCGTAGGGCGCATCTCCAGCGAGATAGGAAACCGCTTCGTCCCCATTGGTGAGCCGGATCACCTTTATCATGTCCGGCAGTTTGCCGAACGCCCTCTGAATGAGCCGGACATCCGCCGGATCATCCTCAACTAGCAAAACAGGAGCCTCAGGCATAATTGCGCGTCTCCGCTTGTTGCGCGCGCGGCAACTCTAGCCAGAACGTGCTTCCTTTTCCGACTTCTGAATCGACACCATAGGTGCCGCGCAGGCGTGTCACCGCTCGTTTGACAATGGCGAGCCCTATTCCAGTGCCCGCATAGGCGTCGCGGTCGTGCAGCCGCTCGAAGATATTCCAGATGCGCTCCTGGTGCTCAGGGGCGATTCCGATGCCGTTGTCGGCAATAGATATCCGCACGACAGAATCGAGTGAGGCGGCAAATACCCTCACATCAGGGACGACATCTTTAGCCTGAAACTTGAATGCATTCGATAGCAAATTCGAAATGATCTGGGTCAGCACACGGCCGTGTGCAACAACCACTAGATCTGGGGCAATCGTGAGCGTGAGCCTTTCACGGGCCTCTTTGCTTACCTCCTTAGCTGCGTCCTCTACTGCCTTCAAGACGGATACAGTTTCCAGCGGTATGCTGACACGGCTGACGCGCCCGTACTCAAGCAGATCCTGCACGAGCAGACTCATGCGAGCTGCCGCGCTGGTGATGTCGTTCAGATATTCGCGCCCGCGCTTATCGAAGCTGCCGGCGTAATCCTCGGCGAGGGCTTCGGTAAAACCGGTAACTGCACGAAGCGGCGCGCGGAGGTCGTGGGAGACCGAATACGCAAACGCCTCCAGTTCGGCATTGCTTTCTTCTCGTTCCGCAATTCGCAGTTCCAGTTCTTCGGCGTGCCGTTGCAGTTCGTCCAGCAGCCGCTTGCGATCAGTCATATCGCGCGTCACCTTGGAGAAGCCATACAACCCTCCTTCGTCATCTCGCAAAGCTGTGACTACAACGCTCGCCCAAAATCGCGAGCCGTCTTTTCGCACCCGCCAGCCTTCGCCTTCGAAGTGCCCTCGTGACTTAGCTGTTTCCAGCACGTGCTCGGGCAAACCTTTGGCGCGGTCCTCGGGCGTGTAGAAAGCGGAAAAGTGCCTGCCTATAATTTCATCAGCGGCATAGCCCTTGATTCGCTCTGCTCCAACATTCCAGGAAGTGATGTGTCCCGTGGGATCCATAGAGAAGATGGCATAATCCATGACACCTTCGACCAGCAGCCGATAACGAAGCTCGGACTGCCGATGCTCCGTCAGATCACGCGTGACTTCCCCGAAGCCAATCAGATTGCCGGCATCATCGGTCAGGCGCGTAGTGATCACGTTCGCGCTAAATCGGCTACCGCCCTTGCGAACTCGCCAGCCCTCGTTCTCGAAGTGACCAGTTCTGGCGGCGATCTCCAATTCGTGAGCGGGCTTGTGGGCTTTAAGATCCGCTTCCGTGTACAAGATGTTGAACGGCTTGCCGATAACCTCTTCTGACTTGTAGCCGTATAACCGTTCGGCTCCGAAGTTCCAGGACGCAATCTGGCCGTCCGGATCAACTACCAAAATTGCGTACTCCCGCACACTGTCGATGAGCCGGCGAAAGACCTCATCGGCTCGCAAATTGACTGGGGTATGGGAAGAAGCGGTGGCAATTCGGCCCATAAGGGTAAATCATGCCAGAGATTCCTAGAGTCCCTTAATACAGGAACAGGTGTATATCAGCACCGCCAACCCTGTAGACCCAAAGGTAGGCGCGTGACAAATTATTACCTACCTAGAATTTACAGGCAGCGGCAACCTGGGTGAAAAGCCGAATTGATACGTGAGCTGTGGTAACACTGTTTGAATAAAAAAGGGCGCTCCCCAGAGCGCCCTCGCTCACGACGGCGAGTCAGAACTCAAATCGCAAACCCAGTTCGGTGTGCAACGAGGGAATCGCTGCCGCACTGAAGCCCGACAACGCGCCGGCATTGCTGGGAGCGACTTCGCATCGGTGGCTCTCCGCCTTGAAAAAGGGTTTGTTCAACGTTTGACTTGCCGCACTGGCTACACCTACCATGTCAGCCGCCTGTGATTGGCCAAACCATCTCGCATTACAAGATCATCGAAAAGTTGGGCGGCGGTGGCATGGGAATGGTGTACAAAGCCGAGGACACACGTCTCGGCCGTTTTGTCGCGCTCAAATTCCTGCCTCCCGAGGTCGCCCACGACCCTCAAGCTCTGGAACGCTTTCGCCGCGAAGCTCGCGCTGCCTCGGCGCTGAATCATCCCAACATCTGCACGATCTATGACATTGGCGAGCAGGATGGGCAAGCATTCATCGCGATGGAATACCTTGACGGGACCACGCTCAAGCACATGATCACGGGCCATGCGCTTGAGACTGAGACCCTGCTATCGCTGGCTATCGAGATCGCCGATGCACTTGACGCTGCGCACAACGAGCACATCGTGCATCGCGATATGAAGCCAGCAAATATCTTTGTCACCAAGCGCGGCCACGCGAAGATCCTCGACTTTGGGCTGGCGAAGGTGACTGGGTCCAGTCATGCGATGGAAGCGGATGCCACGGTAGAAGGCACAGCGGGCGTTAGCCACCGAAACCTCACCAGCCCGGGAACAACATTGGGGACGGTCGCTTACATGTCGCCGGAGCAGGTCCGCGCGAAGGACCTGGACTCGCGCACAGATTTGTTCTCCTTCGGCGCCGTGCTCTACGAGATGGCTACTGGAGCAGTACCCTTCCGCGGGGAAGCCTCGGGCGTCATCTTCGACGCAATCCTTCACAAGGCTCCGGTCACGCCTGTGCGCCTGAACCCCGACGTCCCGACAGACCTCGAACGCATCATCAATAAGGCGCTTGAGAAAGATCGGGACCTGCGCTATCAGCACGCTTCGGAAATGGGCGCCGACCTCAAACGACTGAAACGGCAAACCGAATCCGGCAAAAGCGTGGTTGAGGTGGCTGAGGGTCTCGAAATTCCCGCGGCACCGAGCCGCCCCGGCGGGCAAAACTCGTCCAGTCGGGTACAAGCGTCGTCCGGCGCCGTGGTGATGGCCGAAGCACGACGTCACAAAGGAGCCTTGATCACCATCGCGGCATTGGTTCTGCTGTTAGTCGTCGCGGCAGGTTTTGGGATTTACAAATTCCTGGGTCGGAATGCAGCCGCGATCGACACCCGTAACATCAACATCCGCCAACTGACCGATCATGGGCAAGCAGTGGGCTTTGCAGCGATATCGGCGGATGGCAAGATGATCGCGTACGGACGGCGGGAAGGCGAGCGAAGCCTTCAGGTGAAACAGGTCCTGACCGGTAGTGAAGTCACCGTAGTGCCGCCGCAAAGCGGATTCTTCGGCGCCGGAGCCACGTTCACTCCCGACGGCAATTATCTCTATTATGCCCACGGGGATCCGGAGAACCTGAACAACAGCAATCTCTATGTCGTGCCGGCCTTGGGCGGAGCATCGCGGCAAGTGGTTAGCGATGTGCAAGCAACACCAGCGTTCTCCCCGGACGGCAAGCTGATGGCCTATTACCGGCTCATTAAGGAAACCGGCTCCAGCCAGTTTCTGATCGCAAACTCTGACGGAAGTGGCGAGCATGTAGTGGAGCAACTGCATGGCTCGGGCGAAGGCTTTGCGAGTAATCCTTCCTGGTCCCCGGCCGGATTGATTGCGGTCGCCACGTTTCAACTTGGCGGAAAAGCTCTGTGCGCACTTCGCGTCCTTACGCCTGACGGGAAACTCGTAAAAAATTTGCCTATCGACATGCAGATTACGGACGTGGCGTGGTTGCCGGACTCTTCCGGCTTATTCCTGGTTGCGGGAGAAAAATCGAACGGCCTTCGTCCTCAGATATGGTTTCAGCCGTATCCCTCCGGCGACCTGTTCAAGATCAGCAATGATCTGAATCAATACCGTTCGATCAGCGTAACCGCTGATGGCAAGTCCTTTGTCTCAACGCAAGAGCGGCCGTCAGCAACCATTTTCGTGGGAAACACGCCGACAGCGCTCAATGACAAAACCGATTGGAAGCTCACGCCGATTTCCAACGAACAGGCTCCGGGGTACTGGTTGTCCTGGACGAGATCCGGCAAGCTGGTGCAAATGGATTCTTCTTTCCGCATTTACACGACGGCTGCCGATGGTAGCGGACGCACTCGCCTGCTGGAAAACAATTCCATGGTTTTCAGCCCCAATGCCTGCGGGCCGGAAGATGTGCTGATCGTTTCGCTTGTCTCGGATCAAAATACTGCCAATCTTTGGCGGTTCAATACAACGAACGGCGAACTCAAGCGGCTTACTGATGGAAAAGACGAAGAGCAGTCCTCCTGCACGCCTGACGGTAAATGGCTGGTCTACCGCGCATTTCCGCTCAGCGATGCTGTGGGGCACATTTTCAAGCTTTCCATCGACGGTGGCGTTCCCGCCGAACTGGATCGCGGCAACGTATCCATGACTACGGCCGTTTCTCCTGATGGCGCCTCGGTGGTGTATGTCAAAACCGAAGGACAAGGCGCCAACGCAAAGTCGAAGTTTGTAGTGCGAAAGCTCGAGGACGGAGCGAAGTTGCAGGAAATTGATGCGACTTCAGATATTGGAAATCTGGATTGGACGCCCAATGGACATGCGATCACCTATCTGCACACCGTAGGCAGCACCCGTAATCTTTATATGCAACCGCTTTCTGGTGGCCCCCCGGTTCAACTGACGCATTTCGATACGGAACCGTCGCAGATCGTCGCTTACGCCTGGTCGCGCGACGGCAAAAAGGTTGCCATCACCCGTGCCCGCTACAACGATAGTGATGTGGTCCTATTCAGCGGTTTTCGCTAGTCGGCAAAATAAGGAGAATCTTTTTATGCTGCAGATTCAGACCAAGCAAGTGGAACCGGACATCACGGTGCTGGAGATGGCCGGGAAAATCACGATCGGCCGCGACTGCAAGCAACTGGAGTGGATAACCGACAACCTTATCAAGGAAAATCAGAAAAAAATCATTTTCGATTTGACCGGCGTGACCATGGTCGACAGCACCGGAATCGGAATCCTGGTCATGTCAGCCGGACTTTTGAAGAATGCCGGCGGATCACTGCGCGTGGTTTGCTCCGGCGGGCACGTCGAGCAGGTGCTGAAAATGACAAACGTCGACAAGGTGATCGACATTCATCCGACTGCGGTTGCTGCGGCAGCGGGTTTTTAGCCGCTCAGATCTTCAGAAATAATCTCTTGCGGTATAACAGCCACATCGCGAGCCAGCACATAAGGACATAGCTGATCGCGTATAACAAAGAAGCCAGATAGGGGCCGGTTAACGGCGCAAACATTTTCTCGTACACGGCTTCCTGCCAGTTCATGCCGTCGCGCGCCGGCATGCGATCGATCCAGTGGGCGATGAGTTCCGCGAATACATAAGCGGCGATGGCATTCATTCCGAACACCACAAAGAATTTCGTCCAAACCCCGCGCCACTGTTTTGTGTCCAAAACCCAGTAACAAACGCCGAGGGCGATCAGCGCAGTTCCCGCCGTGAACAAGACAAACGAACTCGTCCACAAATTTTTGTTAATCGGGAACCAGAGATTGACGACCTCGCCGGCAGCTATTCCTGCAACGCCGAAGCCGAACAGGCCGGCAAGCTTCACCCTTACAGCACGGGCGGACCGCAGCCACTCACCCGTCAGCAGACCGAGCAGTGGCGTCGCGATCGCCGGAATAGTGCTGATCACCCCTTCGGGGTCGCGCGTGATGTCATATAAGTGGCCGGCAAGGAGTTTGCGATCGAGCCACGCCGCCAGATTGCCATTCGGATCCAGGAATGCAAGATCCCGTGCTGGCATCCCGAAACCAGGCACCGGAACAAATCGCATGAGGATCCCATAACCTGCCAGACAGCCCACCGCCACCGCGATCCACGTTCGTGGTTTGGTCCATAACGCCAGGATTCCGGCGATCACATAGCAGATGCCAATCCTTTGCAGCACTCCATACACGCGCCACGATGAAAGCTGATAATGATTGGGAAAGCCGTTCAGAAATAATCCGATGGCAAACAGGATCAGACCGCGCCACAGCACATGCCTCAGCAGATCATGGCGCGAATCACCGCGCTTCAGGCGCGAAGCAAACGAGAACGCCATCGCGACACCGACAATAAAAAGGAAGAAGGGGAAAATCAGGTCGGTCGGAGTCCAACCGTTCCATTTCGCATGCTCCAGCGGCCAGTAGGTGGTGCGGCCATCCCCAGGATTGTTGACCAGGATCATCGCCGCGATCGTCGCCCCACGGAACACGTCCAGCGACATCAACCGCGACGATGCTTTTCCCCGAAAAACTTCCGCCGGTGATTCCGGCATGGTTCCGACTTCCGTTGCGGGCATAACTTTTCCACAGAAGTTTACTTCAGGACTGAAGACTTAGAGCTAAGAGCCAGGAGCTGGAAGCCAAAAACTCGTGCGCGAACCGCACTCCTAAACACCAGTCCTCGTGGTCACCAGATCAGTTAGCCACAATTTCTGGTGGTTCTCTCAATCCGACTACTCTCCTTATATAGACCCGAAAAAATGCTATTGACAACAAAGTATTTAGGCGTAGGATGTGGGTGGAAGTGGTAGAAAGTGGTCGAGACGGTTATGGCGGTGGGCAAAAGCGATAACCCGAGAGGCGCCAGTGGAATTTGCGGCTGACTCCCCCAAGAACAGCCCAAATGAACCGGAAATTAACGACCTTTTCACCGTGTCTACCTCCCTCGTGCTTGTGGCCATAGCGGTCGAGAAGTTTGCCCCGTTCAAGGGCAAAACACATGTTTCGCGGCAATCACCCAACCCGCGTGGACGAAAAAGGACGGCTCAAGGTCCCGGCGGAATTCAAGCGTGTGATCGACGAGAAATACGGCCAGCAATTCTACATCACCAGCTTAGACGGAAAGGTTGCTCAAGTTTATCCCTTCGAGGAATGGGAGCAGATCGAGCAGAAGCTAGCCGGGCTCTCCACTTTCAATCCCACGAAGAAGAAATTTCTGGATCGGGTGAATTACTGGGGACAGCAGGTGGAGATGGACGGCCAGGGCCGGCTGCTGATGCCACAGTTGCTTCGCGATGCGGCGCAGATCAAGGGCGAAGTGGCAGTGACCGGCCATCTGAAGTACCTGGTCGTGCGCAACCTCGAGTTGTATCGGCAGGAGATCGAACAGCAACCGTTTACGCCTGAGGATGAGAAGACGCTCGACGAGCTGGGCATCTAGTGGGCGAGGGTTCAAGAGACACCCCCGAGTGGGGTGGGCATGGCAGGAACAGAGAGGTTGGCCATGTTCCGGTTCTTTTAAAAGAAGCGATCGACTTTTTAGCCGTCCGGCGTGGCGGGATTTATATCGACGCCACGGTGGGCCTTGGCGGGCACAGTTACGAAATCGCAAAACGCCTCGGCGCACCGGGTCATTTGATTGGGCTCGATAAAGATCCTGCGGCGCTGGAAATCGCAGAAGCCGTCCTTCGTCCTTCGCCGTTGGTCGTCGGCAGGAACCAGGAGACCGATTGGCCGACGATCGAACTTCGACACGGTTCCTTTGCGGATCTTTCTAACGACCTACGACCAATGACCAACGACGTAGGACGAACGACGCAGGACGGGGTTGACGGCTTGCTCGCCGACCTTGGGGTCAGCAGCCTGCAATTTTCCGATCCCGCGCGAGGCTTCAGTTTTCAGGCGGAAGGACCGCTCGATATGAGGATGAATCCTCAATCTGAGCTTACCGCCGAACAAGTGGTAAACCACTTCGACGAGCGCAAGCTGGCCGATGTGATTTACGAATTCGGTGAGGAAAGGAGGTCGCGGAGAATCGCCAGAGCCATTGTCCGGTCGCGGCCGATACGAAGTACCGCACACCTTGCGGAGGTCATATCAGCCGCGGCCCGGCCAATGAATCAGGCAGAACGCCGAATTCATCCCGCGACGCGAACCTTTCAGGCTCTCCGAATCTTCGTAAACCGTGAGTTGGACGACCTGCGGGCACTGCTTGGAGCAGCCCCGCAGTTGCTGAAACCGGGTGGGCGGATTGTGATCATCAGCTTCCATTCGCTGGAAGACCGGATCGTGAAAGACGCGTTCCGGGAAGGATTGAAGCAAGGTCACTACCGTTTGCTAACGAAAAAACCGGTGACGCCCGGAGAATTAGAAATCGATCGCAACCCGCGAGCGCGCAGCGCAAAATTGCGCGCCGCGGAAAGAGTTTGAATAGTTTCCGGAGCGGCATCGCCTCTCTCAATTGGGCGATAACACTCTCAACCTTCTCTCGATGTCGCTCCGGAGAAGGTTCTGTGGCAGGTAGAAACGAGGAAACCATGTACACAGGAAGACTGATTGAAAATTTGATGAAAACCGTCGAGCGCGCCGAACAGCGCGTCTCAGACACGCAGTTCTCCGAAGAGAAGCTGGCAGAATTTTATGCCATCTCGCACTTCGAACTTACGCAATTAGAACCTGGCCTCGCCGGAGTCGCATAAATGTCTGCCGCCACCGTCGCTCTACAGGGCGCTCCCCGCAAACGCCGTCAGCCATGCTGGAATGGCACGCCCGAAGTCTATTTTGCCAAGCCGATCGACAACTCCCGCTTGGTGAAGGTCGAGGATCCCAAGCGCAGCCGTGAAATGCGCCAGTTCGGCATCGCGTTGAGTTGCCTTTTCCTGCTGGTCATGACTTACACCTGGCAGCACTTCAAAGCGGTGGAGTACGGCTACAAGGTGGAGTCGCTGAAAGCGCAGCGCGATGGACTTTTGGAAGAAAATCGTGCACTTCGCCTGGACGAAGCCTCGCTTCGCTCCCCGGACCGTATCGATCGTCTGGCTCGCGGTTTCGGTATGCAACCCCCGCAAGCCGGTCAGATCGTTCGCATGGATTCGGCAGCAGCGGAGACAGGCGCGCCTGTAATGGCCAGCGCCTCGATGTCGCTGATTTCGATTCCGTAGGTTTTTAGCACCGCCATCTTGGCGGTTGTGAAGCCCGCGGCAGTGCTACAAGTTCCGGCGGCTTGAGCAACAAGCCGCCATGTTTTTCCAGGTCGAGTCGTGGCTTCCACTTCATCCCGCAATCTCACCGACAGACGCCTTTACCTTCTCGGCGCCGTCCTGCTGTTGTGGTGCTGCGGGATCTGCGTTCGTCTTGTCTATTTGCAGATATTCCGCTATGGCAGTTTCGAAAGCCGTGCCACCCATCAGCAACAGCGCACGGTAGAAGTTTCCGCCCGTCGGGGGATCATATACGACCGCACCGGCCGCGAACTTGCCATGTCGGTGTCGGTCGATTCTGCCTTCGCGGTACCCACCGAGATTCCTGATCTTGCCGGGACCATTTCCCTGATTTCACGAATCACCAAAACGGATCCGCATGAACTTCTAGCTCGTTGCAAGGCGGCAAAGACCTTCTGTTGGGTAGCGCGCAAGGCCGATGCCGAAACTGCCGGCCGTATTCGCGCCCTGAATCTTCGCGGCATCTATTTCCAGAAAGAGTCCAAGCGCTTCTACCCTGCCAAGGAACTTGCGGCACAGGTGATCGGATACGTCGGCACGGACGATGAAGGCCTGAGCGGAATCGAGCGCGAGTACGACGACGACCTTCGCGGACGCCCGGGTGAAATGATGATTTCGGTCGATGCCCGGCGCAAGTGGTTCGGCAGCGTCGAAAAACAGCCCGAACCCGGCGAGAACATCGTCCTCACCATTGATCAGCAAATCCAATACATCGCCGAACGTGAACTTGATACTGCCATGCAAGAGACCCATGGCATTAGCGGCACGATTGTTGTCGAGAACCCCCACACCGGCGAGATTCTCGCGCTTGCGAATCGCCCGACCTTCGATCTCAATCGTGCCCGCGAGATCTCTCCTGACAAACTCAAAGATCACGCCGTCAGCGATGTTTACGAACCTGGCTCGACCTTCAAACTGGTAACGATTTCCGCCGCGCTCGACGAGAACCTCACTAAGCCAGAAGAGAAATTCGATTGCCAGATGGGTTCCATCGTGGTCTTCGGCCGCCGAATCCACGACTGGCATCCCTTCGGCGTCATGCCTGTCTCCGATATACTTGCGCATTCCAGCGACGTGGGCACGATCAAGATTGCGCTCCGTGTTGGCGACGAGCGTATGTACAAATACATCCGCGCCTTTGGATTCGGCCAGCAGACCGGAATCGAACTTCCCGGCGAAACTCGAGGATTGGCCAAGCCACTGAGTCGTTGGTCGAAAGTTTCCATCGGCGCTATTGCCATGGGCCAGGAAATCGGGGTCTCGCCTCTTCAGATCGCTGCGATGGTCTCGAGCATTGCGAACGATGGCATGATGGTTGGATCTCACATCGTGGCCGCTACGACTGAGCCACGATCGAGCCCGCAGATGATCGCATTTCATGCGACCCAGCCTCGGCGCGCGATATCGACAACGACGGCTGCACTTATGCGCCAGATGATGCAAGGCGTCGTTTTGCATGGCACGGGCAAGAAAGCGATTCTGGAAGGATACAGTTCTGCCGGGAAAACTGGTACGGCGCAGAAAATCGATCCCGCCACGCATACTTATTCGCGGACGAAGTACATCGCATCCTTTGCGGGATTCGCACCGGTGAACAACCCGCAGATTGTTGTGGTCGCGATCATTGACTCACCCGAGGGGCGCCATCATGGTGGCGACGTCGGCGCGCCGATCTTTGAACGCGTGGCCCAGCAGACGCTTGAATACCTGCACACACCTCATGACGTCGACCTGCCACGCAATCGACAGTTGTTGCTCGCGTCTCGTCAGGTGAAGGAAGAGGAAGTTGCCGAAGGATCGCCCGATCACCTGGGCGATCCCGTGGACCTGACTGAAACTGCCTCTGCGTCTTCACCCGCTCCTGCTCCGGAGAAACCTGCGTCTCCCGTGGTGCCAGCCTCGCTGCGTGAAGTTGAACCTTTGCCGTCTGCCGAGCCGCGGCAAGTGCCGGTGACCCCCATGGTGGCCGATCACACGACCTCAAGCGGCACAGTGGTATTGGACGTTGAGCAAGGAGGGATTCCGGTGCCTTCGTTTGCAGGAAAGAGCGTCCGGGCCGCCATCGAAATGGCACAAGAGAACGGTCTGGACTTGGATGTTGTCGGCAGTGGGTTGGCACAGGAACAATCGCCTGCCGCGGGCATGCATGTCCCCAGCGGGTCGAAAGTCACAGTCAAATTCGGGCGTTAAAGTCACATTGCTGTGCCCTTTGTGGTTCTATTGAACCTTGGTTTGGGGCACGGAAATGCCTACGCACTTATAATTCACTCCAATGACGTTCCAGCAACTCCTCTATGGGGCAGAGATCCTCTCGCAAGCCGGAAATCCCTCCGTAAGCGGCTTGGAATACGATTCGCGTAAGATTCAGCCCGGCGACGTCTTCGTTGCCATGCACGGAGATACCACGGATGGAAATAGGTTCATTGACAAGGCAATCGCCGTAGGAGCTGTCGCCGTAGTCACCGACTCAGGGACTGAAAAGCCACGTCCCAATGTCGCGTGGGCCCAGGTTCCTCAGGGTCGGCGTGCGCTTGCCCGGCTCAGCGCGAACTTCTATAAGCGACCAGCCGAGCGCCTGGCGATGATCGGGATCACCGGGACGAACGGCAAGAGCACAACCGCCTTTCTGGTCGAGTCAATTCTGTCAGCAACTCAACGCAAATCCGCTTTGATCGGCACCATCGAGTACCATGTCGCGGGAAAGATTCTTCCCGCTCCCCATACCACCCCCGAAGCCCTCGAAATCAACCGAATGCTGAACCAGGCACTCGGGGATGGCGCAACTGAAGCGGTTATTGAAGTGTCTTCTCATGCGCTTGCGCAGCAGCGCGTTTATGGAATTCCGTTCGACGTGGCAGTTTTCTGTAACTTGACTCGCGACCACCTCGATTATCACCACACCATGGACGAGTACTTCGCGTCCAAGAGAATCCTCTTCGAAGGCTGCGGAACAGATGCGCCTCGTGCGGCGGTGCTCAACATCGACGATGAATACGGCCAGAAGCTTGTCAAGGTAAGCAAGAAAAACGGATCCCAAGTATTAACTTACGGTATAGCTGAGGGAGACTTTCATGCCGAGAAGGTTGATATCGGCCAGCGCGGGACGCGGTTCGATCTCATCGCCCGCTCTGCCACCATCCCGGTCTTTTCTCCATTGATCGGAAGAGTGAACGTCTATAACATCCTCGCGGCTGCAGCGGCCGCCTATGCGCGGAATTGCCAACCTGAAGAGATTGCCCGAGGCATCGCCGACCTTCATTTCGTTCCGGGCCGATTTCAAGGTATCGATTGTGGCCAGCCGTTCACGGTGGTGGTCGACTACGCTCACACTGACGATGCTCTTCGCAACCTCACGGCTCTTGCTCGAAGTTTCGTTCAACAGGCCGGCAACAAAGGCCGGGTCATTACCGTTTTCGGTTGCGGGGGAGACCGGGACCGCGCGAAGCGTCCGCTAATGGGCGAGGCTGCCGGCAGGGGCAGCGATTTTGTTGTCCTGACTTCTGATAATCCGCGCAGTGAGGATTCGCTAGCCATCATTAACGACGCGCTTGTTGGCCTGCAACGCTCCGGGACGAAATACCGAAGCGAACCCGACCGGAAAGCTGCAATTCGGTTAGCGATCGGCGAAGCCGGAGCGGGGGATATTGTTTTGCTTGCCGGCAAGGGCCATGAAAAGGTTCAAGTCACGCGCGACGGAGCGATTCCGTTTGATGACGTACAAGTCGCCCGCGAAATTCTGCAAGAAGCCGGATTCAATTGTCAGTCCAGCGCCGCGGCAGGAAGACGCGCATGAAACTGCCGCTGTCTCGCATCGCAGAATTTGTTGCTGCGCAGGGCGAATTCGATGGCGATGCTCTCGCGCTTGGCTACTCCATCGATTCCCGCACCGTTCAATCCGGCGAACTCTTCTTCGCCGTCAAAGGCGAACGTCTCGACGGTCATGATTTCGTTTCTCAAGCATTCGAGAGAGATGCCATCGCTGCCGTCGTCCGCAAAGACCAGCTTGCCCGATTTCCAAGGTCCCGCCGTCTTCTCGCCGTCGATGACACATTGGTCGGGCTCCAGACCTTAGGAACTGCCGTGCGCCGCTTGTGGGGAAAACCGCTCGTCGGAATTACCGGATCCACGGGCAAAACCACAACCAAGGACGCCATCGCCCACGTGCTGTCGCAGCGTTTCCGTGTGCTTAAGTCCGAAGGCAACTTCAACAATCACTTCGGCCTTCCGCTGATGCTTCTGAAGCTTGAGCCCGGACACGACATCGCGGTCATCGAAATGGGAATGTCGCATGCGGGCGAGATTACCGCGTTGGCAAAAATGGCCCAGCCCCAAATTGGCGTTGTGACCAACGTCGCTCCGGTCCACCTGGAATTTTTTGATTCGATCGCCGGTATCGCTCGAGCGAAGTATGAGCTGATTCAGTCTCTGCCCGCCGGCGGGACCGCAATTCTCAATGCCGATGACGAATACGTTTCGCAGTTCGGACGTGACTTTCGCGGCAGAGTTGTGCTTTACGGAATCGATAAGCCTGCCGATATTCGGGCCGAGAAGATTCAGTCCAAGGGTCCGTTGGGATCAACGTTCGATCTTATCGCCGGCAACTGCCGCGAATCCGTCACTCTGCAACTGGTGGGGCGTCACAATATCTACAACGCGCTCGCAGCAACTGCGGTTGGCCTGGAGCGAGGCATGACTTTTTCCGATGCGGCAACTGCACTCGCTTCTCTTACACCCTCCGAAAAGCGGGGACAGGTCGTCCAAGTCGGCAACATCACCGTCATCAACGATTGCTACAATTCCAATCCGAAAGCCCTCGACATCATGGTGGACACCCTCGCGGCTATGCCGGCCAGGCGTCGCATTATTGTCGCAGGAGAGATGCTGGAACTGGGCCCAAGCGCAGCAGAATTGCACCGCCAGTCCGGACGTCACATCGCTGAGAACAAGATCGACGTATTGATAGGAGTGCGAGGGCTAGCTCAGGAGATGGTACAAGCTGCCAAAACAGGGGGCGTGCAGGCGGAATTTGTTGCCACGGCCGAAGCTGCCGGCGAATGGCTCGCGAGAGAGACCTGCGAGGGCGACGTAGTTTTGATGAAAGCGTCTCGCGGCGTTAAGCTCGAAAAGGCTCTGGATGTGTGGACCCGAAGTGAGAACTGGCAACCGAGAACAGGCAACTGATTACTGATTTCTTAGCGGAGGCGGATTGCTTTATTGGCTGTTGTACCTAAAGCTGTTTCATTACTTTCCGCCTTTCCGCATATTTCGGTACCTAACCTTCCGCACTGCCTTCGCCAGTCTCACTGCTTTATTTACAGCTCTGATTGTGGGCCCAGCGGTCATCAGGCGTCTCCGTGAGTTTCAAATCAGCCAGTACATCCGCGAAGAAGGTCCGAAAGCTCACCAGAAAAAAGCAGGCACGCCGACAATGGGCGGCCTGCTCATTGCCATTTCCATTGTGATTCCAACCTTACTCTGGGCCGACCTGAGCAACCGTTTTGTCTGGATCGCCGTGCTGTCGACCTCGGCATTTGCCGCTATCGGTTTTGCCGACGATTACACCAAAGTCGTTCATCATCGGAATCTTGGGCTCACGGGGAAGGCCAAGCTCGCGTACCAGATTGGCGCCAGCATCTTGATCGCCGTGGCACTAATCGCTATGCAAGCGCGTGGGCTTTACTCCACCCGGTTGTTGGTGCCGTTCATCAAGCAGTTCCGGCCCGATCTGGCAGTCGGTGCCTGGGAACACAATCCTCATTTATGGCCCCTGGCCTTCATTCCTTTTATTGCTTTTGTAGTGCTCGTAATTGTCGGCTCGAGTAACGCCGTTAACCTCACAGACGGCCTCGACGGCCTGGCAATTGGCTGCACGGTAATTGCGGCCGGAGCTTTAGCGGTTCTGACCTACGTTAGTGGTCATGCGACTTTTGCTTCTTACCTCGAACTGCAGCGAATGCCCCAAGTAGGCGAACTCACGATCTTCTGCGGCGCGATGGTTGGATCCGCGATTGGATTCTTGTGGTATAACGCCCATCCCGCCGAAGTTTTTATGGGCGATGTCGGCTCGCTGGCCCTCGGCGGGGCCATCGGAACGGTTGCGGTGATGATAAAGCAAGAGCTGCTGCTGCCATTTATTGGCGGTGTGTTCGTCATCGAAGCCGTTTCCGTCATCCTGCAGGTCGGCTCCTACAAACTTCGAAAGAAGCGCATTTTCAAGATGGCGCCGTTGCATCATCATTTTGAATTGCTGGGCTGGTCGGAATCGAAAATTATTGTTCGCTTCTGGATCGCATCGCTGGTGTTCGCGCTCTTCGCTTTGACAACCTTAAAGCTGAGATAAATAAGCACAGAGACACCGAAGCACAGAGAAATTACAATGGCATTTCTCGGCGGCTCGTGCCTCCGTGGTCATCAACACGTGATCGACCTGCAAAACAAACGCGTGCTGGTTGTGGGCCTCGGCAAATCTGGGGTCGCCTCCGCCTTGTTTGCTAAAGCCAAAGGCGCTCGCGTCACGGTTTCCGATACCAAGACTCCCGATGAACTCAAGAACGAGATCCCGCGGCTCCTCGATGCGGGCATTGCCGTGGAGACCGGGGGGCACGGCGAACGCACGTTTCAGAATCAGGACTTGATTGTGGTCAGCCCGGGCGTGCCTGTGGATGCGCCGTCGTTAATACAGGCTCGTGCCGTGGGCGAGAGAATCATCGGCGAAGTTGAACTTGCGGCCCAATTCTTTCCCGGCACCATCGTCGCCATTACCGGTTCCAATGGCAAAACAACAACCACAACCCTGGCTGGAGATGTGGTGAAGAATAGTGGCTTTCCCACCCTCGTCGGCGGCAATATCGGCACACCGGCCATTTCGCTCGTCGAGCAAGCCACCGAGGATACGATTGCCGTACTTGAGGTCTCCAGTTTTCAACTTGAAACGATCGAGACCTTTCGGCCCCATATCGCCGTAGTACTCAATGTCACGCCGGACCATCTCGATCGCCACCGCACGTTCGCCGCTTACGCCGACGCTAAAGCCCGCATTTTCGAAAACCAGCGAACAACGGATTTTGCCGTGCTCAATGCGGACGATCCCACTTGCGTCGCTATGGGTTCACACACGCGTGCACAGGTCTTCTGGTTCAGCCGCAAGAAAGAAGAAAGTCAGGGTGCTTACGTCGCGGGAGGTCGCATCCTGTTCCGCGACCCCAATGGCCAGCGCGAGGTCATGCTGGTGGCTGATATTCCCCTAAAGGGCTCCCACAACGTCGAGAATGTGCTAGCAGCAGTGTGCGTGGGAATGCTCAGCAATGTCGAAGCACGCCGCGTCGCGAAGGCGGTGCGGGAATTTCGTGCAGTCGAGCATCGGTTGGAACATGTGGCTTCGATCAACGGCGTTGAATACTACAACGATTCGAAAGCTACCAATGTCGACGCCACCATCAAAGCCCTGGAATCATTCCCTGCCAATATTCACTTGATTCTCGGCGGCAAAGACAAGGGCAGCGATTACACGGTCCTTAACGATCTCCTGCGCCAGCGGGTTAAGCGTGTTTATACCATCGGCGCCGCAGCCAGCAAGATCGAGTCCCACATCAAAGGCGCAGCCGAAATCATTCCGGCCCAGACTTTGGAAAACGCCATCAAGCGCGCGAGTGATGCGGCTCAACCGGGCGATATCATCTTGCTCGCCCCAGCCTGCGCCAGTTTCGACCAGTTCCGCAGCTACGAGCACCGCGGGCAAGTCTTCAAAGAAGTTGTCCGCCACCTCGCTGAGGCCAAAGTCGACGCTGACTGAATTAACCACGGAGGAACTGAGGCACAGGGCGAGACAAATGTTTCTCTTTACCTCGGTATTTCCGTGCTGATATCTCCGGCTGAACCAAACTAGTTACATCCTCCATAAAATCCACTGAAATTCTGCCCATGATGTTCACCTCTCCGTGGTGAAATGAAACGGTTCCATGGCCAAGCGCGTTAGTGTCGATCGGTGGCTCTTCACCGTCACTCTGCTCCTCATCTTTGTCGGTCTGGTCATGGTTTTTAGCGCCTCCGCCGTGATGGCGAAAGAGCGCTACGGTTCCCCGTATTTTTTTCTTTTACGACAAATGGGCTGGGCAGTCGGCGGCCTTCTTCTCATGCTGGCCGCCATGAAGATTGATTACCGCCGCTTCAAGCATCCGGCGGTGGTTTTCTCGATATTGGGCTTGACCACGGTCATGCTCATTTCCGTTTTTTTCCTCGATCGCTCGCACCACACGCATCGTTGGATCCACTGGGGCCCGTTCTCGTTTCAGCCTTCGGAAATGGCCAAGCCCGCTCTCATCCTTTTTCTCGCTTTTTTTCTTGAGAACCGCACCAACTCGATGCACGAGTGGAGAAATACAGTTTTGCCAGCGGTGCTGCCCACCCTGGTCTTCATTGGCCTGATCGTTTTTCAACCCGATCTCGGCACCGCAATCGCTTGCGCCGCGATCACCGGATGCGTCTTATTCGTAGCGGGCCTCGAACTTCGCTATTTGGCCTACGCGTTTCTGGGCTCTCTTCTTCCTTTATATTTCCTAATTTTCCACGTGGCTTATCGCCGCGCCCGCATCCTGGCTTTTCTCGATCCTTACTCCGATCCGCAGGGGCGCGGCTTTCACATCATTCAATCATTGATCGCGGTCAGCACAGGAGGAATTACCGGGGCGGGCTTAATGGAAGGCAAGCAGAAACTCTTCTATTTACCCGAGCCCCACACCGATTTCATTTTCGCGGTGACCGCCGAGGAAGTCGGCCTGGTCGGCTCGCTGCTGATCGTTCTGCTGTTTGCCATCTTTCTTTGGCGGGGTATTCGTACAGCTTTGCGTACTCAGGAGATGTTCGGACGCTTTCTGGCGGTCGGGATCACTTCCATGATCGTCGTTCAGGCCTTTATCAACATCAGCGTGGTACTCGGCCTGATGCCCACGAAAGGCATTCCCCTGCCGTTCGTTTCTTACGGAGGTTCTTCCTTGTTCTTTGCCTTAGCCTGCGTGGGTGTGCTGCTGAACGTCTCTAAGCAAGCGGAATAATCAGCGGTGTGGCAGGGGCGCCCTCGCCCGCGAACTCCCGTCGAGGGAAGCTCGACACCTCAATCGTTAACGTTTCTGAGGCGTTATCTGCCCGGCTTACGGTTTATAGTCACCTCATGCGAGCCATTCTGGCGGGAGGCGGCACTGGGGGCCATGTCATTCCCGCACTTGCGATCGCTCAGGAATTGCGATCGCAATTTTCGGCGGAGGTTCTTTTCATCGGGACCAGCCGCGGCATTGAGAACCGCCTGGTTCCGAATGCGGGCTTTGCTCTCCGCCTGGTGAATGTTGGCGCTCTAAAAAACGTTGGTTTGGCGACACGCGTCAAAACGCTCTTTGATTTGCCGAGAGCGACCTGGGCAGCAAGCCGGATTCTTTCCGAGTTCCGGCCCGACTTCGTCATGGGGGTTGGTGGTTACGCCTCCGGACCCGCGATGTTAGCAGCGGTTTTGCATCGAATCCCGACTTTAGTTTTTGAGCCCAATCTCGTTCCCGGTTTCGCCAATCGCGTGGTTGCCCGCTTTGTTTCCGCAGCCGCAGTGCACTTCGAAGAAACGGGTAGGTATTTTCGGCACTGCACTGTCACCGGCGTCCCGGTTCGCGAAGCATTTTTCAAAATCACCGGCGAGCATGCCACTCCTACCCTTTTGGTCTTCGGAGGGAGCCAGGGGGCGCACGCGATCAACCAGGCTGCCGTGCAGGCAGCAGCGGAACTGTTGCAAAGAATTCCTCAGCTTCGTATCGTCCATCAAACCGGCGAAGCTGACTATAATGTCGCGAAGGCGGCGTACGAAAAGCTCGCTGCTTCGGTCGAGGTATACCGCTTCATTGATGACATGCCTGGTTATTTTGCTCGCGCAAGCCTTCTGATTTGTCGTTCCGGTGCTAGTACGGTCGCAGAAATCACGGCGGCAGGAAAACCCGCGATTTTCGTGCCCTTCCCCCGAGCCGCAGATGATCATCAAAAACGCAATGCCGAAGCGCTGCAAAAGGCGGGAGCGGCAGTCATGCTAGAACAGTCTCAGCTCACGCCCGAGTCACTGATATCGGTGGTGACTTCGTTATTCTCCGATCAGGCTCAGTTGAAGGCGATGGGAGAGGCTGTCCGGAAACTTTCGCACCCTAATGCCGCACGCGAGATCGCCTCGATGGCAGCGCGCCTCGCCGGAGTGCATGTTTAGGGAGGAGAGTCTAGGCGTCTTGTGGTCATCCCGAGCGAGGTTTGCGCGACCGCAGGCCGCGCTGAGTCAAGGGATCTGTAGTTCACATTATTGACATGTTCGCCAAGATTCAACGTATTCATTTCGTCGGTATCGGCGGCATCGGCATGAGCGGCATCGCCGAAGTTCTGTTGAACCTCGGATACAAAGTTTCAGGGTCCGATCTCAAGAGCGGGCCGATCACGCAGCGCCTTTCCACGCTAGGCGCACAAATTTTCGAAGGGCATCGCGGCGAGAACGTCGCCGGAGCTGAAGTGGTCGTCACGAGCTCAGCTATTTCAGCGGACAATCCCGAAGTCGCTACCGCCCGCACCTCACACATTCCGGTCATCCCGCGCGCTGAGATGCTGGCTGAGTTGATGCGCCTGAAATATGGCATCGCGGTCGCCGGGATGCACGGCAAGACGACAACAACATCGATGATTGCGGCCGTTCTTGCGGGAGCGGGGCTCGATCCCACGGTCGTGGTGGGTGGCAGAGTGGATGCCATGGGCTCGAACGCTCGCCTCGGCAAGTCGCATTACCTTGTCGCCGAAGCCGATGAAAGCGACCGCTCCTTTCTCAAGCTTTCGCCGATCCTTGCGGTGGTAACCAACATCGATCGCGAGCACATGGATTGCTATCGCAACCTCCGCGATGTAAAGCGCGCATTCCTGGATTTTATGGACCGTGTGCCGTTTTACGGGGTCGTTGTTGTTTGTAACGATGATGCGAACTTGCGCCGGCTGTTGCCACAGATTCGCCGCCGGGTCGTGACCTATGGCACGCGCCGAGGTTCAGATTTTCGAATCAAACCGAGCGAATCCGCCAAAATTTCCGAGAACCAGCCGCTCAGCCGCTTCGAGGTAAGTTTCAAGAACGAAAATCTGGGGGAGTTCCGACTGCATGTGCCCGGCGTTCACAACATGCTCAATGCGGCGGGGGCAATCGCCGTAGGCGTTGGCCTGGATCTCCAGCCCGATCAGATTCGCACAGCGCTCGAGAGCTTTCGCGGGGTGGATCGCCGCTTCCAATTGCGGGGCAAGTCCGCGGGCGTGAGTGTCATCGATGATTACGGTCACCATCCGACCGAGATTCGTGCCACTTTGGCCGCCGCCAGGCAATGTGGCTTCCGCAGGGTGCACGTGATTTTCCAGCCACATCGTTACACCCGAACCCAAGATTTGATGGACGAATTCACAGCCGCCTTTGGCGATGCTGACTCGCTTGCGATCCTCGACATCTATGCTGCGAGTGAGAAGCCGATCGAAGGCGTGACGGCGGAAGCTCTCAGCAAACGGATTCAGGCTGCTGGCCATCAAGCGCACTACGCGCCGTCGTTTTCGGAGGCCGCAGATTTTGCGGTAGCAGCAGCTCAGGATGGCGACATGATCCTCACACTTGGGGCGGGCAGTGTGTCCCAGCTCGGCCCCATAATCCTAGAGAAGCTGGGCTCCCGCAAACTCCTCGCCGCCGCCCAACTCCTGTCAAACTCAGTGTCATCCTGAGCGAAGCCATCCGATCCGCTTGCGGATCGGATGCCTGAGTCGAAGGACCGCTACCCCATCAACATCTCGCATGTCCTCGAAAGGAGTTCTCTCATCTCCCGCCGGGCTGCCCCACCTTTCGCGATTTTCGGGACGGGGGGGAATCACGATACTGGCATTCACCCAAACCTTCCACGACTCTCCCCTACATAACACACATAAACATCGATAACGCTTTGCCGACTGACCCGTCTAACGGGGCATAGGAGCAAGAGTATGGCTTCAGAAAAGACTTTTTACTGGCTGGCAGTAGCAATCATGACCGTCCTCCTCGGCAATCATTTCGCGGCTAAATACCAGCGCCCCTGCCTGGCTGACCGGGCGATGGCGGCCGTCCAGCAGCTATCGAGTAGCGCTACAGAGTTCCTGGCGATGGGACAAAACGCCTTTGCCGGATCACCGAGGCTGGTCATGCCCGAGCTCGCGATGGCCCGGGTTCAAGGCCGTTTCGCCTCCATGCAAGCCGGCATTGCTCGCCAGCAAGCCGCCTGTGCACGTCTGGAAGCTCAGCGCGCCCGCATGATGGTGCTTCAGCAGATGTCCCAGATGCGTGTCATTTGCCCCCGTCAGGCAATTCAGGTCGAAATTCCACAAGTCCAAGTTGTTGCCGGCCAGGGAACAATCTAAAGGCTATTTGATCCGAGACCTCTGAGACCACTAGGTCGCCCCTGAGCCGGCAGGTCTACTTCAAGGCTCAACCGAGCCCCGACGTCGCAAATATTTCCGCTTCCTTTTACGTCCCAGAGATTCCAATCAGCCGGAGGACACATGCCCGAAACACCGCAACAGTACACTCAACGCATTCTCGGCAATTTGAACGGACAGGAACCGCTGCGCATTCAGCAAGACACCGCGAAGAAGCTGCAGAAACTCGTCAAAGGACTTAGCAAGGCTCAGTTAACCCGTCGTCCCGCACCGGATAAGTGGTCGATCGCGGAGGTCCTGGCACATCTCGCCGATGCCGAGATTGTCGGCAGCTGGCGCATGCGCTACATCATCGGCAGCAATGGAGTGAACATCGAGGCCTTTGACCAGGATGTGTGGGCGAAGACCTTTGATTACGCTCACCGTGATGCGAAAGTTTCTCTTGAGACCTTCCGAGTACTACGCGAGAACAATCTGCGCATGTTGAAAGCGCTTCCCAAGGAGCTCTGGGATACCTACGGAATGCACAGCGAGCGCGGAAAGGAGACCCTCACTCATATGGTCCGCATGTTCGCCGGTCACGATCTGAACCATTTGACGCAGATCGAAAAGATCGCAAAACAGAGCGGAGTGAAGCACAAGCGCGCTGCAGCATAGGCAATCAGAGTGTCCCATCCGAGCGATTTCTAGAGCGGATGGGATCTCGCGCCTTTGCCAGCACCGCACGTGCCCTTCCTGTGCAAAATGCACCAAATTTGGTCTATCTCAATTTAGAAAAACTGGTTATAGTTAATCTCGCTCGCGATTCGCTGACGACAACTGACCTGGGTTGATGGCGCGGAAAGCCAGTTCCACCATCTTGCAGGAAGAGTTGTATCCACAAGCCGACGAGGCCGTTCGTCCAGAGGTCGACGACGCCCGGCTCCTCGATCTGGATGTGGAACAGGAATCGCCATTCCTTCGCGCGCAAAAACGCGTTTCCGTACGCCGCGCTAAGCTTCCCAAGAAAACTGCTGCTCGTCTCGCGTGGGTTGCTCTAGCTCTATTGATCCTGTTTTTTGCCGGTTCAGCCGCAACCGCCGCCTACCACTACGGCCAGCACTCCTGGCGGTTCCGAATTGAGTCCAGCGACGACCTGGAAATCGCCGGCCTGGGCAATGTGACGCGGGCACAGGTGATCGAAGTCATGGGCGGCGACATCGGACGCAACGTCTTCTTCGTTCCTCTGTCGCAAAGAGAAAAACAACTCGAGCAGATTCCCTGGGTCGAATCTGCCAGCGTGATGCGCTTCGTTCCCAATCGCCTGCGAATTGAAATTCACGAGCGCACTCCTGTCGCCTTCGCGCGTGTCGGTTCAAGAATTTTCTTGACCGATGCCAGCGGCGTTCTCATGGAATTGCCTGTCACAGGCAAAAAGAAATTCTCCTTCCCGGTAATTCTGGGGATGAGCCTGAACGAACCTCAATCCATGCGCAGCAGTCGCATGCGGCTTTTCAATCAGCTGGTCAGAGAACTGGATTCTACCGGCGCCCACTATTCGCAAAACTTAAGTGAAATCGATCTGTCGGATCCTGAAGACATAAAGGTTCTTGCCGACGACTCCCACGGCGAAGTCCTGGTTCATCTCGGCTCCTCCGATTTCCTGGATCGCTTCAAGATTTACGTTGGGCATGTACAGGAGTGGCGGCAGCAGTTTCCGCGGCTCGATTCCGTGGATTTGCGCTACGAGCACCAGATCATCGTCAATCCTGACCTTCAAGGCACCCCCAAACAGGCTCCACTTTCAATTTCTGCAACTCGCGCCGCCATGAACGCGGGCGTAAAGCCGGCGGCGCTGGTCAGCCACGAAGAGATCAAAGCTCCTGCGTCGCCCGCGGCAAGCAGCACGCCGACTACGAAAACCGCGGTGGCGAAGAAAACACCTGTGAAGTGGCGCAAGAAAGCCAGAGCGAAGAAAGCGTCCGGAGGGATCAAAGCAGCGTCGTTGAAGACCAGTGTTCAGAATTCGGCAACAAAGTCCGCGCCGCCAACAACTGTCAGCACAACCAAACCGAGCAAGCCGAGTCCGGCGATTCCGAGGGAGCAGCAGTAGGGATGTCTAACGAGTACCGTCAATTCATCAATGCGATTGATGTAGGAAGCGCCAAGACGTGTGTGCTGGTTGCCGAAGTCACCGATAGCGGCTTGCGTTATCGAGGACATGGCCTCACCGAGTCACGCGGCTCGCGAAAAGGCATCATCGTCGATCTCGACAAGGCGATCTCGTCCATCCAGAAAGCGGTGGAGAAGGCGGAGGACGCCTGCGGAGCACCTATCGAACACGGCATCCTCGGAGTCGCTGGCGCGCACGTGCGCGGCGTCAATACTCACGGCGGACTGAATTTTGGGAATCGCGCACGCGAAATCGCGCGCGAGGAGATCCGTTCTGCAGTGGACAAAGCTCGCGCTATCCCATTGCCGGCGGATCGGGAGATTTTGCATCTTCTCCCACAGGAATTCATTCTCGACGATCAAAGTGGCGTGCATGATCCCTTGGGCATGACGGCGCTCCGCCTGGAAGTTCGTGTTCACATGGTGACCGCAGCCTCTGCCGCAACGCAGAACGTCATCACGGCCGTGAATCGCGCCGGGGTGCACGTTGACGACACAGTTTTCGAGCCGCTCGCTTGCGCCGATTCTGTCCTTCGCCACGATGAGCGCGAACTCGGAGTGTGCCTGGTCGAGATTGGCGCGGGTTCTACCAGCCTTATCGTCTTTCAGGAAGGCGCGGTCATTTACAGCGGAGTCATCCCGATCGGTGGCGATCATTTCACCAGCGATCTTTCTGTGGGCTTGTGTTCACCCGTTGCTGAAGCTGAAAAAATCAAGAAGGTTTACGGCAACGTGATTGTGACCCTGATTCCGGAAGCCAACGAGATCGAAGTACCGTCAGTAGGCGATCGCCCTTCGCGGCTGATTCCCCAGCGCATGATTGGAGAGATTCTTGAGCCCCGCGCTCGCGAGCTATTCGAATTAGTGCGCGATAACCTGCGCCAGAGCGGGACCTTTGACGTTTGCGTCGGCGGCATTGTGCTGAGCGGTGGCTGCTCACGACTGGCAGGAATCATGGACGTCGCCGAGTCTGTTTTGCGCCGCCCAGTTCGTCTGTCCTGGCCGATGCCGCTGGCCAAAATGCCATCGACATTGGCCGAACCGGAATTCGCAACGGTGATCGGCATGGTGTTCTACGCGCACCGATCGCGCATCGCCCGCGGCTTACAGGACACGCGTTGGAGTTCGCGGCTGGTGAATCTCTTCGCCAAAAAAGGAGCTTGAAGCAGTAGCTAACGGTTAGGAGCTAGGCAAGAAGCGTTTTTCACAAGAATGTACGTCAATTTAATGTGCCGGAGTCGACATGAAAAAGGAAGACATTCGCATTTCGTTCAATGAGGAATTCCGCAATGACGCCAAGATCAAAGTTATCGGCGTGGGCGGAGGTGGCGGCAACGCTGTAAATCGCATGATTGATGCCGGCATGGAAGGCATCGAGTTCATCACCGCAAACACTGATCTGCAGGCACTGCGCATGTCTCGTGCGGCCATGAAGATACAGCTTGGCGTGAAGCTCACTAACGGACTCGGTGCCGGCGCAAATCCGGAGGTCGGGCGTAAAGCGGCTCTGGAAGACTCCGACAAGATCATCGAGGCCCTCGAAGGCGCGGACATGGTTTTTGTGACGGCGGGTTTGGGCGGTGGCACTGGTACCGGAGCTGCACCGATCATCGCTTCCCTAGCCAGCGAAATGGGGGCTCTCACGGTCGCGGTGGTCACAAAACCATTCGCGTTTGAAGGCAAGCGCCGTATGGCGCAGGCGGACCGTGGCATCAACGAGTTGATGGAATCGGTCGACACCACAATCGTCATCCCTAACGAGAAACTGCTCGCGGTCGCACAGGACGCCGGCTTCTTCGAATCGTTTCGTGTTGCCGACGACATCCTTCGCCAAGCAGTTCAAGGCATCTCCGACATCATCACCATCCCCGGCATCATCAACCGCGATTTTGCCGACGTGAAGGCGATCATGGCTGGCATGGGATACGCCGTAATGGGTACTGCCACCGCCAACGGCGCGCGCCGCGCCACCGAAGCTGCACAGAAAGCGATTGCTTCCCCGCTGCTCGAAGCTGGGGCCATCGACGGCGCTCGTGGCATCCTTATCAACATCACCGGATCGGCTTCGCTCAAGCTGGCCGAGGTTCAGGAAGCCTGCAGCATCATTCAAAGTGCCGCCCACGAAGATGCCAACATCATCTTCGGCGCAGTCATGGACGACAAAATGAAAGACGCGGTCAAGATCACGGTCATCGCCACCGGCTTCAAAGATTCCGATATTCGTCGTCGCCGCATGGACGCACAGAGCACGTTCACGGTCTCGCGCGACATCGATGACGATTTTAACGAGGTCGAAACCGAATCGGATCTAGAGCCACCACCGCCGCCGATGGTCATGGAAAGCGCGAACGTTCATCCCGCTGCTGCACCTCCAGACGGTCTGGACGCCATGCGCAGCGCGATGATTGCCAACTTCGAGCAGGCCGATCTCGATGTTCCGGCGTTTCTGCGCAAACGCAATTGACCTAAGGAATTAACAAGGGGGAGCAAGCCCACTCGCTCCCCCTAAATTTACCCTTCAGGACCCGTACCCTTTCAGTAACCTTTGCACACGTTACTAAAGGCGGATGTCTGAAAGAAATATTCATTAACATGCGTGATATCAGCGATATAGCGCACAAGAGACCAGTTTCTCAGAGACTTACTTTTCCATTGCCAACAATAGACAACTTTCATAACATCGAATCAGCAGGAGCTTAGCTGCGTGGCACCGATCACGTGGGCATTTCACCTGCGAAACTCCGGGGATGGGTGTTAGGAAGTGATCCAGGGAAAAATTCTTCTTCGCTTTGCCGCCCTTTTCGTTTCAGCGCTTCTATTTTGCAGCTCTGCGTTTGCCGCAAATGTCAGCACGCATGCGCTGACCCATCGCAAAAAGGCACAAAGGATCAGCGAAACTCCGCAGGCCAAACGCCACATCCATCGCCTGGTCCGCAGTCGCGCTACAACCACTCCCCGGCATCGTCGGCATCGTTACTACGAGCGCTTCTACACCAGTTCATATGCGCAGGACATCACTGAAGGCGACGTCACGGCCGGCGAAGATCCCATCGTTCGCCAAGCCGCACTCGATGCTCTCGGCAACATGAACGGTACGCTGGTCGCGATTGAGCCTACCAGCGGCCGAATTCTCGCGATGGTCAATCAGAAGCTCGCGCTATCCAGCGGCGCCCAGCCCTGCTCCACGATCAAGCTATCGGTTGCTCTCGCCGCGCTGAGTGAAGGCATCATCACCAAGGAAACTGAGGTCCGCCTCGGCGGCCGCTATCACATGAATCTAACGATGGCGCTGGCGCACTCTAACAATGCGTACTTCGAAACCTTGGGTCGGGAACTTGGGTTCGAAAAGGTCGCCTACTACGCTCATCAATATGGGCTCGGCGAACTGGCCGGTTACGACATTCCCGGCGAGCAACTCGGGACGTATCCTGATGAAGAGATTTCGGCCAAGCTTGGTGGCGTGGGGAAAATGTGTTCTTTCGGCGAGGGCGTCTCCATGACTCCTCTGCAGCTGGGCGCACTGGTGTCAGCCATCGCCAATGGCGGCACTCTCTATTACCTGCAGCACCCCACTGGTCCCGAACAAGTTGCTGATTTCGAGCCTCGTGTGAAGCGCCACCTCGATATCGCCCCGCTGATTCCGGAGATTTCCGACGGCATGGCTGGAGCAGTCAGCTTCGGCACCGCCCGTCATCTACGGGTCAATTTCAACGAAGAAGAAATTCTTGGCAAGACCGGCACCTGCTCTCATGCCGGCACGCGCTACGGATGGTTCGCTTCTTACGCTAAGACCGACGTCGGTAGAATCGTAGTGGTGGTGTTTCTGGAAGGCGGCCGTCCAACCTACGGCCCCAAGGCTGCCGAGCTTGCGGGACAGATGTATCGCAATCTGTATGACCACAACTTCTTCGTTGGCCGTCCGCTTCCCGCCGCAAACGTTACGATGAAGCCGGTCACCACGTCAAACTAAAGGGCACTCTCAGCAATAGCGGATGCTGCCGACTAGAATTTTCTCGCAACGGCAACGAGATATTTCTAAATCCCGACTACTAACTACTGACTCCTAGTATTCAGACAGTTCCTTCATCGCCTGGAACAGATCGTCTGCCTGCGGCAGGATGGCGTCTTCCAGAATCGGCTGATACGCGACAAACGTGTCTTTCGCGGCGACGCGCCTGATCGGCGCATCGAGTTGGTCAAACAACTCATCTGCGATTCGGGCTGCGATTTCGGCTCCGTAACCCCAACTCAGGGAATCTTCGTACGCCACGATCACGCGATTGGTCTTCGTTACTGAATTCGAAATCGCTTCCCAATCAAATGGGCTGAGGGATCGCAGGTCAATCAACTCCGCTTTGACACCGTGTTCCCTTTCCAGCTTCTGGGCCGCCTGCAGAGCTCTCGGAACCACCGCGCCGTACGTGATCACCGACAAGTCCGTTCCCTCCTGCACGACTTTCGCTTTGCCGAAAGGAATCATGTAATCCGGGCCGGGATATGGCGCCCGCCCAAAGGTTTCGCGGTACAGCCGCTTATGTTCAAGGAACAGCACTGGATCATCACACCGAATCGCCGTGCGCAGCAGGCCCGCCGCATCCAGCGCATTCGATGGAAATACCACTCGCAGGCCAGGAATATGGGTGAAGATGCTCTCACCACACTGGGAGTGATAAATCGCGCCTCCGGTGAGATATCCGCCGATTGCCACACGCACCACTGCCGGGGACGAAAAGCCGTTATTGGAACGCCAGCGAATCAGCGGAAGCTCGTTGCGCAGTTGCATCATCGCCGGCCATATGTAGTCGAAGAACTGGATTTCCACCACCGGCTTGAGTCCTCGCGTCGCCATTCCTGTGGCGCGTCCGACTATGTTTGCTTCAGCGAGCGGCGAGTTGAATACGCGATCGGACCCAAAATCGCATTGCAGGCCGGCGGTCAGTTTGAAAACACCGCCCTTGCCCTTTATGACCTTTTCCTGCAGATACTGGTCCCGACTGCAGTCCGCGACATCTTCGCCGAACATAACAATGCGTTGGTCGCGCTGCATTTCATCCCGCAGCGTGGCATTTATTAAATCTGCCATCGTTTTTGGAGCAGCTTTTTTCCCCTCCGATGGTGCGACTGAGATCGGTTCCGTCGCGAAAGCTGCCGAGGTGGGGTCCACATCCGGCGAGTACACGAACTGCATCACTGAATCTGGAGTCGGCAGAGTTGCTTCCAATGCCCGATCAACCGCTGTCTGGAGATCTTCTTCGACCTGCTTTTCCAGGCGATTGATTCCCTTTTCATCGAGAATGCCTTCTCGCAACAGAAACATTTGCATGCGCGTAATCGGATCGCGCGCGGCATCGCGTTGGCGTTCCGCATCGGGACGGTAAAGCCGCTCGTCATCAGATAGTGAATGCGAATACGGACGAATTACGTGCGCATGAATGAACGCTGGCCCATTGCCTTCTCGGCAGTACGCAGCGGATCGGGCAAATGCCGCGTAAGCCTCGACCGGATCGGTCCCGTCGACTTCCTCAAAATGAAAATTGGGAAATCCGGACACCAGTCGCGAAATATTCCCGCCAGCAGTTTGCACCTCAACCGGCACTGAGATCGCGTATTCGTTATCTTCGATTACAAAAATCACCGGCAACTTACGATTGGAAGCAGTGTTGAGTGCTTCCCAGAACTCGCCTTCGCTGGTGGTGCCGTCTCCCAACGACACATAAGTCACCTCATCCCCGTGGAACTGCACATCTTTGAATTCCCGATAATCGCCGCTTGCTTTCTTGGCGGCCTCCGGATGCGCAGCAAAATACCGCCCGGCTTCGGCACATCCGACGGCCTGAAGAATTTGCGAACCGGTTGGAGATGATTGGGTAACAATATTCAGCTCTGGAAAACCCCAGTGCGACGGCATTTGGCGACCGCCGGAATTCGGGTCATCGGCAGCCCCGACGCCCTGCAACAACATTTGATACGATGTCGCGCCAAGAGTCAGGCAAAGAGCGCGATCGCGATAATAAGGGTAGAACCAGTCGTATTTGGACTTGAGCACGAAGCCGGCAGCGACACCGACTGCCTCGTGCCCGGCGCCGGAAATCTGGAAAAAGATGCGTTGCTGCCGTTTGAGCAGAATCTCCCGGTCATCAATCTTCCTGGAGGTATACATCAACCGATAAGCTTCAATCAGCTGTTCACGGGATAATCCCTGGTACGCAGCTTCAGCAACACCCGTTGGTTTCGTGTAAGTTTTCGTTGCCATCCTTGCCCTATGCCCGCCCTATTGTAAACGGTCGATGCAACATCAGAATAGCGGTCGACGGTAACCTCACGGCGGCTGCAGCAGCTCACGATTTCCTTGCCGGCCTATAAACCTAAGGGCCGCGCAGAACATCAGAAAACAGATGTTCCCGGAATCCCAGATCGTGAATGATCGTCCCGCACGCAATCTAGGCACGATCCTTGCCGAGATCAAAGATGAGCTACAAACCATCATCGAAACACGCATCAACCTGCTTAGGACTGAGCTCCGCGACAAAGCCGCTCACTGGAAGTTCGCGTTTCCTTCTGCTGGGCTTGCGCTGCTGTTTGCGGTCGTAGCCTACCTGCTGATCAACATATCGATTGTGGCTCTCATTGCGGTTTTCATTCCTGGCCCGTTCCGCTGGTTTTTTGCATTTTTGGCTCTCGGCATCTTATGGCTCGTTTTGGGGGGAATTGCCGCTTATGTAGGCATTCGCGAGATGGAGCTGAAGCGTGTGCTGCCCCGCAGGACGATCGAAACCCTGAAGGGAGATAAAGTGTGGCTACAGAAGGAAATGAGCAAGCCCATATGAGCTCCGATCCCATTGACGTGTTGGAGCTCCGGGCATTGGAGCAACGCAGCCAGCTTCATCAAACCGCGGCGGACCTGCGGGCGAAAATTTCGCACACCCGCGACCAATTGAACATTTCCAAGCAGGCCCGAAACCATCGTGTGGCGGCTTCGATCATCGCCGCGGTTCTCGGTCTCGCTTCCGGCTACGGATTTGCCGGCCTATTCACGCGTTATTAGTTTTTTCGGAGATCTTATGCCTATCATCAATAGTGCCGTACAACTTGCGACGAAACCTTTCCCGAAAGCAATTTCTCCCAAGGCCCACGCCATCCTCGACTACATCACCGTAGGAACGTTTTTGGTAAGCGCCGCATTTTTCTGGCGACGCAGCAGACGTGCAGCCATCGGTTCTTTGATCGCAGGCGGCGCTGAACTGGCCGTGAACTTACTTACAAATTATCCCGGCGGAGTGAAGAAGGTCATCAATTTCCATACGCACCGCGAGATCGATCTCGGGCTGGCGGCGATGACGGCTACTCTGCCCGAATTCCTCGCTTTCAAAGATGATCGGGAAAAGAAGCTGTTCCTGGTCGAAGGCGCCATGATAACCGCAGTCAGTCAGATGACCGATGTTCCGGAGAAACCTCGCCGTGCCGAGCGCCGATACGCAGCGTAAGCTCCCGTCGCTTTGGAGGTTCGGGGGCCTCACGCCTCTGAATCTCGGAAAAATCGTTGTGCATAAGCTCAGCCAAGATGAACTGGGTACGCGGTCGGCTTCACTCTCGTATTACTTCTTGCTGGCGATTTTCCCCCTCATGCTGTTCCTGGTTTCGTTGCTCGGGGTGTTCGCGCCGCCAGGATCTCCGCTGCAGCAAGAGATTGCCGATTCGCTTAGCCGACTAGCTCCCGGCTCCGCCGCAGACCTCGTGCGGAACGTAGTCCAGCAGACGGCAAAATCCAGTGGCGGGATAAAGCTGGCTGCCGGAATCTTGGGAGCGTTGTGGTCGGCGTCCGGCGGCATGGGCGCCGTTGTGATATCTCTCAACAAAATCTATGAGACGGACGAAACTCGGCCCTGGTGGAAGCAAAAAGTGACCATCGTTGGGCTGACCCTCGCGCTTTCTTCCCTGATTATCACCGCGATTGTGCTTGCGCTGTACGGTAGCAATATCGGGCAAAGCATTTTCAATCACGTGGGCGCAGGCGACATCTTCCGCGATTTGTGGAGCGTTTTGGAGTGGCCGGTCGCATTCGCAGCAATGTTCCTAGCGTTTTCGTTGGTGTATTACTTCGCTCCCGACCTCGAGGAACGCCATTGGCACTGGGTAACCCCCGGCAGCGCCCTCGGGGTGCTTTTGTGGCTCGGCGCTTCCATCGGGTTCAAGTTTTATCTTCGTTTTTTCAATAGCTACAGCGCGACCTATGGCTCCCTCGGTGCAGTGATCATCCTTATGTTGTGGCTCTACATCACGGGGTACGCGATCCTGATTGGCGGTGAATTGAACTGGGTAATTGAGAATCAAGACAAGAAAACGGCTGAGTTCGAGGCTAAAAAGCGCGAAGTTCAGACGCAACTTGAGGCCGCATAGGCAGAAATTGCAGGAGGTTTCATGAAAGGATTCTTGACAGGGTTGGGACTGGGAGCTGGATTGGCACTTTTGTTCGCTCCGGAAGCCGGTGAGTGCTCACGCCGGGCTTTGCGAGAAAACTTTGCTCAATGGCTCAACTTTCTTCGCGGGACGCAAACGGGCGGCGAACTCCAAGAGGAATTTGGCTCCCTTCCGGACACGGGAGACAGCGAATGGGCAGAGCGAGAAAAGGAAGCTGAACCGCCAGACCATTCCCGATCAAGTACTGCTGAAGTCCTGAATTCCATCAGCCGCGAAGAACTTATGAATGTCGACGGAATCGGTCCAGTGTTGGCGGATAAGATTATCTCGAACCGGCCATATTCCTCAGCGCAGGAACTGCTGGAGCGCAGGATCCTTCCGCAAAACACATTTGCAGAACTCCAGCGCGCGCTAATACGTCAGGAACGCCTATCGGCTTAACGCGCTTGACGCCACTTTTCTGAAGCACGGGACGCGGCAATCCGTTATTTTTTCTCTGCCGCTTCGGCTTTGCGAATGGCTTGCTCGCGCAAGTCATAACTCTCAAGCGCTTTGCGTGCTCCTTCCCTTGCCATTTGGGTGCTCATGGTGCGTTCCGCCTCCTCGAAGGTCTCTTCTGCCTCGACTCTCGCGCGTTGCCCTTTGTCGTAAGCTTCTTTGATTCTTCTCGCTGTGGTCCTCAGTTCAGAAGCGACGCCAATGGTTTTTCGACCATCCTGTGATTCCGCATATGCTTTCTTCAACTTGTCGCTCCAGCCCGCTTTCACCCTCTTATCCGCGTTAGCAAGAGCCGTGGTTGCGCGATCAGCAACCTCCTGCACACGAGTTTTCTCTAGCAACCACTTCCATAAGCCCCAATCGGCGGCCTGGGTCATCAAGGCGCGGGCCTCTTCCACAGCCGCAATCTTCTTCATGCCAGAACCGTAGCATTCCAGGGATTTCTCGGCAGTGCCTTACGTCACGTTGATGAAAACCTTATCCGTTGGTGTTCGCCGTTGTAGGCGGAAAACTGCAGTTGCTCTTCCTGTTGTCTGCGATTGCCCTTTCAGACTACATTCGGCGACCGATGGCCAATCAACGACGCGTCTACTCCTTCGCTCCCAACTGCCAGAATAAAAAGGAATAGATGTCGGTTCCCTCTTCAATCTGTTTCGTTATCGGCTTTCCCGCCCCGTGACCGGCTTTGCTCTCGATGCGCAAAAGAATTGGACGCTCGCGGCTTTTCCCATTCGCGGCCTCCGCTTGCATCAGTGCCGCCATCTTCTTCGCGTGCATCGGGTCCACCCGCGTATCGGTATCGGCCGTCATGAACATGATCGCTGGATACTCCGTTCCCGCCTTCACATGGTGGTACGGCGAATACGCGTAGAGCCATTCAAACTGCTTCGCGTCGTCCGCCGACCCATACTCGGGAATCCACAACTTCGCAATCTGAAAATTCTGATAGCGCAGCATGTCCAGCAACGGCACCCGGCATACTACGGCACGAAACAGGTCCGGACGCTGCGTCAACGCCGCACCCATCAGCAGCCCGCCATTCGACCCGCCGGTGATCGCCAGATGATCTTTGTCGGTGTACTTCTCTGCAATCAGAAATTCCGCCGCACTGATGAAATCATCGAAGACGTTCTGCTTTTTCTCCAGCATTCCAGCGCGATGCCACTCCTCGCCGAACTCGGCGCCACCGCGCAAGTTCGCCACTGCAAAAATGCCACCATGCTCCAACCACAGAAACCGATCGCCCTTGAAGTCAGGCGTGAGGCTGATATTGAATCCCCCATAGCCGGTCAGCAAAGTTGGGTTTTTGCCATCCAGCGCTAGCCCCTTTTTATGGCAAATAAACATCGGCACCTTCGTGCCGTCTTTCGACGAATACCAAAGTTGCTTCACCTCGTAGGCATCCGGATTGATTCCGGGGGCTGAAACGTGATCCCAAATCGCACTGCGTCGCGTCGGCAAATCCACGTGATAAACGGCTGGCGGTACGGTGAAGGAGACGAAATCGAAAAAAGCCTCGGGATGGTCCCATCGGCCTCCCACCCCATTCACTGTTCCCAGGGCAGGCAGTGCAACCTCTCCAATGGTTTTGCCGTCCAGGTCGAACATGCGCAGTCGCGAATGCGCATCTTTCTCGTATTGCGCAAACAGGTTGCCACCCAGCACGCTGGCACTCTTCAGCACCGCATCACCTTGCGGAATGATTTCCTTCCAGTTCTCGCGTTTCGGATTCTCCGGATCCACTACAAACACCCGGAATTTCGGCGCATCTTCGTTCGTCGTGATGTACAGCTTGCCCTTGAAAATCTCGCCATTGTAGAGGAACTTCTTCCCGCTGGTAACCTCGACCGCCGGCGTTCCCGATTTCAAGTCCTGGACGTAAAGTTCGCTTTTTGCCCATCCCTCAAACACAGACATAATGAGCCAGCGATCGTCATCATCCGACAGTGACACGGTGGGAATGTCCTGCGCATTGCGGCCATCGCCGAAAATCAGGGGATCTTTTGCGGCATCACTCCCCAGCGCGTGGTAGAAGACCTTGACGTGATAGACCTCTTCTCCGCCCGGCACCTCGCCCTTCTTTGGATGTCGCGTGTAGTAAAAGCCTGAGTTGTCTTTCTTCCAGGCCACGCTCGCGAAGCGCGTTCGGTCGATGATGTCGGGAAGAATCCTGCCGGTCGCACTTTCGATGACGTGCAAAACGCTTTCTTCCGATCCGCTTGCCGAGGTTCCATACGCGACGTATTTCCCATCGTCCGAAGGGAACCACCAATCGAGCGCTACCGTTCCGTCGGCTGCCAGTTGGTTGACGTCGACCAGCACGCGATCTTTGCCGTGGATGCCCTCACGCACCAGCAGCACCGGCTGGTTCTGCGCCCCTTCGCGCCGGGTATAAAAATAAAATTTTCCGCCGATCTGCGGGGCGGTGATTGTGCCAATTTGAGCAAGCTGACTCAGTCGGTCGTTGATCTTTTGCCGTCCGGGCAGCGGATTGAGAATACTGCGCGTGTAGGCCAGCTCTTCGCGCACATATTCCTGGGTCTCCGGGCTGTTGGAATCCTCGAGCCAACGGTAGGGATCGACAATAGTGTGGCCATGGATTGTCTCGACCACGTCGTCCACTCTCGCCTTCGGCGGACCCGATTGGATATTTGAACTAGTGGATGAGTCGTCAGAAGCCAAAATAGCCGCCGCACACAGAACCGAACAGAACAGAACAAACCCGCTCACTCGCATAGCTCCTTGAAATGACTCTCTAACGGCTAACAAGGTTAGCAAACTGGAGGGGCCAAGGACGGCGCTTCACCCTTCCATTTTCGTGACCTAGTTTGAGCCGAGTGAAGACCTCTACGCAACCACACGCGCGAGTTCCCCCCAAAGCCTGCCGATGATATGATGAAGACGAAAAAAGATGGGCCGTGCGCCCACTCCACTCCTCAGTAGCTCAATGGCAGAGCATCCGGCTGTTAACCGGAGGGTTGTAGGTTCGAGTCCTACCTGAGGAGCCATTCTTTCAATCACTTACAAAGTCTCAATATAAAACTTCACCGCTATAAAGTACCCTCTCGTGACTGGACTTGCTTACTACAAAAACCGTTCCCTGGTTGTAGGCACCGTCAACCGTGTGTTTGCTCTGACACTTACAGTTGGCCTGTATAAAATCCAGCTCCGTTCTTCATTTCTACTTCTACGAATTTGCAACCGTTGCCCCTTTGGTCCACGGTGGCTTCTTTGATCCATGACACCTTTCGAGGATTCGGAGCAAATCTCGAACTGGGCTCAGCCCTGTACCAAATATTCCGGGAAGCGGGATTGCCGGGGCCGACAATGCGCCAGGAAATTCCTTTGGGAAGAAATCCAGAAATCGCTCGCTGGTTTACAGACACTCTCTCCAGCTTGCAGCCGCGAATTCAACAGCTCACGCTGCCTTTGGAATCTGTGGGTAACCTGGACACGCTTGCCGCGAGGCTTCAGGTCGAACTTGACGCGTCACGGACGGTGGCTGCTGCACTCGCGCCAGTGGGCGCCTGGGCGCGCATTATATAGAACCCAAGAACGACGAGCCCATGCCGCTGTCGCTGATGAGCGATCGGAAATCGCTAAGCAAGAATACAGACCTGTCGCTGGCGAAAAATTAAAGCGTCAGTCTCGCAGCAGAATCCTATCGGCTGGTTAATGGGCAAGCCGGAAGTCAAGTTCCCAATAGCCGACCATCCACTAACTGGTTCGTTCAACATGATTTTTGGTCGGCACTGATCCGGTCAAAAGCTGAGGAGTGCTTTGATTCTGAGTTTCTGCGTGTTAGAAAACTCACGCTTAATCGAACTCAGTTCGTCCGCTTGAACATCGACGTTTCTTAACCTCCAAACGAATGTTAGAAAAGTGTAGTTATCTAACCCAAGTTATATAGGAATGGGGGTCAATGAGTGTAATGGCGATGTTACGCCAACGCTCCTTTTGGGGCAGGTCAAGCTCTAGACCTTGATTGACTTAGGGCTTTGGTCCGTCCTAGCATTCCTTGCCATGATCGGGCGGATCATCTCGCACTACCAGA
>Ga0070741_10001355_pt1 | contig 75798 bp, 62 predicted proteins | sample Coa_R1_4_FD_66440 | JGI IMG/M metagenome (GOLD analysis project Ga0070741, IMG submission 66440) | Surface soil microbial communities from Centralia Pennsylvania, which are recovering from an underground coalmine fire - Coalmine... | ecosystem: Environmental > Terrestrial > Soil > Unclassified ...
ACGCAATGCCGTTCCAGCCAGGGCATCGCCGAGGGCATCGAGTGGCTCCGCCAGGGGAACCTGGGCAAAATTATCCGTGTCCGCGGCCTGTGCTATAAGCGCCGCCCGAGCATCGGCAAAGTCAGCGGACCGCAACCCATCCCACCCAATATTGATTACGATCTCTGGTGCGGCCCGGCGCCCAAGGAACCGTTGATGCGCGCCAAATTGCACTACGATTGGCACTGGGTCTGGCCGACCGGCAATGGCGACCTTGGAAACCAGGGCATTCACCAAATGGATTTGGGCCGATGGGTTCTGGGGGAAAACGAGCTCTCACCGCGGGTTTGGAGCGTCGGCGGCCGGCTCGGGTACATCGATGATGGCACCACTCCCAATACCCTCATCGCCTTTCATGACTACCAGAAGGCGCCTTTGATTTTTGAAGTGCGCGGACTGCCCTCAGCCGAAGGCTCAAAAGAAATGGACAAATACCACGGAGCCGACATCGGCGTCGTCACTGACTGTGAGGGTGGGAGAATGGTTATCCCGAGCTATTCTGTGGCGATCATGCTCGACAAAGAGGACAAGCCCATCAAGAAGTTTCAGGGCAGTTCGAGCCACTTTGCCAATTTCATCAGCGCCGTTCGCAGTCGAAAAGCCTCCGAACTGAAAGCTGACATTCTCGAAGGCCACCTTTCCAGCGCGCTGTGTCACACGGCTAACATCTCTTACAAACTGGGCTCACAACATTCCCCCGAGGAAATCCGCGACGCGGTCAAAGCCAATGCCGATCTTGCTGAATCGCTCGGCCGAATGGAGCAACACCTGGGGGCCAATAACGTGGATCTGCATAAGACTCCAGCGACTCTAGGCGCCGTGCTTACGATGGATCCCAAAACTGAACGATTCATCGACAATCGCCTGGCAAATCAACTTCTGCGTCGTGAATACCGAGCGCCTTTTGTGGTGCCCGATAAAGTGTGACTTTTAGACAACCCCGGTTCTTAGTTGGTTTTTTGGCGCACGAGCTTTTTTGTACGCTGCGCGGGTAAGGACAAGTCCATAGCCGCTGTCATTTCGGATGCATCAAGCCGCACGCGTCATTTTAGTCTCGACGACGGCTCGATGGTCCTTACAAGTGCCACCATGCAAAAAGCCATTTCCGTAAATCCTACCTTCGGTGGAACGACTTCGCTGGATCTCGCCGAGTTGGCCTCGCTCCTGGCCGACGGCTGGATTGTCGTGCAGACCGAGCCGAGCACCAACGGCGCCATCCTTGTAATTCTGCAAAAGGGCAAGCAGTTGAAAGAACCCTTCTCAGGCTGAGGAGTACGGTACGCTTTCCTGCTGCCGAATCTACGGACTGACCACGCCGATGACACCCCGACCGCCTATTTCTAGTTGAGCGGGATAAAATGTAATTTGGGTTTGAGCATCGGCATTGCCGCCGCCCTTTCGGGAGGTGGAAGCGAGAACGGCTCATCTACGTTTGTGCTCGGGACGATGACAATGCCAGCGAAAGGTTCCGTTTTGTGGGTACCGGGCCCGGGAAACCCAGGAGCAAAATGCGTAAAGACAATTTGAAATCCCGTTCGCCCCGTTAGGGAATTTTAGGGGCCTCGAATGTCCTGCCGCCCTGGTGGTGAACGGCTTTGGTAACTTTCCCGGCACTATCCCTGACAAAGGCGACCCGGGCATCCACCACCTTCCAAAAATATTCGTTGGCGTTCTTGGCAAAGATTTCAAATTTCGGCTGTCCCGTGAGCTGGGCAAAAACGCGCGTTCCATCTCGGGTCACAGTTAAAATAGCTGTGCCCTGGCCATAATCGTACTTGCCGACAATTGCCTCGGCATCGGCAATCGCGATCTTGCTCTCAGCCAAATCTTCGAGCCGTGGCGCGCTGAAGGTGGCGCCGTTTTGGTGGTGGATTGCTTTCGTGACCTTGCCGTGTTCGTCCTTCACAAAGGTGACTTGCGCGTCGGCCACTTTCCAAAAGAATTCGGTGTCAGATTTGGGAAAGATCTCAAACCGCGGCTGGTCGCCGAGTTGAGCGTAAAGTCGGGTGCCCTCCCTTGAGACCGTCAGGATGCCGGAGTTATAATCGTAGCGCCCGACAACGGCATCGAGCGCCGTCGCAGTCACGTCCGGATTCACCTTCTGTATGGGAAGCACCGGCAGCTTATCGCCGAGGTAGATTTCGGTCACGAGATGGGCCAACCCGCCTGGATCAGCCCCAGGCGCGCCCGGCAACGCATTGGCCAGAACTACTACCGTGAAATGCCGGCTGGGCAACCGCAGCAGCAACGAGCTAAAACCGTTGAGGCCGCCTCCGTGGGAAATCTCCCGCTCGCCCCGGAACTGTCCGAGTGACCATCCAAATCCGTAACCGGTGTCCGTCGACTCGTTCTTATTCTCCCTGGTCTGGACTGGCGTCCAGGCGGCTTTGAGACTCGCTTCGCTCAATGCCTTGCCCCCAAAGATCGCTTCGTTCCACCGATACAAATCTTCCACTGTGGAATAAAGCGACCCCGCGCCACCCGCCCAGGACATATCCCAGTTCAACGCATTGGTAAACTGGCCGCCGTCAAACTGGTAACCGAGCGCTTCGTGTTCCAGCGCCGCGCCGGCGCGATGCACGCCAGTGTCGCGCATGCCTGCCGAATCAAAGAAGTTTTTGCGCAGGAACTCGCCATAGGACTCGCCGGAAACCTTCTCGATGATGCTCCCAAGCAGGAAAAAACCTGAATTGTCGTAATGCCATTTTTCTCCCGGATCGAAATCGTAGGGGTCGTTCTTGAAAGAATCGATCAGCTCACCAGGCGTAACCGGAGAAGTAACCTTCTCGATAAACCCGGGCTTGTCAGTGTAGCTGCGAATCCCGGAGGTGTGGGTTAACAGATGCCGCAAGGTGACTTCGTTGCCGCGAGGAAAATCAGGGAAGAATTTCGACAATTTGTCGTTCACACTGAGTTTGCCCTGCTCCTGCAATTTCAGGATGGAGGACGCGGTAAACTGCTTGGTGATCGAACCAATTCGGAACTTGGTTTTGGGAGTAATGGCCGTGCCATGCGAAAGGTCAGCCAGTCCATAGCCTTTTTCAAAGAGAACCTTGCAATCTTGGGCAACCAGCACTGCCAGCCCGGGCGCATGGTTGGTGGTCATCCTGCTGAAGAGTACATCCGCGAGCGCATCGCGCGCGGGCATCGGCGCGTTGGTGAGCGCGCCGCGCGCCGCCAGGAATCCGCTCAACTCCGTATCGCCTCGCAGAACGCTCGCTTGATAGACACTGAGCCCGGCTTGGATGCGGCTGTTGATCTTCAAACCTTCGTCGAGCAGCTTTTGGATGCCCTCCGCGCCGGCTCCGTTCAAGACCGCGGTAATCAATTTCTCCGCTTGCGCGTTCTCATCGAGCGTCGCCGATGGGGACGGCTCGGCGGCCAGGGTCATCATTGTGGACTGCCAGAGAAGGGTGAATGCTACCGTTGCGAGCGCCGTGGTTCGTTTCATAAAGGAAACACCGCCGAATTACCACACGAAACGACCCTAGCAGAATGAGGATGGACTGGAAGCAGAAATGGAGGCGGCCTAGCTGTCTTCTGACGGGCGCCCACAGCCAGACATCCCGCAAGAGCATAGAAGTTACAACGGCAATTCACTCACGACATGTCGCGGTGTGGCTGATGGCCATTGTAAGACGATGAAGCTGAAAATTTCACGCGCAACACCAACCGAGCGCCGTCAATGCCCGCATTGGACGGCACTTTTAATCGGCACCATGATGCGGCCCGTTGGCCCGCCCAGAGACAACTCCGCCAATCTTCCCAGGCCTCCAGACTAGGCTGGTATGAACAACGCCGTTGGCGTTGTGGCAGGAAAGTCTGCGCCTCGCCTGGCAAATCCTGGCTGCATTGCCCGTCTCCGGGCGCCAGCAGCTACAGCGGCAGAAGCACACGGAAGCCGATCTGGCCGCCGACCTCCACCACGAATTCACAAGAGCCTTTGAGCCCGAAGCGCTGCGCTTCACTGACCACTTGTGTCAGTGTCTCGAACTGCTTCGCCTCGCGCGGATCTTTGGTCCACTGACCTTCGCCTTTGTAGTATTCTTCCGTTTCTCGATGTCTAATCGTCCCCTTAACCGGGCCTGAGCCCGTCCCTGAACTTTCCATCCGATAATATCGGACAGGAGAGGGGAGCCGAGCGATGCGTGATTCCCCCCTTAAGAGGTGGTAAAAATATCCTTAGATTCGCTTCTCATCCGCGTCGATGAAATCAACAAACGTTTGAATATCGTCCCGGTGAGGGATGCCGGCGTGTTCCTTGCGCATTTTGAGCCGGGCCTGCATTTCGGGATCGTCTTTCCTCGGGGAGTTGAGCATGCGCTCACGATGAGCCGTTTTGACGGAATCGGGTTTCTGGACATGTTGTCGGACCCAGTCGCAGACCTGGCCATCAGTAATGGATAGGCGGACTACTTCGATAAACTCGTTGGCCTGAACACCCGCGGCCTCGAGCCAAACGCCATCAAAACCTTTGCAGAAGTTGGGCTGGTAATCAGGATGCAAATGGCCTGCCAGGTGCAGGCGGATTTTATCCACGAACCGCGGCAAATGCATCCAACCGCACATGGTCTCACGGGGACTTCGGGGGTAAATGATTTCGCTCATGACGAAGATCATTGGCACACCTCATTACCCTGTCAATTCTCCGGTCACTCGCCTCACTCGCCACTCGCCACTCGCCACTCGCCACTATAAAGTCCAGGGCATGTCCATCGCGGATATCAGAAGAGAATATAACCTGGCCGGTTTGCGGCGACGCGATCTCGACGGGGACGCGATCGTCCAATTCCGCCGCTGGTTCGATCAGGCAACCGGTGCCCGGGCGAGCGGACGGATCCGCAGCTTCCTCATTCGGCTATACAAAACGATTTTCATGATTCGCGGCGTGGAACAGCTGGATCTGAACGCCATGACCTTGGCAACCGCCGATCGCCAGGGCCGGCCCTCCGCACGCATTGTCCTGCTCAAAGGCCTGGACCAGCGTGGATTTATTTTCTTTACCAACTATAACAGCCGCAAAGGGCATGAATTGAAAGAAAACCCCGAGGCGGCGCTGGTCTTTTACTGGCCCGAACAGGAGCGCCAGGTGTGTGTCGCCGGCCGGGTGAACAAGGTGCCACAGGCAGAGTCCGAAGCATACTTCCGCACGCGGCCGCGGGGCAGCCGGATTGCTGCCTGGGCTTCCGATCAGAGCGAAGTGATGAAGGATCGCGTGGCATTGGAGGCAAGGTGGAAGCAATTCGAGGACCGCTATCCGGGCGAGGATATTCCGTGCCCGCCGTATTGGGGTGGGTACGTGCTGGACCCGATGCGCCTCGAGTTTTGGCAGGGTCGCCCCAATCGTCTGCACGACCGCTTCCGGTACAGCCGTAAACCGGACCGGACCTGGCTGATCGAGCGGCTTTCGCCGTGAGCCGAGCGCAGATGGGGAGAATCTCGCCGCAGATTCAGGGCGACCGCAGATGGATTGAGGCTCTCTCTTTCCATGAACCAAACGGCAAAAGCCAGTCCTTCTCCCCCAGGAGAGGGTGGAGCTTTCGCAGCGCAGTTTGGGTTCATGGTCGCAATACATCTGCATGCGCAAAAGAAGGCTTTCCTTGAACCTCCCGCAGATTCGGGGCGACCGCAGATGGGAAACCCGAAATCTGGGGCTTTCCAATGAACTGCGCATTGAAAGGCCTCCTCTCGCCGGCTCTTCCTACCATGGTGGGGCGGAACCCTAGTTTCCGCTTGCATTCCATTCTATCGGGCGGATGTTAGGTAAGGAGATCGCAAATGAAAACGAAGTGGGCAGTACTGGCCGTATATCAGGATGCTGCGGCACGCGAAGCAGCAGTCAAGTTTTGCGATGGATTGGTCCAAAGATTCTGGCCGGAGACCAGCTTCGATTTGGACTGGCATGATTGGCAGACGCTCGGGGACAACGAGCCGGCACAACAAGCGCGCCAGAAAGTCCAGGATGCGAATATTATTATCATCGCGTCCTCGTCCGGCGGGACGATTGAGCCTTTTGTGAGGAGATGGCTCGAGCTGGCGCTGAGTCAGCGCAGTGATCGGGAGGGCATTCTGGTCGGTTTATCGGCGGAAACCGACGGGCCGTTGCGGGCTGAAGCGGCAGCGACTCAGCAGTATCTGCGTAAACTGGCTCATCAAAGCGGACTCGATTACTTGACCAGCGTTCCGCCAAGTCTGTGCTACAGCGTTCCGGAGACAATCGAAGCGTGCAACCTGCGGGCCACTCAGGTGACCAGCGTGCTGGATAAGATCCTACACCGAGCGACTGTTCCGCCTTCTATGCTTTAGAGTGTGTCTTAAAACCTGGGCTTGGGCGTCGGCACCTTAGTTTGGAGTCCCGCCTTTAGTTTGGAGTCCCGCCTTTAGGCGGCCCGCCGCCAAAACCGCCTAAAGGCGGGACTCCAAACCGGATTCTAAAACTGGCTCTTAGGCCCTGACGGTTACTTGCCTTCCTGCTCGACGGCCGCGTCTTCTTGTTGTTCGCTGATGACCGGAGCAATGGCCTGCAGTTTGTCACCCGGCTGTAAATCGATCAATTTCACTCCCTGAGTGTTGCGTCCCGCCTCCCGGATGCCTTTAACAAAGATTCGGACCATTTGGCCGCCGGTGGTAATCAGCATAATTTCATCGGCTTCGCGAACGCTCAGAGCCCCGACTATGCCACCGGTCCGCTCGTTTGTCTGCATGGTGATGATCCCCTTGCCACCCCGGCTCTGAAGACGATAGACGGGTTCGACGGTCCCGTCTTCGTTCACCATGTCGAAAGGGGTGCGCTTGCCGATACCGTTTTCGCCTGCGACCAGCAGGGTCGCGTCGCGCACGACGACCGCCAGGGCGACCACGGCATCGTTCGGTTCGAGGCTGATACCGCGCACACCGGCCGCAGGGCGGCCCATCGAGCGAACATCTTCTTCCGAAAATCGGATGCTCATTCCCTCGCGGGTGATCAGGACGACCTGGTCCTGCCCGGAGGTGAGCTTCACATCCATCAGAGTGTCGCCAGGTTCAATATTGATCGCGATGAGGCCGCCTTTGCGGACATTGGCAAATTCCGCAATCGAGGTCTTTTTGACGGTGCCCTGGCGGGTTGCAAAGAACAGAAAGCCTTCCTGTTGCCAGGTGGTGTCCTCCTTGTTCGGCCCGGTGCGGGAAACGATCCGAATTAAAGCGGTGATGGTCTCCCCCTGTTTAAGCTCCAGAATATTGGCGATGCTGCGGCCCTTTGAGGCGCGGCCCATGTCCGGGATCTCGTGCACCCGTTCGACATAAGCCCGGCCCTGGTTGGTAAAGAACATCAGGTAATCATGCGTGCTGGCCGTAAAGAGATGCTCGATGAAATCCTGGTCCTGCTCGGTGGCGCCTTCACGCGTGGCCATGCCAATGACTCCTTTGCCGCCGCGGCGCTGCGACCGATAAGAGCTGACGTTGGTCCGTTTGATCAGGCCGGTGTGCGTGAGGGTAATAATAACGCCCTCGTTCGCGATCAAATCTTCGATGGCGATTTCTCCTTCGTCCGGCACCAGTTCCGTCATTCGGGGGGTGGCATACTTTTCTTTAATGGCGAGGAGTTCGCCTTTTATGATCGCCAGCACGCGCGATTCCTTGGCCAGGATATCCAGCAGATCTTTAATCTTTTCCAGCAGTTCACGGTACTCAGCTCGGACCTTGTCAATCTCCAGGCCGGTCAATTGGTACAAACGCAACTCGAGAATCGCATTCGCCTGCGCCTCGCTGAACGAGTAGCGCCCGTTCGTCAAGCGGGCTTCATTGCGGATTAAAATGCCCAGGTGCTCGATTTGGGCGCGGGTAAAGTCGAACGCCAGCAGCTTGATCCGGGCTTCCTCGCGCGTGGCCGAACTGCGGATGATCCGGATGAATTCGTCCAGGTTGGACAATGCAATCAGGTAGCCTTCGAGTGCCTCTGCGCGTTCCTCGGCTTTGCGCAACTCGAACCTGGTCCGGCGAATAATGACTTCGCGCCGATGTTCGATGTAGCAATTGATCAGTTCCTTGAGCCCGAGCGTCTTGGGCCGGCCGTGATCGATCGCCAGGGCATTGACGGCAAAGCTCGATTCGAGTGCCGTGTGCTTGTAAAGATTGTTGATGACCACCTTGGCGATGGCGTCACGTTTGATCTCGATCACCACCCGCGTGTTTTCATCCGATTCATCCCGCACCGCGGTGATATCCGTGATGATCTTTTCATTCACCAGTTCGGCGATCCGCTCGACCAGCACGGCCCGGTTTACGTTATAGGGGATCTCCGTGATGATGATCTGCTCGCGCCCGCCTTTGAGTTCTTCCAGGCCGACCTTCCCGCGCACCTTCAGACTCCCGCGCCCGCTACTGAAATAGTTCCGCACGCCTTCCAGACCGCACACCATGCAACCGGTGGGGAAATCCGGGCCTTTGACGAACTTCATTAACTCTTTGAGGGAGATCTGAGGGTTGTCGATCTGAGCGCCGATGCCGTCGATGATTTCACCCAGGTTATGAGGTGGGATGTTCGTCGCCATGCCGACGGCAATGCCGGTGCCGCCATTGACCAAAAGGTTGGGGAAAGCCGCCGGAAAGACCGTGGGCTCGGTCAGGCGCTCGTCGTAGTTCGCGACAAAGTCGACTGTGTCCTTGTCCATGTCCTGCATCAGCGTGCCGCCCAGGGGCGACAGGCGCGCTTCGGTATACCGCATGGCCGCGGGCGGATCTCCTTCGACCGAGCCAAAGTTTCCTTGTGAGTCAACCAGGCGTTCGCGCATCGCCCAGGGCTGCGCCATGTGGACGAGGGTAGGATAGATCACCGCTTCGCCGTGCGGATGGTAATTACCGGAGGTATCGCCGCAAATTTTCGCACATTTCATGTGCTTCTTCGGCGCGTAAAGCCCCAGCTCATGCATCGCGTAAAGAATCCGCCGCTGGGAAGGCTTGAGCCCGTCGCGCACATCGGGTAACGCGCGCGAGATGATCACCGACATCGAATAATCAAGAAACGAGTTCTTGATCTCGTCGGCGACGTTGATCTTGGCGATCTTTTCGTTCGGAGCAAATAACGGAGTGCCGCTTGACTGCGGCTCATTTGGTTCTTCGGTGTCGGGCATATAGAAAACTCAGACTTGGTGCCGGAGGTGGCCCAGGTGGCGCCGCCCGGACTCACTGTGGCTGCCGCTGCAGGTTAGATGTCCAGGTTACGGACGTTCAGAGCGTTGTCTTCGATGAACTGGCGCCGCGGCTCGACTTCCTCTCCCATGAGCTTGGTAAACATTTCCTCCGCTTCGACGGCATCGGTCAAATCGACGCGCAGGAGTTTGCGGCGGGACGGGTTCATGGTGGTTTCAAACAGTTCTTTGGGATTCATTTCACCCAGCCCTTTGAACCGCTTCACTGAAAGCCCGCGGCGGCCAACTTCTTTTACGGCGGACAAAATTTCCGGAATTGAAAACAACGGGCGCACTTGCTGTTTGTCACCTTCGCCTTCGATGATTTCGAAGAGCGGCTTATCCTGGGCTGAGTAATGCTCCATTTTGAACCCTTTTTGCGCTAATTTCTCGATCAGATCCTTAATCGCGTGGCGTTCATACAGTTCTTCGTGCCGCCCACGACGAGTCGACCCATTCTTGCTGCGTTCCACAATCGCCGTGTCGCTTTCTTCATCGCCGGAAAGGCCGAGATCCAGGTCGGGATTCTCTTCCGCGAACCGCGCCAAATCTTCGTTGTCGTGAAAGTAATGCACGCTCTCTTCGTTGCCCTGGCGCACCTTGACCAGGTGCTGCGGCCATTCATTCGAGGCAGGATCCCGATGCTCGAGGTAGACCGCGAAGTCTCCGCCTTTGCGCCGCAGACCATTGGCATACTTGTCGAGCGCCTCCAGCAATTCGAGAATCTCGCTCAGATGCTTTTCCGAGAGTTCTTTCTCGTCGGCCACATTGCGTAACGCTACTTCTTCGGTGCCCAATTGGATTAGGATCCGGTTCAATTGAGCATCATCGTCGACGTACTCGACACGTTTCTTGCGGGCAATTTGGTAAAGCGGAGGCTGGGCGATGTAAACAAAACCGCGTTTCACCAGTTCCGGCATTTGCCGATAAAAGAACGTCAGCAGCAACGTGCGGATGTGTGAGCCGTCCACGTCGGCATCGGTCATGATAATAATCTTGTGGTAGCGGAGCTTCTCCAGGTTGAACGCCCCTTCGCTGTCGCCATCACCGATGCCGGTGCCGACGGCAGTAATCATCGTTCGAATTTCGTTGTTTTGAAGCACCTTATCCAGGCGGGCTTTCTCGACGTTGATCAACTTGCCGCGAATCGGCAGGATGGCTTGGAATTTGCGGTCGCGTCCTTGCTTGGCGGAACCACCTGCGGAGTCACCCTCGACGATATACAGCTCGGTGTTGGCCGGGTCTCGATCGGAACAATCGGCCAGCTTGCCTGGCAGGCCGCCGCCGGTCAGCGCTCCCTTTCGAACGGTTTCGCGAGCTTTGCGAGCCGCCTCACGCGCGCGCGCGGCGAGCAATCCCTTCTCAATCACTTTCTTGGCCACCGGTGGGTGGGCATCGAAATGGGTCATCAAACCGTCATACACCACCGAAGAAACCACACCGTCAATTTCGGTATTGACCAGCTTGACCTTGGTTTGTGACTCGAAGCGCGGGTTGGGCAATTTAACGCTCAACACACAGACCAGGCCCTCGCGCACGTCGTCGCCCGAAATGGCCGGATCCTTTTCTTTGAGCAGATTATTTTGTTTGGCGTACTGATTGATCGCGCGCGTCAGCGCCGAACGGAAACCGGTCAAATGCGTGCCGCCATCCGGATTGGGAATCGAGTTGGCAAAACAAAGAATTTGGTCGTTGTAGCTGTCGGTGTACTGCATGACGCAGTCCACGAACACCTCGTCCTTTTGGCGGCTGATCACGATGGGCTTCGGGTGCAGCACCTGCTTGTTCCGCCCGAGCTGCTTCACAAACTCTTCTATGCCTTCCTTGTAATAAAAGCGCTCGGATTTTTCGCTCCGGTCGTCGGTCAGGACAATCTCAATTCCCGGGTTCAGGAAGGCCAGCTCGCGCAAACGATTGGCCAGGATCTCGAACTTAAACTCCGTCGTGATGGTGAAAATAGTCGCATCGGGCTTGAACGTGATGAGCGTGCCGGTGCCCTTGGATTTGCCGATGACCTGCAGTTTCTCGGTAGTCACCCCACGCGCAAATTGCATGGCATAGACCTTGCCATCGCGTGAAACCTCGACTTTAAACCAGTCGGACAAGGCATTAACGCACTTGGCGCCCACGCCGTGCAGACCGCCTGAATACTTATACGCGCCCTGGCCAAACTTCCCGCCGGCGTGCAAATTCGTCAACACCAGCTCAACGGCCGGCATATTCCACTTGGGATGCATGTCGACCGGAATGCCCCGGCCGTTGTCACGAATCGACACCGAACCGTCCACATGGATCGTGACCTCAATCTTGCTGCAGTAGCCGGCCAGATGCTCATCGATGGAATTGTCCAGTACCTCAAACACACAATGATGCAACCCACGCTCGTCCGGGTCACCGATATACATGCCCGGCCGTTTGCGCACGGCTTCCAACCCTTCCAATTTATCAATTTTAGATGCGTCGTATTTCTCCAGCGCATCTGGGGCTGGTTTAGAGTTTTCTTCGGCTTCGAGCACGTTTTCCTCAGGCATAAAACAAATACGGATCGGCATTTTACCGCCCGTTTTCCGTCGAAAAATAATAGAAAAAATCCGCTCCCGACACAATCTCTTATTTGAGGCTGAGCAAGGGCAAAAACCACAATTTGTAGTGGTTTGGAGACCTGCAGCCCCCATTGTGTTGGGGCTCAAATCGGTCGCCGAATGCGCCCGTCAAAATAGCTTTTGGTGGGCCAAAACGCAAATTGCTGGCAAACCACTTTCGGGCAGGGGATGCACCCGCCGCCATCCGCGCACGCATAGCCGTTAGCGTGCCGTCGAAGTGCGATTTGAAAGCCGAATCAATCCCGCAGATTCAGGGCGACCACAGATGGGGATAAGTTCGGACGCGCTGTTGGGGCGGCTGCGCTCACCGTTTTTTGGCTTGCACAAGCCAAGCCTGTGGCGGAGCTTCCTCGCATATTGTTTACCAGCTAACACGCGTTCTTCCGGTAAGGTTTCCGGGCCCGTCCCTGTGGTCGATGGTCAACTGAACTGGCCATGTCGCCGCCCAACTGCGCATGACTAGCGCTCAACTTTCAACAGCGTTCTTCTTGCAGATGTTTGTGATCCTCCTGGCTTGCCGGGTGGTGGGGGCGCTGGCGCGGCGACTCGGCCAACCACAGGTAGTTGGCGAAATGATCGCGGGGGTGTTTTTGGGTCCTTCCCTGCTCGGGCTGCTCGCACCTGGCCTCCAGCAAACGTTATTTCCTAAAGAGTCGCTCAAAGTGCTCTATGTCGGGGCCCAACTCGGAGTCGGCTTGTACATGTTTCTGGTGGGGGTCGAGTTCGACGTTGCGACGTTCCGGAGCCGGGCCCGCAGTGCGGCTACGGTTTCATTTGCCGGAATGGCCGCGCCATTTGTGCTCGGCGCGGTTTTGGCGATCGGGCTGGTGAAGGTCCCGGGTTTGTTCTCTGAACGTGCCACTTTGTTTGAGGCGATGCTGTTTTTGGGGGCGGCGATGTCGATCACCGCCTTTCCAATGCTGGCCCGAATCATTTATGAAAGAGGATTGACGGGCACGTCGTTGGGGACGCTAGCGCTGGCGGCTGGGGCGATCGGTGACGCGGGCGCGTGGTGCGTGCTGGCCATTGTGCTGGCCAGTTTTGGGGCCGGCCCGATGGTCGCGGTCAAGGCTATTGGTGGGGGGACCCTCTACGCGCTGCTGGTCCTTACGATCGGTCGCAAATTGCTCACTTGGTTCAGCAACGCGACCCAACGCGCCGGCCAAATCACTAACTCGATCTTAGCCCTGACCCTGATGTTTTTCATGGTTGCCGTGTGGATAACCGACGGCATCGGCATTCACGCGGTGTTTGGCGGGTTTCTGCTCGGCATTGCGATGCCACGAGGGTTCTTTGCGCGCGAGCTCCAAAAACAATTGGAACCATTCGCGGTGGTGTTTCTATTGCCGATGTTCTTCACTTTCTCAGGTCTCAACACTCGTCTGGATATGGTCAACAGCGCGCAACTTCTGCTGATCGCCGCGGCAGTGATCGCCGCGGCTTGCCTCGGCAAAGGGGGAGCATGCTGGGCGGCCGCCCGAGTCAATGGCGAGGACAACCGGACGGCGCTCGCCGTAGGCACGCTGATGAACTCGCGCGGATTGATGGAGTTGATCATAATCAACATCGGTCTGCAGAAGGGGGTCATCCAGCCGGCCCTGTTCTCGATCATGGTGCTCATGGCCATCGTCACCACGCTGATGACTTCTCCGGTCTTTGAGTGGGTCTATGGCCGCCATGCCCGCAAAAGCGGCGCCCTCGACACCGCTCCGGCGGAAGTGTTGCCTTGAGATTTCAAAGGCCGGCGAGCGGATTTCGAATCCGCAGAGATCCACATGCCGAATCTGAGGCGAAGGGAACCGGTCGGGTGTCAGTTGTGTTCGGACATTGCTGGGGGCAAGAATGCCCGCGCGCCGGCGCGCGGACCTGCGGTCCGCAGAGATCCGCGAACCGGGTTAGGCGGAGGAAAGGGTCTGGAGTCAGCCGATGTTCGGAAATTGCTGCCGGCAGAATGACCGCGCGCCGATTTGGCCGAATTGTGTCGGTTTTGACTTTCCCAGCCGCTCTCGGTACTGTTTGGCAATGGAAGCGCTGCATGCCCCATGGCGAATCGAGTACATCCTCGCTCCCAAACCCGTGCAGTCGGACAGCCTCTTTTCCCGGATTGCACAGTCTAGCGACGACGAGGCGAACTACGTCATTGCCCGGGGGCGAACCTGTTTTGCCCTGCTGAACACCTATCCCTATACCGGAGGTCACCTGATGATCGTTCCCTACAAACAGGTGCAGGATTTCAACGGCCTGACGGACGAAGAACTGGCCGAGCTGCTGAAGCTGACGCGCAGTTGCCAGAACGCCTTGAGCCGCGTGATGAACCCGCACGGTTTTAACGTTGGGGTGAACCTGGGCAAAGTTGCCGGGGCCGGCATCCTCGAACATCTGCACATCCATGTGGTTCCCCGCTGGGAAGGGGACACGAACTTTATGCCGGTGCTGGCGGGGACCAGTGTCGTACCGCAGGCTTTGAAAGACCTGGCGGCCCAACTCCGGGCGGTCTTGTTGGAAGAACAGCTCAAAAACTGAATGCCGGTCGAAACGCTCCACTTCGAAAACGCGCGCCTGGCGCAGCAGCTTTACAACAATGACCCCCGCAATCTGCAGGCCATCGAAGAGCAGTTGGGCGTTAAGGCGACCTCGCGCGAAGGTTGGATCAAGCTCGAAGGCGAAGCCGATTCGCTGGACCGCGCCAAACACTTGTTTTTGATCCTGGAGAATTCAGTCCAGGCCGGCACCCCGGTGCGCAACCGCGAATTCTCCCATGCGCTGAATATTGTCAAACAGGAAGGGGTCTCGATGCTCAAGAACATCATGAGCGATCGGATCCAGACCTCGGAGAAAAAGCCCAGTGTCACCGCCAAAACAGTGGGACAGAAGAAGTACCTGGATGCCATCCGAACCCACGATGTGACGTTCGGGGTTGGGCCGGCCGGGACCGGCAAAACCTATTTGGCCGTGGCCATGGCTTTGTCCGCCCTGCGCGAAGGCCACGTCTCCCGAATTATCCTGACCCGTCCCGCGGTGGAAGCCGGAGAAGCTTTGGGCTTTTTGCCTGGGGATCTTTACGAGAAGATCATGCCCTACTTGCGCCCCCTGCACGACGCGTTGCACGACATGCTCCCCGCGGAAGAGGTGCAAAAACAAACCGAGCGTGGGGTAATCGAAATTGCGCCGCTGGCTTACATGCGCGGCCGCACGCTCAATCACGCGTTCATTATCCTGGACGAAGCGCAAAACTCGACGACCGAACAGATGTTCATGTTCCTGACACGGCTGGGCATCAGCTCGAAGGCGGTGGTCACCGGCGACGAAACGCAAGTGGATTTACCGACGCACAAGCATTCGGGATTAATTGAGGCGCACCGTGTCCTGAAGCATACCGAGGGCATTGCCATTGTTGAATTCACGCGGCGGGACGTGGTCCGCCACCAGTTAGTGCAACGCATCATCGCCGCTTACGAAGAACATCGTGGCAAATCGCGCCCCGAGCGTGAATAGGACTGTCTCGGTCCAGATCCGCCGCGGCACTCGGCCGCTCGACGCTCGCCTGTTGCGACGAGTCTTCTGCTTTCTCCTGACTGATCTTTTGCAGCTGGAGTCGTTTGACCTGTTGGTTTCAGTCGTGTCCGCTCCCGAGATGGCCGAGCTAAATGAGAAGTTTTTACAGCACCAGGGTCCGACCGATGTCCTCGCCTTTGACTATGGCGACCGCAAAGACAAGCATGTGCTCCTGGGTGAAATCGTTGTGTGCAAGGACGAAGCGGTTCGCCAAGCACGACGTTTCCGCACTTGCTGGCAAAGCGAACTGGTCCGGTATCTCGCTCATGGCACGCTGCACCTTCTTGGCTATGACGATCACGGCCAGAGCCAACGGCTTAAAATGAAGCAACAGGAGAACCGTCTGCTGCGGCAGCTCACGAAAACATTCGATTTGGCCAACCTCGGATGACTTGATTTGGATTTCTCATCGGCAGTCGCCCTGAATCTGCGGGAACGTTCATCGGATATGGGCACTTGAGCAAGACGGGAGCTGGACATAAAGTAGAGCCGTGAAACCGAGACTATTTGCGCGGTGGCAAGCCAACTTCTGGGCGGGGTTGGCCATTGTTCTGCCTGCGGTGGTCTCGATTGCGGCGTTAATGTGGCTTTTTGGCACGGTAGCCACAATCACCGACACGCTCTTGATTTTTCTGCCCCGGCGCTGGACTCACCACGACCAGGGCAACGGCGCACTGTATTGGTACTGGAGTTTGATCGCGCTGACCTTGGCGCTTGTCTTTATCGGTTTGGTGGGGTTGTTGGCCAGGAACTACTTTGGCAAGCGCATTATCCAATGGGTCGATTCGGCTTTATTGCGGATCCCCTTGCTCAACAAGATTTACAGCGCGACCAAGCAGGTCAACGACGCATTCTCTTCGAGCAACAAAACGGCCTTTCGCACGGTGGTGCTGGTCGAGTTCCCCAAGGCCGGAGCTTACTCGATTGGTTTTATCACCAGCGAGCCGGACTCTGAGGTGCAATCCAAGTTCGACGGCAAAGTGGTTTGTGTTTTTGTTCCGGCCACGCCCAACCCGACTTCCGGGTTTCTGCTGATGGTGCCGGAGGATAAGGTTATCAAGCTTGAGATGTCGGTCGCCGACGGCATTAAGTACATTATCAGCCTGGGCTCGATCCTTCCGGAGTCCAGCCGTCTGGCACCGGCGACCGCGTTCAAGACACGCGGAGCCGGCTTAGAGCCGGTGGGGCATGGTTGAAACCGCCAGGGGCGTGGTGCTGCGGACCCGGCCGCTCACTGAAACGAGCCTGATCGTCCACTGGCTCACACCCAATCTTGGGCGGCTGGCGACGGTTGCCAAAGGTGCGCGGCGGCCTAAGTCTCCATTCGTGGGCAAACTGGATATCTTCTATTTGGCGGATTTCAGCTTTAGCCGCAGCCGCCGTTCGGAGTTGCATGTCCTGCGCGAAATCACCTTGCGCGACACTCACAGCTTTCTGAGGCGGGACCTCGGGTATCTGCAGCAGGCTGCCTACTGTGTCCGGTTGATTGAACAAACCACCGAAACTGAAACGCCGCTGCCGGGATTGCACGAGCTGCTGATCGGCCTTCTGCAAGCGCTGCCGGACCAGGCTTGTCAGCAGCGCACCGTTCTGGCGTTTGAACTCAAATTGCTGAATGAACTGGGCCTGCAGCCTGACTTGACCCAAACCGGCTTGCGCACGGAGACACAAACCCTGGCGCGCGAACTTGCCCGGGGCGAATGGCGCAACCTTTCACAGTTACCCGTGGAGCACGGTTCCGAAAATGATCTGACGCACTACTTGCGCCGTTTTCTCCTGCATCATCTCGGACGCATCCCCAAAGGACGCGAGCATGCCATTGGAACGGGAGTGCCCGGCAAGGGAGATTGACAATCCCAGAGCGGGGTTGACAATCAGTTCAGGGACAAGAGCATTTTCTTTTGAGCAAGAGCATCTATGAAAACAGAACCAAAGATGATTCTAACCACAGTGGGTTTGGCGCTCGCACTGGCAATGACGTCAGCCCCCGCGCAAGGTGCCATGAGCGGCGGCGCAAAGGTCATCCGGCTTCAAGGCGCCGCGCGATCCAGCACCGGAAACTTCGTTTGGCAACCGATCAAGGTCGGGGATGTTCTCAGCCCCGGCACCCTGGTTCAGACCAGTGCCGATCCGGGCGCATACATTGATTTAGTTTTGGGCGACAAAAGCGCAGCAACGCTGCCGCCGCCGCCGACGGTTTACCGCCCGAGCATTCCCAACTCGTTAACGTCGATGACACCTTTCCAGCCTACTTCAGAACAGAATACAGTGCGCCTCTGGGCGGATGGGATCCTGGGCATCGACACATTGAACTTTTTGCAGACCGGCGCGGGCCTGGTCATCGAAACCCAATTGGACCTCAAGCGCGGTCGCATCACGGCCAATGTAAAGAAGCTCTCGGCCGCATCGAAATACGAAGTCAAGTTCCCCAATGGCGTAGCGGGCGTGCGCGGCACCGTTTTCGACCTGCAGGCTGCAGGCATGATTAAGCTATATGTCGGATCAATGGTGGTTGCCTCGGTCGATCCGGCCACGCAAAAAGTTACGACTCAGACGCTGTCGGCTGGGCAGTCCTATGATGTTGCCAGCAACCTCATTTCTCCTTTATCAGCGGAGTCCATGGGCGAATTGGAGGAGCTTCCGTTGGAGCTGGTGGGGACCCAGGCCGTTCCAATTCCTACAATTCTGGCTTCCGACCGAACCGCGATCGGCATGTCGCCCGTCGGAGCGAACCCGGCCAGCTTGCCACTGCCGATTCCAGGGCCGGGGAACCAAAGAAACGTTCCGCCTCCTGGCGATGGCGGTGTGGTAACCACATCCTCCTCCTACCCGCCTCCCATTACTGGACGGTAGTTTGGAGGCTAATGAGCGGCCAGTTCTCCCGCCGGTTCCGATTCGGGATCGGTCCACTTGCCGTGCTCTTTGATGAGGTCAACCAGGCGGTCGACCGCTTCGACTTCGGGAATATTAAATTTAATCGGCGTCTTGCCGACGTAAAGATTGATCTTGTTGGGCGCGCCGCCCACGTAACCGAAATCCGCGTCGGCCATTTCGCCCGGGCCATTCACAATGCAACCCATGATGGCAATCTTTACGCCTTTGAGATGTTCGGTTCTTTTCTTGATGCGTGCGGTCACCGTTTGGAGATTAAACAGTGTACGGCCGCAGGAAGGGCACGCCACGTAATCCGTCTTGAAAGTGCGGCAACCGGCCGCCTGGAGGATGTTGAAGGCGAGCCGCAGCGATTGACCAGCGCCGGCTTCACCTCGGATCAGGATGGCGTCGCCAATGCCATCGGCCAGAAGCGCGCCAATGACAACCGAGGCCCGTAATAAAGCGATCTTCGGTTCAAGCGGGGTGGCCTCGAATTTCAGACAATCTTTAAGCAAAATCGGATTGTTACGGCCCAGCCGTTTGAGCCTGGCGGCCAGCAAGCGGAACGCGGCGATCGGCGGCAAGGTCACATCGTCCTTAACCGTTACCATCTGGGTCTCGCAATTAATTTCAAAATCGCGCGTCGGATCGAGTTCAAGAAGATTCAGGTCCTCATAAATAGCCTCCGGCTTTACGTCCGCCTTGAGGCTGATTTTAGGGGCGACTTTGTCGTAAACCGCCCGCGTTACCACCACGCGAACCGTCTGTGCGCCGCCGCATTTGATGCTGTCGGGTAGTTCGATTTCCGGTGTTTCCCGCCGCGAATAAGCAAATGGATCAAACGGCCAGGAGGAACTCCCTTTCTCGACACCGATTTTCTTGGCAGCGTCTTCGGAAAGCGTGAGCGCCGGGATCTGCGCCAGCAAATCGTGACAGACTTCAATTTCTCGAGGTGAATCTTCCGTAAGCGAAACACGAATCGTATCCCCCAGCCCATCGCACAAGAGCGAGCCAATGCCGATGGCGCTTTTGATCCGGGCATCCTCGCCGTCCCCTGCTTCGGTGACTCCCAGGTGAACTGGGTAATTCCAATCGGGCCCTTCCTGATCCAGGCGAGCCACGAGCAGCCGGTAACATTCGATCATTACCTTGGGGTTGCTCGATTTCATCGAGAACTTGAAATTATGGAAGCCGTTCTTGCGGGCGATGCGGGCGAACTCCAGCGCGCTCTCGACCATGCCCAGCGGCGAGTCGCCAAACCGGTTCATGATCCGGTCACTCAGCGACCCATGATTGGTCCCGATGCGCATGGCGCGCCCGAGTTCTTTGCACAGCTTGACCAAGGGGGTGAAGCGCTCCTCAATGCGCGCTAACTCGGCGGCGTACTGCTCCTCGGTATATTCCTTGATGGCAAATTTCTTGGAATCCGCGTAATTGCCCGGGTTAATTCGCACGACCTCAACCCATTTGGCCGCTTCCATGGCGGCTTCGGGTTTAAAGTGAATATCCGCTACAATCGGCACCAGACAGCCTCGGGCGCGCAGTTCCTCGACAATGTTCTTGAGATTAGCGGCGTCTTTAACCGTCGGCGCGGTGATGCGCACAATCTGACAGCCGACGACAACCAGCTCCAGGGTCTGGCGAATGCATTCCGCCGTGTCCATCGTATCGCAGGTGAGCATCGACTGCACCGCGACCGGGTGGTCCCCGCCGATAATTAAGCCTCCACGGGCCGGATCACCAATGAGGATTTCCCGGGTGCGGCGGCGTTGGAAAACCAGCGGCGACTCGCAATAACGCATGTTCAGTTTTTGTCGGGCGATTTGGGAGCGAACTTAACTTCCACTGGTTTATCCCGATTTCGCTTCCAGGGCAAATCCTGAACGTCGTAAAAGGCGATATAGAGCATAAAGCCGATGAGCAGCACGGCACAACTGGTTTGAATGGCGTTAATGACCCGAGCGCTGATTGGCTTGCGCCGCACGCCCTCGATCAGGGCCAGGAGGATGTGGCCGCCGTCGAGCACCGGGATGGGCAGCATGTTGAGCACCGCGAGATTCACGTTCATCAACACGCTAAACCAGATGGCCAGGCGCCAGCCCTGCTCCGCATTGAACAGCCGGGCATAGACGTCCATAATTTTCACAGCTCCGCCAAGGTGCTGCGGCTTGATGTCTGTATGTCGGGACAGCAATGCGCCAAAGGTCTCGACCATGGCCGTCACACTGGCGTCGACCTGCTCGATTGGGCCCGGATGGGCCAACGTGGTCTTGCCGTTCGCATCCCACGAAAGAATCCCGATGCGCGGTTTTTCGCTGGGCGGACTGATTGGGCGTTCCGGGGTGACGCTGACTTGGAATTTCTTGCCCTCGCGCTCGACGTCCAAATTGAGGCTGGTATTGGGATGCTGTTCGATATACTCGCCCAGTTCGCCGGCATAATGCAGCGGGGTGCCGTTGACATCGATAATCTGATCGCCCTTTCTTAGCCCGGCTTGAGCCGCAGGGCTGTTGGGCACAATCTGCGCAATAATTGAGGACTCCGCCGGAGCGATTTTAATCTGGCGCAGGCTTTTGCGCTGCCAGAATTTGGTTTCGTCTTTGACTGGAGCCGGGTTGAACACCAGGATTTGGCCGCCGCGGTCCACCTTGATGGGAATGGTTTCTCCGATACTGCGGACCACACGCCACATAACGCTGTCACCCATGCCCATGAACTTGCTCACCGGTTGGCCATCCACTTCCAAAATCCGGTCTCCTGGCTTTAACCCGACCTTGTCTGCAGGCCCGTCCTTTTCCACATACCCAATGGTCGTGGTCATCTCAGCTTCGCTGACCGGGCGGCCCACGATCCAAACTACGAAGGCGAATCCCAGGGCGAGGAGAAAACTGAAGAGCGGCCCGGCAAACGCCACGATTATTTTGTCCATGGCCGAAATCGAAGGCAACGCCTGGCTGGCGCTGTCGGCTTTGCCTTCAATGGTCTCCATGGTTGCCATCTGCGGCAAGGACACATAGCCGCCGGCGGGAATCGTCCCCAGGGCGTATTCAACCCCGTTAATTTTGGTCTTCCAGATTGGCTTGCCGAACCAGATGGCAAACCGGTCGATCTTAAGTCCGCGCCATCTGGCGGCGAGGAAATGCCCCAACTCATGAACAAAAATCAACAGGTTGAAGAGGAGCAAAACCTCAACCGCAATGAAAAGGACCTTCAGGATCTTCAAAATCGGCATAAATCAGCGGAACACCCAATAACCTTGGGTGCAAGGAAATATAGCAGCGATTGTACCAGTGGCAATTCCGGATCGAACCCGGAAATCGGCACGAGAGAATTCATAAATGACTCTGGATCAGCAAATAGCCTCAGCTCTCGCCCAGGCATCTGCTTCCAAAATCTGCTCTAGGCGCGGGTGGGCAACTGTTCGGTGCGACTTCAGGGTCCGGGCCACGACTTCCGATATTTGGCAAAAGCTGATGCGCCGATTTACGAAGGCTTCGACTGCGACTTCGTTGGCGGCGTTCAAGACGGCCGGCAATGTCCCGCCGGTCTCTCCCGCCCAACGGGCCAATTCCAACGCCGGAAATCGGTCCGGGTCCGGTTGCTCAAAGGTAAGACTGCCGAGTTTGGCCAGATTGGTCTGCACACGCTCGCTGGGGATGCGATCCGGATAGGTCAATGCGTATTGGATCGGCAGGCACATGTCCGGGGTCGAGAGTTGGGCCAGCATCGAACCATCCACAAATTCCACCATCGAGTGCACGACGCTTTGGGGGTGAACCACCACTCCCACGCGTCTCATTTCGATATCAAATAACCATCGCGCTTCGATCATTTCGAGGCCCTTGTTGAAAAGGGTTGCCGAGTCGATGGTGATTTTCCGGCCCATGACCCAGGACGGATGTTTCAGCGCGCGCTCGACGGTGATTTGCGCGAAGTCTTCTTTCGGTGTCTGGCGGAAAGGTCCGCCGGAGGCGGTCAGCCACAGTTTTCTGACGGAGCTCGATGGTTTGCCGTCCAGGCATTGAAAAATCGCCGAGTGCTCGCTATCGACGGCTAAGACCCGAACGCCGTGCCGGCGCGCCTCGTTCATGACGATCTCGCCTGCCATTACCAAAATCTCTTTGGAAGCGATGGCAATATCTTTGCCGGCCCGGATTGCGGCCAACGCGGGCTGCAATCCGGCGGTGCCAACAATGGCGATCAGCACGATGTCAGCCGCGGGCAGTGTGGCGAGCTTGATTAGGCCCTCGTTGCCGCAAAGGACCTCAACGGAAGTGCCGAGCTTGTCGCGCAAGGCTTTGGCCTTGAGGGGATCGGCAATGGAAATGGCTTGAGGCTGGTGCTTGCGAGTTTGTTCAAGCAACAAATCCGTGTTATTACCCGCCGCCAGTCCCAGCACCCGAATCCGGTCGGGCAAGTCTTCCGCCACCTTCATCGTGTTGGTGCCGATCGAGCCGGTGCTGCCAAGTAAAACGAGCCGTTTCATTTACGATTGACGATTTACGATTGGCGATTTGCGGAGATTCGTAACTCGTAAGTTATGGAGTTCTGGCATGGTAATCCCTGGTTCTGAGCTTCATTTCTCGCGGCGTCATAGCGTTGCGTTCCAGTTTAGATTGAGGATTGGCAAATGAGCCCGCGGCCAATCGCAAATTCCTCAATCGCGAATCGTAAATTCATCGGCTGAGCACGTGGCGCAGGTAAAGATACATAATGGGGGCATTAAACAATAAGCTGTCCAGCAGATCGAGAATACCTCCAATGCCAGGAAAGAAATGGCCGGAATCTTTAATGCCGGCTTCGCGTTTAAAGATGGACTCAATCAGGTCGCCCACGACTGCAGCCAACCCGAGCAACAGGCCGAGAATGATCGCGTGAGTCCAGGTCATGCCATACATTCGGTCCCCGAAGAACTGGACAAATAACAGGCTGACCAGCACCGAAAAAACCAAGGCGCCGCCGAAGCCTTCCCAGGTTTTGCCAGGGCTGATGCGGGGGATCATTTTGTGCCGGCCGATCACCGAGCCGACCAGATAGGCGCCGGTATCGCTGAACTTTGTAATCACGACAAAATAGAGCAGGTAAAAATGACCTTCAACGCCGGGAAAGAAATTGATCTTTTGGATGAAGTTCAGCAGCCAGGGCACGTACATGAGCCCGAACAACGTGGTGGAGATCGCCAGCAGGCCGGAAGTGTTGCTCCGGGAAAAAAACTGCCGCAAGCAGAGCCCAAGGACAAACAGGATGAGAAAACTGGTCTCAAAATCATTGACGCGCGCGGGGGAACCGCTGCGCCCCAGAACACCGGTCAAATTAAGAAACGTGCCCACCATGAGCAGCACGCCGCCAAATATTCCCCAGCCTTTGAAACAAACCAGGTCGCGCTTTTCCACGATCCCATAGAATTCCGCCAGCCCCGCGACGGCGAGAAAGACGATGATCACCAAGAATACCGAATCGGAAATAAAACGGTTTTTGGAGAAGAGCGCGGTCAAAAGAATCGTCCAGAGAATAACGAAACTGAGCAAACGCCGGGCGAAAGTGCGCAGCTTGGAAGGCGGGGCGGGTTGGGCGGACGGCTCCATTGAGCGAGATGGCGTCAGACGCCTCCGAAACGGCGATGCCGCCGGTTATACTCTTCGAGCGCCTCGTAAAACTGCGGCTTGCGAAAATCCGGCCAGAGCGTGCGAGTTACCACCAGCTCGGTGTAGGAAATCTGCCATAAGAGGAAATTACTGACGCGCATTTCGCCGCTGGTGCGGATCAATACGTCGGGGTCGGGCAGATTGCGCGTATAAAGATGCTGTGCAAACACCTGCTCGGTGATATCGGGGGGATCCATCTCGCCCGCTTTGACCTTCTGCGCGATGCTGCGCACGGCCTCGACAATCTCGGTTCGGCCGCCATAGCTCAACGCCATAATGAGGGTCAGGCCATTGTTTTTTGATAGAATCGACTGGGTCTTGCTCAGATGCTCCTGGACGGCTTCAGGCAACCGGTAAACCTGGCCGATGACTTCGAGCCGAACATTGTTTTTATTGAGCTCGGAAGTTTCGGTCTTGAGGTAGTGGATGAGGTACTTCATCAACGCATCCACCTCCTCCTTGGGACGATTCCAGTTCTCGACTGAAAAGGCGTACAGAGTGAGGTACTTAATGCCAAGCTCGCCCGCGGTGCGAATAATCACCCGGGCGGATTCGGCGCCGGCACGGTGGCCTTCGATGCGCGGCAGATGGCGTTGTTTGGCCCAACGGCCATTCCCATCCATAATAATGGCAACATGTCGCGGCAGAGAAGCCTTTGCTTCCGGGCTCAAATGGATTGAGGGCGTGCTCACTAAACCAGGTCAGGAGCTTACAAACTGCACCAGACAGATCAAAATGAAATCCACCCTGCCGATTTCTTGCGAAAACAGAACATTGTCAGCCGAATGGCCCGCCGCTAGCCTATCCGGGCGCGATGACTTCCGCCCAACAACGTGCGGTGCTTGCCGGGGCGAACTGCGAAATAGCTTTCGATAATTTAACGCGTCAGCTTTACGCCACCGACGCTTCGTTGTACCAGATCGAACCCATCGCCGTGGCTTTTCCGCGCAATGCGCGCCAGGCTAGTGCGCTGGTCCAAACAGCGCTGCACGCTGGCGTGTCAGTGATCCCGCGTGGAGCTGGAACCGGCCTCGTGGGGGGCGCGATCGGCGATGGATTAGTCATCGATTTCTCCCGCTATAATCGCGACATCACCGAGCTCGACCTTGAACGCCAAACCGTCCGCGTCGGGGCGGGGGTAATCTTGGATCAATTGAACCGGTGCTTGCGTCCGCATGGCTATGGCTTCGGGCCGGACGTGGCCACCAGTTCGCGCGCGACCCTCGGCGGGATGATTGCCAATAACTCCAGCGGGTCTCACGCCCCGGCTTATGGGACCACCGCCGACCATGTGCGCGAGCTGGAAATCGTCACTTCGGCAGGGCAGTTGGTGATGGTCGGACGGGGACACGACACCCTGCGGACGGAGCGCGACCTCGTGCGGAACCTGCTCTACTTTCACGCCGCGACCATCGAAGAACGACTTCCGCGCATCTTGTGCAAGCGCCGCCCGGGTTACGCCTTGGATCGTTGTGTTCGCGAGCCCAATAATCTCAATCATCTCTTGTGCGGGAGCGAGGGCACTCTGGCGGCAATTGTGTCGGCCGAGGTGGGAATTGTCCGGCTACCCAACCATAAGGGAGTCGCTCTCATTTTTTTCGACTCTGTGGCCGAAGCCATGCAGGCCACCGTCGAGTTGTTGGATCTCCAACCCGCCGCCATCGAACACATCGATCGAGTGCTCTTGGACCAGACGCGCGGGCAGCGTGAGTTCCAGGCCGCCCGCGATTTGTTAGAGCTTCAAAACAGACCGACCGCAGCGCTCCTGATCGTAGAATTTATCGAATACGTCGACGATAGCCTGGCATCGGTGGCACGCCGGCAATTGGGTTCTCGCACAAAAATACTGAAGTCGGTTGCGGAAGCGGACCTGGTCTGGGGCCTGCGCAAAGCGGGACTGTCGCTGCTCACGGGAAGAAAAGGCGCCGCCAAACCCGTCACTGGCATCGAGGACGCCGCGGTGAGTCCGGCCAAACTGCCCGAGTATGTGGCCGCGCTGCAATCGCTGATTTCCAAGCAGGGTCTGGAAGCTTCCTATTATGGCCACGCTGCCTCCGGCTTGTTACACGTTCGGCCGGTGTTGGATCTGCATTCGAGCGAGGACGTGCGGAAATTTCGCGAATTGGCCAACGAGGTCTCGGCCTTGGTCTGCCAGTTCAAAGGCTCACTGGCGGCCGAGCATGGAGTGGGGATCGCCCGGACTCAATACATGCGCGAGCAGTTGGGCGAGGCCTTGCTTGGCGTGATGCGCGAGATTAAGGAAGCCTTCGACCCGCACCACCTCTTTAATCCGGGCAAAATCATCCCGGACGGCCGGTACTCCATTGACTCGAATTTGCGCTATTCTGCTGGCGAAGGCCCGAAACTCCCGTTTGAGCCGATGCTGGCCTTCGCGTCAAAGGATGAATCGTTCGTCGGCAATCTCGAACAATGCAATGGCTGCGGCGGTTGCCGCAAGGAAACGCCGACGATGTGCCCAACGTTTCTGGTCACACATGAGGAATTGCTCAGCACGCGCGGCCGAGCCAACGCCGTGCGAGCGGCCCTGGAGGGACGCGGCTTGGAAAACCGTGACCCTTTGGCCTCGGTGGAGCTCGCGGCCGCCCTGGGCAGTTGCCTCTCCTGTAAGGCGTGCACCACGGAGTGCCCGTCCAACGTCAACCTGGCCTTGCTCAAGGCAGAGTTGCTCCACGCGCGCATCCGCCGCGAAGGCCTTTCTCGGCGCCAACGCGTGATTTCGTCCGTCGACCTAATCGGGGCAATTGGCTGCGCCGTGCCAACTTTGTCGAACGTTGCGCTGGGCTCGTTCTTGATCCGGACGATGCTCGCCAAAGGCTTAGGCCTGGCCTGGCAAAGGCCTTTGCCGCGTTACGCCAGGCAGCGATTCGACCGCTGGTTCGCTCGACATGAACGCAGCCAATCACCCACACGTGGACGGTTGGTGCTCTGGGACGACACCTTCGTGCGCTACCACGAGCCGCACATTGGTGTCGCCGCAACAAAGGTGCTCGAAGCGGCTGGGTTCCAGGTCGTCTTGCCCACTGGCCGAAAGTGCTGCGGCCGTCCGGCGTTTAGCCAGGGTCATTTGGACCGAGCCAAGCACCTGGCCAGACGGAATGTCGAGCTGCTGAATCTCGATATGGACCAGGCGCCCATCGTGTTTCTGGAGCCGTCATGCTACTCAATGTTCGTCGAGGATTACCGGGAGTTGCGTGTGCCTGGATGGGAGAGGATCGCGCGTCGATGCGTCCTCTTTGAAAAATTCGTCGAAGACTTGCTCACGCGCGATTCCTGCGCCCTGCGGTTCCGAGTCCGTTCCGGAAAAGTCGTCATCCACGCGCATTGCCACGTGAAGTCGCTAATGAATCCGGTTTTTCTGCGCCGGCTTGCCTTACACTTGCCCGGCCGGGAAGTGACCTTGCTCGAGAGCGGCTGCTGCGGGATGGCCGGCGCATTTGGCGCATTGCAGGAGCAGTATGAGCTCTCGCTCAAGGTGGCCGAACCTCTATTACAGACCATCCAGGCTTTACCTCACGGAACCGCAATCGTTGCTTCCGGCACAAGCTGCCGCCATCAAATCGAGCATTTGGCTCCCGTCCGCGCGCGGCATATGGCCGAGGTTTTGGCGGCCGCGCTCGACCCCGAAGCGGATTAAGCCATTTGCAGTTTGGGAAAGAAGCGTCTCGCCGCCGCGCAGGTTGCGGCGCTCAGTTCGTCCAGCGAGCATTGTTTGACCTGCGCGGCCACCTCCGAAATCTCCTTAACGTAAGCCGGTTCGCAGCGTTTTCCACGGTAGGGCACCGGTGCCAGGAAGGGCGAATCGGTTTCCAACATGAACTGATCGAGCGGTGTGGCGGCCATCGTTTCGCGAATGTTGGCTCCATTTTTAAACGTCAGAATGCCGGTAAAACTCACTAGCGAACCCAGTGCCAGCACTCGCCTCATTGATGCGGCGTCATTAGAGAAACAATGAAACACGCCACGAACCCTCGTCGCAAAGGGCTCCAGCATTGCCAGGACATCCTCAAAGGAATCGCGTTGATGGATCACACAGTTCAGACCCAGCTCCGCCGCCACTTCCAAATGCTGCCTGAACACTTGCGCTTGCTTGGCCTTATATGCGGTGTCATCAGCCGGCGAGCCTCCCTCCTTCTTGCTGGGCAAACGATAATAATCCAGGCCCGTTTCACCCAGAGCGACTACTTTCGGATGCCCGGCCAGTTCCCGCAGCGCAGGACGGACATCTTCCGGCGCCTCCGCCGCGTCGCTTGGGTGACACCCGACCACCGCGAACACATTAACAAAGCGCTCAGCAATCTTCAGGACTCGCCGGCTGCTCTCCAGGCTCGTGGCGATGCTGATGATTCGCGCGATTCCGGCCGCTTCGGCCCGCGAGATCACTTCCGGCAATTCATTTGCGAAATCGGGATAATCCAAATGGGCATGGGTGTCGTAAAACTCTGCCATAGCGTCACTGTGACGCTGAACCCACGAGGACGCAACGCCCGGATGCGCAGGCGTCCTCGAAATGGATCTGACCAAAGAGAGTGTGGGGTGTAAGCAGGTGGCCGCCGGCGCGCGGGCATTCCGGCCCGCAGCAATTCCCGAAAACGGCTGACAGCCTACCATTTTCTTGCCGCAGTAAAATTCCTGTGTCTCTGCGTGCAGAAATGCCCGCGCGCCGGCTGGGGCAACGTAGAATGGTGTTGATTTTGATTGTCAACGCCGCTATTGGTCTCGCGGTTCGGTAAATACTTTAACCCTGTCAATTCCTGTAAAACTTATGGCCGAAAACTGCTTCCACCCCAGCATCGAAGGCGCGCAACATGGCGCAAAAAGCCTGGCTCAATTCCTCGAGTACGCCAAGAAATCCGGCGCGTCCGGCGCGCAACCTTCCAATTACATGCTCACGACCGACAAAGGCCTGATGAGTGCCAAGGAGGTTAAAGGCATCTTCTCGAAGGCGAAAATGACTCTCGACGGCGTTTCGGCGCACTGCCCGATTTGGGTGCAAACGACCGCCTGGACCCAAAGCCCGACGATTCGGCCTTTCATTCCGGCCGATGTGGCGAAGAAATCGGTCGCCGAAATTGAGAACTGGGCTGAAGATTATGTGCTGCGTTTGCTGGACTTGTGCGCTGAGTTAGGCGTGAAAATCGTCCCGATGTTCTGGGGCGTGGCGTTCGGCTGGGAAATGGCCACCGGTTATCCGTGGGGATTTTGGAAGGGTGGCGATTATGATCTCCTTAAGGAAGGCCAGGATCGGTTTGTGAAGAAAACCGCCAAGATCCGAGCGCATGCCAACAAACTGGGCGTTTATCTTTGCCACGAAATCCATCCCGGCACCGGCGCCATGTGCGCGGACGATTTCAACATGCTGGTCGATATTTGTGACGGCGATAAATGCTTGGGCGTCAACGCCGACCCGTCGCATTGCTGGGAAGGCGAGAGCTGGGAGACGCGTTTTCTCAAAGTGGCCCCACGGATCTATGCCTGCCACGTCAAAAACTTCGTGATTCGTCCAGGCCTTCCGCTGCGGATGATGGAGCCCGGCTGGCAGAAACGCGCCATGCAGTTCGTGGACATCCCTTCAGGTGATCTCAACATGGTCCGGTACGCGGAATTGCTGATTCACACCGGCTATCCGCAACGCTATCGCCAGGTCATGGGCGCCAAAACCGCCCCGTTAGTCGTTGAAGCCGAAAGCGCTTACCGGGACCTCGACGCCACCAGCGCCAATGGTATCCAATACGTGCGGGATCACCTTTGTTTCCCCTTGGCCGCCGGGTCCTTCGAAGAGGGCATGGGCGCCTAAGCGCGAGTCACGTCGGGGAGCGCCGGCGCCACGCCGGCCACGCCCTTATTTGCTCGCCAGCGCCTTGGAGTGCGGTGCATGGGTTTGGGGTCCCGCGTTCAGGCAGTATCGGTTGGACGAATTTTATCCGTGCTTTTCTCAGGGTGGCGAGTTTCGCGCCGCCCTGGGCTGCAAGGGCAAAATCCCTTTGGGATTTGTCAGCTTCTTCCTGGAATCATACGATCAAGGCATGTCCGGGAATGAGACAGGCAACGGCTGGTTCGCGCATGTTATCTGAGGAAATCACAATTCTAAGGCAGGCACGCCCTTTGCTATTATCACTTCTGTAGGTTCCTTGCCTACGTCCTCCTGAGTGGGGCGGTGCCGGCATCACCAGGTGCCGCCCTCTCTTTTGATTGGGTTGGGGGTGGCCCGGGAGCAATCCCGGGCCACTCTTTTTTTCCGGGTTCGACCCGCAGCCTGCGGCCCGCTCGATTATGCAGTAATGCTCGGCCCCGCATTCCACAGACAGTTTACCCTGCGCCAAGAGGGCCAAGATACCCTGTCGACATAACCGATGACCTGAGGTAAGTTCACGACCGTGTTCACCATTCCAACCGGGAATGGATTGCTCGCGCGCCGGAGCAAACGCCGACGGGGGTGCAGGGGGAAATCGACGAGGGTTGTCCAGACTGGTGGCGAGTGAGTTTAAGCAACCGCCAAAATTCGAAAGATACAGCTTATGTCTGGCGAAAACTCTTCCGGTTCGGGCGATCAATCCAATTTACGCAGCGCCTTTGATGAGTGGTGCATAAAGCTCGGTGTCTCCCCGGACAGCTTTAAGCAGGGTGAGGGCGGATTATTGGCCAGCATCGGTCCTGGCAATTGGGGCCGAGGACCCGGTCAGGATTATCGCGGGCCGGGCGGCGCCAACGAACCCGGCCCTAATAACCCGGTAAAAGTCCCCTTTGATGGAGATACCGACACCGGGCCTGACACCGAGCCACAGAACCGTATCAAGATTGACCCGGATGCCGATCCGGAAGCTCCCACCGACCCGGCTCCAACCTTGCGAAGTCCCGAGGTCAAGCCCCAGCTTCCCCCCGAGACCCTCCCTTCCAAACCGCCTTCAGTCCCTCCGAAAACGCCGCCTTCCAATCCGAATCCGGCGCCTACCGATGGCAGCCCCCCGACGCTCAGGAGTCCAGGCGTCAAGCCGGCAAGTCCGGAGGTTGGTCCCGGGGCCTTGGGAACCGCCGGCGTCGTAATCGGCGGAGACGTCGTTATTGCGGGAGCAATTGTGGTGGCAGGGGTGCTCGAGATAGTCGGCGCCATCTACCAAATCGTGATGGGTTGGCGGACTGCCGACCTGGCGCAGAGCTACACCCCGAGCGTCGAGGCCGCCAAGGCTGGTTTCAAGACTGGCATGACCGGCGGCTCAGCTCCGAGCGATCCTTTCGGCAAACTGGGTTATGAACCAGGATCGAGGAACTTCGAGGCGCTTTTCATAAAAGCCAAGCACGACAATCCCCAGGCCACTAACGAGGCAATCAAAGCTGCGATCTCTGCCCGGGCTGATGAAGCGCTGAGCAAGGTCGCCGGTGCTATTGACAAGGCCGTTCGGAGCGGGATGTGGGGCGGGTACCTGGCGGCTCACCCGACAGTGCTCTCGGGCGAAAATGCCCGGTGGGCATACGTCGCTTGCTTCGGTGATGAACCCGATTCCAAGAATCCCGATGCCGAGTGGAAAAAGTACCTGGTTGCACATCCTTATCTAAATTGGACGTCGCCCAAATGAGATCGGGCGGTGAACGGAATTGAACGGCGAGCACGTATCAACTACCGTTCCAATCTCACCAGCCTTTGGCCAAGCCGAACCCGCGCACGAAGCCGATGCATTGACCAACCTCGGGCGAAGAGTTCTCCCAGTGGTACTCGTACTCGATGGAAATGTTTCCGGTGAAACCCTGGTCTTTGAGTTCCTGCAGGATTGCCGGAATATCCGAAACGCCTTGACCATAGGGCACATCATGCGCGTTGAGCCCCATTTCGTTTAAGTCCTTCAGATGGCTGCTGATAATCCGGCCCTTAAGAATCTTCAGGCAATCGACTGGTTTGAGATTTGAACGAACCCAATGGCCGGTGTCGGCGCAGGAACCAACGCGCGGGTCACGATCTTTGACCACCGAGAGGATGTAATTGGGATCCCACATCTTGTAGTTGGGATCGTTCGGCCGCTTTGGATGATCGTGGAAGCCGACCATGATATCGAATTCCTTCACCATTTTCTCAATCGTGTCGATCGCATCCACGGATTCTGTCGTGATCGCGCGCAATTCCATGGTTTTCGCCCACTTGAAGAGTTTGCGGGCCTCATCCTCGTCCTTCGGAATGCCCACCACGCCATAATTGACGGCCCGGAGATGGTACTTGGCCAACTGCTCTTTGACCTTTTGGATCGTTTCGTCCGAAGCGTTATGGTCCCAACTCACGTTGGGTTCTTCTTTGCTCAGTTTTTGGCCAGGGAAGAATTCGATCACTTTGCCGCCGGCGGCGGCCGTTTTTTCGATGGCTTCAAACACGGTGAATCGGTTGAACGTGTAGGCCTGGCAGCCGATGAAAAAGCCGCCGGTCTTATACTCGTCGGGTATTTTATTCTCCGCCTGAGCAGCCGTGCTGCAGGCGAGTGTGATTGCCATCAAACAGGAAATACTCGAGAGAACAGGTTTGAGAGTCATAGTCTTATTCGGTTTTTGAGCACGGGCCGATGCCTGTGTGAATCCTCTTCAAGTCTGGCAACGGCTCGACTGCTTTGCAACCCGCGAATGCCCCCGCCACAGGTTTGACCGATTTGACCGCGAGTTTCGCGGATTTCGGGAATGGACTCACGCTTATCCGCGTTATCTGCGTCATTCGCGGTCAATTAGCAGTCCTTGTGAGGCAAGTACCAGCCGGTGTCGCGCTGCGATTTGGCCAAATAATCGGCCCAGAAAGGATTTCTGACACTTTTTCGAAACGAAATCGCCGAATCGGTGTCTGTATCTGCGTGAGGGTTAGAGTGGACGGCGCACCCGGTCTGTCGGGTGCGCCAGCTTTTTTAACTGGCGGAGAGAGGGGGATTCGAACCCCCGGTGAGGTATAAGCCCACTCACGCTTTCCAGGCGTGTGCATTAAACCGCTCTGCCATCTCTCCAGCCGGCTGACTCAATCTAAAGAACTACCCCGACTTCCGCAATAAATCTCCCGACGCGCCGACGCGCGAGCGTGGAGTCACGAGTTCCTCAGGAGATGGCGAACACTCTGTTCTCGGTCTAAAACGGTCCTTCACTTTTGGTCAATCGTGCCAAAGAGCCTAAAAAGACCAACCGGAATGCTTCGTTGAGACCTACCAACGCCAGCGACTTGCTCGTGCGGGTGCTCGGCCTATTCTTCCACGACCCCATGGGGCCAGATTACCGATGAGCCGCTTGGGACGACAGCGACCCCCCGTCCAATGCCCCTAACGTGTGCGCGTTCAAACGCCCGGTGGGGTTATGGACTCTGCCCGGGCAGTTTTTGGCGAGCGCGAGGGGAGTTGGAAAAGACCGGTTGGGTCCAAGCCACTTGGCCGTCAGAGTTGGTGATTCTTGCCCGCACGTAGAGCTCTTTGCCCGTGAATTCATATAGAGGGTTCAGTGTCTCATCATGCTTGAGGACTTCGCCGCTCTTGCCGATAAAGTCAGTGCGGTAGAGTTGGGGATTGGCCCCCGCTATCGACCAGCCAAGATCACGCGTCCGGTCGCTCAGCCCAATGCGGATCATTGAAGGGCTGGTCTCATAGGATTCGAGGACTACCCCCGTGGTGGCGTAAAAGTCTCCCCGGTTCATGGCTTCCAGCAGAGCGCGAACCGACAATTCGCGAGCACGCACCATAATCCATGCCTTGCCCGGATTTGAAACTAGTGAACCGCTCTCTCGGCTGGAAATGAAATCATAGAAATGATGTGAATCATCCACGGCGGTGGCGTACATCACTCTGCCAGCCGAGAGCACCTCATCCCAGATTTGTTCGGTCGAAGGCCTGCCGCCCCCGCCCAGGTTGTTCATTCCCGGTTCGGTGTTCCACACCTCGAAAAATCGTGGGCCAGAGATGTTATCCGAGGCAAGCAAATCGGCCGCGGTTAGGGCATAGGTAAGGTTGGGATGTGCGGCGATGGGTAGCCCACCCGCCTGGCGGATGACCTTTGCCTCGCTGTCGAGGACTGTTGGGACGGTATCGCCTTGCGGCGCCTCCACGGGACCGTTTATGCCGATTCCAATTGTATCAACAATTTTATTTCCGGGCTGGATCGGGCCTTTGCTAGGTTCGCTCCCCGCTACCACGAGGAAGCGGCCAGGAGCATCGAAGAGCGCTTTGAGCCCCTCCGGTGGCGTGTAGTAGTTGAGGTCCGTGATCGACACGAAGTTATAGTTGTGCTCGCGATACCAACGCACGACAACGTCGGGCGCCGTAGTGGGCAATTGGGGCACACCCCAGTTGGCGTGGGCATGCACGACACCTTTATACCAGGTGGCAGCCAACGAACCGTCCGCAGCGACCGATCTCATCGCAACAAAGTCTGGGGGGCTCGCGCCGACAAGTGCCAGAGTTAACCACGCCGTTGCAACGCATGAAAAACCAGGCGCATGAGCGAGCATAGGCATAAAGGAGAGCTAGCACCATGGCACGAGAACGACAAGTCACAACGTCTGGTCGTTCGCAGCAATCCTGGTACAATTTACGAGCTCAAAGGATGGCGAACGACAGAACCTCAAAAAATATGGAGCGGCGCCACATACGCCATGCGTATATTCTGCCGATGCCCCCAGCCATCCTGCACGAGAAGCGGTTGCTGGCTGGCGAGCTAGCCGGGCCAGACTCAAAATCTTATTGAAGCGATTGCGCTGAGGAGCAAAATGTTCATTCAGCCCAATTACAGTTGATGCGATTGTGCACTGAAAGTTTTGCCTAAAACCAACGTAATACTGTTAAAAGAATGAAAATACCTGGCTTTTCGAAAATGGTTTCCCTCAAGGGATCGGTTCCGATAAACAACCACCCGCTCATCGGACCGGCTGACGCCACGCAACGCATTGACGTAACAATTAAATTACGGCGGAAAACGGAGAAGGGTCTACCGAGCCACGCCCAGTTTATTGCCGGAAAACGGGCCCGGGGTATAACGCGACAGATTCTTGCCGAACGCTATGGTGCCGCGCGTAAGGACGCTGACCTCGTCCAGGCGTGGGCGCGTCAGTTTGGGTTATCCGTAAGTCGCGTTGAGCTTGGGATTCGTCGAATGAACCTTGTCGGGACTGTGGCGGCAATGAGTCGCGCCTTTGGCGTAAAACTCTCGATGTTTAAACATACGCGCACGGGGGTCGAATTTCGATGCCCCGAGGCCGATATTCGAATCCCGCAGGCTTTAAGCGGCATCATTACCGGTGTCTTCGGTCTGAACAATATGCCTGTCGTCGTGCGCCGCCCGGTCCGGGTTCCGGCACCACAGGCGCAAGCGCAGAAAGACCCAAAACAGACTTTTCCCGGCTCCTTTTATCCGAACGAAGTGTCAAAACTGTACAATTTCCCCCCGACTCAAGGTGCAGGTCAAAGGGTCGCGATCTTCGAATTCGGGGGTGGTTTTAGCCAGGCAGTTCTCAACGACTATTTCGCCAAAAATATAGGCCTCCAGACACCGCCAACCGTCAACGGCATTTCCGTCCTGGGCACCCCAATCCAAGTTGACCAGGATGTGACCGGGGAGGTTTATCTCGATATCGAAATCATCGGCGCGATGGCTCCCAAGGCCGTCATCGACGTGTTTTTCGCTCCCTGGACAGGCCAAGGGTATCTTGGCGCGGTCGAACAAGCCATTCATAACGACGATTACGCCGCCATCTCCATCAGCTACGGCCTGGATGAAGATTTGAGGGGATCGGCCGCAAACCCTGGCTGGCCATCGCTACACCAACACCTTGAGGAAGCGTTTCGGGACGCCGCCGCGGTCGGAATACCGGTCTTCGTTTCGACTGGAGACCAGGGTTCCTCCAGCATCCGGGGCGAAATTCAAATCGACGGGCGGCAAGTTGAAGTTACAGGATTTTCCAAGACAACCCATGAAGGTTATCCTTCCACGAGTCCGTACGCGACAGCAGTCGGCGGCACGATGCTATATGCCGAGGGTGGCAGTATCAGCAGAGAAATAGTGTGGAACGAATTGGGCCCGCTTCAACAAGGCCAGCAAGGCAGCTTTTACTTTGGTGGAGCGACCGGTGGGGGCGTTAGCGATCGGTTTCCGGTTCCAAGTTACCAGAGCAAGGCGGGTGTGACGTTCAAATCAGTAAACAAGCCAGCGGTTTCAGGCCGAGCCGTGCCCGACGTAGCGGGTAATGCCGGATCCTTTACCGGCTACCTGGTCAGCCAACCTCCTGATTCCCCCTTTCCTATCGCTCCGGTCGGTGGAACCAGCGCTTCTGCCCCGATGTGGGCCGCCCTTATGGCATGTATCCGCGAAACGCTCGACAGCAAATTCAATCAAAAGATTCCGGTATTCTTCCTTAACGATTTTCTTTACGCGGTTGGAAAGTCAGCTGCTTTTCGCGACATCGTGGGAGGCCGCGTCTTTACCTTGGACCAGCGCGGGCAATTGGCTCCGGGTGAATTCATTCCAATCGGGAACAACCGCAGCACCCAGGCGGATGGGTATTACGCAGCGGAAGGTTTCGATCTGTGCACCGGCTGGGGGAGCCCAAACGGCGTCGACCTGCTAAACGCGCTGCAACAATGGCTGAAGGGCTAAAAGCACATTTGGGTTTGGAGGGATGCCATGGTTCTGCGACCACGCCGGGGTCGATCGATAGCTCGACAGGGACCCAGGCGTCGCGCGGCGCTGTGTGACGGCAACCTCGCTTTCCCGGGTTGGTGAGAATGGATGTGCCCTGCCGTGGGCGCGCTAAAGCGACGGGGTTAATGAAAGCGGGGGATTGTGTGGATATGTTTTCCTTCGGGTGCCAAATGCAGAATTGGGTCCAGGTTGGGGGCTCGGCGAGCTCGACCCCCGGCTGCTTTCTGTGAACCCCTCCGGGTGCAGCATGTTCCCATAGCTACGTCTGGCTGCCCTTAAAGAGTTCCTGGACCACAATTTGAAATTCAGGCAGAAGCTTTTCCGACAGGATTTCGCCGCCGGCGAGGATTCCTTTCAACACCATGCCATACGGGCTGGCGTGGTAGACTTCGACGTTATCATAGCGCGGATCGATCATCCACAAGCGGGGCAGGCGGATCTCTTCGTAAATCTGCTTTTTGACCACGGTGTCGGGCGCGTGATCTTCGGAGTTCACAATTTCGGCCGCCAGCCACAATTTGCTCGTGGGCACGGTCATGAGCGCCAGGTCAGGGCGGACAATGGTGTCGGGCGCGACGCGGATTGCCGAGCGCGCGGCCAGCAAACAAGTGCTGGTCAGGTTGGCGACGCTGGCGTAGACGCAACGATGGAGCCGGGCGCAGATTTGTTCGTGGCGCGTTCCCGGTGAGACGCGCACCATGGGCGCGCCTTGCAAGAGTTCCTCATAGGGCGAACTCATAGCTGAGTAGCCAGGAGCTTATGTAGAAATCGCCCGGTGTGCGAGTGTTTGTTGCGCGCGACCTGTTCGGGCGTGCCCTCGGCCACGATGCGTCCGCCTTCATCGCCGCCTTCAGGCCCGAGGTCGATGACCCAGTCCGCTTCGGCGATGAGATCCAGGTTGTGCTCGATAACAATCACCGAATGGCCCGCATCGACCAGTCGTTGCAGAACCCCGACCAGGCGCTGCACGTCGGCCATGTGCAGCCCGATGGTGGGCTCTTCCAGCACAAACAAATTTCGCTTGGGCCGCGGATCGAACAGGTCAGGTTCTCTGAGCCCGCTGAGGAGGTGGGTGACGAGTTTGACGCGCTGCGCCTCGCCGCCGCTCAAGGTTGGACTGGTCTGGCCGAGCTTGAGATAGCCCAATCCGGTGTCGCTGAGCGCCTGGAGTTGCCGCTTGATGCGGGGCACACTGGCAAAGAATGCCAGCGCTTCCTCGACGGACATCTCGAGGACTTGCGCGATGTTCTTGCCACCGAATTCAATATCCAACGTTTCGCGGTTAAACCGGCAGCCGTCGCACACTTCGCATTTTACAAAGGCGGGCGGCAGGAAATTCATTTCCAGTTTGATGTTGCCGGCCCCTTCGCACTCGGGGCATCGGCCTTGCGCGCTGTTAAAGGAGAATCGCCCCGGACCGTAGCCGCGCAAACGCGCTTCGGGAATCTGGGAAAAGAGCTGGCGGATCTCATCAAAGAACCCGACGTAGGTTGCGGGGATCGACCGCGGGGTTCGTCCGATGGGGGATTGGTCCACCTCATAAACGGCCTGGATAGCGTCGGTGCCGGTGAGGCGCGGCAAATCGTTGACGCCTCGCTTTGAAGTTCGAGCGGCTGAACGCTTGCGACTGCTCACCGCGGCCGTCACCGCAGGCAACAGGCATTCACGGATTAAGGTGCTTTTGCCCGAACCGCTGACCCCGGTAACCAGGACCAGGCGGCCCAGTGGAAAGCGCACCGTGAGGTTTTTCAGATTGTTTTTATCGGCATGGCTCAAGGCCAGCCAGGAGCCAGAGGCACCCGAGCTCGGCGATGCCGCTGCGCCGCTGCTCTTGTTCGCCCCCAGGCGGAGTGGGTGTACCGGACGACGAATACCGCGGGCCGGGAAGGTCTTCTTCGCGCGCAGACTTTTACCCGTAACCGACTCGGGATGGCGCATCAATTCGGCGAGGGTGCCGGCGGCGACAACTTCGCCGCCATGAATGCCCGCGCCCGGTCCGAGGTCGATCACGTAGTCCGCGCGCCGCATCGTCTCTTCGTCATGCTCAACCACCAGCACCGAGTTGCCGCGGTCTTTGAGCTGTTCGAGAGCCGCCAGGAGCTGCTCGTTATCACGCGCGTGCAGGCCGATCGTGGGCTCGTCCAGGATGTAGAGGACCCCACTGAGATTCGAGCCGAGCTGGGCGGCCAGCCGGATCCGCTGGCTTTCGCCACCCGACAACGTCGGAACCCCGCGCGAAAGTTGCAAATACCCGAGCCCCACTTCGCACAGGAATTTTAGCCGTTCCCTGATTTCCGGCAGAATGTCTCGCGCAATAAGCTCGGCGCGGCCTTTGAGGCGCAGGCTGCGAAAGAGCTGGCTCGCGGTTTCGACCGATAGATCCGAAAGGGCATCGATGGTCGGTGGGTGTTTGGAATCGAACCCTGCGGAAACGACGCCCGGCAGGTCCAGGCGCACTGCGCGGGCCATTGGATTGAGGCGCGTGCCCTGACATTCGGGGCACAACTCGCGTTTGCCTTCCTGCCATTCGAACCAGGATTCCTCGACGGCCTCGGCCCGCGCGCCGCGATCCACGTCGGGCAAATAAAACAATTCGCCAAAGCCGCGGCATTTCGGGCACCAACCTTGCGGCGAGTTGTAACTGAAGTTTTTTGGATCCAACGGGGCAAAGGAACGCCCGCAGCTTGGGCAGGACCGCTCGGTGGAATGAACCGAAAGCTGTCCACGTCCATCGAGGGCATAGAGCATCCCGTGCCCTAGCTTGAGGGTTTCATCGATGAGTTGCTGTGCTGGTTCTGCGGTTCGCTGGCCTGGGTGTCTCGCCTTGAGCGCGCCGCTTTTTCCCAAAAGTTGGCCGGTGACGATCTCTACGTCGTGTTCGCGGAACCGATCGAGTCGGAAAGGGCCGGCAGAATCATAAATCTTTCCATCCGCGCGCACCTGGGTGTAGCCGTGGTTGGCAGCCCATTCGGCTACGTCGGTGTGGAAGCCTTTCCGATTTTTCACCACCTGGGCAAGTAAGCTTAACTCGCCGCGCGTCCGAAGTTCCTGGGCCAGGCGCCGCGCCACTTCATCGCGGGTTTGGCTTTCAACGGGGACCTGGCAATCGGGGCAATAGGTCGTTCCGAGCCTCGCAAAGAGCAGCCGCACGAAATGGTACAGCTCGGTTACGGTGGCCACGGTGCTTTTGCCGCCCCCCCGGCTGGTTCGTTGTTCGATGCTGACGGTGGGTGGGATGCCGGTGATCAAATCGACGTCCGGGCGGGTGAGTTGCTCGACGAACTGGCGCGCATAGACGTTCATCGAATCGAGAAAACGCCGCTGTCCTTCCGCGAACAACAGATCAAAAGCCAGGGTGCTCTTGCCCGAGCCGCTAACGCCGGTGATGACGACAAAGCAGTCCCGCGGGATCTCCAACGAGAGGTTCTTCAGGTTATGCTCCCGTGCGCCATGGATGGCGATTGAGTCACCGGCTGAGACCGTTTGGTTACTTCCGTCGAACATGTGTTTTTGTTTTAAGCTGGCGGCGGCTTTCCATGAACCGAACGGAGAAAGCCCGCCCTCACCCCGGCCCTCTCCCCCGGGAGAGGGAGAACGGCGTGCGCTATTTGGTTCAAAGTCCCAATGCATGCGCGAACGCGGTTGGAGGCTATAAACATTTATTTCGGCTGGGTGGCGCCTGCGGGCGTACGCGAGGCTCGCGCTTTGCCGACCAATGCGTTTTGCAAGGCCTGCCCCGTGTGGCTTTGAGCGCATTGGCTGACCTGTTCGGGCGTGCCCTGCGCGACGATTTGACCACCGAGATCTCCGGCTTCCGGGCCCAGATCAATCACCCAATCGGCCGATTTAATCACGTCCAGGTTATGCTCGATGACAATCAAGGAGTGGCCGGCGTGGACCAGGCGTTGGAAGACCTTCAACAGCACCCGAACGTCGTCAAAGTGCAACCCGGTGGTTGGCTCATCAAACAGGAAAAGCATCCGGCTGTTCGAACTGGGTCCAGGGCAAACCGCGGCGGTGCCGCCCGAGGACTCAAGGCTTTCAGCCACCAGGGAGTCGGACAGGTGTTTGACCAGCTTCAGCCGCTGGCTTTCGCCGCCCGAAAGTGTGTTGATCGGTTGGCCGAGTTTTAGATAGCCCAGTCCGGTTTCCTGCAGCAATTGGAGACTTTTGGCCGCGCGTTGAGCCGGGCGGGACTCGGGAAAATCTTCTAAAAAAGAGATTGCCTCGTCGACGGTGGCCTCGAGCAAGTCGGCGATGGAAAGGGCTTTGCCAGGGGAAGCGCCGCTGAGCTTGATTTCGAGGATATGCGGCCGGTACCGGCGCCCGTCACAATCCGGGCAGCGAATGTACACGTCGCTGAGAAATTGCATCTCAATTTTTTCGAAACCGGCGCCGCGACAACGTTCACATTGGCCCTGGCTCGAATTGAAACTGAAGGCGCTGGCGTTCAGGCCGCGGCGTTTGGCCAAATCGGATTGGGCGTACAGCTCGCGAATATCCTCAAAGGCGCCGATGTACACCGCCGGGTTGGAACGCGGCGTTTTGCCCAGAATCGATTGGTCCACCAGCACTACCTGGTCGAGGTGTTCCGCTCCGGATAAAGAGCCACAATGTGGATTGGAAGCTTCTGTGTCGTCCTCGCCGTTAGTTTCGTCGGGGGCTTCCTGGCCGAGGCGATCCGACGCTTTGGCGGTGGGCAGGGTGGAGCTGAGTTTGTCGGCCAGCGCGGGCAGGAGCACTTCGCGCACGAGCGTCGTCTTACCCGAACCGCTGACACCGGTAACACAGACAAATCGCCTCAGCGGAATGCGAACTGAAAGGTCCTTCAGGTTATGGAGGGTTACGCCCGTGAGTAGAAGCGTCGGGCTTTCGTTTGACCCGATTCGATAGGGCAGGGCTGCTTCGTTAAGAGCGACTGCCATTTCCCGGCCGGTATCCAAAGCTAGCAGTTTGCGATTGAAGCGTTCACGCTGTGCGGTTCGAATGGTCAGTGGCGAACAAGTTGAACCCATCCCGGGGTTATTAGGTCGCACCTCAGTACTCTGCGGCTCGGAACGCTGCTTCTCGTGGTCCATCGATCGCCTGGTTGGGATGGGGATGCTTTTAGCGCCGCCGAGATACTGACCGGTGATCGATTCAGGGCAGGTTAGAATTTCCGAGTATTTGCCTTGGAAAACCACTTGCCCGCCCGTGGCGCCATGCCCCGGGCCCAAATCGACAATCTGGTCGGCGGCACGCATCACGCTGGCTTCATGTTCGACGACCAGAACGGTGTTGCCTGCGTCCCGCAGTTGCTCGAGGACGCGGATAAGCCGCTCGGTATCGCGCGGATGCAGTCCGACACTCGGTTCGTCCAGGACGAACAGGGTGTTCACCAGGCGCGTCCCTAAACAGGTCGTCAGGCTGACTCGCTCGGTTTCACCTCCCGACAATGAGCGGGTTGGGCGGTCCAGGGTGAGATATCCCAGGCCAACCTCATTGAGATAACCGAGTCGCGAACGAACTTCGGTGAGGGCCAAGCGCAATGGGTCATTTGCGGCGGATGGACGTTGCGCCTCAAGTTGCTCGACCAGACCGAGAGCCTGGCGGATGGGAAGTTGATAAAAATCCGCCAACGTGAACGAGCGGCGGCCTTCACCACTTGCGGTCGGCTCAGAATGCCCATTGGTTTTCGCGGGAGGCGTGACTCGGTAGAGCAGAGCGTCGGGTTGCAAGCGCATCCCACCACAAGCGGGGCAGGGGGTATATGCGCGGTACCGCGATAAGAGCACCCGCACGTGCATTTTGTATGCTTTTGATTCAAGCCAGCGAAAATAACCTTTAATCCCGTACCAGGCTCGCGGCCATTGGTGTTCCTCGTCTTTGCCGTAATCAGGCTCACCGTCGATGACGAAGTCCTGCCATTTCTTCGTTAGCTTCTCGAAAGGAACGTTGGTCGGCACCCCGAAATGGCGGCACATCCTCATCAGATCGGTCTGACATTCGGCACTTTGACCGCTCTGCCAGGGTTTGACGACTCCCTCAGCCAAGGTTTTTGAGCGGTCCGGCAGCGCGAGGTTGTAGTCGATGCTGATGATTCGCCCGAAGCCACGGCAGGCTGGACAAGCGCCGACCGGATGATTGAAGCTGAACAGGGCAGGGGAGGGTTCGCGGTATTCGAGGTCGCACTGGGCGCAGTGGAGCTTGTTCGAGAACCTTCTGCCCGATTGAATGATCATACTCTCCTTTCCGAGAGTATGCAGCGTCAATTTGCCCTTTCCGAAATGATACGCCTGCTCGCAAGCCTCTATAAATCGCACCCGCGCGGAAGGGCTGAGCTTTAAACGGTCCTGCACGACTGTAATACAACCCCGAGGAGAGCCGGCTTTGCCCGATGTGCCGTTGGATTGCATCTGCGCCAGCGCCTCGGCAATCCGAAAAATTTTCCCCGTTATTACTACGCGCTGGTATCCCTGTTTGGCGACCAGCGCCAGCGAGTCCTCCAAAGACAACTTTTCACTCAACGGAATGTCAAAAGTGATCAAAACTTCCCCGGCCGCCTTTTCGTCTTCCGCAACTCCGCATTTCGTCCAGATCTGTTGTGGCGAATCCTTGCGGACCGGTTTGCCGCATTGCCGACAGTGGAGTTGTGCCACGTGAGGCCAGAGCAGCTTCATGTAATCGCAAATCTCGGTCATCGTGCCAACGGTTGAACGGGTAGTCCGGACCGAGTTCCGCTGCTCGATGGCGATCGCCGGCGGGATTCCCTCGATGCTATCCACCTGCGGCTTGTCCATCCGATCCAGGAATTGGCGCGCGTATGGTGAAAAGGTTTCGATATAACGCCGTTGGCCTTCGGCGAAAAGGGTGTCGAAGGCAAGCGAGCTTTTGCCCGAGCCGCTCAAGCCAGTTACGACGATCAACTGGTTGAGCGGCAGGTCTAAATCGAAATTCTTAAGGTTGTTGTGGCGGACGCCCCGGAGGCGAATGGCCGACCGCGCGGACGACTTCGACATTGCACGCGCAAGTTAGGGGCGGATGGCGTTGCTGGCAAGTGGCCGACGCGGGATGAGTCACACAAAGTTGAAACCACGGATGAACACCGATGACACGGATTCAAGAGTGGTTATCAGGTGGTCAAGGTTTTCAGGTTATCAAGTCGCCCAGTCGGTGGTTATTCAGGTGCAACCGGGATTTATCCTTTGCGAAAGACCACTATGCGATTGGTATTGGTTCCCTTGGCCATGTTATCCACGCCCCAGCAATTGGCCGTTTTGGTGAATTTTTGGTCGTTGATGACCAGCAGCAACGGCTCGAGACCGGCTTCAATGCCGCACGGCAAAACTGTTTCTTCCAATTTCGTTTGGCCACCGTGAACTTCGCCGACTTCGAAGGCGATATGCCCGCCCTTTTTGAGCACTCGTCGCATTTCGCGAAAGACCTCGAGCATGACGGCCTGCCAGTCGGAGAGCTTGTGGGGGACGGTGAGTTGGACCGACTGTGAGTCGATTCCCAGAAACCAACAGCGCAACCAATTATCAGTGGCGTATTGCACTACGTTCAGGAACGGAGGCGAGGTGACGACCAGCGCTATAGAGTTGGACGGGATCTGCGGAGTGGCGGCCGCCGGGCCTGTGAGCAGCAGTGCCTGGTCCGATACCGCCGCCAAAGCTGCGCGGGCAGGATCGTCGACGTCGCCGAGAAGTTGTTTTGACTTCTTGAGAATCAGTTTGACCACATCCCGCTCCGGCGGACTTTGTTTACGTTTTTCGTTAATTCTGCGCTGCGACTTTGCCGAAACAGCCTGGTTAGGCGGCAGGGTATATACCGAAAAGAATCCATTGGAATGGCCGGTCAAACGGTTCAGCGAAACCACCGCCAACCACTCGTCGATTGGATCAAACTCCCCTTTGGCGCGTGCGCGAAGGAAGTGCCTTTTAAGAGAAGAAATGGCCTGCAAAGTTTTCGGGTGGTAAAAGGCCAGCAAGTCCTCCGGCATATCTTCGGGATCCGTTAAGGAAATGGACCGAAGCCGGGCTTCCACGTCGCTAAGCCGCGGGGGCCGCAAGCGGGGCCGGGTCATAATAATGCTCAATGGATTGACATCGTTTCCGACGGGAATTCGGCCTAAAAGAGCCGATTCGACTGGTGTCGTCCCACGTCCCATGAAAGGGTCGTAAACCCGGTCGCCGGGGTGCGTCAGGCGTTCGATGAAGAATCGGGGCAACTGGGGCTTGAAACAGGCGCGATAGGAGACCTCGTGAAGCGAACTGGCCTGCCGCTGTCTGGCGGTCCAGAACTCATTGACGAACGTGGGGACCGACGCCGGGGTGCCGTCTGTTTGAATAAAGCTTGTTTTAAACGTACGCGTGGCCTGGCCGAACTCTCTAAATTGTTCCAGATCCTCAGCTAAGGGCGCCGGGCGAGCCGGTTTTGGGGCGGCCGGAGCGTAACCCAGCGGCAGATCGAGGGTTTCCGAATGACGCGCCTGGGATGCGATTGGAGAAAGCATGTTGTGATTGAAGAGGAATCAAGCCACAGCGACAAGGCGGCAACTTCGAATTCGCCAAAAAATACTGAGATTAGGCGCTTGCAAAGGGTGTTTTGTACGACTAGGCTCAGCGCTCATTTTTGTGTAATTCTTGAGCGCGGTTTGGATCCGACGTCGAACAGCCGCAAACAGACAAAACGTTATTTATGGCAGTCAAAATTCGTATGAAGCGGGTAGGGGCCAAGAACGCCCCGGTGTTCCGGATCGTGGTGGCGGACGGCCGCAGTCCGCGGGACGGGAAATTCATCGAGCAACTGGGCACGTACCAACCGCTGAAAAAGGGTGAGAATTTCAAGATGGACCTTGAACGGGCCAAGTACTGGCTGAGTAAAGGCGCCCAGCCCAGCGACACCGTGGCCAGTTTTATCAAAAAGGCTTTGAAAGCCGCACCGGCGCCGGCGCCAGCGGCGGCATAATAACGGAAGGGGCTTATGCAGGCCTTTCTCGAATACGTCGTCAAAGGGCTGGTTCAACATCCCGACACCGTGACCATAACGCCGGTGGAGCGGGAGGGCACGACGGTTTACGAGTTGCGTTTGCACCCGCAAGATGTGGGCAAGATTATCGGCCGGCAAGGCATGACCATCAATGCCATTCGGTCATTGTTGTTGGCGGGCAGTGCTAAAAAGGGCTTGCGCTGCACGCTGGAAATCGTGGAAGAGCCCCCGGGGCGTTAGCCGAGACGCAGCCTCGCGGCAGGTACGCTGGTCAACGCCGCAAGGAGACGACGCCGGCAAGGACTTTGTCGGACGAGCCATGAAAATTGACGTGCTCACGTTGTTTCCGGCGATGTTTGCCGGGCCGCTGGATGAAAGCATCATCGCGCGGGCCCGGCGGTCCGGGTTGCTTCAGTTGAGCGTCCATAATTTGCGCGATTATGCGCATGATCGCCATAAAACGGTCGATGATCGGCCGTTTGGCGGCGGGCCGGGGATGTTGCTCAAGCCCGAGCCGATCTTTGAAGCAGTAGAGAAACTGGCCGGCGAGAATACGCGGATCATTTTGATGTCCCCGTCCGGGCGCTTGTTTAATCAGGCGATCGCGCAGCAACTGGCCCAATTGGATGAGTTGCTGCTCGTCACGGGGCATTACGAGGGTTTTGATGAGCGGATCCGCGAGCAGTTGGCCGACGACGAACTGTCCATTGGCGATTACGTGCTGACAAACGGCGCGTTGCCGGCGATGGTAGTGATTGACGCGGTGACCCGGTTGTTGCCAGGCGCCCTGGGCGACGATGAGAGCGCTCATGAAGAATCATTCAGTCACGGGCTGCTGGAATACCCGCAGTACACGCGGCCGGCGGAGTTCTGCGGAATGAAAGTTCCGGAAGTGCTGCTCTCCGGCAACCATGCCCAAATTGCCAAATGGCGGGCGGAGCAGTCCCGGGCGCGCACCGAAGAGCGGCGGCCGGATTTATTGTAAGATTTATGAACCAGGCATTACTTGATAAAATTGAATCGGAACAGTTTCGCAAGGAAGCCGCGAATTTCGCGGTCGGCGATTCCGTTCGTGTCCACACCAAGGTCGTTGAGGGCGACAAAGAGCGGATCCAGATTTTCTCTGGCGTGGTGATTGGGCGCCGCGGCCACGGCCTCAACGAGATGTTCACCGTGCGCAGGATCAGCTATGGGGAAGGTGTCGAGCGCGTTTTCCCGCTGCATTCACCGCGCGTCGAGAAGGTTGAAGTCGAACGTAAAGGCCGGACGCGCCGGGCCAAGTTGACCTATCTTCGCAAGCGCCTTGGCAAGGGTGCCACCCTGGTAAAAGAAAGGGAAACCCGCGTAACGGGCGCGGCTGGTCAGCCTGCTGCGGCTGCGGCGGCCACCGCTCCTGCCGAACCGGTCGCGACGCCTGCCGGCAGCACCGCATAAGAAGCCCTGCTCGCCTGAGTGGGAATCACGCGCCAGCGTTTGGAGTGCGGCGCTTTGCGCCGCTTCTTGGAAGTGATCGATCGGCCCACCTCCCGTGTACCGTTCGAACCTCGTTCGGTGCCAAAGCGCCGCGCAGCGGCGCACTCCAAAACCTTCGGTTTACCGGCGTTTCAGCCGAGCCGGCGCGTCAACCAAGCTCATCACGTCTTCCTGTCGCGTTCCCAGGTCTCGCGCTTTGACAACAAGTTCGCCGGTCTCCCTTCGTTCCAGGCGGACAACGAACGAAGCGCCCAGTTCCTGAGCGCGCTTGAACTGTTTATCCGGTTTAGCCGGAGTCAGTGAGTAATCGATCGCGAGCCCGGCTCCGCGCAATGTCTGAATGAGCTTCAACGAATCCGCTCGAAGCGATTCGTCCTCAATCACACAAACACCGTCGATTCCGCTCTCGAATCGCGGCAGTTTTTGTCTTTCCTTCAACAGTTCCAGCAGCACGACGTCGCCCATGCCAAAGCCCAGGGCCGGCAGGTTGACTTTACCCCCGCTCAGCAGTGCTATGAGATTGTCGTAACGACCTCCTCCGGCGATGGCACGGAATTCGCCTTTGCGATCGAAGGCTTCGAACACAGGTCCGGTATAGTATGCCAGGCCACGAATGACACCGTAATCGATCTTGAGGTACGCCTCGAGACCACGAGCTGACAAATTATCCAGGATGGACTGCAGCTCGACTGTGGGCTTGCCCGCCTCAATAAAAGCCCGCACCTGCGCCAATGAGAGTCCAAGATCGGCAAGTTTCTGTTCCGTCACCGCCGGTTCTTCGCGTTCGAGCTTGTCGACCGCCTGGTAGAACTCGTACTCGCGGGCGGGCTCGCCTTTGTGCTGGAGGAAAAACTCCTGCCATGCGCTGCGGCTGCTCAGCCGGATTACAAAATCAGATTCCGTCAAACCGAAGGAACGCAGAGTGTCGATCAACAGCGCAATTAACTCCGCGTCGGCTGCGGGATCTTTTTCCCCGATAATATCCGCGTTCAGCTGAAAATGTTCGCGCAAGCGGCCTTTTTGCTGGCGTTCGTACCGAAACAATTGCGGCAAGGCGAACCACTTGATGGGCTTTTTATAATTGCGCTCATGAGCCGCCACCATCCGCGCCAGTGTTGGCGTCATTTCCGGCCGAAGCGAGATCTCTCGTTTGCCCTTGTCGGAGAAGTTGTAAAGTTGTCCGATAATCTCAGAGCCGCTTTTAAGGGTGAACAGCTCCAAAGCTTCGAGGGGCGGCCCGTCGTACTCGCGAAAGCCGTAGGAACGAGCCGTCGCGCGCCAGTGCTCGAAGATGTACTGCCGGGCATCAGCGCTCCACAGGTCCGGCTGTGGCAGCGGTTCGGGATAGAAATCACGGAAACCGGGCAAACGTTCCATAAATCAAGACAAAGGGTAGGAAGCAGTGGGCCTTGGCAAAAGCAAAAAGGCCTCACGCCGCGCTGCGGCGCGTGGAAGTGAAGGAACCGTCAGCCGAATTCAGGCGGCTGGTTGGGATGGCTGCGCAGGAGAGGATCGTGGCGGAATCTTGATCACTTCGCCGCGCATCTCTTTGCCAGGTTTGAATTTAACCACCGAGCGTTCCGGAATGGGGACATCGGTGGCTGGTGCATTAGGATTTCGGCCAATGCGTGCCTTGCGAACTTTAACTTCGAAAACGCCGAAATTTCGCAGCTCAACTTTTTCGCCTTTGGCCAAGGCCTCGGCGATGTAGTCGAGCGTCTTCTGAACCACTGTAAGGACCTGCTGCTGAATCAGTCCTGTTTCTTCACTGATCCGAATCACCAAGTCTCGTTTTGTCAGAGTCATAGGTAATGGAGTTAGGGTTACATCCGTCAACAAACGTCTATAAACCTCTTCCTGTCAAGGGTCAAGCCCCAATTAGAACAGCTGAACCGTAACTACCTTCTCCCAACCCCTACTCCTTGGCTGGCTCGTCTTCGTCCTCATCCACCTCGAATACGCCGTCAAACTCTTTTCCGCTCTTTTCCAGGATTTTTCGGATCTCCGGTGAAACCCAGTGAGCCGGTCGCTTGGGTTTAGGCTTGGTCTTCAAACGGTAATGCGCTGTCGAGTCGGACTCAACGATCCCTTTGTCCACCAGGCGCGATAAAACGGGCGTAGCCCACTCCGGCTCCTGCCGGTACCTGCGCTTGCCCCCGGCCCTTTTGGAGATTTCACCAAACGAGACGAATTGGCCGGGGAAACCCTTAAGGTACAAGCAAATATCGCGCTCGTCGGCGTCCATTGGCCAGCAGCATGGAATTTGGAAATCCCCAAGTCCAACCAAATTCAACGTCGACTCATGAGCCGTAATCCATCTGGCTAAGTTTCATTGCCAAGAGCAGGAACCCAATCAGGCCAAAATAACATCCGGCCATAATCAGCCGTCGACCCGGAGCCACTTCAAAGTACCGTTGTTCTTCAGGTGTTTTGCTTCGAAACAATGACCAGAGCCTGGGCAGCGACATTATCAGGATCAATCCGAGCAAAAAATTCGGATGCAGGATCATCATTCCGAGTACGATCGCGGCTCCCGCAAGCCACAGCCACGGTGACAGCGCCGTCACAATCCGGCCGCCATCCAGAAACCCAATCGGAGCAAGATTGAACAAATTGAGGAAAAACCCCGTATACGCGAGGCCGCGCAAGAGCGGGTTGCCCGTCAGCACATATACCCACGCGCAGGCGAGGGCTCCCAAGGTGCCCAACAAGGGACCACCAATCCCCACCCAGGCTTCCATCCAAGCATCTTTTGGTGCTTCCTTAAGCGCGATGAATGCCCCCATGAAGGGGATAAAAACCGGTGCCCCAACTTTCAATCCGAACTTCTTCGCCACCAACAAGTGTCCGCATTCATGCACGAAAATCAGCAGCACGAATCCAACGGCAAATCTCCATCCCCAGTTTAGGGCATAAGCCCCGACCGACAGGATCATCGTGCCGCCCGTCTTCAGGAGTACGGGCAGGAATTTGATCAGCGGCAAGACCAGGAATTTCAGTTTCGCCGCGAATTTAGCGATGACCACTGCGGCCACGCCCAACGGCGCGAACAATTTCTTGAGCCTTTGGCCCAAAGTTGGATCGGAACCAGGTGGCTCCGAATAGTGGGGTTCCCACGAAGGCTGGGTCGGTGGCTGGCCCGGTGACGCGTTACTGCCGTCGTTCATTGGGCTCAATGTGGGGTCTAGACCCGATCTTCGCAACTCGGGACGTGCGGCGCGGCTTTGGTGACATGCCCTATGATTATGCTCCTTCGGGATTTTCGTTGCATAACTCATTCCCTGGGGGCTGAATAGGACTATGGCTGACCTCCGGTATCTTCAGTTCCGCAGCTGGCTGGCGCGGGGTCTATTCCTGGCTGGGGTCATCCTGTGTCAGAGTTTGGCCCATGCGGAGACCAGGCTGGATTTTTGGCACTCCTATTCACCGCCCACCGGGATCGTTCATTACTCCTTCCAGCTCGCGAGCTACAAACGCGGTGTGTTTTTTGGTTCCTGCGGCCCAAGCACCCGCTCACTCAAATGGGAATACGATATCGACCTTGAAGGCATCGGGCCGGTTTACACCAAGGAGCAAATCAAGATTACTTCGGACGCAAAACCGATTGAGATCGTCTCCGGCACCATCAGCATCGAGGCAAAGCAGAGTGAGGCTAATCTAAGATTGCGCGTGCGCTCTGCCGGCGGCGATTCGGAATTTGTCGGGAACGGCACGCATCGGATTAAAAAGCTCAAATGAATCGCGGCTATGGGACTGAAACTTGCGATCCTCGGAGGACAACCTTTCCGCACCAAACCCTTTTCGCCGTGGCCGCAATACACGCGGGCGGATATCGACCGCGTCCTAAAGGTAATTGAAAGCCGGCATTGGGGAGGCTTTCCCGTGCCGAGCAAACACGCCGGAGAATTCGCCCAACGCTTTGCTGAACTGCACGGCGCAAAGTACGGGTTGTGCCTCGTCAATGGAACGGTTGCGTTGTTGGCGGCGATTCAGGCGCTTGGGTTCCAATTCGGTGACGAAATCATTGTGCCGGCGTACACCTGGGACGGCACCGCCATCGCCGTCCTGCAGGCCGGGTGCGTTCCCGTATTTGCAGACGTAGACCCCGATACTTATTGTCTGGACCCAAAGGCTGTCCGCGCCGCCATTACGCCACGCACCCGCGGCCTGCTGCCCGTGCACCTTGCGTTGCGATTTGCGGATATGCCCGCGCTCCTGGCCATCGCGCGCGAATACAATCTCATCGTGGTGGAGGATTGCGCGCATGCGCACGGCGGCCGTTATCAAGGCAAGGGAGCCGGCGCCGCCGGTGATGCCGGGTGCTTCAGTTTTCAGGAGAGCAAGTTGATGACCGCGGGCGAAGGCGGGATCGTTTTGACCAACCGGCTGGACTGCTTTGAAGCGCTGCAATCCATCATCAACTGTGGCCGGCCCAGCCCGACCGACCAATTCGGGCGCAAGGTACTGGGCGCCAATTACCGAATGACTGAGCTGCAGGCAGCTTTGCTGCTGGGCCAGTTGGATGCCTGGCCCGAACTCTGCGCGCGGCGCACCAGAAATGCGGCGCTGCTCTCCAAAGCCCTGGCTGCCTTGCCTCACGTGCGGGCTTTGCCTCCTCAAGCGGGATTGGAACGGGAAACGAATTACCAGTTTGTTTTTCAGTACCGGCCGACTGGCGCCGCTCCCAGCCGCGATTTGTTTGTCGCGGCACTGGAGGCGGAAGGAGTTCCTTGCGACGGCCGCTTTTACGAGCCGGTTTACCGCAGCGACCTGTTCTATGTGACACCGGAGAATTGCCCCCAACTGGTCATTGGCCGGGAACATCCCGTTGATTACTCTGCGTGTCGATGTCCGGTTTCCGAGCGCGCGGCTTACGAAGAATCGGTTTGGCTGCCACACTTCCTCTTAATCGGCGACGACTCGCACGCGGAGGATGTCGCGTTGGCGATCGAGAAGGTCCTCTCAAATCTGGGTGAGTTGGCCAAGGCGGATCCGCAACTGGCCGGACTCAAGGCGTGCAGTCGCGCCCTGCGCGCAAAAATGGAACGCGTCAAAAACTATTAGCCATGGCAAAGGATTAGAAGACCGGACTATCGAGCTGAGGGCATTGAAGGAAGTCAGGTTCAGTTTCACTTACTTTTGGCTTCTCACGCGGTTTAGTTACTACTAATCTTAGACAGCAGCGGAATGACAAACTCAGAACGTTCCACCCATGAAAACCAATCATCTCAATGTTCCCAGCACCCGTCGATCGTTTCTCAAACAGCTTAGCGCCGCCGGATTAGGCGCCTGGTCCCTTTCTTGTATCCGCCCGGGCAGCGCTTTTGGCTCGGCGGCGAACCAAAGGCTCAACATCGCCTTGCTCGGCTGCGGCGGCCGAATGAACCAGCTCTTGCCGTCGATCCTGGATGCCGGGGAAAACGTGGTCGCGCTCTGTGACGTGAATGGCGTCCAGTTTGACCGGCTGAAGAAAGAGCACGCCGCCAAGTACGGCCCGGCAGGTGAGCTTCTCCTAAAAGCCAAGGTGTACGAAGATTACCGCCAATTGCTGGCCAGGGAGAAATCTGTTGACGCTGTGGTAATCGCGGCGGGGCAGCGCTGGCATGTGCCGATGAGCAAAGCAGCCCTGCAGGCTGGCAAACACGTGTTTTGTGAAAAACCTTTGGCCCATAGCGCCGCGGAGGCGCGGGAGATTCGTGAGCTTGCGCGGCGCACGAAATTGGTGACGCAGGTCGGCACGCAGGGCGGGTCCAGCGCTACGTTCCGGCGGAGCATGGAAGTGATTCAAGCCGGCGTACTTGGTCAGATTCGTGAAGTGCACTGCTGGATCAATCGCACTTTTCCGCCCAGCGCCGAGATCGCCACCGAGGCCGATCCCGTCCCGGAAGGACTCAATTGGGATTTCTGGTGCGGCCCGTCCCCGGTCCTGCCCTTCAAGAAATATTACCTGGGTGGTTGCCTCGCTTGGGGACGCTGGTTGGCCTTTGGAGACGGACACCTGGCCGATATGGGGGCACATGCGATCAATCTGCCCTATCGCGCACTGCAGCTCGGGCCGCCGCAACGCGTTTCCGTGACCACGGCCGAACCTCTCAAGGACAGTTATCCTTCCGCAACGGATTTTCGCTGGGAATTCCCAGCCCGCGGCCAATTCGCCCCGGTGACGGTCTGGTGGCATGACGGAGTCAAGGCCGGTCCGCCGGAGGAGCTCGGGAAAGAATTGATTTCAACGTTCGAAAAAGTGCCGACCAATGGCGTTCTGTTTGCGGGCGAAAAAGGGCTGCTTTGCTCCGACGCATGGGGTGTCCGAGGCATGGTAAGACTGAAAGGGGAGAGCGAAGCTCGCGGAGTGTTGGAGCACGCGGCATGCAAACCGGTGGCGGCGTCGCTGCCGCGAGAACCGAAGAACCATATGCAGGAGTGGCTCGATGCCTGCAAGGGTGGATCGGACACCTTCCAGGGATTCGTCTCCAGCGCTGATATCGCCGAGGTGGCGATGGTCGGGATGGTGGCCCTGCGTTACGGCAAACCGATTGAATGGGACAGTCGCAACCTGAAGGCAAGAGGCGAACCCGCGGCTCACCGGCTCATCCATCTGGCTCAGCGCAAAAAATGGCTGGTCTGAACCTTTAAGAATGGGGACTCGTGAAACTTGTCCCTCGGCCCGCGGAACTCTTTAGGGCACAAAGACGCGATAAAATCGTTGAATTTCCGAGCCCAGTGAGTCGGTGAATTGAAACTGCCCGGGAGCGATTTCCGTCACCGCTCCGAGGTCGGTCCATCCATTCATCGGCAGTGTCAAATCGCTCGAGGTCAGGGCATGGAAAGTCGCGCCCCTGGCATTGCCGAAAGAGAATTGGATCGACTCGCTGCCGGGAACTCGAGCGCCTGCCACCGTGACCGGCTCGAGCTGTGCCAGCCTGACCTTAACGACCTGATTTGGCCGGCTGTCTTGCCCGAAATAGGCATATCCTCGAACAGGATCAAAAACGGCGGATCGCAAAAAAACCTCGCCGTACGGCAGAATGCCGTCGGCATTGGTGGTTGTGTTGTTGGCGGTGATGCCGTTGGGCGGCGGCACCTGCGGCCCTCCGGGAAACGGCAAAAAGCCGACCTCGATGGGGACATTTGTGCCATTGAGGCTTAACTGGTAAACCCCGCCCGGATAGCTGTTGTCATTGGCGAAGTACACGAAACCGTTTGCTGGATCGAGAACCGACGCCGCCAATCGCCCTTCGCCCGGTAGCAAGTTAACACTGCCTACGAGCGTCGGCGGCACGTCGCCCTCTTCAAGCCTCACCTTGTAAACCTTGCTCAGGATATTGGTATCGCTGTTGTAACTGCCGTAATAGGCAAAACCGTGCACCGGATCAATCGACGCGCCATCGATGAACTCGCCAATCGTGCCGAGGTCGGCCGCCCCGATTCGCACGGGCGGATTCGTCCCGGCAGTCATCTTGATTTTCAACACCTTGGGAGAAACCGACGCACCCGGGACCGTGACGAAATAGGCATAGCCTTTTTTGGCGTCACTCAGTGTGCCAAGCAGGAAATTGGTTTCGCCTGGCTGAAGCGTTACCGAACCCAATTCGGTGAAGGTAGACAGCGCTACTTTGGCGACCCTGGCTGGATTGCCTGCCGCAGTGCACAGAACGTAGGCATAGTGATTGGCCGGATTTGAATCCGAATCGTCCAGCGCGAGGCAGGAAGCATTTCCGGCCGAGAGGCTCAGTGATCCGGCGCCGGTCACCGCGTTTGTGCCCACGCCGAGATCGTAGCGAACCAATGTGGTTTTTGGGAAATATCCGTAGTGCGTCGCGACGTCGATCGCGCCTTGCGTAAATTGGCCTGTATAAATCGCGGGGCCGACCTGCACCGGCAAATCCCCAGTGACATCGAGTTTGAACAGGTAAGACCCAACGAAATAGGCGTAACCATTGACCGGGTCGATCACGGCCGCATACATGCCTTTATCATCCGGCAATGAGTGGCGCGGCCCCAGCGTTGTATGTCCCATGCGTTGCATCTCGGCCGCATTTAGACTCAAGGCTCTCACCAGCAGGATTAGCGTCCCCAGTTTCGTGCATGTGCCCGTCATATTCGCAGGCGTGAGCATGCAATTCCCGCGCCATCTGGGCCCAATTCCAAACAGGGCGTAGTTGGTTCCGGTCGAGCTGGTTAGGTCGGGTGCCTATGCCCTGCGCTCAGGGATGATCTGATCCGGTAACCGCCGGAACGAGCGAGAAGTCACGCAGGCTGTGGACATCGCCGCCAGACATCGTCAGCGCGGCTTCTAATTGGCAGGCACCGCAATTTGCCGGCAGCGGAATTGTGGCCTTCAGTGTTGTGCGACCAAAAGCGGGGATGTTGCCTTTGAGCTTTTGCTCCACCACAGTTCTGTCGCCGCTCAAGAGTCTAAGCCGCAGCTTGCCGTTCCAGTCATGACTTTCGTCGTTCAAGAGAACCAGCGTAAACTCATGAGGTTTGCCCGCTTCATAGGTTTCCGACCAGTCGTCGATCATCACGCTTACAGGGGAGAAGGCGTCGCGCACATATTTCAAAAATTCCGGTTCCCATTCGAGTTTAGCCACGTTCAACCAGTGGTCGCTGGTCTGGCCGTTGGAGCGAGAATAACCCAGTGTGGTGAAATGCATCACTGCCGCCGCTTGCCGGTGGCTGCGCCAGAACTCGGTCTCGGCCGCCAGGTACCGTGCGTACAGGTGGCGCCGCTGCGCGGTCGTTGAGTTGGTCCCCAGCAAATTCTGGTACAAATTCTGGGTCAGAGTGGTCGGCGTGCCGTCGCGATTGAGCCAAAGCCAGCCGTATTCGTTAATGACGGCTGGAGAATCGCCCGGGTTGCGCAGGGCATTCCCCTGCGGTACGGGATCTTCGCTGGCCAGGTTCGCCAGCTTGTACTTCGGATTCTGAAAATGGTATGGGTGTGATTCGAACACGTCACCCGCAACGCGCGGCGCGCCATAGCTGTTGTCCCAGGGCCGATGAGAAAGGTCGAGTCCGCGCACCTTTTGGACGGCGATGCCCGTTTCCGGAGAAGACGTTTCGTTGCTCGCATCCCAAATTACTACCGAGGGATGATTCCACCGGTCGCGCATCCATTCGGTGTACTCAAGCATCAACTCTCCGCTCCTGAGTCCTTCAGGCCATTTGGACCATCCAGGCCCGCCATACCAGATCGGGAATTCGTCCTGAATCAGAATGCCTTCTTCGTCGGCAATCCGATACCAGGCTTCGGGCGGAAAGCCGATGCAGTAGCGCAAGCAGTTCCAATGCATTTGCTTTATGCGCCGGTGCAGCAGCCGCACCCAATTAGTATCCCAAGGCAAAGTGCCACATTCAGTGTCCTCAAAAAACCGGTACAAGGTGATGTTGCTTCCCCGCATGAAATACGGCTTGCCATTCAAAACCGCGCGCTTGGTCGTGGGATCAAATTGAAAACTACGCATCCCAAAGCGCGTTTCCAACCGGTCCGCGGCGGTGCTCACTTCGAGCGAGTAAAGGAAGGGATCCTCGGGCGACCATGCATGGAAACCTGGAAGCGCAATCAGAACCACGGAAGTTTGGTCCGCTCCTTTGGCAAGGGAAATCTCGCCACTCTCCTGTTGGGAAATGATTTTCCCGGACTTGGCTTCGCGGACGGTGAAACCGAGCCTGGTGGAAATTGGTTCGCCAGCGTTACCGAGGCGTGTTTGGACTCGCACGGCGCGATTGGGCAATTCCGGAGCAACCTGGACTGCGATAAGGTGCGGCGTGCCGGACAGGATCAGTTCGACCGAATCAAAAATACCCGGAATGTAGCGGGTCTTTTCGTAGTCAAAGCCATTGGGCAGCCCGGCGCCGAGCGCGTCGCGATCGGCGCCCACGCGAATCATCACTTCGTTTTCGCCCCCGCGAAGAGCCGGGCGGACATCGAACCAGCCAGGAGTAAAGCTCGGCAAATGATCGCCGATCACTTGACCATTCAAAATGACGCGTGTGCCAAACATGGCTTTGCCCACCTTGAGCATGGCCACTGTGGGCAGCGAGCCGGTCACCTGGAAGGTGCGCCGATACCAGAAAGCCTCTCGTCTCGGATCCTTTTGAACCACTGAATTGCGGTCCTTGACTGTCGGACCAGGCTCAACAAATGGCGGTTGCGCAAGTGATACCAACCCTGGAACCGGGACCGTGTGCTCGAACTGGTCGGGGACACGATCGAATCGACCCTCAGCGACCTGCCACCTGCCATCCAGGGAAATAACCTTCCGCGGTCCCGTCTCCCCTCCGAGAAGATCGCAGCTAAATGCGAACGACAAGAATAACATCGTCCACCAGGCCGACCTGCCGTAACTTTGATGGATAGCGAGGGACTGACCAGCACGGGAGCTCCGGTTGTATTGGGCTGACATATAGATTGGGTCAAAGGTTGCGAGCGGAGCCGACATTGTTGGCGAACACGTACTCCGGACCGTGTTCCCCAAGATCCGCCGTCATTTCCTTGAGGTATCCCTGGAAAAAGCTGTTGGCCGAAATCACTGAATGGCTGAGCTTCCGCACTAACAACCCAAACTGGGGGCTGTACTGGCCTCGGCCGCCATCGTCTCGACCGGCGGCACCGACGTTGGAGACAAACGTCAGCCCGCTGCATTCCTCAAGCCGCACCTGGCAGGACCTTTCCCCTTCTGGCAGCGCACTGCTGTCCTTGCCGCAACGACGGAACACGTTGCCGGTGATTGTTGCCGTGCGCATTTTCAACGCGCACAGTCCGGCTCCTCCATTTCGATCAAAACAGTTACCGGTCACGTTCCAGGCGTCGCCGGCCTGAAAGTACAAGCCGTACCCTTTGTTCCATTCAACGCGGTTCGCGGTAAACATGATGGTCGCCCCAACCGACTCACAGGCAAATCCGTGACTGCCATTGCCCGAGAATTGATTGTCGGTGACAAAGCCGTCCCAACCTGTGATCTGAACCCCGCATCCCTGGTTGGCTTGCATGATGCTGTGGCGGATGATGAAAAGCCAAATACGCAACAGATGCACGCCGTGGCCTGAGAATCTCTCGATCTTGCAATCGTCGATTACAATCGCGTCTTCCTGGGGGCTATATTTCTCGGCGTTATTTAAAAAGACGCCGTGAATGGCTTTCTTCGACTCGCGTCGTCCTCGCAGAAAAAGTCCGCGCAAGTGAACTCCGAATGCGCCGGTAATGTTGAGCAAACAATCCGCATCATCCGAATCGAGAAGCAGCATGGCCCCGCCTTCGCCGCGATAACCCCACTGGGGTTCGGCCAATAGCGTCGTATGTGGGGAAACCTTCAAATCGTGACAGAGATAATGTCCGGCGGGAAAATAAACCGTGCCGCCTGCCGCGCCGGCCGCGTCCAGCGCCTTTTGAATCGCGTCGGAATCCGGAGTTTTGCCGTCGCCCTTCGCGCCGAACTCAAGCACGTTGAAAACGGAATTGGTTCGAGCCCCGCTTTGGTCTGCCGCGCGCAATGCGGCACCGCCGCCGAGACCGGCCGTGGCTAGTATGCTTGCCCCCTTTAGAAACTGGCGCTTATTCATTTCCATGTGCACTATTTACGCTTCTACTCTCAGGGAAGGCAAGCTCGGCCGAGCCCCTTAATTTCTAATTCTTAAGTTTTTTGGTTCTTAATTCCTGAAAAACTTGGATTTCACGCCAAGACGCAAAGGTTTTCCTCAAGGAGGTCCGGCCTTCTGGCGGTTTGGCGCCGCGCCGCCTAAAGGCGGGACTCCGAACGCAGGCGTCCACGCTCGAGTCGGTATTTTTAAAACACGCTCTAAAGCTGGGCCTTGTCGAGCGCGGCGACCACTATGCCGGGGGTGAGGGCCTCGGGCAGGACGATAGGCGGCTTCGTGGGATCGCCGGGATAAATCAGGACCAGCGGAACGCCGGCGCGGCCGTGGCGGGTGAGTTCTTCGGTAATATCGTCGGGGAACCGGGTGTAATCACCGAGCAGGGCAACAGCATTCAGTTTCTGAAGTTTCTCGCGCACGGCAGCGCTCTCAAGCGCGGGTTTCACGACGGTGTTGCAGGTCAGACACCATTTGGCGGTGAAGTCCACCAGGACGGGCCGATGTTCGTTGCGCGCATGTGCGACCGCAGCGTTGGACCACGGTTCCCAGGCTACGCCGCTGGGGTCACGGTCCACAGAAGCTCCTGGCGTGTCTTTCGAGAGCGGTTCGCGCCAGCGCAAATGACCTTCGAGCGCAAAGAAATACCCTGCCAGCACGACGCCTAGAATGGCCAGCAATGCCAGGCCCTGGCGCGATCGGTGGCGCTGGACGAATTCACCATAAATCCAGGCGCCTACGGCGATCATGACCAGAAAAATGGCCAGCCACCAGCTGCGGTCACCGTAATAGACGCTCACCAGGCTGAAGAGCCAGACTGCGGCGGCTAGCATCGGAAAGCCCATCGCCACTTTGAAGCGTTCCATCCAGGCGCCTGGCTTGGGCAGAAATTTCAGCCAACCGGGCTGCCAGGCCAATACCACATAAGGCAAGGCGAGCCCGACACCTACGGTCAAGAAAATCGCCAGCGTGGTGAACGCGCTTTGCGACGGGGCGAAAGCAAATCCGACCGCCGCCCCCAGGAACGGCGCCGTGCAGGAAGTCGCCAGGACCGTGGCCAATAATCCATTGAACAACGCGCCCGCAGCCCCGTGTCCTGACGACAGGCTTGCCGCAGTGTCCATGGCGCGGCCGCCCAACTGCACCTCAAATACGCCGAAGAGATTCAGCGCAATCAGTGTGACCAGCGTCGTTATCCCAACCAGGAAGTAGGGGCTGCTAAACTGCACGCCCCAGCCCGCTTTATGTCCGGCAGCCTTGATCCCGAGCACTAGCGCAGCCAACGCCACAAATGAAACGAGCACTCCCGCGGCATAGACTAGCCCGAGAAAGCGGGCCCGCCGCGGATTGTTCTTTGCCTGGCCGACAAAGCCCAGGATCTTCAAGGCGATGACCGGCAGAACGCACGGCATGATATTCAGAATCAAACCGCCAACGAACGCGTAAATAAGCATTTGCCACAAAGGCGGTGTGCCGGATGGCTTGCCGGCGCCTTCGCCTGCTTGCGAAAGAAGCTTGCTCGTCATCTCTGAGCCCGTCGACGCCAGGCTCAGCTTTGTTTGATAGGCGCTACGGTTGGCACTCGAGCCTTGAACCAGCAATCCCGAAATTTCTTTCGGCCAATCGCCGGAAAACTTTTTGATTTGTTTCCGGATACGGACCCGGCCGGGGTCGGCGTCGAGTTGATCGACGTCTGGCTGTACTTCAAATGTCTCGCTCGAGTCGGGGAAAAAGTCCGCCCCCTCCCGCGTCGGCGAGTTCCATTCGATAACGACAGGCCGTTGGTCACCTTGCGCCGCTTTTTCCCAGCTCGCGCGCGGAGCCGCGTTGGCGTCCTGTTGAGGAAGCCGCTTTTGCCAGACGGAGATAAGCTCGCTATCTGGCGAAGGCTCAGTCTGCGATCCAATTTGTAAATCCGCCGCGACCTCAGCATGACCCGGGATGCATTGAATCTCGCATTCGAGCCACGCAGCTTTGGCTTGGATCGGCAGCGTTCCAGGCGGCAAACCGCTGGCTACCTTTAAGGGAACCAGGATGACCACCTCCTCTTTATAGATGTAGGTGGTGAGGTCCTTGTCCGGCAGTTTCTCCGGGATCGGCCATTGCGCCGCTCCGGCGGTAATCCCCGCGGGCAGCTTCCAATCGATGGTGGTAGGCATGCCCGAGGCGCCCGGGTTTTGCCAGTACGTATGCCAACCAGGGTCCATGCGCAAACGCACTCCAGCCAAAACGGTGTCGCCGGGCCTCACTGTCTTTGCCGCGAAGATCAATGAGGCTTGGGTATGAGCTGCCCGGGCCGATGGCCCGCCAAGCAGGAGCATCGAAGCGGCTAACAGTCTGAGTGCCACACGCACAGGCGCAAGATGCACTAGATTTATGACTTTGCGAGACACGAATTGGGGTGAGACACAAATTTGCACGAATGGATCGGCGCGCGGGCATTCTGCCCGCAGCAACGGCCGATTACAGCTGACGCCCGACCTTTCCCCGGGCGTTGGATTCAGTTTGCGGATCGCTGCGGACTTGGGAAGTCCGCGCGCCGAGGAGTGAGACACGAATTACACAAATTTGCACCAATGGATCGGCGCGCGGGCATTTTGCCCGCAGTAACGGCCGATTACAGCTGACGCCCGACCTTTCCTCTGGCGTTGGATTCAGTTTGGGGATCGCTGCGGACTTGGGAAGTCCGCGCGCCGCGGAGTGAGACACGAATTACACAAATTTGCACGAATGGATCGGCGCGCGGGCATTTTGCCCGCAGCAACGGCCGATTACAGCTGACGCCCGACCTTTCCCCGGGCGTTGGATTCAGTTTGGGGATCGCTGCGGACTTGGGAAGTCCGCGCGCCGCGGGTGAGACACGAATTACACAAATTTACACGAATGGATTGGCGCGCGGGCATTTTGCCCGCAGCAACGGCCGATTACAGCTGACGCCCGACCTTTCCTCTGGCGTTGGATTCAGTTTGGGGATCGCTGCGGACTTGGGAAGTCCGCGCGCCGGACTAGAGCGGATTGCAAACCGGCGGGATGTTGCCTAAACTACACAATGATGGCAGCGGGGGCCGCAGGAGCGAACTGCAATTGGTTGTGCACCGGGCAAGAGGTTTTTCCGGCCATGTTGGCTTCGATAGACGCGGCGCAGCGGTCAGTTTGTCTGGAAGTCTACATTTACGCGCCGGGCGCGCTGGGTGAACGTTTTCGAGACGCGCTGGTGCGCGCCCGCCAGCGCGGCGCGCGCGTTCAGGTGCTGGTGGATGCTTTGGGTTCGTTTGGCTTGCCTAATGATTTCTGGAGACCTTTAACCGATGTTGGCGGGGAAGCGCGCTGGTTCAATCCTCTGTCACTGCATCGGATGGGAATTCGCAACCATCGCAAGCTCCTGGTCTGCGATGGAACCGAAGCTTTTGTTGGCGGATTCAATATTGCCCCGGAATACGAGGGTGATGGCGTGACCTGCGGTTGGTGCGATCTGGGCCTGAAAATTCGCGGTCCGATGGTGGCGCAACTGGCCCATTCGTTCGAGGAGATGTTTGCGCGCGCAGGTTTCCAACACAAACGCTTTACCCGCTTGCTCAAATCGCCGGCGCGCAAAATTATGTCCGTGCCGCACGAACAACTGCTGCTGAGCGGCCCCGGTCGCGGCCTAAGCCCGATCAAAAGAGCGCTTAAACGCGACCTGGAACGCGCGCGCTCGGTGGACATCATGGTGGCGTATTTCCTGCCGACGTGGCAGTTGCGCCGGCAACTGGCGCGCGTGGTGCGGCGCGGCGGCCGAGTGCAGCTCATCCTGGCGGGCAAATCAGACGTGGCGGTATCACGATTGGCCGCGCAGAGTTTGTATCCGAGGCTGCTCAAGTCCGGTGTGCAAATCTCTGAGTACCAGCCCCAGGTTCTTCACGCGAAACTCTTTATCATTGATGACGCGGTCTACGTCGGTTCAGCCAACCTCGATCCGCGCAGCATTAACATCAATTACGAGCTGGTGATTCGGTTTGTGAACCAGGAAATCGCCCAGCAGGCGCGGGAAGTGTTCCGCGGCTGCCTGGCCCATTCGCAGCCAATCACTCTCGCTGAGTGGACGCGGCGGCATTCATTGTGGCGCCGGTTCAAACAACATTGGGCTTACTTTTTGCTCGTCCGCTTAGATCCCTACATTGCCCGACGCCAATGGCGCGCGTTGCCGGACTAGCCGGCTCGGACTGGACTTAACGGGCCAGCGCAACGAGATAGCGCTGCAGGCGGGTGGCCGGTTCGTTCTGCTCCTCGTGCAGGTAAATCTGGTGAAGATTACCGCACACCCGAAGCAACAATCGCCGCGGACTGACCGGCGTCAGGTAATCCTCCCGCACGCTGTAGTTGCCTTGCAGGAGATACTGAATGCAATCGGCTTTGGTCAGGAGTTTGCCGCGGTTAAAAGCATCGATGTACATTTCCGCCGAACTGGATTGAAACCGGCAGACAAAGTGCCCGGGCAAACCGATGCCCGTGATCGGCAGACGCAGACGCGCGGCGAGCAACAGATACACCAGGCACAAACTGATCGGGCTGCCCACACGCCGGTCCAACACACGGTTGAGATAGCTATTGTCCGAATCGTAGTATTGCTCCTCGTTCCCCATGAAACCCAGTTCCTCAAAAACGTACTGATTGACTGTGCTGAGGATTTCTTCGGCTTTAGCATCTTCCGCCAAACGTTCCCGGATATCCGCCGCGAAACTGTCCAGCAAGGCGCGGTAACCGTCCACATTGATATCCGGATATTGGGTCTGCGCCAGTTTCCAGGCGCCTTCTTCGAGGTCGAAATTCTCACCGTGCCGGAGACAAAATGCGAGAAAGGCATTGTCGGCCGCCTGCCGGTCAAAAGCCAACACGATTTCCTGCGCGCGCCGGCGTAAGACCGGATCCCGGCTTAGGCCGTGGGGTCGCAGCCACGCAGCCGCGGCGGGGCCATACCCCATGATTTTCTGGCGGATCTTGCGGTAAATCGCGGGATCCTCGTCGGTCAGGAGCGTGAGCAGGGCGGCCCGCTGGCTCTCCGAGAGTTGCTCGGGCGCTGTTATGGTGCCAACACGATTCATCACTTGCGCTCCCGGATCAATAGACCAAACAACGTCTCGGAATTCAATCAAGAAGTGCGGAACTGGAAAATTATTTTCAATAGGGTGGCAACGTTCTCGTCCCCACTAACGTTCGGAAAGTTGCGTGGTTTGGAGACGGGACGTCCCCACCCCTCTTCCTCGTTCCCGCACCCGGACATCCAGCAAATTCCCTTGTTCAATGGCCCTGGAACTGCTTCTTTTTGGAACTGTTTACGAACGTTAATATGACACTCGACCAGGCCAAAAAGCTGATTAGCACGTGTGCCCGCCAGATGGACGCCCAGTACAAGAAGGTGGTCTTCGACGAATGGGCGATTATCTCGTTGAGCGACCAGAAAGGACATTTGCTGGCTTATATCGGGCCGCGCAAGACCGGGTTTCAAAAGAATTTCCTGGCTGATGCTGGCACCCTGCGGGCGAGTCTGCTCGGGGGAAAAGTGAATGTGGGCGATTTCGAGTTTGCCCGACATGGAGTCGGGACAGGCTTTGAATCGTTCCTGGTGCTGGGCGACGGCTTGTTTTTGATTTGCAACAACACCGTCCAATCTATGGACGCCATAACGCAGGATCCAGCCTGGCTGGCCGCCCAAGTACCTTTCGTCGAGTTGAGCGACCGGTTCAGGGCCGATCCGTTGCTGGCCGACCACTGACTCACTTTCCGAGTCCGGTGTACAGGAAGACTCCATAAGCGGCCGTCAGCGCCCAGCCCATCAGTCGCGGCAAACGTCCGAAAATGGCGATAGTGGCAAAATGCAGCACCGCCGCCGCCAGGAGAAGATAAAGCCCGGTTTGAAAAGAGGGCGGGGTTTGGATGGGCCGGTAGAGGGCGAATATCCCAATGCATAACGGAATGCAGATGTGGCCGTCGCCCACTTGGGACGTGTAGACCACCTCGGGGTTGCCCCGGCGGGCATAGTAGAACGCCAGCAGGCCGTTCGGCAGCACCATCAACCAGCCACTTAGCCAACCCAGGTACCGGGCGCTGATAAACCCGGTGTGGATCTTCGAGATCCAGTCCACCAGCCAATCGGTGCTCAGATAAATTCCATAAGCGCCGACTCCCAGGAGTGCCAGATCAACGGGCAGCATCCAGCCAAAGGATTCGTTGGCGCGCACCTTGGTTTTGAGCACGTCATAGACATGAAAGCATTGCCAGAACAGAAACAGGCTGATGAGAACCAGGCCTTCAGTGAGATCGATCCGGCCGTCACGACCGAAAGCCCAAGTTACTCCCGTGAAAAAGAGGACTGCCGTCAGCGTCAGCAGCATGGACAAGCGGTTGATGCGGCGCTCCTGATTCTCCCTTTGTTTCTTCTTTTTTGATGGCTTCGCTTTGGCAGAGGGCGACGTGCCGCCCCAGATAATGATCGGCAGCCCAATCAACAAGGTCAGGTTCGTGACGTTATTGACCAGGCAATTAGTCAGCACCTCGCCGCCGGACCCGCCTCGGGCGCCCATCAGGAAAGCAAAAATCAGGTTGCCCACACCGGAGCAGTAAGGCATCACCAGCGTGCCCAGGACCGTGCCCTCCAGTCCGCTGGCGTTTAACGCCTCCAGGCGCCAGATCATCAGGAACGAAGCGGCTAAGAAAAGGAGCAGAAATAACCAGGGCGTCCAAGCTCCCGAGGCTTCGAACCATGCAAAAACGGATTTCACTTATTTCTGGCCAAGCCGGGCGATGGCTTCCGGTTGGGAGATGCCAATGATTTTGACGACTTTGTGACGGGACGCATGTCCTCGAACAAGTTCGACCCGGCTGCGGCCGCACGCGAAGGTTTCCGCCAGTAAACGCACCAGGGCTTCATTGGCGGCTGAATCTACGGGTGGCGCAGTGACTTTGACCTTGAGCTCGTTGCCCAGGGCTTCGCCAATCTCGTTTGCTGAAGCCCGCGGTTGGAGTTTGATCGAAAGCAGCACACCATCGGAGTGGGGCGAAAGAAAAGCCGGTGTGCTCATCAGGATAAGTGCTCGCTCAAAAACGAATCGGTCATTACGATAACTGCCGCACACTTTATGAGCAATCCAAACGCCAGAGCTCGAAGTTCGAAATCTGAAATCCGAGAGCCGAAGGAAGCCCAAAACCCGAAATCCGAGCCAGAAGCGGAACCGAGAAGGTCGCTAGTGGGGAATCCTATTGCGTCAATTCGGTTTCTGCTTTGCCTTTGTCTTTCGGCCCTGACAGGCTGCGCCTCGCATCAAGCGGCCGTTTCGGTCCAGTCACCGCCCAGCGTTCCGTCAAAGCAAGCGCCCGCCCAGACCAATTTAATCCAGAAACAGGACAACGAGTTCAAAGCGGCGGCCGCTTCTCCGCCGGCGGCCTTCGAGGGCGAAGGCTGGCAGCCATTATTCGATGGGCACTCTCTGGCAGGGTGGCAGGAAACCAAGTTTGCCGGGCACGGCGAAGTGGAAGTGCAGGACGGGTTGATCCTGATGAAGATGGGCGATCCATTCACGGGGATCGGCTGGACGAAGGACTTTCCAACGATGGATTACGAGATTGCGATGGATGCAATGCGGGTGAGCGGGTCAGACTTTTTCTGCGGCCTTACGGTCCCGGTTGCCGATTCGTTTTGCAGCCTGATCGTTGGCGGCTGGGGCGGAGCTTTGGTGGGAATTTCCAGTCTCGATGGCATGGATGCCTCGGAGAATGAAACATCGAAATCCGAGACGTTCCTGCAGAATCACTGGTACCGGGTCCGACTACGGGTAACCCATGATCGGATCGAGGGCTGGATCGATCGGGACAAACTCATCGACGTGGTGACCACGGGAAAAAAAATCTCTTTGCGGCCGGGTGAGATCGAAGAGTCCAAACCCATGGGTATCGCTTGCTGGCAAACCACGGCGGCGCTGCGGCAAATCAAGTACCGGCATGTGGATAAGCCAGCGGATCCGCCGAAGAAAATGGTCTACTAAGCTGGAAACCAAGGTTGCTGTGGTGTCGGCGCGCGGACTTCGCAGTCCGCAGAGATCGCCGAATTGAATCTGGCCAGGGCGTGGTCTGTCGTCGTCGGGTGTTCGTCCGTTGCTGCGGGCAGAATGCCCGCGCGCCGGCGCGCGGACTTCCAGTCCGCAGAGGTCACGGAATTGAATCTGGCGAAGATGAGTTTTCATCGTCCCGCAGAGGTGGTGCGTTGCTGGGGGCAACCGATGCCCGCGCGCCGGACTGCGGCGTAAACGCGGCGTTCCGGTTTATACGGCATTAAGCCGTATAACTGCCCGAGCTAACGTCGCCGCCGTGACCCGTCCAGTTGCTGTGGAAGAACTGGCCTCGGGGCTGATCAATCCGCTCATAAGTATGGGCGCCAAAGTAATCGCGTTGCGCCTGCAACAGATTGGCGGGCAGGCGTTCACTGCGATACCCATCGTAGAACGCCAGCGCCGTGCTGAATGCCGGGACCGGGATGCCTTTTTTGACCGCGTTAGCCACAGCATTGCGCCAGGAACGGTGTGAGCCGTTGAGGGCTTTGCGGAAGAAAGGATCCAGCAGGAGATTGGAGAGCTTGGGATGCTTTTCGTAGGCCTCCTTGATCTTGCCAAGAAATACGCTGCGAATGATGCAACCGCCGCGCCACATCAGGGCGATGCCGCCATAATTCAGCTTCCATTGGTACTGCTGCGCCGCCGCACGCATAAGCATGTAACCCTGTGCATAGGAAATGATTTTGGAGGCGTAAAGCGCTCGGCGGATGTCTTCGATGATTTTGGCGCGGTCGCCTTTGATGGCAGGATTAGGGCCGCGCAGCTTTTTTGAGGCAATGACCCGCTCATCCTTTAGAGCCGAAATCATGCGCGCGTAAACCGCTTCGGCAATGAGAGTGATGGGCATGGCAAGCTCCTGCGAGGAGATAACCGTCCATTTGCCGGTCCCTTTCTGACCGGCGGTGTCGAGGATCTTGTCGACCAATGGCTGGCCGTCCTTATCTTTGAAGGCCAGGATATCACGAGTGATTTCGATCAGGTACGAATTGAGTTCGCCTTTTTGCCACTCGGCGAAGACCTGGTGCATCTCCTCGGCGCTCATGCCTAGCCCGCTCTTCATCAGGTTATAGGCTTCGCAAATTAGCTGCATGTCCCCGTATTCGATGCCGTTATGGACCATTTTGACGTAATGGCCGGCGCCGTTTTCACCCACCCAATCGCAACAGGGCGTGCCGTCCTCAACCTTGGCGGCGATCTTTTGGAAGATTTCGCGCACATGCGGCCAGGCTTGGGGAGAACCGCCCGGCATGATGCTCGGGCCGTGCCGTGCCCCTTCCTCGCCGCCGGAAACGCCCGTGCCAATGTAGAGCAGGCCCTTCGATTCCACATATTTCGTTCGGCGAATCGTATCCTCGAAGAGAGAATTGCCGCCATCGATGAGGATGTCCCCGGGTTCGAGGAGTGGAATCAAGTGTTCAATGAATTGGTCGACCGGCGGACCGGCTTTGACCATGAGCATGACGCGCCGGGGCCGCTTGAGAAGTCGGACCATTTCCTCGAGAGAATGCGCGCCCAGGACTTGAGTGCCTTTGGCCTCTTTATTGAGAAACTCGTCCACTTTCGAGACGGTCCGATTGAACGCCACCACGGTGAAGCCGTGGTCGTTCATGTTCAAAATGAGGTTCTGGCCCATCACCGCCAGGCCTATCAATGCGATATCAGCTCTAGCTTCCATGATCTTCGTTCCTTAACGACCGCCGCAACAATACAGCATGCGACTCGCGCTGCCAGAAAAATTACTTAAGCTGGCCGGCTTCGGGCCGCAGGGGCTCTGGGGTTTTATTCAGCCAGATCCAGTAGCCTTGGATGGCCCGGCTCAATTGAACAAAATCGTCGAAATCGACCGGTTTGACCAGGAACGAATTTGCACCCAGTTGGTAGGCCAGGTTGACATCGCGAATTTCGTTGGAGGCGGTCAGCACGACGATTCGCGGCGACCTGAGCTCCGGCTGCTGGCGAATCCAACGCAGCACGTCAAAGCCGCTGATCCCCGGCATTTTGAGATCCAGCAGAATAAGCTTGGGCAAAGGGAATTCGTCGCGATTGACGTACGGCCCGGCGCCTTCGAGGTAAACCAGCGCCTCTTCGCCGCTGCGCACCACCATGAGCGGATTAACGATCTTGGCCTTTTGAAATGCCCGCCGGATGAGGGCCACCTGGTCCTCATCATCTTCAACTAGCAGGAACAAGGCCCTATCCGGCATAAAGAAAACCGAGCATGACGTATGCCGAGCGCGATCGGAATAGGAGATCCACCCCAAAATTCCGGTTTCCTAACAAGGCTGGCCCCACACGAACTGATTGCATTGCGCTCAGACCTCACCCAATTCGAGGCGCTTATCGCTCTCGAGGATCGCCTTGAGGTTCGGCCATTCGACCTCATTCATCTCCTGGAACGCGTGCAAATAAACGGCGGCCACCTCGCGTGGATATTTGCCAAGCAGCAGATCCACCGCCGCCCGGAGTTTGGTGTCATCCATCGAGCCCGGCAGGTCATCGACGACGCCATCCGTGTGAGTGATCTCCAAGGCGTTGAGGAAATCGCAAAGCATATCTTTGTACTTCTTGAGCAGCCAGGTGCGCAACAGGTTGGCCGTGACCATTTCCAGGGCCGGCCGAGCCAGCGTCGAGAGCATGGTGGCATGTCGCTGGGGTTTGGGCTGGCGTTCGAGGAAAACGGGGCGGACCTTGCGGGCTTCCGCTACCGCCGCCAAGATGGTCCGATAAAGGGGTTTATCGTTTTCAAAGGTGTAGGTGAGGATCTCCAGGCCCAGTTTGGGCGACATGAATCCCAGTAATTCGTGCGAAGTCAGCATGAAATGTCCTGCCCGCAGTTTGAACGGCCTCAGCCGACGGTGACAATACTAATTTTATTTTTCTTGGCCAGTTCTTCGCAAACCGGCTGCTCGAGCAGAATCGCTTTTCCGGATTCCAGGCCCAGCACGGCGATTCGTGCAGCCGCACAGGCTTCGAGTGTTTGCGGGCCAACGCACGGAATGTCGAATCGGAAATCGTGATTTTGCCGCGCCACCTTCACCGCGATCGCTCTTCCGTCGCGTCCCGACAGCGCGCCTCCACGTCTCAGGCAAGCATCGGTCCCTTCGAAAGCTTCGACCGCCAGCACTGCCCCGCGCTTGACCACGACGCTTTGGCCGATTTCCAGTTGGGAAACCGCTTTGGCAATGCGAAACCCGAATTCCAAATCCTGCCTTTGGTCTGCCGACAGTTTAGGTCCAAGCTGAAAACCCTGGTCCGGCATGAGCGCACGCAACCACGGGGTGGCCTCGATGAGTTCAACGCCGTCCTTCTTAAGCTCGTCGGCGATGGCCCCGAAAATCGTGTGCGCGTTCTTTTCCTTCAGGCGCAGCAACAGGCCCATGGCCCGCAAGTCCGGCCGAATATCATAAAGATTTGTGGGGGTTATTTGGCCCGCCATGACGCAGTGCTTGATTTCGCGGCTCGTGAAGGCCCCGATCATTTTCGAGAGCTGCCCGACTTTAACCCACACGAGTTCGTCCACCAGCTCTCCCAGAGCTGGGTCGGTTTCATTCTCGAAACCAACTGCCACCAGGCGCCGGATGCCCTGGGTGCGGGCTTGCCGGGCAAAAACGAGCGGCAACGTGCGGTTGCCCGCGATCAGGCCGAGCTCGTGAATTTCAGGTCTCATGCAGTGCGGTCCAGTCTCAGAAGTGAACACGGCCGCTGCGGCTGGATCAAGCAGAAGCGACCGATCCCGCGTCTGCTGAGAGATTTAACACCAGCCCTGCTTATGAAGCATCGGCTGGAGGCGTCCAGATTCCGGACATTGTTGTCCCGGAAAAGGACAACTCCCGGACCGGGCCTCTGAATTCGCCAGCTCCCGACCGCCGCATTCGATTGCTGAAGCTAAATCCAAGAGCTCATCCGTCGTGTTGGCGTGTTGTGTGCTTTCTCAAATCCGGAATTCCGAGCTTGGCACGCGTGGCTGGTGATATTGAGCCGCGCGCGTTGCAGAGTTTCGGCCAGTTCCTATGAGCAACGCGGCAACCTGGAACGACGAACTCTCGGCACGAATGGCGGCCGAGCGCGCCCCTGCACACCCACGGGTCCTTTTGACGTGGGCTATTATTCTGGGGTTGACCAGCGGACTCAGCGCCTGGGTCTACTTCTATTCCAAAGCTTCCTTGCACCAACGCGCGGTCCAAGTCGAAATGCGCTGGGGTGTGGGTGGCTCCGAAGCCAGTTCGGGTTTACTGGGCCAGCTCGATCAACTCGCGCTGCGCATCGGCGTCATTGGCCTGGCCGGCGGCGTGGCCTGTTTGATTGCCTTTTCCATATCGATCAAGCGCCTGCGGAACCAGATAGCGAGCCAGGCCCATAAGTTTGAAGAGCAGCAGGGAGCGTTGCTCGGTTTGCGCAACGTCTTGTCTGAAACGCGCCAAACCAAGGAAGAATTGCTTCAGGAACAAAGCCGTCTCGAAGAAAAGCTCAAGCAATTATCCGCCGAAAAATCCACTCTCGAGGAAGAGCTCAACCGTCGCAACCAGGCCGAAAAGGCGCTGAAGCAAAAACGTTTCGAACTGGAGAGCTCCAAGAGCGTCCTTGAATTGCACGTGCAGGCGCGCACCGAGGCGCTCCAGAGTCTCCAACGCCGTTACGAGATGATCCTCAACTCGGCCGGCGAAGGCATTTGCGGCCTTGATGCCGAAGGAAAGGCGACCTTCGTTAATCCGACCGTGGCGAAATTGACCGGCTGGCCGGTCGATGAACTGGTCGGCAAACTGGAGCAGGAGATTTTCGTCTCCAACGGTGAAAGCGCCGAAACCCTTTCGGCGGATGAGCGCGTGCTTTATCGCAAAGATGGCACCCGTTTTCCTGTGGAATTTGTTAAGACGCCCATTAACGAGAACGGGCGCGTGGTCGGTTCGGTGGTGGTTTTCAAAGATATCACCGAACGCAAACAGGTCCAGGATTCGCTGGCCCGCAAAGCGGCCGAGTTAGCCCGATCCAACGCGGAATTGGAGCAATTCGCCTTTGTGGCGTCGCACGATTTGCAGGAGCCGCTGCGGAAGATTCAGGCCTTCGGGGATCGGTTGAAGGTGCGCTGCCAATCCATCGAGTCGTCCGACATTCAGGATTACCTGGAGCGCATGCAGAGCGCGGCGGCCCGCATGCGCACCTTGATTAATGACCTGCTGGCGTTCTCGAGGGTGATTCGCAGCTCGGAACCGTTTGTTCCCGTGGATTTGGCGCAAATAACCAAAGAGGTTCTCGGCGATCTCGAAGTGCGCATCGAGAAAAGCGGCGCCAAAGTCGAGCTCGAAAACCTGCCCACCATCGAGGCCGACCCCATGCAGATGCGCCAGCTCATTCTTAATTTGCTCGGTAATGCCCTGAAATTTCAACCGCCCGGCGCCAGTCCCCTGATTCGGATTAGCGCCACCACTCTGACCCCGCTCTCGCGCGAGCCTCAGTGCGAAATTCACGTCGAGGACAATGGCATCGGTTTCGACGAGAAATATATGGACAAGATTTTTGCCGTCTTTCAACGCTTGCACGGAAGGACCGAATACGAGGGAACGGGCGTCGGTTTAGCTGTCTGCCGGCGTATCGTGGATCGGCACCATGGGACCATCACCGCCAAAAGTCAGCCCGGAAAAGGCGCCACTTTCATCGTCACACTTCCGCTCAAGCAGGCGGCTATTGAGGAGGCCGCATGAATCCCGTGGCCCCCAAGGCGAACGTGATTCTTATGGCCGACGACGACGATGACGATCGCCTGTTGACCCGGGACGCCGTCGTTGAAGCCGGTCTAGATGGTGATTTGCACTTTGTGCAAAACGGCGAGGAGTTGCTGGATTATTTGTGCCACAGAGGCAAATACGAATCGGCCGCCGACGCGCCCCGTCCAGGATTGATCCTGCTGGATTTGAACATGCCGCTTAAAGACGGACGGGAAGCTTTGCGCGAGATCCGCGCGGATCCCGAGTTGCGGCGCATCCCGGTCGTGGTGTTGACGACATCCAAAGCCGACACGGACATCGGCGCGATTTACGAGTTGGGAGCCAACTCCTTTATTTCGAAACCGTTTCAATTCGAAGCCCTGGTGAGCGTAATGAAAATGCTCGGGCAATATTGGTTCAAAACCGTCGAGCTTCCGGCGAGCCGCTAGCCGTGTATGTATCCCACCGGGCTAATTAAAATCCTGCTGGTCGAAGATGACGAGGATGACTATATCCTGGCGCGAGAGCTTCTGGCAGAGATTCCCGGCCATCGTTTTACGCTCGATTGGGTCAACAGCTATCCCAAGGGATTAGAGAGCATGGTGCTCAACCAGCACGACCTGGTGCTGGTGGATTACCGGTTAGGCGCCGAGAATGGAGTAACACTCCTGCGCGAGGCGCTGGAACGCGGATGCCAGGCGCCGGTCATTCTGCTTACGGGCGCCGGTCAACACGAGATTGATCTCGAGGCGATGCAAGCCGGCGCGGCCGATTACCTGGTCAAAGCCGGCTTGCGTTCCGACACTCTTGAACGAAGCATCCGTTACGCGATCCAACGCAAGCGCGCAGCCGCCTGGGCCGCCTTCGAGCAGGCCCGCCTCGCCGCCTTCGGCGCCGATATCGGCCTGGCCTTGACCCGCCGTGATTCGTTGGATTCGATCCTCGGTTGTTGCACCAAGGCGATGGCGCAATTCCTTAATGCTTCGCTGGCCCAAATCTGGACCTTCGACCCGCGCGAAGGTGTGTTCCAGCCGCGCGCGGCCGCCGGGCGCGTTGCGGACGAACATCGCTCCTCGAAACCTTTACCAGCCGTTAAGCTGAACCTTGAAGGACTGGCCCGCGGTGAGCCGCTCCTGATCAAACAGCTGGCTGGCGATGAGAGAATGGTCGATCAGGACTGGGTAGCTCAGTACGGGCTGACATCCTTTGCCGCCTGCCCGCTGATTTTGGAAGACAAATTGGTGGGATTGATGAGCTTGTTTACCGCTCACCCCATCACCGAGCATATCCTTCAGGAGATGGGCTCCGTTTCCAACGGTATTTCCCTGTGCATCGAACAGAAGCGCTCCGCCGAAGCGCTCGACGCCAGCGAAGTGAAGTACCGGTCCATGGTCGAGAACATCAAAGAAGTCATCTTCCAGATGAACGAGTTCGGTCATTGGACTTTTTTGAACCCGGCCTGGACGGCGGTGACCGGTTTCGAGGCGCAATCCAGCATCGGGACTTTCTTTTTGGAATACATTCATGAAGAGGATCGCGAGCAGAACCGCCACATCTTCCTGCAACTCTTATCCCAAAAACTGGACTACTGCCGCTACGAGACCCGGCTACTAACCAACAACGGCAAAGTGCGCTCGGTGGAGGTCTACGCGCAGTTGACGCTCAACAGTGATCGAACCGTGCTTGGCATCTCCGGCAGCCTCATTGATGTGACGGAGCGAAAGCTCGCCGAACACGCCGTTCAGAAACTGGCCGCCTTTCCGCAGGTGAACCCAAACCCGGTGCTGGAATTTGCGTCCGATGGTTCTCTGACGTACAGCAACGAAGCGGCGAGCGAACTGGCCCGCTCTTTCGACAAAGAGGATTTGATGGAGGTATTGCCTCCCGATCCCGGCGCCATTGCGCGGGATTGCCTGGCCACCGGCCAGAAGCGATTGCGCGAAGAAGTCTGCCTGGATGGCCGCACGATCATCTGGTCGTTCTTCCCGGTCATTGCCAACCAGGTGGTCCATTGTTACGGCGCCGACGTAACGGATGTGTTGAACCTCGAGGCCCAGTTCCGGCATGCGCAAAAGCTGGAATCGGTCGGTCAATTGGCGGCCGGCGTCGCTCACGATTTTAACAATATTCTCACCGTAATTCAGGGTTACTCGGAATGCCTGCTCGACCGGTGCAAAAGCGATGCCGGCGCCGTCGGGCCATTGAAACAGATTTCCGATGCCTCGAAACGGGCGGCGGCCTTGACTCGCCAATTGCTCATGTTCAGCCGCAAACAGGTGATTCAGACCAAAGTGATGGACCTCAACCTGGTCCTGCAGAACCTGGCCAACATGCTGCAACGATTGCTCGGGGAAGACATCACTTTGGAAGCGGACTATTGCGAGCAACCGGCGCGGATCGACGCCGATACCGGCATGTTGGAACAAATCGTCATGAACCTGGCGGTCAATGCCCGCGATGCCATGCCCCGGTGAGGCAAATTGCGGATCAATACCACGCACGTCGAAATCGGACCAGATTACGCCGGTCACCATGCTGACGCTCGCACCGGCTCTTTCATTTGCCTTAAGGTGACCGACACTGGTTGCGGCATGGATCGTAAAACCCTCGACCGGATATTCGAACCTTTCTTTTCGACCAAGGAAGTGGGCAAAGGCACGGGTTTGGGCCTCGCTACGGTGTACGGCCTGGTGAAACAGCACCAGGGCTGGATCGAAGTCTCCAGCACCGTCGAGGTGGGCACCACCTTTACCATTTATTTCCCCGCCACGGCCGCCCAGCACGAGGCGGTTGATGCCAGCCCCCAAACCCCCGTGCCGGTCCGCGGCGGCAGCGAAACCATCATGGTGGTCGAAGACGAGCCGGTCCTGCGCGAGATGGTCTGTGAGATTTTAAAGCAATACGATTACCAGGTTATCGAAGCCGGTTCGGGCGTCGAGGCCCTGCGAGTTTGGGATGAATTTGACGGACGCGTGGATTTATTATTGACTGATATGGTCATGCCCGAAGGGATGACTGGACGCGAGCTGGCCACGCAGCTCAAGAAGCGCAAACCCGAGCTCAAGGTAATTTACAGCAGCGGTTACAGTCCTGATTCAAACGGAAGAGATTTGAGCCAGAACGACACTGTGTTCCTGGCAAAACCTTATCTGCCGCCCCAACTGGCACGCACTGTGCGCCAAAGCCTCGATTCAATCGCGCGACGCAGCACGGACCCCATCCCCGTCTGAGCCTTGCGTTCCGCCTGAATTAGCGGGGTAACTCTTTCCGGTATCTGCGGTTGCCCCGAATCTGTGGGGGAATTCTTCTTCCCTATCTGTGGTCGCCCCGAATCTGCGGGGTGAATTCTTCTTCCGTATCTGTGGTCGCCCCGAATCTGCGGGGTGAATTCTTCTTCCGTATCTGTGGTCGCCCCGAATCTGCGGGGTGAATTC
>Ga0070741_10001356_pt1 | contig 75771 bp, 71 predicted proteins | sample Coa_R1_4_FD_66440 | JGI IMG/M metagenome (GOLD analysis project Ga0070741, IMG submission 66440) | Surface soil microbial communities from Centralia Pennsylvania, which are recovering from an underground coalmine fire - Coalmine... | ecosystem: Environmental > Terrestrial > Soil > Unclassified ...
GCCGATCGACAGCAGGTTCATGAGGACGGCCTTGAGCGGCACCAGCACCGACCGGAAGACCATGAGCAGCAGCAGGAACGACAGGGCGAGGACGGCGATGATGAACAGCGGCAGGCGCTTGCCGATCATGTCGGAGAAGTCGATCGCCGACGCCGTCGTCCCGCCGACGTGGACGGAGAGGCCGGTGCCGGTGGTGGCCTGGGGCAGGACGCTGTCCCGCAGATCGTGGACGAGCGCTTCGGTCTTGCGGTCCTGGGGGCCCGTGGCCGGGATCAGCGTGGCGATGGCGGCGTTGCCGGACGGGCTCGGCCGGAAGTCGGTCACGGTCACGACGTCGGGCGTCGCCTTGAGCGCCGAGGTCACCCGGGCCAGGTCGGCGTTGACCGACCCCGGGTCGCCGGAGGTGTCGGCCACGACCAGCATCGGGCCGTTGGCGCCGGCGCCGAACCCGGTGGCGGTCAGGTCGTAGGCGGTCTTCGTCGTGCTGCCCTTGGGGTTGTTGCCGGCGTCGGCGCTCCCGAGGTGCAGGCTGAACACCGGCAGCGAGGCGGAGGCCAGCACCAGGAACCCGATGACGGCCACCGGCCAGGGGTTGCGCTGGACGAAGTCGGCCCAGCGGGTGAAGACGCTCATCCGGGTCCGGCCCTCGGGCCGCTGGCGGTGGACGGAGAACTTGTCGATGTTGAAGCCCAGGAATCCGAGCAGGGCCGGCAGCAGCGTGAGGGCCGCCGACACCGCGATGAGGACGGCGATCGAGGTGCCAACGGCGAGGCCGTAGAGGAACTCGAGGCCCATCAGGAGCATGCCGAGGACGGAGATCATGACCGTGCAGCCGGCGAAGAGCACGGCCCGGCCGGCGGTCGAGATGGCCTCGACCACCGCCTCCTCCGGCGGCCGCAGCCGGGACAGGGCGTCGCGGTAGCGGGAGACGATGAAGAGGGCGTAGTCGATGCCCACGCCGAGGCCGATCATCGTGGCCACCTCGGGGGTGAACTCCGGCGTCGACATGAACCGGGCCATCACCCCGATGAGGCTGACGGCGATCCCGATGCCGAGCAGCGCCGTGGCGATCGGCAGCCCCATGGCCACCACCGACCCGAAGGCCACGAGCAGCACGACGATGGCGGCCAGCAGGCCGAGGCCCTCACTGGAGGGCATGGTCTGCGGGTCGAACCAGGGGCTGGCGAAGGCCACCTCGTCGCCCTGGCCGGCCAGCGGCTTGGCCAGGTCCTTGAGGTCGGCCACGGCGGTCTTGCGGACGGCGTCGCTGGTGTTCTCCAGCGTGAAGGAGGCGGTGGCGACCCGTCCGTTGATGGGGGAGATCTCGAGCGGCTGGACCGCCGTCACGCCGGGGACGGCGGCGGCCTTCTGGAGGAAGTCGTCGACCGCCGGCCGGTCGGCCGTCACGTCGGTGAACACGAAGGAGCCGTCGTCACCGGCCCGGCCGGGGAAGTCGGCCTTCAAGAGGTCGTAGGCCTTCTGGGAGTCGGTGCCGGGCAGACGGCCGTTGGTGGCCCAGACGCCCTTGAAGGCGGATCCGGCGCCGATGGCCAGAATCAGCAGGCCGATCCAGGCGAACAGGACGAGACGCCGGCGGTGATAGCAGCGGCGGGCGAGACGAGCGAGCACGGCTCCTCCAAGACAAGGCGACAGGCCAGCGAGACGATTCTCAGGGGACTGTCTCGGCAGGCCGACCCCCGGACTTGAGGTTCCGGCCGGTATCGGCCGACTCGTTACCCGGAAATCACCGGCGGACCAGCAACGGGTCGGCGATGACCTCCTCCGCCAGCAGCCGGCCCCGGATGGCCGTGAGGTGGGGGACGAGGTGCGGCGGTCGGTCGAGGTCGGCGTCGCCGGTCTCGGTGTGGACCAGGGTGACGCCGGTCACCGGGTCGTCGTGGAAGGCCAGCGGCGGGCCGTCGAGTCCGAGCACGGTGTGGCACGCCTCGGGCGACAGCAGGGTGGGCACGACGTGGTGCCAGCCGCCGCTCTGCGCCCGCACCTGGTAGATGTCGCCGGGCAGCACCCGTTCCCCGGGGGCGACGGTGACGGTGATCTCGGGCCGGGCGTCGCCCAGCCCGCAGAAGTCGACCACCCCGCCCTGGCGGCGCTGCTGCCAGGCCCGTCCGACGGCCATCCGGAAGGCGCAGGGCGGAAGCCGCATCGCATCGGCCGCCGCCTCGTCGAGGCGCCAGCCGACGGCGGCCAGCACGCCGGTGGGGGAGGCGATCCGGACCCGGACCGTCGGCAGGGTGAGGGCCAGGGTGGCCGCCATGCGGAGCGAGGCCAGGCCGTCGTCTGTCAGCATGCCCAAGACTTTATCTTAGGTATCCCTAATTTCAAGCGGTTCCGGAATCAGGGCCGCTCCCTAGTCATCTCCCAGGAAACTCTCAGCTGCCGACCCGATCCTGTTGCCATGATCGAGATTCCGATGAGCGAACGCCGTCACGCCAAGCTGCTGGAGCGGGCCCTGTTCGAGGTCAAGAAGGTCGTCGTCGGCCAGGACCGCATGACCGAGCGGCTCTTCATCTGCCTGCTGGCCCGGGGCCACGTGCTCCTCGAAGGGGCGCCGGGCCTGGCCAAGACGCTGGCCGCCGAGACGCTGGCCCGGACCGTGGGCGGCGACTTCGCCCGCCTCCAGTTCACGCCCGACCTCGTGCCCGCCGACCTCGTCGGCACCCGGATCTACAAGGCGTCGACGGAGTCGTTCGAGATCGAGCTCGGCCCCGTGTTCGCCAACGTGGTGCTGGCCGACGAGATCAACCGGGCGCCGGCCAAGGTGCAGTCGGCGCTGCTCGAGGCGATGGCCGAACGGCACGTGTCGATCGGCGGCACCACGTTCCCGCTCCCCGAGCCGTTCCTGGTCCTGGCCACCCAGAACCCGATCGAGAGCGAGGGCGTGTACCCCCTCCCGGAGGCCCAGCGCGACCGGTTCCTCATGAAGGTGCTGATCGACTACCCGAGCGCCCGGGAGGAGACCGAGATCGTCCGCCGGATGAGCGTCGCTCCCCCGGTGGCCGAGACCGTCCTCGGCCGGGACGACATCGTCGCCCTCCAGCAGGCGACGGACGCCGTCTTCATCCACGACGCCCTCGTCGACTACGCCGTCCGCCTCGTGCTGGCCACCCGGGCCCCGGCCGAGCACGGGCTGGCCGATCTGGCCGGCCTGATCTCCCACGGCGCCTCGCCCCGGGCCACACTGGGGCTCGTGGCCGCCTCCCGGGCTCTGGCGCTCCTGCGGGGGCGGGAGTTCGTCCTGCCCCAGGACGTCTACGACGTCGCCCCCGACGTCCTGCGGCACCGGGTGCTGCTGTCCTACGAGGCCATCGCCGACGGCGTCAGCGCCGAGCACATCGTCAACCGGATCGTCGGCAGCGTCCTCGCCCCGCGCCTCGCCCCCAGCCAGGACAACGCCGTCCGACCCGAGCACATGGTGGTGGAGGAGCGGGCGTCGTGATCGGCTCGGCCGACGTCGTCCGCCGGGAGGACCGGCTCCGCCAGCTGGAGATGGCCATCACCCGCAAGCTCGACGGCCTCCTCCACGGCGACCACCAGGGGCTCGTCCCCGGCGGGGGCACCGAGCCGGCCGAGAGCCGCCTCTACGCCCCCGGCGACGACGTCCGCCGCATGGACTGGAACCTGACCGCCCGCACCGCCGTCCCCCACGTGCGGACCACCATCGCCGACCGCGAGCTCGAGACCTGGGTCGTCATCGACGGCAGCGCCAGCCTCGACTTCGGCACGGCCGGCATGGAGAAGCGCGACCTGGCGCTGGCCGCCGCCGCCGCCTTCACCTTCCTGACCGTCCGGGGCGGCAACCGGGTCGCCGCCTCGCTCTTCGGCCCCGACGCGGTGGTGATCCCCCCGAGGAGCGGGCGCTCGGCGGCGCTGGCGCTGCTCCGCCGGCTCGAGCAGCGGGGCCGGGCGGCCGACGGCCCCTCGACCACGCTGGCCGAAGCGCTGCGCCGCATCCGCCTGACGGCCAAGCGCCGCGGGCTCGTCGTCCTCATCACCGACCTCATCGACCAGAGCCCCTGGCAACGCGAGCTGCGGGCGCTGGCGCTGCGCCACGAGGTCGTCGTGGTCGAGGTCCGCGACCCCCGGGAGAGCAGCCTCCCGGCCGTCGGGCTGCTCATGCTGGTCGACCCCGAGACCGGGCAGCGGGTCGAGGTGCAGACCTCCAACGCCGCCGTCCGGGCCCGCTTCGCCGAAGCGGCCGCTGCCCGCCAGGCCGAAAACGCCCGGCAGGTGCGGGCCGCCGGCGCCTCCCACCTGGTCCTGTCGACCGACCGGGACTGGCTCTTCGACATCGTCCGCTTCGTGGCCGCCAAGAGGAAGCGGCGATGAACTTCCTCGCCCCGGAGCGGCTGGCGCTGCTCATCCTCGTCGCCGTCCTGGCGCTGCTCTACGCCTGGATCCAGCGCCGCCGGCGCCACGCCGCCGTCCGCTTCACCAACGTCGCCCTGCTGGCGGCGGTGGCGCCGCCCCGGCCCGGCTGGCGCCGCCACCTGCCGGCCGCCGCCGTGGCGCTGGCCCTGATCGCGCTGGTCGTGTCGATCGCCGAGCCCGTCCACACCGTGCGGGTCCCGAAGGACGCCGCCACCATCATGCTGGTCATCGACGTGTCGGCCTCGATGGACGCCACCGACGTCGCCCCGACCCGGCTGGAGGCTGCCGTCGCCGCCGGCAAGTCGTTCGTCGACGACCTGCCGCCGCAGATCAAGATCGGGCTCATCTCCTTCAGCCGGACGGCCCAGGTCATCGCCTCGCCGACCGTCGACCACCAGGCGGTGCGGGACGACATCGACCGGCTCATCCTCGGCACCGGCACCGCCACCGGCGACGCCATCTACGCCGCGCTCGACGCGCTGGCGGCGTCCAACGACACCGCCGGGGCGGCGCCCACCACCCAGGGCGGCCAGGCGGTCGTCCTGCTCTCCGACGGCGTGCCGACGGTCGGCCGGCCGGTGGCCGGCGCCGCCCAGGAGGCGGCGAACGAGGGCGTGCCGATCTCGACCATCGCCTTCGGAACCCAAAACGGCACCGTGGCCATCGGCGGCCGGCTGGTGTCCGTCCCGGCCGATCCCGACACGATGTCGGCCATCGCCGAGACGACGCATGGGAAGTTCTTCCAGGCGGCGTCGGAGAAGCAGCTCCGCAGCATCTACAAGGACATCGGCACCCGGGTGGGCTACGAGACCGAGCAGCGCGACGCCAGCGGGCCGCCCCTCACGCTGGCCGTGGTGGCCCTCCTCGTCGCTTCGGGGCTGGCCCTGATGTGGAACGGACGGCTGACGTGACGCCCGCGCCCCTGCTGGCCCTCGACTTCTCGGCTCCCGACCGGCTGTGGCTGCTGGTGGCCGCCGTCGGCCTGGTCGTGGCCTACGTCGTCATGCAGGTTCGCCGCCGGCGGGATGCGGCCAAGTTCGCCGCTCCCGCCCTGCTCCCCCTGCTCGTCCCGGGGAAGGCCCCCTGGTGGCGCCACGCCGTCGCCCTCGTCTTCATCGCCGGCCTCGTGCTGGCCACCCTGGCCGCCGCCCAGCCGACCGTCCCGGCCACGGCCGAGCGGCAGCAGGCCACGATCATGGTGGCCATCGACACCTCCGACTCCATGAAGGCCACCGACGTCAGCCCCAGCCGGCTGGCGGCGGCGGTGACCGAGGCCAAGACCTTCATCTCCGATCTCCCGGCCGCCTACTCCGTCGGCATCGTCACGGTCGACGCCACCCCCAAGGTGCTGGTCCCCCCCACCACCGACCACGACGCGGCCAAGGTGGCCCTCGACCGGCTGGCCACCCGCCCCGGCACGGCGCTCGGCGATGCCATCTTCGCCGCCCTCGCCGCCCTCCCCACCGGCAGCACCCCGGCGGCGGGCCAGACCGACTCCGCCCGGGCGCCGGCGGCCCGGATCGTCCTCCTCTCGGACGGGACGAGCACCACCGGCCGTCCGGACGCCGAGGCCGTCGCCGCCGCCAAGGCGGCCAAGGTGCCGGTGTCGACGATCGCCATCGGCACCGGCCACGCCCAGGTCCAAAGCGCCGGGCAGACCGTCGACGTCCCCGTCGACCCGAGCGCCCTCAAGGCCATCGCCGACGGCACCGGCGGGAAGTTCTTCCAGGCCGCCTCCGAATCGCAGCTGCGCCAGATCTACGCCGACATCAACGCCGACGTCCAGGTGGTCCCCATCGACCGGGGCGTCGCCGTGTGGTTCGCCGGTGCGGCGCTCGTCCTGCTGCTCGGCGCCTCGTTGACCTCCATGCTCCGGACGGGCCGGGTCGTCTGGACCTGACCCTGGAGCGCGTCCGGGGTCGCAGCGGCCACTAGCGTCCCGTCGATGCCCGCCGCCCGGATCGCCGTGCTCGGCACCTTCGACGTCGACAACTACGGCGACCACCTCTTCCCCCGGGTGGCCCGCCACGAGTTCGCCCGGCGGCTCCCCGACGCCGTGGTGGCGCCGTTCGCCCCCTACGGCTGGCTGCATCCCACCGGACTCGACGACGGACAACCGGCCTCGCCCCTCGGGCCCTGGAGCCCGGAGCGGGCCCGCCGCCTCGCCGCCGCCCACCATCTCGTGGTCGTCGGCGGCGGCGAGCTGATGCACCTCCACGACCCCCTGCTGGCGCCGGTCTACGAGACGACGCCCGAGGAGCTGCAGCGCCTGGCGCCGAGCCGGTTCTTCGTCGAGGCCCTCGGCCCCGAGCTGGAGGCGGACTGCCCGGTGGTGTGGCACGCCGTCGGCGTCCCCTGGGCGCCGGCCGAGGAGGCGGCGGCCCGCCTGCGGGCGGCGCTGGCGCCCCGGCCCTACATCACCGTCCGGGACCGGCACTCGGCGGCCCGCCTGGCGGCGGCCGGCGTCGAGCGGCCGGTCGACGTCGTGCCCGACTCGGCGCTGCTGCTCGACCGGATCATGCCGGCGGCCTCGCTGGCCGCGCGGCTGGACCGGTTGCGGGCCGCCGGCGGCTATCCCCCTGCCGGCGCGGCGGCGCTGGTCGTGCAGGGGTGCGACCTGCTCGTGCCCCACCTCGACGGCGTGGTGACGGCGATCGAGCACTGGCTGGCGGCGCAGCCCGGCCAACCGGAGATCGTCGCGCTGGAAACCGGGCGCTGCCGCGGCGACGCCCACTTCGCCGACGGGCTGGTGCGGGCGTTCCGGTCACGGCGGGTCTGGCGGCTGCCCGACGACCGCACCGTCGAGGACATCGCCGCCGCCGTCGCCGGCGGCGGGCTGTTCCTCGGCAGTTCGCTGCACGGCGCCATCACGGCGCTGGTCTACGGCCGGCCGTTCGTGCTGGCGCACCTGTTCGGCGATGCCAAACTCGACGGCTTCGGCGACCTGACCGGCCTCGAGCGGCTGGTGGTCCACCACGCCGGCGACATCGGCAAGGCGCTCCGGGCCGCCGCCGAGCCCGTCCCGGCCGGACTGCTGCCGTCGCTGCAGGCCCGCGTCGACCGCCACTTCGACCGCCTCGCCGAACTGGCCGCCGAGCGGGCCGCCGCCCGTCCGGCGGTCACCGCCGACCCGGCCCTCGACGCCTATGCCGTGCGCCACCACCTCGCCCGACTCGAGCGCCAGGCCGGCCGGGAAACGCCGGCCTCGCCGGTCCGCGCTCGGGTTCGCCGCCTTTACGGCCGGCTGCGCCGCTCGCTCACCTGACGCCTACCGCCTCAGGTGCTCACGTCGCCGTGGTCCCGGCGGACCTGCTCCTTCTCGTGCTCCACGGTGGTGTCGGCCGGTTCCTCGGTCTTCTGCTCCGCCCGACCCTTGGCTTCGGTCTGGCGGTCGTTGGTCCACCGGCCGAGGAACTCGGTGAGCCGTCCTGTCAGCTTGCCCATGCCCCGGTGTTACCCGCCCCGGTGGCGCGCCACGCCCTCAGGAGGCGGCCTCAGAGCAGGTCGGCGGCCAGGTCGGCGACGCGGGAGCGCTCGCCCTTGCAGAGCGTGACCCCGCCGAAGCATTCCTGGCCGGCGAAGGCCTCCATCAGCACGGCGAGGGCGTTGTTGTGGGCCGACACGTAGGGCGTGTCGATCTGGGCCAGGTCGCCAGTGAAGACGATCTTGGTGCCTTCCGCCACCCGGGTGAGCAGCGTCTTCAGCGTCGGCACCTCGAGGTTCTGGGCCTCGTCGACGATGACGAACTGGTTCTGCAGCGACCGGCCCCGCAGGAAGGTGACGGACTCCAGCGACAGTCGGCCCTGGGCCACCATCTCGTCGACCACCTTGCGGGCGTCGGCGTAGGAACGGTGCTCGGTGAGGGCGGTCACGTTGTCGAGGATGGCCGCCATCCACGGCTCGAGCTTCTCCTCGAGGCCGCCGGGGAGGAAGCCGAGGTCGGCTTTGCCGTGCGCCACCACCGGCCGGTAGATGGCCAGCTTGTCGTAGCGGGAGCGGCGGTCGGCGCCCGGCTCCATGACCTGCTCGAGGCCGGCGGCCAGCGCCAGGATCGTCTTGCCCGTCCCGGCGAAGCCCGACAGCGCCACCACCGCCACGTCGGGGTCCATCAGCAGGTCGAGGGCGAAGATCTGCTCCTTGGACCGGGGGGTGAGGCCCCAAACCTGACGGCGGCGCTCGACGAGGTGGAGCCGGTCGCCGAACACCCGGGCCAGCGCCGACGACGACCCGGCCGAGAGGACGACGTACTCGTTGGTCACCATGCCGTCGAAGGCGGCCGGGATGGCGACGGCGCCGGTGGCGTAGAGGTCGTCGATCATCTCCCGGCTGGTCTCGACCCGGTGCCAGCCCCGCACCCCGAGGGCGTCGCGACCCTTGCTGGCCCGGTGGTAGTCCTCGGCGGCCAGGCCGAGCTGGGAGGCCTTGATCCGCAGCGCGGCGTCGGCCGAGACGACCTTGACCCGGCCCGCGCCCTCCCGGGTGAGCCCGAGGGCGGCGGCCAGGATCCGGTTGTCGGCCTTGTCGGGATTGAGGCCGTGGGCGGCGATCGTTTCGAGGACGAGGCCGTTGATGGCCACCCGCAGCGTCCCGCCGGTGGGGAGGGCGACCGGTTCCCGGAAGTCGCCGCCGCTGTCGACCCGGAGCCGCTCCAGGTCCCGCACCACCGCCCGGGCCGCCCGGCCGACGTCGTCGAGCCGGCTCTTGTGCCCGTCGAGCTCCTCGATGACCGTCAAGGGGATGACGATGTCGGCGTCGCCGAAGGCGTAGAGGGAATCCGGGTCGGCGAGGAGGACGCACGTGTCGAGGACGACGGTCGTGCCGACACCTCCGTCCGTCTCCGCGGAGCCTGGGAGGCCAGGGTGCCGGGGTTCCGTCGTGGTCACGGGTGGGTCCTCCCGATAGGGGACGGGCCGTTTCCACGTTGATTCGACGCCGGGCGCGCCATCTCCCGTCACGGTACGGCCTGGCGGGGCCGACACGGCGGACCTGCCGTGAGATTCGGGTCGCTCTCGGGTAGAACGAGTCGCGATGAGCGGGCTGTTGGTGCGCCTCGTGGCGGCGTCAGGGCTGGTCGCGGCCCTGACCGGGCCGGTCGGGGCGCGCCCGGCGGCGGCGTCCTCGGCCCGGATCATCGCCGCCAACCTGCAGTTCACTCCGGCGCGGCTGCAGGTTTCCGTCGGCGACACCGTGGTGTGGCAGGCGGAGGACGACGACCACACGGTCACCGCCCGCGACGGCAGCTTCGATTCCAGCGACCGGGGCCTGATGGCGGCGGGCGACGAGTTCCGCTGGCGCTTCCGGGCGCCGGGCACGTACCCCTACTTCTGCCGGGTCCACGGCAACCGGGGGATGCAGGGCGTCATCGTGGTGGCCGACCCGTCGGCGCCGTCCACCACCACCTCGACGCGGCCGGTCCCGGTGACCGCCGCCGCCACGACGTCGACGACCGGGGCAGCATTGCCGACCACATCGGCCCCGTCGACCACGACGACGACCCGGCCGCTGGCCACCAGTTCGACCACCAGCATCGCCATGGCCACGCCGAGCACGACGCCGGTCGGCGCAGCGGCCGTGCCCGAGCCGCCGCCCGCCCTGAACCCCGCCGCTCCGGTGCTCGGATCGCTCGCCCCCGACCAGGGGCTCTCGGCGTCGGAGGCGGCCTCGCGCCGCTCGAGCGGCCCGGGCGGCGCGACGGTGGCGGTGGCGGCGGCGCTCGGGGCGCTCGTCGTCCTCGGGGGCGTGGGCGGCGGCCTCAGGCGCAGAGCACGTCGGCGCCGGAAGGGCTGAGCAGGAACGTCTCCTCGGCCTTGGCGCCGGGTAGCGAGGGGTTCCAGGCGAAGGCCTGCCCCTCGGCGATCTCCACCGCCACGCCGGGGGCGGCGATCACCTCCCGGGAGCGGTAGCCGGTGAGGCCGCCCTGGTGGTGGTGGCGCCAGCCGTCGGCGACGCCGGCTTCGGCGTAGAACCGGCGGCAGTCGTCGAAGACGTCGCCGAGCGTGCGGCCGGCCTCGGTGGCGTCGCGCAGGCGGGCCAGGATCCGTTGGCAGGTCTCGAGTTTGGCCGCCAGCCCGTCGTCGGGAGGGTCGAAGTGCACGAAGCGGGACAGGTTGGCGTAGAGGCCGCCCCGCTCGGCGCAGACGACGACAAGGGCCCGGGCGCCGAGCGGCCCCTCGGCCGGGACCGGGTGGCGGTAGCGGGGGAGCCGGGCCGCGCCGGAGACCATCAGCGCCGGGGTGAACAGCCCGGCCGCCCGGCAGGCGGCGGTCACCGCCCCCGCCGCCTCGGTCTCGGTCATCTCCGGGGTGAGGGCGGCGCAGGCGGCGTCGACGGCCGAGACGGCGTCGGCGCCCACGGCCCGATAGCGACCGATGGCGTCGTCGTCGAGGCGGTAGCGGAGCGGGGCCACGACCCCGGCCACGTCGATCTCGGTCGGGCCGGGGAGGTCGGCGCCGATGGCCGACCCGCCGGCCAGGTCGGCCACCAGGGCGGCGGGGCCGGCGTGCCACTGGTACTCGACGACGTCGAACGTCGGCGTCTGTTCGGCCCGCATCCGGGGCGCCTCGATGTTGTCGGTCAGCACGTGGTCGCCGTGGCGGGTGACGACGACGGCCGCCACCCCGGCCGGCGCGGCGTGGTCGACCCGGTTGTCGGCGCCCCCGGTGTACCAGGCGAAGTTCTCCGGCCGGCGGAGGACGACGGCGTCGAGCGTCAGCCGGTCCATCGCCGCCCGGACCCGCTCCCACCTCGCCTGCCGCCCGGCCTCGCTCATGGTGCAATCGTCGCATTCCGGCCGCCGGGCTGTACGGGGCGTCAAGTTTTTCTTGACGGGGTCGAGGTCGTCAAGCAAAACTTGACGCATGAACGAGATCCCGAACCTTGATGCCTTGATCGCCTCGATCCGGGCCAGCGCCGCCACCGACGAACCGCTGGCCGTCCTGGCCGCCGCCGCCCGGGCCCGCGACGAGCTGGAGAGCCTGACCGAAGCCGTCCTCGACCACTTCGTCAGCGAGGCCCGCCAGGCGGGCTGCTCGTGGAGCCAGATCGGCGGCGTGCTCGGCGTGTCGAAGCAGGCGGCCCAGCAGCGCCACACGCCGGGTCAATTCGCCGCCCGCCGCCTGTTGTCGCAGCTCGTGACCCGGCGGGGCGAGCCGGGCCGACCGGGGCTGTTCACCCGCTTCACCCCTGGGGCCCGGCGGGCCATCGTGCTGGCTCGCGACAGCGCCCAGAAGCTCCGGCACGGGGTCCTCGGCACGGAGCACCTCCTGGTCGGGCTGCTGGCCGAGGAGTACGAGGGGACCGCGTCCGGGGTGCTCGGCGAGTTCGGCGTGACCGAGGGGGCCATGGAGCTGGCGGTGGCCGACCGGATGGGTGTCGGGCAGCAGGGGAGCCCCGACCGTATTCCCTTCGCCCCCCGGGCCAAGAAGGTCCTCGAGTTGACGCTGCGGGAGGCGGTCCGGCTGGGCCACGACCGCATCGGCACCGGGCACCTGCTGCTGGGCCTGCTGCTGGAGGGAGAAGGGGTCGCCGTGGAGCTGCTGACCGCCCGGGGCGTCGACCTCGACGCCCTCCGCCGGGCGGTGACGGCCCGGCTCGACGAGGCCGCCTGAGCCGATGCGCCTGAGCCGATCCGGCCGGTACGGTCGTGCAGCGACGGATCAACGGCGCAAAGCGCCGGTCGGCGTGGCGATCCTGCTGTTCTCTCGGGCTACGACGCCGGCTCAGCCCGGAACGGCCGCTGAGCCTCCCGATCCCGTCTGGGCGGCCACGGCGGCGGCGGCCGCGGCGACGGCCTCGGGGTCGCCGAGGGCCCGTTCCAGCGGCGGACGGGTTTCGAGCGGCCGGAAGTCGTCGCCCAGGTCGTAGCGCAGCGGGACGCCGGTCGGGAGGTTGAGCCCGGCGATGTCGGCGTCGGAGATGCCGTCGAGGTGCTTCACCAGTCCCCGCAGGCTGTTGCCGTGGGCGGCGACGAGCACGACGTCGCCGGCGGCGAGGTCGGGGACGATCCGGTCGTGGAACCAGGGCAGCACCCGGGCGACGACGTCCTTCAGGCATTCGGCGGCCGGGACGAGCTCGGGCGGGAGGTGGGCCCAGGCCGGGTGCCCGTTGGGGTTCCAGGGGTTGTCGGGCGTGATCGGCGGCGGCGGGACGTCGTAGCTCCGCCGCCAGAGCGCCACCTGCTCCTCGCCGAACTCGGCCACCGTCTGCTTCTTGTCCTTGCCGGTCAGGTCCCCGTAGTGGCGCTCGTTGAGCCGCCACGACCGCCGGACGGGCAGCCACAGCCGGCCCATGACGTCGAGCGCCAGATTGGCCGTCCGGATGGCCCGCACCTGGAGCGAGGTGTGGACAACGGTCGGCTCGACTCCCGCCTCGGCCAGCACCTCCCCGGCCCGCCGGGCCTGCTCCTCCCCGAGGGGCGAGAGGTCGGAGTCGACCCACCCGGTGAACCGGTTCTCCCGGTTCCACTCGCTCTCCCCATGGCGCAGCAGGATCAGTGTCGGCATCCCCGGAGTTTGATCCCCGCCGGGGCAGCGGTTCCAACTACGGTCCTCCGCCATGGGTGTGGCGCCGCTGTTCGAGGGGTTCGACCGCTTCCACCTCGCCGGCGCCTACTGGCACTGGTACTTCCTGTCGCCGCCCGAGCCCTTCCCCGAGCGGATGATCGGCGCCGACCCCGACTCCTTCTTCGAGACCTGCTTCGAGACGTGGAACAAGATGCCGATCGGGAAGGTCGACCCGGTACTGCTGGCCGAGTACCGCGGGCTCTGACCTCGGGCGGCCGGTGACCTCTGGCCAACCGGGGCCCGTCGTCCTGTGGGACGTCGACGGGACGCTGGTCCACACGGCCGGCGTCGGCGCCGCCGCCTTCGCTCTCGCCGTCGAGACGCTCTACGGCGTGCCGGCCGGCGAGCACGGCGTGTCGCTGGCCGGCAAGACCGATCCCCAGATCGCCCGGGAGATCCTCACCGTGCTCGACCTGCACGATGCCGACGGCGTCCGGCTCCCGGGGCTGCTGGCCGAGGCGGAGCGGCTCGTGGCCGCCAGCCGGGACGAGATCCGGGCCCGGGGCCGGGTGCTGCCCGGCGTCGTGGCGGTGCTGGACGGGTTGCAGCGCGGCGGCGCCGTCCAGACGGTGCTGACCGGGAACACTGCCGCCAACGCCGCCGTCAAGCTCGACGCCCTGGGGCTGCGGCGATGGCTCGACCTCGACGTCGGGGCCTACGGGAGTGACGACGCCGATCGCAACGTCCTCGTCCCGGTGGCGCTGCGCCGGATCGAGCAGCGCTACGGCGGTGTCGACCGCGCCCGGGTCTGGGTCGTCGGCGACACGCCGCTCGACGCCGCCTGCGCCCGGGCCGGCGGTGCCCGCTGCCTTCTGGTGGCCAGCGGCTTCTCATCGCGGGAGGCCCTCGACGGCGCCAACGCCGATCATGTCGTCGACGACCTGACCGACACTCACGCCGTGATCTCGCTGCTCACCACCGGCTGAAGCCCGTCCTCGCGGCAACGAGGTGTGTCGCCGAATCCCGGGCAACGATTCCGCAACGCGCGCGCCGCCCGATCCAACCGGCGTTCCTTTTCCGCCCCCCAGCGGTAAAGGAACGCCAGTTGGTGCGGGGGGGGCCGGGCTGGCCGTTCCGGCGTTCCTTTTCCGCCCCCTGGCGGTAAACGAACGCCAGTTGGTGCGGGGGGGCCGGGCTGGCCGTTCCGGCGTTCCTTTTCGGCTCCCCAGCGGTAAAGGAACGCCAGTTGGTGCGGGGGGGCCGGGCTGGCCGTTCCGGCGTTCCTTTTCCGCCCCCTGGCGGTAAACGAACGCCGGTTGGGGCGGCAGGGCACCGGTGCCCTGCAGGGCGGGCCTGAAGCGCCGTTCCGGCCACATCCTGCCGGGCCGCCACGGCCTCGCCATAGCCGGGCAGCCTCTGCCGTGAGTCGTTGACCGCTAAGCGAAGCCGCCGACCTGATCCTCGAACGCCGCTGCCACCCGCAGCACCTCGCCATCGGCGAAGTGCCGGCCGACGATCATCATCCCGATCGGCAGGCTGCCGGCCGGTTGGCAGGGAACGGTGAGCGCCGGGTGGCCGGTGGCGTTGAACGGCGCGGTGTTGAACACCGTCTCGAACGCCCGGGCGCAGTACTCCTCCCGGCTGGCGTCGGACGGCGGGATCGGGGTGGGCCGCATCGGCACCGTCGGCATCACCAGCACGTCGACCAGGCCGAGGGCGTCGTCGTAGGCCTGCCGGAGCGAGCGCACCAGGTTCTGGCCCTTGGCGTAGTGCCGTCCGCCCTCGGTGCGGTGGACGTGCTCGCCGAGCAGGGCGATGAGCTTGATCGTCTCCGACAGCTCGTCGGCCCGGGCCCGCAGCCCCCGGGCGAAGCTGTCGAGCAGCGACGTCGGGTACCAGCCCTTCCAATTCGACGCCAGCCCGTCGCCCTTCATCACGAGCTCGGTGGCCCCCCCGATGACGACGGCGAAGAAGATGTGGAGCCCGTCACGGTGCAACGGGACCGACAGGCTGCTGACCACGGCGCCGGCCTTCTCCAGGCGGCGGGCGGCGTCGCGCACCGCCTCGTCGACCTCGGGCTCCGACAGGCCCTCCCAGCCGAAGCCCTCCTCGACGAGGCCCACCCGCACCCCGGCCAGGTCGCCGGTCAGCGCCTGCGAATAGCGCTCGGCGGGAATCGCCGCCGGCTGGCGGGGGTCGAGCCCGTCCGGCCCGGCCAGCGCTTCGAGGAACAGGGCGATGTCGGCCACCGTGCGGCCCATCGGGCCGACATGGTCGACGGTCACTTCCAGCGGGAACACGCCGCTGTAGGGCACGAGCCCGTAGGTCGGCTTGTGGCCGACGATCCCCGACCAGCAGGACGGAATCCGGATGGAGCCGCCCTGGTCGCCGCCGATGGCCAGGTCGACGGCCCCGGCGCCGACCAGCGCCGCCGAGCCGCACGACGATCCGCCGGCCTGGCGGCTGGGGTCCCGGGGGTTGCGGACCGGCCCGGTGAAGGCGGTGAAGCTGCCGCCGGAGCAGCACAGGTCCTCGCAGACCGCCTTGCCGGCGATCGTGGCGCCGGCGTCGAGGGTCCGGGTGATGACGGTGGCGTCGACGTCGGGCACGTAGCCCTCCAGCGTGGCGGAGCCGTTCATCATCGGGACGCCGGCCACGCACACGTTGTCCTTCACCGCCACGGTCTTCCCGGCCAGCGGGCCGCCGGCCGCACCCTGGATCTCGCAGCGCCAGTACCAGGCGTTGAGCGGGTTCTCCTCCGGCGCCGGCCGCCACCCCGCCGTCCGGGCGTACTTCGGCGCCAGCGGCGCCGGTTCGGCCATCTCCTCGACCACCCGGTAGGACTCGAGCAGCGGACCCATCAGGCCCGAGAACGAGGCCAGGTCGGCGTCGGTGAGCCGCAGCCCGAACGACCCGGCGATCTCGCGCAGCTCCTCGATGGTCGGCGGACGGACGGGCATCGGAGCCTCCTTGCTCGCGGCGAGATCCGGCGGCCGAAGGTATACCGGCCCGGGAACCGCCGCCACCGCCTGTCCTCCGTCGTCTCCCGGTGCCACGCTCCAGCTTCGAAGGGCGCCGGTCTGGCGGTGGAGCGTCCTGGCTGCCGCTTGCTTTGGGGGCGCGTCGTCCGCAGGCCCTCCAGCGCCATTCCTCCGGGAGCCGTACTGGGCCGGGCAGCAACGCCGCGTCGGCGGCAGCGGATCAGAACGCGGTCACGCCTCCCGGGCGGTGCCACTCGAAGCTGACCAGCCGCCCGGTCGACGACAACGTCACGTAGGCGGTGCGCCGATCGGGACCGAAGCAGATGTTCGTGGTGTAGGGATCGGGCATCGGTACGACGTCGAGCCCGTCGTCCTCGCCGGTGGGCGCCACGGCCAGCACCGCCCCGGCGCCGATCCGGGCCACGCAGACCCAGCCCTCGCCGTCGACGGCCAGCGAGTCGAACCGGGTCAGGCGGCCGGGATCGGCGAGCAGCGTGGCGTCGGCCGCCGTCGCCGGCCGCCGCCGGGCCGCCACCTCGCCGGGCCCGGCGACGTCCCAGGCCCACAGCCGGCCGGTGTTGGTCTCGGCCACGTACAGGCGCCGCCCGTCCGGCGACAGGCCGATGCCGTTGGGCTGGTCGAGCGGGAAGATCACCTCCCGGATCTCCGAGCCGTCGGGGCGGCACCAGTACACGCCGCCCCGTTCGATGGACCGGCGCCGGACGAGGCCGAGGTCGGTGAACCAGATCGACCCGTCGGCGGCCACGACGAGATCGTTGGGGGCCAGGAGGCGGTGTTCGCCGCAGGCGTCGTAGAGCGTCTCCACGGCGCCCGAGTCGAGTTCGACCCGCTGCAGCGATCCGCCGGCGTCCGGCGGCCGGTCGGGGGCGTAGGTGGGCAGGAACGCTCCGTTGCGCTCCCGGAAGCCGACCCCGCCGCCGTTGTTGGTGACGTAGACCGCACCGTCGGCACCGATGGCGGCGCCGTTCGGGCCGCCGCCGAGGTCGGCGACCGGTTTCACGCTGCCGTCGGGCCCGACGCAGGTCAGCGCCCCGCCGGCGATCTCCACCACCAGCACCGAACCGTCGGGCAGGGCGACCGGGCCTTCGGGGAACCGGAGGCCGTCGGCGACGACCCGGATCTCGGGGGAGAACTCCCGCATGCGGTCGGTGACGTTAGCGGTCGATGAGGTCCCAGGCGGCGCCGACGATGGTGTCGGTGTCGATCCCGAAGTGGCGGTACAGATCGTCGACGTCGCCGGACTGGCCGAAGCCCGACACGCCGAGGCAGGCGATGGCCGTGCCGTGGATCCCGGCCAGGAACGACAGCGTGTGGGGATGCCCGTCGAGGACGGCCACGATGGGTGCGACGCGATCAACCGGGAAGAGGCGGTCGAGGACGCCGTCGTCGCCGGGTTGGAGCCCCTGGCGGGCCTGCAGCGCTCGGAAGACGAGGTCGGCCGACGTCAGGCACACGACGTCAACGGCCACGCCGTGGCCGGCGAGACGGTCGGCGGCGGCGACGACCTCGGGGAGCACGGCCCCCATGCCGACGAGGACCACCGCCGGGTGCCCGGCGGCCCGGCGGAGGGCGTAGCCGCCGGCCACGACGTCCCGGCGGCGCTGCTCGCGCCCCGCCGGGTCGGCCGGCACGGCGGCGAGGCTCTGGTCGAGGGGCCGGGTCGTGAGCCGGAAGTAGGCCGACGTCCCGCCGGGGCGGCCCAGCCGGCTGAGGGCGTGGAGGAGCGTCCACTCGACGTCCTGACCGAAGGCCGGTTCCCAGGCCACGCAGCCGGGCTGCTCGAGGCCGACCGACGGCGTGATCACCGACTGGTGGGCGCCGCCTTCCGGAGCCAGGGTGACGCCGGACGGGGTGCCGACGAGGATCGACTGGCCGCCGGCGTACATCCCGAACGACCACGGTTCGAGCGCCCGGTTGACGAACGGGTCGTAGAGCGTGCCGATGGGAAAGAGCGCCTCGCCGTCGCGGGACCAGGTGGAACCGAGCTCGGCCAGCAGCCCGACCAGGTTGCCTTCGGCGATGCCGAGCTCGATGTGCTGGCCGTGCTTCGACTCGCGCCACCGGACGAGCATGTCGGGATCGTCGGCGAACCAGTCGACCCGTTCCCCCATGTGCCAGACGCCGGCCTTGTTGATCCAGCCACCGAGGTTGGTGGAGGAGGCGACGTCGGGGCTCGTGGTCACGATGCGCCGGGCGACCTCGGGGGCGGCCCGGGCGACGTCGAGGAAGAAGCGACCGAAGGCCGCCTGGGTGGACGCCGGGCCGGTGTGGGCCCGTCCGAGCTCGACCGGGACGTCGGGCGGGGCGGCCGGGGTGAGCGGAGGACGCTCGAGCCGGCCGGCGCTGGCCCGGCAGAGCTCCGCTTCCGCCGACTCCGCCGGGAAGCCGGCCCAGGGGTCGGCGGGATCGGCACCGGTGGTGGCGGCCAGCTCCCGCCACTGGTCGTCGGTCAGCAGGGCGGAGTGGTTGGCGGGGTGGCCCTGCGTCGGGAGGCCCCAGGCCTTGATGGTGTAGGCGAAGACGACGGTCGGCCGGTCGGTGGCGGCGTAGGCCTGGCGGTAGGCGGCCAGCAGATCGGCGAGGTCGTGGCCCCCGAGGTCGGCGACGGCGGCGGTGAGTTCGGCGTCGTCCACGTCGCTCACCAGCCGCTCGATCGCCGCCGCCTCCCGCCCGTCCCCGGGCAGCCGGTGCCGCAGGTCGGCGGCGGGGGAGCGCAGCAGCCGCTGGTACTCCTCGTTGCCCATGCGGTCGATCCGGTCGCGCAGGGCCGCCCCGCCCGGCCGGGCGAACAGCGCCCGCAGGCGGTGCCCGTACTTCACGGTGATCGTCTGCCACCCGGCGGCGGCGAACATCCGGGCCCGGCGGGTGACGGCGATGTCGGGGACGACCCGGTCGAGCGACTGCCGGTTGACGTCGATGATCCACAGCACCTCGCCGAGCCGTTCGACCATCGGGTCGACGAGCGCCTCCCAGATGGCGCCCTCGTCGAGTTCGGCGTCGCCGACCAGGGCGATGTGGCGGCCGCCGGGCGGGACGTCGCAGTGGCTGGCGACGTAGCGGTGGGCCAGCGCGCTCCAGATGGTGGCGGTGGCGCCGATCCCGACGGAGCCGGTGGAGAAGTCGACCGGGTCCGGGTCCTTGGAGCGGCTGGGGTAGCTCTGCAGCCCTCCGAAGGTGCGCAGCTCGGTGAGGTGCCGCCGGTCGAGCCGGCCGAGCAGGTAGTTGATGGCATGGAGGACGGGCGCCGCGTGCGGCTTGACCGACACGCGGTCGGCGGCCTGAAGCTGCGAGAAGTAGAGGGCGGACATGATGCTGACCATCGACGCCGACGACGCCTGGTGGCCCCCGACCTTCACCCCCGAAGCGTTGGGGCGGACCTTGTTGGCGTGATGGACCTGGCTGGCCGCCAGCCACAGCACCCGCCGCTGGACCCGGTCGAGCACGTCGAGGCGAGGATCGCCGGTGCCGGCGGGCGCGGCGATCTCCGCCCGCAGTGTCATCCCGCCAGTCAACCCGAGCCCGTCCGTGTCCGCAACAGATCGGTCGTCATTCGCGACTCCTACACAACATATCTGCGACATGGGGCGCAAATGACTAGTTTCGTTGCATGGAGAACGCGCCTCAGGGTCTCGACGAGACCGACCGGGTGATCCTCGGGCTCCTCGGGGAGAACGCCCGGCGGACCTACGGCGACATCGGCCGCCACGTCGGCCTGTCGGCCCCGGCGGTGAAACGGCGCGTCGATCGCCTCGAGGCGGCCGGGATCATCGTCGGCTACACCGTCCGCCTCGACCATGCCCGGCTCGGCCGTCCGCTCGAAGCGTTCACGGAGCTGCGGTTCTCCGGCAACGCCCGGGTCGATGCGATCGCCGGCATCGCCGACGGGATCCCGGAGGTGGAAGCGGTCTTCACCGTGGCCGGTGACCCGGACGCCCTGGCCTGGATCCGCGTCGCCGACGTGGAGGAGCTCAAACGCGTCATCGATCGTCTCCGCAGCCGCGGCGACGTGGTGGGTACGAAGACCCACATGGTGCTCGGGACGTCGACCCGCTAGGTGGCGGCCTGCGGCAGCTTCTTGGTGCCGCGCTTGGCCGGGTTCGAGGGCGGCGGCACGACCGGGCCGATATCGCCGTCGGGGGCCTCGTCGAGGTCGACGATGACCGGGGCGTGGTCGCTCGGCCCCTTGCCCTTGCGGGCGTGGCGATCGACCCAGGCGGCCTTGACCCGGCCGGCGACCTCGGCGCTGGCCAGGACGAGATCGATCCGCATCCCGCAGTCCTGGTGGAACATGCCGGCCCGGTAGTCCCAGTAGCTGAACACGCGCCGGTCCGGCCAGTGGTCGCGGATGATGTCGTGCAGCCCGACCGACTGCAGGCGGGCCAGCGCCTCGCGCTCGGGTGGGGTCACGTGCGTCTGGCCGACGTAGGCGTCGGGGTCGAACACGTCGGCGTCGGTCGGCGCGATGTTCATGTCGCCGCAGACGACGACCGGTCGCGGGCCCGCTTCGACCATCGCCCGGAGCGACTCCAGCCAGGCCAGTTTGTAGGCGTAGTGATCGGAGCCCGGCGAGCGCCCGTTGGGCACGTACACGCACACGATCCGGATCCCGCCGCAGGTCGCCGCCACGGCGCGGGCCTCGGGGTGAGGGAAGCCGGGGGCGCCGTCGATCCCCCTGACGACGCCGTCCAGGCCGGCCCGGGAGAGGATCGCCACGCCGTTCCACTGCGCCTCGCCGTGGGCGGCGACCTCGTAGCCTCGACTCGAGAGCTCGTCGCCCAAAAGTTCGCTCCACGCATCGTCGCCGAGCTTGGTCTCCTGGAGGCAGACGACGTCCGGCCGGCGCTCGTCGAGCCAGGGCAGCAACCGCGGAACACGCTGCCGCAGGGAGTTCACATTCCAGGTTGCGATCCGCATGGGGCCAGCGTACGACGCCGCTGATTTCGCCGAGCTACGTGTATCATGCACGTGATTCTGGGGTAAGCGGGGGTGAAGCGACCGGGAGGCGTGCTATGCGAAGCGCGACGGTGTGGAAGACGGTGGCGGGTGTCATGGGGGCCCTGGGCCTGCTGCTCGGGGGTGCAGGGGTCACCGGGGCGGTCGTCGCCGCGCCCACCGGTCACCACGCCTCGCACTCGACGAGCGACGAGAGCCCGGTGCCCGACTGCCACTCGGCGGAGCACGCCTTCCTGGGCGCGATCGTCAACTGCAAGAACCAGCACCAGGGCTGAGGCCACGGCCGTCCGCGGCGAGGCGGCGCTAGCCTCGTCGCGATGGGTGGCTCGCCATCGGATCTCGCCCACACCCGGGCCTTCTTCGGGTCCAAGGCCGCCGGGTGGGACGCCAAGTTCCCCGACGACGGGCCCGTTTATGCCGCGGCGGTGGCCGACCTCGCCCCGCCGGCCGGCGGGGTCGTTCTCGACGCCGGCTGCGGCACCGCCCGGGCCGCCGTTCCGCTCCGGGAGGCGGTCGGGCCCCACGGCCTGGTCCTCGGCGCCGACGCCACCCCCGAGATGCTGGCCGCGGCCGCCGCCGCCGGCCGGAGACCGCTGGCCTCCCTGCTGCTGACCGACACCGCCCGGCTCCCGCTTCCCGACGGCGTCGTCGACGCCGTCTTCGCCGCCGGCCTCATCCCCCACGTGCCCGACCCGGTGGCCGCCCTCGCCGAACTCGCCCGGGTCACCCGCCCCGGCGGCCGCCTGGCGCTCTTCCACCCGATCAGCCGGGCGGCGCTGGCCGCCCGCCACGGCACCGTCCCGACCCCGGCCGACGTCATGGACCCGGCCAACATCCGCCCCGCCCTGGAAGCCTCCGGGTGGGCCGTGGATTCCGTCGATGACGCCGACCGCTACCTGGCTCTCGCCCACCGGGCCGGCTGACACCGCCGGGGCCCGCGCCCCGGCGGGCGGCGGGTGTTGCCGGTCAAGCCCTGTCGGGGTGGCCGCTCGAAGGGAGCAGGAGCGGCCACCCCGGACAGGGAGGCCAACCGGCGGGGCGGAGGTTCGCCCTCAACCGGCGATGCTATGTGGCATACTAGTCACATTGAGACTATGACGGGACGGCTGATCCCCGGTCCGGCCCGAGATCACCGCACCCAGCGCCGCCTGAGGATGGATTCGATGTCGGGATGGGGGCGGGGTATCACGTGGGCGGAGACGACGCGGCCGACGCGGGCGGCCGCCACCGCGGCCGCATCGACCGCGGCGGTCACCGCCGCCACGTCGCCCCGGACGAGGATGGTGATCCTCCCGCCTCCGACCTGCTGGCGGGCCACGATCGTGACGCTGGCCGCCTTGACCATGGTGTCGGCGGCCTCCAGCCCGGCGGCCAGCCCCATCGTCTCCACGAGGCCGAGGGCGGATCCGCCGACGTCGCTCACCGAGGCGGCGTCCGGGGACTTCCGATGGCGGCGAGGATGCGGCGGAGCAGGGGGTCTCCGTCGCCGGCGGCGGCGCCGGCTTGCGTTGGACCCTTGGGGGCGCTGAGCGACGACGTCACGCGGCGGGCGGATTCGAGGCGCCGGGCCCGCCGGGCGGCGGCCGCCACCGGCGGAGCCGTTTCCGGGCCCGGGCGGCGCAGTCCGGCCCCGCCGGTGGCCGATGGCAGCCGGCAGTGACCGAGTGCGCACCGTTCGCCCGGCCGGAGGTAGGCGACGAGTTCCTCGGGCCAGATGCAGACAAACTCCGCCCCGGCCTGCTCGAGGACGTCGGGGGAGTGCATTCCCCAGGCGACCGCCCCGACCCGGATGCCGGCCGCCAGGCCGGCCTCCACGTCGCCGACCGTGTCGGTGAGGAGCATGACTTCGTCGGCGTCGGAGAACCGGGGCGGGGTCGCTTCCTCGTAGTGGGGCGAGCAGCGCCGGCCACAGGAGATGCCGGGGTCTTCGAGGAGCCGTTGCAACGCGGCGTGCTTGTCGGGCGCGACGTCACCGGAGAAGACGTGGGCGAAGCAGTGGGCCAGGTCGTTGGCGAGGAGGACACCGCGTACGGCCTCCATCGTGTTGGACGAAAGGATGGCCAGCGTGTACGCGCCGGCGAGGTCGTGGACGACGCCGGCCATGCCGGGCACGAGGTCGGGACGGTATCGGTCGCGCAGGCGGCCTTGGAAATCGTCTCGCACCTCCTGGGCCCGCGCCGTGCCGGCCCCGCCCGCCACGCCGTCGAGGGCGGCGTAGAAGTTCCCGTCGAACATGCGGAAGAACGCCTCGGGGGTGTCCACGCCGAGCCCGAACCGCTCGTTCGTCTCGGCGAAGAGGACCCAGGACGCTTCCCGCGTCCGCACCAGCGTTCCGTCGAAATCGAAGACGATCGTTGACAGGGCCACGGCGCAGCCCTCAGCCGGCCTGCAGCGAGGTGATCGCCTGCAGGCCGTAGAAGTCCTGCGTCTCGCCGATCGCCGGTCGCCCGTCGGCGTCCGCCCAGCGCATGAGGGCGTTGAACCCGATCACGTTGGGCCACGCCAGCCAGGGGAAGGCCGTCAGGGCCTCCCCCTGCAGCGAGAACGTCTGTCCCCGTCGGTCGGTGACCTCCAGCGTCTTCTGCTCTGGGAAGTGGCCGTGCCGGACGGTGGTCCCGGTTCCCGCTTGGAGGCCGTAGACCTCGCCGTGGTCAAGGACGTAGCCGTGGCTGAGGCTGAGGGTCCGGCCCCCGTCGGCGGTGTCGAAGTCGAAGATGCCATGGATGACGAGATCGTCGGAGAAGTGGGCGTGGAGCCAGCTCATCTCGTGGGCGTGGCGCTCGCCCCGGGGTCCCCAGCTGTGGTCCCACGTCGAGACACAGCGGAAGGGAAGCCGGCGCCCGTAGAGAACGACCTCACCCTCGAAGACGCCGGTCTGGTCGAAGTGCCCGTTGTAGGCGGTACCCCAGGAGAAGTCTGCGCCCTCGGCTTTGTCGGCCGCCATCGGGCTCTGATCGGGGTCGTGGATGTCGAAGGCGGGCATGAGCGACCGGTAGCTGAAGTGCACGCTCGTGCCATCGCCGCCGTCGTAGTCGACCTCGTAGGCCATGTTCGGTTCCACGGCTCGGACGGAGAGCCCGTTGGGAAGGCGGTAGTCCAGAAGGTCGAAGTCCAAGCCCATGGGGAGGTGGACCTGCATGTCGCAGTAGTCGGCGTCCCAGTGGGTGTAGGCGCGACGCGAGTTCAGGCACACCGTCGACAGGGCCACGCCGAGATTGGGTCGGAACAAGGCGTAGACACCGCAGTTGAGGTTGATCTCCGGCACGTAGAAACCGAAGAAGTTGGTCTCCGCCCACGTGGGGTCATCGGAAGTCGGCGGGTGCAGCGAGGCGTCTTCCGGCTTGATCACGGGCCCTCCCGTCGCGATCGACTGCGGGTCATCCTCCCCGCTCCCGGCGCCCTCGCCAAGCGCAACCGGGGATAACGCCGGGGGTTGGATCTTGTCGGTGGATGCCAACGCCGGACGGCGGGTGGTCGCCGTAGCGTGGTCACGACGACCGGGCCGGGTCACGGGGCAGGGAGGAGTCGGCGCCAATGGAGCTCGCACGGGTGGTCGGCCAGGTCGTGTCGACGATCAAGGCCCCCGGGCTCGAAGGCTTCAAACTCCTCCTCGTCGCCGACGTCGACCCCCGTGATGTCGAGGCCGGTACGGGGGCTCCGTACCTGGCCGTCGACCTGGTCGGCGCCGGCGAGGACGAACTCGTCGTCGTCGCCTCCGGCAGCGCGGCCCGCGTGCCGGAGGCGAGCCGGACGGTCGCCACCGACCGCGCTGTCGTCGCCATCGTCGACAACGCCGTCGTCGGCGGCCGGGTGACCTTCAAGAAGTGACCGCGCAGAAAGGACCGCGATGGCGACGGAAGGGAACGTGCGGGCACCGAGCAGCGCCCTGGGGCTCATCGAGACGCGGGGACTCGTCGGTGCGATCGAGGCTGCGGACGCCATGATCAAGGCGGCCAACGTGCGCCTCGTCGGCCGGGAGCAGATCGGCGGCGGGCTCGTCACCGTCATGGTCCGGGGCGACGTCGGCGCGGTGAAGGCGGCGACGGACGCCGGCGCCGTTGCGGCGCAGAAGGTCGGGGAAGTCGTGTCCGTACACGTCATCCCCCGTCCGCACGAGGAAGTGGAGTCCATCCTCGGCGACGGCGCCGCCCGCACCTGACCCCGCCGCCGGGTCCGGGGCCCATGGCCACCATCACGCTCGATGCCGATCTCGCCGCGTTGGCCGACGTCCGGAGCAAGGCGCGACGAGCCCGCAGCGCGTTCGAGGAGTTCGCCGGTGCCGACCAGGACCGCCTCGACGACATCGTCCGGGCCATGGCCCGGGCGGGAACGGCGGCGGCGGAGGAGTTGGCCCGGCTGGCGGTCGACGAGACGGGCTACGGCGTTTACGAGCACAAGATCCTGAAGAATCGCTACAACACGACGTTCGTCGCCCGCCACATGCTCCGCCAGCGGGCGATCGGCGTGCTGTGGGCCGACGAGGCCAACCGCATGGTGGCCGTCGGCGCGCCGGTCGGTGTCATCGCGGCCCTGATTCCCCGCACCAATCCGACGTCGACCGTGCTGTTCAAGGCGCTGGCGGCGGTGAAATCGGGCAACGCCGTGGTCTTCTCACCCCATCCCCGAGCCGCTCGCTGCTGCATCCGGACGGCCGAGGTGATGGCCGAGGCGGCCGAGCGGGCCGGCGCCCCCCGCGGTCTCATTTCCTGTCTCGAGATGCCGACCCTGGAGGCCACCGGGGCCCTCATGCGCCATCCCGACGTCAGCCTGATCCTGGCCACCGGAAGCGGCGAGATGGTCCGGGTCTGCTACTCGTCGGGAAAGCCGACGATCGCCGTCGGGGCCGGCAACGTTCCGGTCTACATCCACCGCAGTGTCCCGGACGTGGCCGAGGCGGCCGAAATGATCATCGCCTCGAAATCCTTCGACCACGGCACGGCGTGCGTCGCCGAGCAGGCCGTCGTCATGGACGAACCCGTAGCCGACCTGATCCTCGACCGCCTGACCGCCGCCGGCCTGGCTCTGATCGACCGTCAGGACCATGCCGCCCTGGCCCGCGTCCTGTTCGACGAACGGGGCGCCCTGCGACCGGACCCGGTGGCCCAGCCGGCTGAGCGCCTCGCCCAGCTGGCCGGGATCGCGGTCCCAACCGGGACCCGCGTGCTGGGGGCACACCTCGACCGGGTCGGGCGCGACGAGCCCCTGTCGGCCGAGATCCTCGGGCCGGTGTTGTCGCTGTACCGGGAACCCGACGTTGAGGCCGGGTGGCGACGCTGCCGGGAGATCCTCGCCTTCGGCGGTGAAGGGCACACCGTCGGCGTCCACGCCGACGACGCGGCGGTCGTCGAGCGATTCTCGATGTTGCCCGCCTCTCGCATCATCGTGAACACCCCCGCGTTGTTCGGCGGCATGGGATACAGCGCCGCCATCGACCCGTCGTTCATGCTCGGGACGGGGACGTGGAGCGGTTCCATATGCTCCGACAACATCACGCCGCTCCATCTCGTCAACATCAAGCGGATCGCCCACGAGGCCCGGCCCTGGCGGGCGCTGGCGGACGACACCCGGACGGCGCCGTGAGGGGGATGGCGCCCCCCATGTCACCCTCGGCGACCGACCGGTTCCTGGCCGCCGCCGTCCGCCGCTGGCGAGCACCCGCGCCCCGGTGGGCGGGCTCGCTGCGGGCCGGTGTCGACCTCGGTACGGCGACGGTCGTCTTCGCCGTTGTCGACTCGGCCGGAGAACCCGTGTACCTCGACTGGATGGCGGCCGGAGTCGTGCGCGACGGCGTGGTGATCGACTTCCAGGGCGCCGTGGAGGCCGTCCTCGAGTTGCGGGCCGGCGCCGAACGCTGGCTGGGAACGTCGATCGCCGCCGCCGGCGCCGCCTATCCGCCCGGCGTCGGGATCGAAGAGAGCCGGGCCTGCCGCTACGTGCTCGAGGGGGCCGGTCTCGACTGCGCCGTGCTCGTGGACGAGGTGGCCGCCGCCCTCGCTCTCCTGCGCGTCGACGAGGCGGTCGTCGTCGACGTGGGCGGCGGATCCACCGGCGTCGGCATCGTCCGCCAGGGCCGGATGGTGGCCGTCGGCGACCTTCCCGGCGGGGGCCACCACCTCGACCTGATTCTCGCCGGCGGGCTCCACATCTCGATCGAGGAAGCGGAACGCCTCAAGCGGACACGGGGCGGCGACTACCTCCACCTGCTTCGCCCCGGAATCGAACGGGTGGCCGCCAACGTCAAACGGCTCTCGGCGACGCAACCGGCGCTCCCCGTCCACCTTGTCGGCGGCGCGCTGAAGATTCCCGGGGCCGGCGAGGTGGTGGCCGGTCATCTGCATCGCCCGGTCGTCGAGTACGAGCACGCCGAGTTCGTGACGCCCTTCGGGATCGCCCTGTCGATGCCATGAGCGACGTCACGCTGCGGACCTACTCCTTCATCGACCGGCTCCAGCCGCAATGCGCCGCTCACGTCGCCGCCACCTGCCAGGGCGACGTCCCGCTCGCCGGCATGGCCGAGCTGTTCATCGAGATGGCGCCCGGGAACGAGGTGTTCCGCGTGGCCGACGTCGCCCTCAAAGCCGCCGACGTGCGGCCTGCCCTGCAGATCATCGAGCGCGAGTTCGGCCTGCTGGAGCTGCACTCCGCCCACCAGGCCGAAGTGCTGGCGGCGGGGGCGGCGGTCCTCGCCGACCTCGGCCTCGCCGAGGCGGACCGGATGCGTCCGGCGGTGGCTTCCATGCAGCTCATCACCAACGTGCATCCCTATCAGGCGCAGCTGCTCAACAAGTACCGGAAGGGCAAGCTGCTCATCCCGGGACAGAGCCTGTTCGTCCTCGAGGTGGCGCCCGCCGCCTACGCCGGCCTGGCCGCCAACGAGGCGGAGAAGGCGGCCACCATCGATGTCGTCGAGATCCGCGCCGTCGGGCGGTTCGGCCGGGTCTTCCTGGCCGGGACGGAAGCGGAGGTGGGCACCGCCCGCGACGCCGCCGTGGGTGCCCTCGCCGGCCTCGAGGCGGCCGGATGAGGGTCATCGCCGCGGCCGACATCGAAGCGGCCACCGGCGGGCGGCTCACGATCCGCGCCGGAGACGTACTCACGCCCCTGGCCCGGGAACGAGCGGCCGACCTGGGAGTGACCATCGAGGTCGCCGGCACCAGCGTGGCGCCGGCGGCGGCCGCCGGCCGCGGCACGGCCGCCGCAGGGTCCCCGCCCGATCCACCCTCGGGCGCCCTGTACCGTCGCGGTGCGCCGGTGGTCACGGACCGGGTCCGGCCGGACTCCTTCCCGCGGCCGCTCGGTCCCGTCCGCCGAGCGACGGTCGTCGGCGCCGGGCATGTCGGCGCCACCACCGCCCTGGCGCTCGCCGAGGCCGACGTCTTCGGCGAGGTCGTCCTCGTCGACGTCGCCGCCGGCCTCGCCGCCGGCCTCGCTCTCGACCTCGCCCACAGCGCGCCGCTGCGAAACTTTGCCACCCGACTGCGGGGGACGACCGGTCTCGCCGAGGCCGGCCCGTCGGAGTTCGTCGTGATCACCGCCGGCCGGGCCCGCCAACCGGGGATGAGCCGCACCGATCTCACCGCCGCCAACGCCGCCATCGTGGTCGACGTGGCTGGGGCGGTACGCCGCCATTCGCCAGGGGCGGTGGTCGTCGTCGTGACGAACCCGCTGGACGAGATGACGCATCTCGCCTGGACGGTCACCGGATTCCCGCCGGCGCGGGTGGTGGGGATGGCCGGCGTCCTCGACGCCGCCCGCTTCCGGGCACTGGCGGCGGCGGCGGCCGGCGAGCGCCCGGACGCCGTCTCCGCGCTCGCCCTGGGCAGCCACGGCGAGGAGATGGTCGTGCCGTTGAGCCAGGCCCGCATCGCCGGCCAGCCGATCGAACGCCGGCTCGACCGGGCGACCATCGACCGCCTCGTCGAGCGCACCCGTGGAGCCGGTGCCGAGGTGGTTGGCCTGCTCCAGCAGGGGTCGGCCTACTACGCGCCGGCGGCGGCCGTCGCCCAGATGGTGCTGGCGATGGCGAAGGACACCGGCGAAGTGCTCCCCGTCTGTGCGCGGGCCGACGGCACCTATGGGATCTCCGACGTGTACGTGGGCCTGCCGGCCCGGCTCGGCGCCGGCGGGGTGGCCGAGATCGTGGAGGTGGCGCTCTCGCCGGACGAGCTCGAAGGGCTGCGCCTCGCCGCCCGGCGCATCTCCGGCAGGCTGGCGGCGTTGCCGGCAACCGTGCCGGCCGGTGCCTGATGCGAGCGGTGGTCTACGCCGGACCCGGGCAGGTGGCCGTGGCCGACGTCCCCGAACCCCGGCTCGAAGCACCGGGCGACGCGGTCGTGCGAGTCGACGTCGCGGCGGTGTGCGGCACCGATCTCCACGCGCTGCACGGTCTCCCCGGGATCGAGCCGGGCACGGTGCTCGGGCACGAATTCGTCGGTGAGGTGGTGGCGACCGGACCGGCCGTCGCCACGCTGGCCGTCGGCGACCGCGTCGTCGGCGCCGACTTCGTCGCCTGCGGGCGGTGCTGGTGGTGTCGTCGGGGAGACCACTGGGAATGTCCCGAGCGCAGTTTCTTCGGCTACGGCTCGGTGTTCGGCCCGCCGCTGGCCGGCACCCAGGCCGAGTTCGTCCGGGTGCCGTACGCCGACTCGGTCCTCGCGCCCCTTCCCGCCGGCTGCCCGGCCGATGCCGCCGTGTTCGTCGGCGACAACCTGGCCAGCGGCTTTGCCGCCGCCGAACGGGGCGGCGTCAGGCCGGGCGACACCGTCGTCGTCATCGGCGGCGGCGCGGTGGGGCAGATGACCAGCCTGGCGGGCCAGACGTTCGGGGCGGCGGCCGTGGTGGTCGTCGACCTCCTGCCGCAGCGCCGGGCCATGGCCGCCCGGCACGGGGCCATCCCGGCTGCGCCCGAGGACAGCCGCGCCATCATCGACGAATTGACCGACGGCCGAGGAGCCGACGTCACGGTCGACGCGGTCGGCGGCGCCCGTCCGTTGCAGACCGCTCTCGACCTCGTGCGGGCCCGGGGCACGGTGGTCTCGGTCGGCGCCCACTTCGACGCCACGTTTCCCCTGCCGGTGGCGCGGTGCTTCGCCGACGAGCTCACGGTGCGCTTCGTCATCGGCGACTCCTTGCGGGTGCGGGACCGCGTCCTGCCGCTGGTCGCGGCAGGAGTCATCGACCCGACCGTCGTCGTCACCGCCCGGGTGGGCCTCGAGGACGTTCCCGACGCCTACGCCCGCTTCGCCGACCACGAGGAGCTCAAAGTCCTTATCCTGTGATGCGACGGCACGGCGGAGCGGGAGAAGCGGGTGGCGGGTCGACCAAGCCAAGCGTTGCGGGGCGGGTCGGGGCCGGCTCTCGATTCGCTGGCCGCCCTGCGCGGTCCCGCCCTGGCGGGCCCCGAGGAGGTGTTGGCCCGGGCGGTCGAGGTCCTCGCCGGCGTGGCCGGCTGCGAGGCGGCCATCCTGGCCTCGGCGGCGAGCGGGTCCTGGGAGATCGTGGCGCGCTACCCGGACGGCGCCGGCCCGGCGGAGACGGCCCTGCTGTCCGCTCTCACCGTGGTTCCGCTCCAGCGATCGGAGCCCTCCGTCGTCGCCGACCAGCTGACCGTCATCCCCCTGCGTCCGGGGGTGCTCGCCCTCGTCGTCCCGGCCGCCATCGACCCGGAATCCGCGCTCGGTCAAGATCTCGCCGTGGCGGCGGCGGGATACGAGCTCGTGCTCGCCTACGCCGAGCGGATCACCGAGGTCGAGGAGCTCGTCGCCGAACTGGCGGCGCTGGAGGCCGTCGCCTTCGACATCCTCTCGGAACGGGAGGTCGATCAGGTCCTGCTCTCGATTGCCCACCAGACACTGGCCCTCCTCGACGCCGACATGGCCGGCGTGCTGCTTCGGGACGGTGACCGGCTCGTCATGCGATCCTGCCTCGGTTTCCGCAACGCCCGCACGGCGCAGCTCTCGATGAAGGCCGGCGAGGGGGTCGCCGGGCGGGTGCTGGCCACGGGGGAGCCGTGCAAAGTCGACAGCTACCTCGACAGTGACGCCATCACGCACCACTTCGATCCGTTGGCCGTGGCCGAGGACACCCAGTCGGCGCTCGGAGCACCGCTCACCGCCCACGGGGATGTGATCGGTGTTCTCGAGGTGTGGCGGAGGCGTCGCTCCGTCTTCAGCGACCGGCATGTTCGCCGGATCGTGGCGCTCGCCAACCTGGCGGCCATCGCCATCGACAACGCCCGCCTCTACGACCGCCAACAGGAGAGCTTGCATCGCCTGGCGGCGGCCGAAGCGTCGCTCAGCGTGCAGCTCAGCGCCATGACGCAGGCCCACGACCTGCAGCGGGACCTCATCGGGCGCGTGCTCGACGGGGAGGGTCTCTGCGGCGTCGTTCGGGCCGTCGCCGACCGGACGGGCGGCGACGTCGCCGCCTTCTCCGCCGGGGGGGAGCCGCTGGCTTCCTCGCCCGGCGCCGGTGCCCTCGATGCCATGGTCGCCACCGTCCGGCGCATCGCCTCCGCCGCCTCGACCGGGGGGCCCGTCGGCGACCATCCACCGGTGCCGCTCGACGGCGGGCAGTGGCTCGCGGTGCAGGAGATCCGGGCCGGGGGCGATCGCCTCGGGTGGTTCTGCCTCGTCACCGCTGAACCGCCCGGAGCGGCGCTGTCGCTGGCCGTTGGCGAGGCGGCGCTGTGTTGCGCGCTGAGCGAGCTGGAGCAGCGGGCGGCGGAGTCGGCCCTGTCCGAGGCCCGAGAACACGTGTTGTGGGATCTCCTGGAAGGCGCGCCGGATCACCGCCGGGCGGCCGTCGCCCGGGCCGCCCGCCTCCGCCTCGGACTGTCCGGTCCGCGCCGGGTGGTGCACGTGGTCGCCGATGACGTGGACGAGGTGGCGGGCCAGGAAGGGTGGGACGCACGACGCCTCGAGCGTGTCTGTCGCGACTTCGCCGCCATGGTCCGGCGGGTCGTCGCCGAGCACGGTGCGGGGGACTTGGTGGCCGGCCGGGGGGACACCGTCGTGGCCGTCGTCGGTGGCAGCGGCCAAGCCGTGCGTGATGTGCTGGCCGCGGTCCGGGCCGAGGCCGGCCGGCTGGTGCCCGGCGCGGTGACCTGTGGCGTGAGCGGAACCCGGGACGATCCGAGCGAGTTGCACGCCGCCCACGCCGAGGCGGAGGTGGCGGTACGGGCCGCACGGCGACTGGCCGGCGACCGTGTCGCCGTCCATGACGACCTCGGCATCGTGCGGCTGCTCCTCGCCTCCGATCCCGGGGCCGACCTGGCCGCCTTCGTCGATGAGGTGATCGGGCCGCTCGTCGAGCATGACCGCGAGCACGATGGCGAGCTGGTGAAGACGCTGCGCGCCTGGTTCGAGGCCGATTGTTCGCAGCAAGAAGCGGCCCGGCGGCTCTTCGTCCACCACAAGACGCTGCGCTACCGCCTTGACCGCATCGAGGCGCTGACCTCACTCGACCTCCACCGCCACGACGATCGGGTCCGCGCCGACCTCGCCCTCAGGATCCTCGAGGTGGCGCAGCTGCCGCGTCTCGACGGTTGAAGGACGCTCATCGTGTTTCCTTCGCCCGTCGCTTGCCGGGCTCGTCGGGGCATGGTATAGCTTGGTCAGACCTTTTGTCACGCGGGCCAGCGGGGAACGCGTGGCGATGCACTGCCCATCGCCGGAAGGGGAGCGCCATGGACGCCGTCGGTCTGGTCGGTCTCGGGAACATCGGCGGCGGGATGTGCCGGCGCCTGCTCCATCAGGGATACCGCGTCGTCGGCTTCGACGTTGCGGAGGCGGCGCAGGAGACCGCCGAGGCGGCCGGCGCGGAGATCGTCGGTTCACCAGCGGAGGTCGCCGCCGCGACTCCGATGACGGTGACGTCGCTGCCGAACTCGGCGATCGTGCTCGAGGCGTGCACGGGCGTCAAGGGATGGCTCGAGGGCGCGGTGTCGGGAAGCACACTCATCGAGACATCGACGATCGAGCCGGCGGCCATCGTACGGCTCGGGGAGAGGCTCGCCGCCCGAGGCGTCCGTCTCCTCGACGTGGCCTTGAGCGGCGAGCCGCCCCAGGCGGCCGCCGGCGAACTCGTCTTCCAGGTGGGCGGCGACGAGGAGCTCTTTCAGGAGCACCGGGCGCTGCTGGAGGCGATGTCCAAGAAGATCAACCGTACGGGCGGGATCGGCACGGCCAAGATCGTCAAGTTGGTCAACAACCTCATGTCGCTGGGGAACATCGCCGTTGCCAGCGAAGCGTTCGTCCTTGGCGTGAAGTGCGGGATGGATCCCCACCGCCTCTTCGACATCCTGTCGATCTCCGGCGGCCGGTCCGCCCACTTCAATCATGACTTCCCGCAGGTGCTCGATGGCGACTTCCAACCCGGCTTCAAGACCAGCCTGGCCCTCAAGGACATGCGGCTCATCCTCGACCTCGCCGCCACCGAGGGTTACCCGGCCCGGTTGGCTCCCGTCATCGAGGCCCTCTACGCCGAAGCAGCCGACCGAGGAAGCGGCGAGGAACATTTCACCTCGGTGGTGAAGATCTACGAGGACCTCGTCGGCACAAGGGTTTCGCCCCACGGTGACAGGCCATAACAGCCTGTCGGAAGGCTCCCAACGCCGGCGGGACACTCTCTTGACACCGGCCGGTTGCTTGTGTGAGATTGCAAACGCCGACTTGGTCTGACCATTGCAACATTCACCCCGGGGGTGTATTGGCTCCGATGCCCGGTCCGGACTGGCCTTCAAACCCCGGCGTCGACACCGCCCCTTCAGTCGAGAGGCGGTACTGGGACCCGACCGCCGAAACGATGGACCCGGCGGACCGCGAGAAGGTCATCCTCGCCAAGCTCCGCGCCCAACTGGCGTACTGCTACCGGACATCGGGGTTCTATCGGTCCAAATGGGACGCCGCCGGCGTCGACCCGACAACGATCGCTTCGCTCGCCGACCTCCGGCGCCTGCCGCTGCTCCGCAAGGCGGAGTTGCGGGCCGAGCAGGTGCAGTATCCCCCGTTTGGGCGCTACCTCTGCGTTGACCCCAGCCAGGTCCTTCGCATCCACGGCACATCCGGGACCACCGGGCGCCCCACCGCCTTCGCTGTCAGCCGCGGCGACTGGAAGCGGATCGCCGCAGCCCACGCCCGCATCATGTGGGGAGCCGGGATCCGACCTTCGGACACCATCTTTCTCGGATCCTTCTTCGGACTGTACTGGGGCGGTTGGGGTGCGCTCATCGGGGGTGAGCACCTCGGGGCGACGTGCTTCCCTTTCGGCGCCGGGGTCCCGGGACAGACGGCCCAGGCGGTCGAATGGCTGTCGGAAATCAAGCCCACCGCCTTCTACGGCACGCCGTCCTACGCTCTTCGCATCGCCGAGGTGGCGATCGAGGCCGGGGGCGACCCTGCCGATTTCGGCATCAAGACGCTGTTCTTCTCTGGAGAGCCGGGGGCCGGGATCCCGGCGACCAAGCACCAGATCGAACGCACCTTCGGTGGCGCCTGCATCGACATGGGGTCGATGGCGGAGATGTCGCCGTGGATGTCGAACGCCGAGTGCTCCGAACGGCAGGGGATGCATCTCTGGGACGACGTCGTCTACACGGAGTTGCTGGACCCGGAGACCGAGGAGCCGGTCGGGCCGGGGGAGGTGGGCGTGCCGGTGTACACCCATCTCGACCGGGACTCGCAGCCGATGATCCGCCTCTGGTCCGGCGATCTCGCCCGCTACACCGAAGAGCCGTGTCCGTGCGGACGGACATACCGCCGCCTGCCCGACGGTTTGTTCGGCCGAGCCGACGACATGCTGGTGATCCGGGGCGAAAACGTGTACCCCGCCGCCGTCGAGGAGGCCATCCGGGCCGGCGGCTGCGAGGCGGAGTTCCGCGTCGATGTCACCCGGATCGGGACCCTCGACGAACTGAACGTGCAGATCGAAGCCGTTCCCGACCGGTCCGACTCCGACTTGCGCGAGGCGGTGGCAGTGCAATTGAAGAAGAAGCTCGGCCTCCGGGCGGAGGTCGTCGTGGTCCCGGCCGGATCGCTGGACCGCACGGAGTTCAAGTCCCGGCGCATCACCGACCGCCGGGACCTGACCCAGGAGCTGAGAACCCTGCAGGGGGCTGCGAAGGAGAGGTCGGGTTGACCGGGCCGAACGCCACCGCGGTCGGCTGGGCCCGTTGCGTGATCGAGGAGGTGATCGCAGAGAGCAGCAGCGTCCCTGTTTCAACGGCGGCAGTTCTCTTCGGAGACGCTGCGCTTTCTTGCCGGTGCACGATCTGGTCGAAGGAATCGATTGCTCTGAGGAGGAAAGGTCGCAGATGAAAAAGCTCGAGCTGATGCCTCTTGAAGAGACTGTCAAGTGGGCGAAGCACAATTCCTGGTATGTGGCTGACCTGCTGGCGAGGAGAGGCACGGAGGGTGAAAACCCGCTGATTCCCCGGGCGGAGTACGAGATGCTCTCCTTCCAGACCACGTTCCTGCAGCACCCGTGGCTCTACATGTGGCTCGGGGAGAAGGTCGGGATGGAAGGGATCCGAGCGACCTGCTCCTCGGGCCACCGAGAGTTCGGGATCAAGACCATCACCCCCTGCAACATCCAGTGGGGGGCGGGGATCGCCCTGTTCGGCCGGTTGTTCCTCATCGACGGCGGTCTGATCGGGCCGAACGACTACATCGACAACCTCCGGATCATCTACAGCTTCTGGAAGACGGTCTTCGAGGGCTATATGCGGCAGGGCAAGCCGGCGGTGATGGACGTCGGCTACGTGCTGCAGATCCTCGACCAGGACGTGGTGGAGGAACTGGTCGAGGACGTCGAACCGCTCGACGACCCGAACGTCCGGGAGACGGTGGGCCGGTTCAACTCGCTGATTCAGCTGATGGGGTTCCTGGACCACTACGACTGCCGCCTGGGCCTCGGCGACACCGGCCCCTACGAGGTCGGGGACAAGCTGGTGCTGGTCAGGGACTGCTTCGTCAACGAGAAGTCGTTCCCGTGGACCTTCGTTGTCGGAGACCTGCCGTTCTCGTACAGCCTGGTCTTGACCTACGACAAGAAGAAGATGATGCGGGACCGTAAGAGCGGTCACCTGAAGATGTTCTCGATCTACAACACCGGGACGCTGTTCTGCGATCCTCCGGATTACGAGGACCAGGCCCTGCTCGACGTCGCGGTCTACATGCGGGACGAGGACTACCCCAACGGCAAGACGACCAGGATCCCCCTGGATGAGGTCGAGTTCCACATCGAGAAGGTGGAGGCGGCCGTCGAGCGGATGTACTCGTACCTGGCCATGAAGCCCTGGTTCGACAAGATCCTCGAGGGCAACTGGGTCTACGTGGCCGCCTCGCTTCCCTATGTCCGCGCCCACGACCTCGAGGCGGAGGCGGCGTCGATGGGGTTCTGGGACATGGACCTCAGGAGCATGGAATACCTCCTGAAGGGCTACACCAAGGCCGGGGAAGTGCAACGGAATGCGATGGCTGGTCTGGGTGCTCCGCCGCCGCAGATGCCCGGCTTCCGCTGCCGGGGAACGAAGTTCGGCAAGTACGAGGTCGTGTGACGGAGGAAGGTGAGACAATGCCCGGGCCGAGAGTCAAGCAAGAGACCGAGAAGCGCTACAACTGGTCCCACGAGGAGTGGGAAGTCGGCGTCGATTTCAAGTCGGCGGACGAGTTCGAGGACTGGCTCAACAAGGAGACGAAGTACTACATCCGGGCCAACGCCGGCTTCTACGGCCAGTGCGTCGTCGTGTGCATCGAGTCCAAGGGTGACGAGTTCCTCGCCTACGTGGACTACTACAAGGGGAAGTTCCCGCCGTGGTACGGCGCCGAAGAGCTCGCCGTCCTCGACATCGACGAGCTCCGCAACGAGCGGGCCGAGATCAAGTGGGATGACTGGGAGTGGACAACCCTGCGGAAAGACGACTTTCCGCTGCGGTTGAAGGAAGTCATCTTCCTCTACCCGCCCCAGGAACCGGCCATGCCGTGGCTCTTCCTCTCCCCAGAGGAAAGCGGCTTGGCGCAAATGGAGATCTGAAAGGGAGGGTGAGCCCAGCAATGGGTAACGAAATCGACGGCTACAGGTACATCGGCCAGGGCTACAGCGTGGTGCCCGTCGGGAGGCACGAGGGCATCGCCTTGAACATCAAAGATCCGAAGGAAATGATCAAGCTGATGTCCAACCCGGCCAAGATCAAGGAGACGGTGGTCATCACGCCCGGCGGCACCACCACCTTCGTGGCCCCGCTTCTGTACAAGAAACCGGCCGGCATCGTGACCTTCGCCGGGACGCCGGAGTCCCACCTGGGGATCGTCGGTCGGAACTTCCGGGTTCCCATCGTGATGACTCTCCAGCTGGAGGGGATGGATTCCATCCCGGACGGCACGCCCCTCCTCCTCGACTGTGAGGGCAAGCTCGGGCGGGTGTACGTGAAGGCGGAGGCCAACGCCGGATCGCAGCCGGCACCCGGAGGGTCCGTCCTCGAGGGTGGCTCGGTCCTCGGGTAGTCAAGGCCGGACCGGGCGGTGAGCTCCTAGGTGGCTGGACGAGGACACCGGCGCCAGTCACCCAGGGGTCTCGCCCGCCCGGTCGGCCCGGAGGAACGATCAGGGGCGACCGTGCCCACCGAAGAGCTCTCGGGGTGGCGATGCTCGACGACGATGCCTTCCTGGTACTGAACGCGCTGTACCTCAAGAAGATGGCCTCGGCCAAAGACCTGGCCGCGATCTCCGGGCTGTCCACCGATCAGGTGCGAGCGATGGCGAGCGGCTTCGCGGATCGAGAATGGTTGCTCGACATGGAGGGCGACCTTCTCATCCAGCCCGACGGGATGGCGCAGGTTCAGGAGTACTACCGCGAGGCGTACTCCGACCTGGCGCAACGGGAAGAGATGCAGCGGTGGTACGAGCGGTTCGAGACCATCAACGCACAGTTCATCAAACACGTCACCGACTGGCAGCAGACCGTCGGTGATCCGAAGTCCCAGGATCGTCTCATCGCGACGGTCGAGCGGCTCGTCAAGCTGATCGGCGAGATGTCCCACCTCGTCCCGCGGTACGCCGGCTATACCCGCCGGTTCGAACGGAGCGTGGAGGTCGTCGACCAGGGGGAGGCGGACTTCGTCTGCTCTCCGACGGTGGATTCCCTCCACAACATCTGGTTCGAGTTCCACGAGGACTTCCTCGCCGTTCTGGGACGCCCCCGGGACACGTGACCGCCCTGGCCGCTCAGGCGCGCCGCAGGCTCGTCTGAGCGGCCGGCGCCGCGCATCTTTCGCCTCGCCCGAACGAAGCTTCGTTCGGGCGAAATGGCGCGCCGTGGGCCAGGCCTCGAACCGCCTCACAATTTGGCCCGTTTAGCCGTATTGACATTTGGCCTGACCAAGCTAAGGATGACCTCGTCATCCACTTGGCACCGGCGTCCGCCGTCGCCCGCCCGCCGGCGGGGGCCGGCGGCGTCCCGGGCCCGGCACCGAGAGGGGGGAGGCCGGGCAGTCCGGCCGAAGACCATGGCGGAGACGCAGACACCGAAACGTAAGACCGACGACGACATCGAAGTCGAGGTTGCTCCGGAGACCGCCGTACCGCGATGGGGGGCGGCGACGCCGGTGGTCGTGACCGTCGCCATCTGGATCGTGTCCGTGGTGACGTGGTGGTTGCTCGGCGATCCGAAGTGGAGTCCTTTCGGGGCCTCCCAGGCTGCGGTCGGGGCGCTGCTCTTCTGGGCGATCCTCGCCTTCATCTTCACCGGCTTCACCTTCGGGAACTGGCCGTTCAATCGGCTCTCCCAACCGGTCGCCGGCCTGGCCCAACTCGCCTTCGACGTCGGCCTGGCCTTCGTGGCCGTATGGCTCTTCTCCTTCGGGATCGGTTCCTGGGACCCCACGTTTTCCCATTCAGCGGCTGGTGGCGCGGGATTCACCGCCGCCGCCTTCGTCGTTCTCATCGGCTTCTACGCCTATGCCCTCGTCGCCGCCAGCTGGGGCGGCTACCCCTTCGAAGCTCTGCCTCAACCGACTGCCGGCCTGGCGCAGTTCTTCCTGGCCGCCTTCATCACGCTGGTCGGCGTGGTCGTCCTCATCTACCCCAACTTCAGCGCCGCACTGGCCAAGGACGCGCCGATCGCCCTGCCGGCCGCCCTGGGCTGGGTCTATGACTCGATCGTTGTTCTCCTGCTCGCAGCCATGCTGTGGGAGAACTGGCCCTGGTCGATGATCGGGAACCGCCACCTGCGGGCCCTCGGAGCGGTCGTCGTGAGCCTGGTCGGGGGCCTCGTGCTGTTCGCCGCCTTCAAGGGAGTGGTCAAGGCCGTCGTTCCCGCAGACATCCGAGCCCTGAAGAGCTTCTCGCTCAATTCCGAGGCGGCCCAACTCGGCGTCTGCTTCTCGCTGTGGAGCCTGACCTGGGGTCTCGTCTGGGGCTCGCCGCCCCAGTCGCTCGGCACCGTCGCCAACCGGATCGTGCGCACGGTCATCGTCACCGTGCTGTCCGTGGCCACCTATGTCGGATTCATGCGCGGCTTTGCCACCAAGGCCCTCCATTTCGCCAGCCTCAAGGGGAGCTACGGCGGGTCGCCCCTGGTGTGGATGGACTGGGTGATCCTCGTCCTCCTGTGGTACGCCGTCGCCTTCGGCGGCTTTCTCTCCGTTCGGCGGAAGGCATCGTGAAGGCCGTTCCGGGCGCTCTCTTGACAGCGGCTGCCGGCTGTGTGAAATTGCAGACGCCGATCTTGGTCTGACCATTGTAAATTCGTCCTGGGGGGTGTCTTGGCTCCGGACTGCAACCCCATCGGCCCAGCGAATCGGGACAACGGGGACGCGGCGCGGTGACCGGTGGTCGCGGCGCGGAGTCGGGGTTCGTCTACAGGTTCGAGGATGCCGACGGCAGCCGGGCCGCCCTCTTCGGCGGAAAGGGCGCCGGCCTCGCCCGCATGACCGCGGCGGGCTTGCCCGTCCCGCCGGGATTCGTCATCACCACCGAGGCGTGCCGGGAATTCATGGCTCGGGGCACCGCCCCCGACGGCCTCTTCGACGATGTGCGCCGGCACATCGCCGGTCTCGAGGAGCGGACGGGCCGCCGTTTCGGCGGGGGCCCGACACCGCTGCTGGTGTCGGTACGGTCCGGCGCGCCGATCTCCATGCCGGGCATGATGGACACGATCCTGAACCTCGGGCTCAACGAAGAAGGGGCGGTGGCCCTGGCCGAGGCGACGGGGGACGTCGCCTTCATGGCCGAGGTCTACACCCGGTTCTGCCGCATGTTCGCCGACATCGTCCTGGGCGACGGAGGGGATGCCGTGGCCGAGGCCGCGGCACCGCTCCGTGAAAAGCCCGCCGGCCGCTCCGACGCCGCCGCCCTTTTCGCCGCGCTCCGGGCTGCCTTTCGGGAGGCGGTGTCCGACCTGACCGGCGAGGTCGTGCCCGACGATCCGTACGAACAGCTCGAGCGCGCCATCGGCGCGGTGTTCGACTCCTGGAACTCCCGGCGGGCGGTGACCTATCGCCGCCACCAGAAGATCGCCGACGACCTCGGAACGGCGGTGGTGGTCCAGAGCATGGTCTTCGGCAATCTCGGGCGACCTTCCGGAACGGGCGTTGCCTTCACGCGGGACCCCCTGACCGGTGAACCGGTGCTCTACGGCGAGTACCTCGAGGGCGGCCAAGGGGAGGACGTGGTGGCCGGGACGTCGACGCCGGCCAAGCTGGCCGAGGCGGCCAAGCGGCTCCCCGACGTCTTCTCCGAGTTCTCCCGGGTGGCCCGCGACCTGGAGGTCATCCACCGCGACGTCCTCGATATCGAGTTCACCGTGGAGCGAGGCACGCTGTACCTCCTCCAGGTCCGCAGCGCCAAGCGGACGGCAGAGGCGGCCATCCGGATCGCCGCCGACTTCCTCCGTGAGCGCCAGGTGCCGCCGGGCGAAGTGCTGGCCAAGGTCTCGACCGCCCAGGTCCGCCAGGCCGAGCGGCCCACCTTCGAGCCGTCGGCCATCGAGTCCGCCCGGCGATCGGGGGGCGTCCTGTCCACGGGCATCGGGGCTTCTCCGGGCCAGGTCTCGGGGGTCCTCGTCGTCGACCCCGACCGGGCGGTCGACGTGGCCGGGGCCGGGGAGACCGTCGTCCTCGCCCGGCCGACGACCAGTCCTCTCGACCTGCACGGGATGATCGCCTCGGTCGGAATCCTGACCGCCCTCGGCGGCGCGACGAGCCATGCCGCGGTGGTCGCCCGGGCCCTGGGAAAGCCATGCGTGGTCGGATGCAGCGCGGCCCAGATCGACCTTGACGCCCGAACCGTCCGGCTTGGGGAGCGCGTCTTCGCCGAGGGCGAGGCGGTCTCGATCGACGGCGCGACGGGCGAGATCTTCCTCGGGCGGCTCCCGACCACCCGGATCGAGGAGTCGGGAATCCACCTGACCGAGATCCTGACGGTGGCGGACGACGCCGCTCGCTGCCACCTCTACGGCCGGGCCACGACCCCGGAGCAGGTCAAAAGCGTCCTCGACCGGGGCGTGCACGGCATCGCCGTTCGCATCGGGGACGTGCTGGCCACGAGCGGCCAACTCGAACCGCTCATCGAGCGGCTCCGGGCGCACGAGACCGACGGGTCGGCTCTTGACGGCTTCGAGGAGGTCGTCGCCGAGGTCATGACGCCGGTCCTCGTGGCCGCCGGCGAAGGCGATGTCGTCGTCCGGGCCATCGACCTCTCCTCCGACGAGGCGATGGAGCTGCTCGACGGCCCCGGGCTGCTCACCCGCCATCCCCGACTCGTTCTGCCCCTCGGCGTGCCCGAGCTGATGCGCATCCAGGCCGCGGGGCTGGCGCTGGCCGCCAAGCGGAGCGGGCATCCGCGGCCGGTGCAGCTCAGCGTCCGTCACATCACCGACCCGCTCGAGGCGGCCGAGCTCCAGCGGATCGTGCGCGACGAGCTCGCGCTTCGGGGGCTGGGGTCGCTCCTGGTGGGACCGACGCTGACGAGTCCTCGTGGCGCCCAGCTGGCTCCCGAGATCGCCCGGTTCAGCGACCTGATCTGGCTCGAAGCCCGGGGGCTGCAGGCCAAGCTCTACGGGTATCCGAGCAGTCTCTGGCTGACCGGTGAACCGCTCGACGAATACGTCCGTCGACACATGCTCTCCAGCGATCCCCGGGCCAAGATCGACGAGTCGATGCGAGTGCTGCTCGCCTCGGTGGCGACGGCCCGGATCGCCAACCCGGAGTGCCGGGTCGGGGTACGACTCGCCGGTCCGGTGTCGGAGGACATCGCCGCCGGATTCTTCCGGCTGGGATTTCGGACGTTCTGCGTCGACGCCGACGAGGCGCGCACCGCCCGCCTGGCCTTGGGGAAGGCGGCGCTGGCCGAGTGATGGCCGTCCCCTCACCCTGCCGGATCTTTCTCCTCCGCCACGGGCGGGCGGACATGCCCGACACCGAGGGGCGGGTCTGGAACTACTCCGACGCGCCATTGACGCCGTCCGGCCGGCGGCGGGCGGCCGAGGTGGCTTCGGCCCTGGCCTGCAGCCGGCTGGACGCGGTCATCACCTCCGACCTGACGCGGGCTCGCCAGACGGCCGAGATCATCGGCTCGGTCCGGGAGGCGCCGGTGTTCGTCGAACGCCGCCTGCGGGAGCTCGACATCGGGGATTTCGAGGGCATGACGCTCCCGCGGTTGCGGGAGGTCGACGCCCGCTTCCTGCCGTGGCTGGAGATCTACTTCGAGGGCCGCCACGCCGGCCCGGAGTTCCACATCCCCGCCGAACTGTCATGGCCGGGCGGCGAATCGATCGCCGCAACACAACAGCGGGCGCTGCCCGCCTTCGTGGAGATCGCCACCCGGTGGGCCGGTCGCACGGTCGCCGTCTGCACCCACGCCTACGTCTTTCAGGCGCTCCTCTGTCACGTCGTCGGGATCGACGTCTCGCGATACTGGGCCTTCGCCGGCCTGAACGCCTCCGTCACGCTGGTTGAGGTGGGTCCCGATGGTCGCGGCGTCATCCGGGCGCTGAACGCCGACCTGCCGCCCGGTGATCTCGTCGGGGGCCGGCTTCCCACCCGCTCCGGTGCGACGGCCGCCCGGGATGTTGCGGCCCGCGACGCCGCTTCGACCTGCCGGGTCTTCATCGCCCGCCACGGCCAGTCGATGGCCGTCGAGGACGGCGCGCCCGTCTTCAGCCACCACCCCATCGGGCTCACCGCCAGCGGGCGCAGCCAGGCCCGGCGGCTGGCGACGCGGCTCGAACCCGTCCGGCTCGATGCCGTGTACACGTCCGATCTCAACCGTGCCCGGGAAACGGCGGCCCCGGTGGCCGAGGTCCAAGAACTCACCCCGGTCGTCGTCCCGGAGCTGCGCGAGATCTCGCTGGGCGACTTCGAGGGCATCACGCTCGCCCGGGTCCATGGCGAGCACGCCGACTTCATCCCCTGGCTGGAGGTCACGTTCAACGACTGGTTCCCGTCCGACGACTTCCACCATCCCGCCGACCTCGTCTTCCCGGGCGGCGAGAGCGTCGTGATGGTCTACGAGCGGACGATCGAGTCGTTCCTGCGCATCGTGCGAGCCCACCTCGGCGGCACCATCGCCGTCATCGGCCACGGGTGGGTCCTCCAGCCGATCCTGTGCCACGTCATCGGGGCACCGACACGGAACTACTTCCGGCTGCAGCTGCCCTACGCCGCTCCGGCCCTGGTCGAGGTCGACGGGGAGGGAATCGGCGTCCTCGAGGTGCTCAACGCCGGCTGCGCCATGCTCGAAGACGACGACGCGGACGCGCCCCCCGCTCCGGCGGTCCACGAACGACCGGTCGGACGGGGCGCGGCGCACGGCAGATCGGGAGACAACCAATGACGTCGACAGGAGAACGCATGACGAGCACCCCCACCGAGCCGGCCGTTGCCGTCGTCGATCACGCCGACCTCGAGAACCGGGTCGCCGATCTGTTCATCCACACCGGCGTCCCCCCGGCCCAGGCCCGGGGGATCGCCGAGATCCTCGTGCTGGCCGACCTGCGTGGCGTGGAAAGTCACGGCGTGAACTTCGCCCCCCGCTATGCCCGGGGGCTGGCCAAGGGAGAGCTGAACCCCGACCCCCGGATGGAGTTCGTGGGCGGGCGGGGAGGTGTGGCCGTCCTCGATGCCGACAACGGCCTCGGCTTTGTGGCCGCCCGGGCGGGGATGGAGAAGGCGATCGACCTCGCCCGGGACCATGCGGTCGGCGCCGTGGCGGTGCGGAATTCCAACCACTTCGGCATGGCCGGCTTCTATGCGCTCCAGGCGGTGGAGGCGGGCATGATCGGCCACGCCACGACCGACGGGCCGCCCCACACGGTGGCGTGGGGGGCGCGCCGGCCGGTCGTGTGCAACAACCCGATCGCCTGGGCCTTCCCCACCGAGACGCCGCCGCCGGTGCTCGTCGACACGGCCCTCACCGGCGTGAAGGAGAAGATCCGCCTCGCCGCCCAGCGCGGCGAGACCATTCCCTCCGACTGGGCCGTCGGCCCCGACGGGCGCCCGACGACCGACCCGGCGACCGCCCTGGCGGGATCGCTGTTGCCGATCGGCGGCCCGAAGGGCTCAGCACTGATCGTCGCCAACGAACTACTGTCCGGCGCACTGGGCGGCGCCCTCTTCTCGTTCGAGATCTCGCCGGCGCTGGTGATGGGCGCCGACCATCACGACCGGTGGGGCTGCGGGCATTTCCTGCTCGCCCTCGACCCCGAGGCCTTCGTCGGGGCGGGCGAGTTCCGTCGCCGCACGGACGAGTTCGTCCGCGCCGTGCAGCAGGCGGAGCCGGCCGAAGGCATCGAGCGGATCGACCTCCCGGGCGAGCGGGAATGGCGCCTCTCGGAGGAACGGAGATCGGCCGGGCTGCCGGTGGCCCGCACCACGCTCGAGGCGCTCGACGCGGTCGCCACCGAGTTGGGGGCCGGCGTAGCGTTCCGCGACCTCTTGGACGCCGAATCCTAGAAAGGAGACGCCGCGGGCGTACAATACGAAGGTCAGGCCAAGGGAGGCCCGCGGTGGAGAACCTGGGATTGAACTTGACGTCATCATTCGCACCGGTGAAGCGCCGGCGCGCCTTCGAGGACATCATCGTCCAGATCGAGAACGCCATCTACGAGGGCCGCCTCACCGTCGGCGACCGCCTTCCGCCGGAACGGGAGCTGGCCGAGATCTTCCAGGTCAGCCGGGCTTCGGTTCGGGAGGCCCTGCGCGTGCTGGAGGCCTTCGGGGTTCTGAGCGCCCGCCGGGGGACCGGCGCCGATTCCGGGTCCATCGTGTCGGCCGAGAACGACAGCCCGCTGTCGGGCCTGCTCCGGCTGTACGCCTCGTTGCTCCAGATGCCGCTGATGGACTTGCTGGAGGTGCGGGAGGCGCTCGAGATGCTCACCGCCCGCAAGGCGGCGGAGCGGGCCAACGACGAGGACGTGGAGCGCCTCCGGGGGATCATCGACGGCATGCGGGCCGCCCGGGAGCCGGAAGAATTCCTGACCCTCGACACCGACTTCCACGTGACGTTGGCCCGCTCGTCGGGGAACTCCGTCGCCCCACTGATCATGGGTGCCCTCCGGGACGCCATCGCCCGGCAGATGCTGCGGGCGTTCAAGGCGCTGGAGGAATCCGGGAACTGGGTCTCGGAGCGGACCTGGCTCCTCCGGGAACACACGCGCTTGCTGGAGACGATCGAGTCGAGAGACCCCGACGAAGCGGCCAAGGCCTTCAGCCAGCACGTCCACGACTTCTACCACCGGGTGCTGGAAGACCATGAGGTGGCGCCGGTGGCGCGCTCGGAGCGCTCGTCGTCAGCGGCGGCCACCCGGCGCAAGAGGCGTCGGCCCGCCTAGTCGCCACCCCCACCGAACGGCCGGCATCGATCAGGATCGCCCGCCGGGATCGCTCCGCAACCGGGCGAGCGTCGCCTCGATGACCGTCAGGCCGTCGTCGATCGTCACCGGCCCGGCAGCCAACCGGCCGACAAGGGCTCGCAGCGCCGGCCGGTTGGGGACGAGGTAGTCGAAGACCAGATCCCCGTCGGCCCGACCCAGCATCATCACCCCGGCGTATTCGAACATCCGGGACACGAAACCGGGAGAGCGCCCTTCGGGGCGGGCGCCGGCGTACGCCTCGCAGCAGCCGCGGGCCTCGGCGAGGAACTCCGCCCGCCATTGCGGCCGGGCGAAGCCGAGGAGCACGAAGTGAGCGACGATGATGCCCACGTCGAACGCGGGATCACCCCATTGGGCGCACTCGAAGTCGAGCTTGGTGATGCCAGCGTGATGGACGAGCACGTTCTTCGGGGTGATGTCGGCGTCCACCAGGGCGCGGGCTTCGTCGCGATTGCGGCGGAGTGCGCCTTCGATCAGCGGGACGAGCCCGGGGTTGGCGGCGCCGGCGCTGCGGATGCTCTGGTCGCGCAGACAGAACCCGGGATTCACCCCGAAGTCCCGGGCGATCTCCTCCGATCCGTCGGTGGCCCGGTGGAGCTTGGCGGCGTACAGGCCGAGGAGGGCCCCGGTCCCCGGGTGGAAGCGGCCGGCGAGCAGTTCGGTGTCATAGAGGACGGCGTCGTCGGGGGCCGGCGTCATCACCGACACATAGTTCTCCGGGTCGTCGTCGACGATGCTCGGGATCGGGGCGGCGTCCCCGAGCAGTCTTTTGACCGCCTTCATCGCCGCCACCTCCGCGAGGCCACGGCTGATGGGTGCCTCCAGGACCGTCCGCCGCGCCGCTTCCAGCGACTGCTTCAGGATGAGCACCCGACCGCCGGTTTCCACCCGGAAGACGTTGTTCACGTAGCCGCCGGAGAGTTTGCGCACCCGCGTGGTGGCGGGGTCGTCGACGAGTCCGCGGCCCCCGAGGTAGGCGCCGATGTTCGTCTCGCCCAGTTCGACGAGAGGGCCGGCCGGCCGTTGCGACGTGACCATCAGAACACGGGCTGCTCGACGTACGTGCCGAAGACGTCCCGCAGCGCCTTCACGATCTCGCCCATGGACGCCGACGCCTTGACGGCGGCGATCGTGGCCGGCATGAGGTTCTCGTCCGGTTCCCGGGCGACCTCCTCCAGCTCCTTGAGGACCCGCGCCACCCGTTCCTGGTCCCGTTCCGCCTTCACCCGGCGGAGGCGCTCGACCTGGCGGAGCTCGGAGCCGGGGTCGAGCTGGTGGGTCTCCACCTTCTCGTCGCTTTCTGGCTCGACATATTTGTTGACGCCGACGACGACGTCGTCGCCGCTCGCCTTGCGACTGGCGACGCCGTAGGCGAAGTCGGCGACCTCGCGCTGGAACCAGCCGCCTTCGATGGCCCGGACGGTCCCGCCCAGGGACTCGACGTGGTCGAGGATCGCCATGATCTCGGCTTCGATCTCGTCCGTCAGCGCCTCGACGTACCAGGACCCTCCGAGGGGGTCGACCACGCTCGTCACGTTCGTCTCGTCGGCGATGATCTGCTGGGTTCGCAGCGCCATCTTCATGGCGAACTCGGTGGGGATGCTGTACGCCTCGTCGAGCCCGTTGGTGTGCAGCGACTGCGTGCCGCCGAGGACGGCGGCCAGGGCCTGGAGGGCGGTACGGACGATGTTGTTCATCGGCTGGGGCCGGGTGAGGCTCGCCGCCGCCGTCTGGGTGTGGAAGCGCAGGCGCATGGACTCCGGCTTGGTGGCCCCGAAGCGTTCCTTCATGATCCGGGCGTAGGCGCGCCGGACAGCCCGCAGCTTGGCCACCTCTTCGAAGAAATCAGCCTGGCAGACGAAGAAGAACGACAGCCTGGAGGCGAACTCGTCGACGGCGAGGCCCGTCTTCATCACCTCTTCGACGTAGGTGACGGTGTTGGCCAGCGTGAAGGCGACCTCCTGCACGCTGTTGGCTCCGGCCTCGGAGATGTGATACCCGGAGATGTTGATCGGGTTGTAGCGGGCCATGTGCCGGGCGGCGTAGACGATGGTGTCCCGGACGATCCGCAGGCTGGGTCGGATCGGGTAGATCCATTCCTTCTGGGCGATGTACTCCTTGAGGATGTCGTTCTGGATCGTTCCCGAGAGACGGTTCAGGTCGTACCCACGTTCCTCGGCGACGGCGATGTACATCGCCATGAGGATCCAGGCCGTCGGGTTGATCGTCATCGAGACGCTGATCGACTCGAGGTCGATGCCGTCGAACAGCTCTCGCATGTCGTCGAGGACATCGACGGCCACGCCCTCCCGGCCGACTTCTCCGAGGCTGCGGGGATCATCGGAGTCGAAACCCATCAGCGTCGGCATGTCGAAGTCGACCGACAGCCCGGTCTGGCCCTGCTCGATCAAATAGCGGAACCGGGCGTTGGTCTCGTGGGCCTGGCCGAAGCCGGCGATCTGTCGCATCGTCCAGGTCCGTCCCCGGTACATCGTGGGGTAGGGGCCCCGGGTGAACGGGTACCGTCCCGGCAGGCCGACGTCCTCCCACGACGTCTTGGCCACGTCGGCCGGCGTGTACACCCGGCGGACCGGACGGCGGGAGCGGCTGAGGTACTCCTGCTTCTGTTCCGGCTGCCGGGCGATGAAGGCGGCCAGCTCACCGGACTCCCAGTCGGCGAGCTCTCCCGCCGCCCGGGCCCGCAACGCCTCGTCCACCAGCGGAGTGGCGTCGGTGTCGCTCATGCGGTTCCTTTCGTCGGGCCACCCGCCTCGTCGAGGAGGGCAAGGGCGGCGCTCCATGGGTCAAGCGTGCGGCGGTAAAGGGCGTCGACGGCGGCCGCGAAGGCGGATCCCGGCGTCGGCCGGTCCACTCGCTCGTGGACCAGGGCGGTGAGCAGCGTCTTCAGCCGGTAGGCGGCGATGGCCCGCTCCCGGTCTTCGAGCTCCCCGCCCTCGAGCAGCCATCGGTGGTGGGCGTCGACGGCGTCGGCCACGGCGGGAACGCCGTCCCCCGACTCGGCACAGGTGGCCAGCACCGGCGTCTGCCACCCGGTCCTGGCGGCCAGCGCCTGCACGGCCCGCAGTTCGGCGATGGTCCGGTCCGCCCCCTCCCGGTCCGCCTTGTTGACGACGTGCACGTCGGCGATCTCGAGGAGGCCGGCCTTGAGCGCCTGGATGTCGTCGCCGAGGCCCGGGGCCGAGACGACGACGATGGTGTGGGCGGTCCGGGCGATCTCCACCTCGTCCTGCCCCACACCGACGGTCTCGATGATGACGACATCCTTGCCGGCGGCATCCAGGACGGCGACCGCGTCACCCGTCGCCCGGGCGAGCCCACCCAGGGCGTGGCGCGTCGCCATCGACCGGATGAAGACGCCCGGATCGTCCCACAGCGCCTGCATGCGGATGCGGTCCCCCAGCACCGAACCCCCCGAATAGGGGCTGGTCGGATCGACCGCCACGATTCCGATCGTCAGGCCCCGCCGGCGCAACTCGGCCGCCAGCACCGCCACGAGCGTGCTCTTCCCCGCCCCGGCCGGGCCCGTGACGCCGATGACCCGAGCCCGACCGCCGGCCCGGTAGATCTCCGCCAGGTCGGCGGTGCCGTCGGCCGTGCCCCGCTCGACCTGGGAAATCATGCGGGCGATGGCCAGTGTCTCCCCGGCCAGGACGCCGCGTGCCAGGCGGGTTGCCTCTCCCGTCGCCGTCATCCCGTCCCGACAGCGGCGCGCTGTTCGCCCACCATTCGATGCACGGCGGCGACGATGTCCGCCGGCGGGGTGTCCTGGCCGAAAATCTCCGCCACGCCCATCTGCTTGAGTGCCGCCGCGTCCTCGTCGGGCATGACACCGCCGGCGATCAGGATCTTGTCGCCGATGCCCTGCTCCCGCAGCAGTTCGAGGAGGCGAGGGAGGAGCGTCATGTGGGCCCCGGACAGGAGCGAGACGCCGATGACGTCGACGTCTTCCTGGAGGGCCGAGCCGACCACCTGCTCCGGGGTCCGGTGCAGCCCGGTGTAGATCACTTCCATCCCCGCGTCGCGCAACGCCCGGGCCACGACCTTCACCCCCCGGTCGTGCCCGTCGAGTCCGACCTTCGCCATCAGCACCCGGACGGGTGCCGCCGCCTTCTCCGCCGGCGTCATCGGGCCCCCTTGTACAATGGTCAGACCAAGCTACCACCGGGGCGGCCGGGAACGCAAAGGCACCGAGGCGCCGGCGGCCGGCCGGTCAGGCCAGCATCGTCGACCGAGGGTACATATCGGCCGGGTCGAGCAGCACGTTGACCAGGGCCGGAACGCCGGCGTGGGCGGCGCGGTCGAGGGCACCGGGCAGGTCTTCGGGGCGCTCGACGAGCTCCCCATGCCCGCCGAGGCCTCGTACCACCTCGTCATAACGGGTGCCCTGGTCGAGATCGGCCACGACGTCATAGCCGAACAGCGCCCTCATGTGGTGCTTCTCGAGGCCCCAGGTCCCGTTGTTGCCGACGACGGCGACGACCGGAAGCCGGTAGCGGACGAGCGTCTCGAATTCCATCAGCGAGAACCCGGCGGCGCCGTCCCCGAGGAGGGCGACGACCTGGCGTCCGGGCTGGGCGAGGCCGGCCGCCAGCGCGTAGCCGGTGCCGACGCCGAGGCAGCCGAAGGGCCCGGGGTCGAGAAAGGACCCGGGCGTGAAGCTGTCCACGAAACGGCCGGCGTAGGAGACGAAGTCCCCGCCGTCGCCGATGACGATGGCATCCCGGTCCAGCCACCGACGCAACTCGCCGTAGCAGCGTGTCGGCCGCATCGGCAGGGCGTCGTCGTCGAACTGCCCGGCCGCTTCCTCGCGGCGCCGGACTTCCTCCGCCTGCAGCCGCCCGCTCCAGGCCAGGGCGGCCGGCGTGGCCGAGCCACCGCCGGCGAGGGCGGCCAGGACCTCCTCGAGCGGCCCCACCACCGATCCGGCCAGCTCGACGTGGTCGGCGACTTCGGAAACGTCCTCGCAGAGGTGGACGAGGCGCGCCGCGCCGAACTGCCCGTAGCTGAGCCGGAAGTCGAGCGGGGTGCCCGCCACGAGCACGAGGTCGGCTTCCCGGAGTGCAACCGATCGAGCCCGGGACACCACCAAGGCGTGATCAGCGGGGAGTGCACCGCGGCCCATGCCGTTCATGATGACGGGGACGGCGCGGGCTTCGGCGAGACGCCGCAGGGCTGCCTCGGCGCCCGCCCAGTACACGCCGCCGCCGGCAACGATCACCGGTCGCTCTGCCTCGTGGACCAGCCGGAGGACGGGTTCCAGGCCCGCAACGTCAGAACTGGCCGCCCAGCCGGGCGGATCCCCGGTGCCCTGGGAGCCGGCGCGGGCATCGACGGCCACGAGAACCGGCCCCCGGGGCGGAAGATCGGCCAGGGCAAAGGCCCGAGGCAGGACAGCACTGACGTCCTCGGGCGCGACACGAAGGACCGCCCGCGTGATGCTCGAGGCCATCGCCACATGGCGGTCGAGCATGTCCGGCGAGTCCAAGGCGCCGGGCTCGTCGATCGCCACGAGCGGCGAGCCGCTGGCGTGGGCGTTGGCGATGCCGGTCATCGCCCGGGGGAGCCCCACCGGCCCGTCGACGAGGACGAGCCCCGGCGTGCGGGTGACCTTCGACCATCCTTCCGCGGCGAAGGTGGCGGTCTGCTCGTGGAGCGTGGTGGCCACCGCCACGCCGGCGAAATGGTTCCCGAGCGCTTCCCCGCGGTAGTTGGCGGCGACGAAGACGACTCGGGACCCGAGGCGCCGTGGCCCGGCCCCCGCCGCCCCCGGCCCGCCGTTGACCGCCATGAACCCTCCTGCCGCTCAGCAGCCCCTGAGCCTTCCGCCCGAGACCGTACTCTTCGGGCCACGGTCCGCTGATCTGCCTGGGGTCACAGTGAACATTGTGCGCCCTGAGCGAGGCATCGAGGCGACGTCGCGCCGTGTCGCTCCGTCTTGGCCCACCCCCTCAGCCCCTCGCGGGCACGACAGGCGGCGAGAATCGAGTTGACAGTGCGGCGCCCCCATGGAAGATTGGTCTGACCAAGACTACGTCAAACCATCCTTGGGGGGCAATGTCCGGTCGGAGCCCGCAGTCGACGGCCATGTCGGGCGCTCGCAGTCGTCGGCCCCGGCCCTGCGACGTCCGGGCTGGCGACCGAGACCGGAGGGGATGACGGGGCCACATGACCAGAACCCCGTACACCGAGGACCGGCGATCCACGCTCGTGCCTGGTTCGCCGGGTTGGTCTGGTGGCCTTCGGCGGCCGGTCATGACGATCGCGTCGCCTCGAGGTCGACGCCCGTGACGACATGGGAGGAGGCTCGATGACGCCGAGCGAACTCAAGCTCAGGACACAAGACAAGAGCGGCAAACTGGCCTACCGGGGGTACGAGTTCCGGCTGCAGAACGCCGAGAACCGGGACGACGCGCTCGAGCTACTGCTCACCGGCCCGGGGACTCCGATGAACGAGTATTTCCGCCGCTACTGGCAACCGGTGTGCCTCTCGGAACAGCTCACCGACGTCCCCAAGGCGATCCGCATCCTCCATGAGGACCTTGTCGCCTTCCGGGACCGGAGCGGTCGGGTCGGCGTCCTCCAGCTCCACTGCGCCCACCGGGGATCGTCACTGGAGTTCGGCATCGTCTCGGAGCGCGGGATCCGCTGCTGTTACCACGGCTGGTTGTACGACGTCGACGGGTCGATCCTCGAGACGCCGTGCGAACCCTCCGAGAGCCGCATCCGGGAGACCATCTGCCAGGGGGCATACCCGGCCTTCGAGCGCGACGGCCTCGTCTTCGCCTATCTCGGTCCCCCCGATGAACAGCCGGAGTTCGACCTCTTCGACGACTACTCCATGCCGGCGGGCACGAAGCTGGTCGCGTTCTCCAACGAGTTCGAGTGCAACTGGTTGCAGGTCTACGAGAACCTGATCGACCACTACCACACCGCCATCCTGCACAACAACATGACGGTGGAAGGTGTCGACGCCGCCCTGGCCGCCGGCGCCAGCTTCAGCGGCGGATGGACGGAGCTTCCGATCATCGAGTGGAAGAAGGTCTACGGCGGGAACGGCATGATCTTCACCGCCGGCCGGCGCGTGTCCGACAGCAAGGTCTGGGTTCGGATCTCGGAGCTGCGCTTCCCGAACTGGGCGCAGAACGCATCGTTGGCGCCGTCGGCCGCCGTCCAGCGCCACTCCAGCGTCGCCATGACGCGCTGGCAGGTCCCGGTCGATGACGAGAACTCCATCGCCTTCGGGTGGCGCCATTTCAATGACGAGGTCGACCCCGATCATGTCGGCCGTGAGGAGGACTGCGGCGTCGACAAGATCGACTTTCTCATCGGTCAGACCCGCCACCGCACCTACGACGAGAAGCAGCGCGTCCCCGGTGACTACGAGGCGATCACGAGCCAGCGGTCGATCGCGGTCCACCAGCTCGAGCATCCGGGACGGTCCGACGTCGGCGTCTACATGTGCCGCTCGCTCGTTCGAGACGCGCTCCGCGGCAAGGCGGCGGCTGATCCTCGGCTCCTGCGGCCGGGAACCGAGGCCGAAGACACGCTGCCGACCCACACGTCGGACACGGTGCTCGAGGTGCACCGGCTTCCCGACCGGGACGCCGACCGGGAGCTGATCAAGGAGATTTGCAACAGGGTCTTCGCCGTGATGCAGGAGGCGACGGAGCGGCCCAGCCCACAGCGACGGGACCACGTGCGGCGCGGCCTCGACGACATAGACGGTGGGCTGCGGTCCGACGACTAGCGTCAACGTCCTCCCCGGCGTGCCGGCCGCCGACGGCCGGCACGCTGCCGACATCGTGCCCTGCGCTCGCCCTGACGGCCCGCTGATGCTCTCTCTCAAAGTCCGCTCGATCGTCAACGAAGCGCTCGACATCAATTCGTTCGAGTTGGTCCACCCCCACGGTGAGGCACTCCCGCGGTTCACGGCCGGCTCGCACATCGACGTCATGGTCCCGGGAGGGCACCTTCGCCAGTACTCGCTGTGCAACGATCCCCGCGAGGAGACGCGCTACGTCATCGCCGTCCTCAAGCTCTGGGATGGCCGAGGTGGCTCACTGGGGATGCACGAGAACGTCCGGGCCGGGGACGAGATCGTCGTCTCGGCGCCTCGGAACAACTTCGAGCTCGTCGAATCCGCCCGCCGGCAGATTCTCATCGCCGGAGGCATCGGGGTGACCCCGCTCATAGCCATGGTCGAACGGCTCGACGTCCTGGACGCCGACTACACCTTGCACTACTGCACGAAGTCTCCGGAGCACACCGCCTTCCGAGACCGCCTGGCTGAACGGGAGCAGAAGGGCCTCGTCGTCTATCACCACGATGGTGGCGATCCGAGCCAGGGCATTCGACTGGCCGACGTCCTCGACGACTACGAGCCGGGCCACCATCTCTACTACTGCGGTCCACCGGGGCTGATGGCCGCGGTCGGCCGGGCGGCATCCCACTGGCCGGCCGACGCGGTCCATTCCGAGTACTTCGTCGCCCCTCCGAGCCCGGCGGCGGCGATGCCCCCGGCCGAGGGAGAGTTCTCCATCCGGCTGGCCAGGAGCGGCCGTGTGCTCGCCGTTCCATCCGATCGATCGATCGTCGAAGTGCTCCGGGAGGCCGGTGTCGAATGCGCCACGTCGTGCGAGTCCGGACTGTGCGGCACGTGCCGCACCCGGTTCCTCGAAGGGACGCCCGAGCATCATGATTTCGTCCTCGACGACACCGAGCGCGAACGCTTCGTCATGATCTGTTGTGCCCGCGCCCGCTCTCCCGTCCTGGTGCTGGACCTGTGATGACGTCCTGATCGTTCCTCGGGGGTGAGGCGATGTCGTGGCTGGAAGGGAAGACTGTTCTGATCACCGGCGCGGGCGGCGGGATCGGGCGGGCGACCTCATGTGCCTTCGTCGCCGAGGGCGGCACGGTCGTCGGTCTCGACCTCCACGACGGGTGGGTCGGGCCGGTCACCGAAGACGCCGGAGTCACCGACCGGCTCCACGCCGTCGTCGGGAACGCCACGGACTCCGGGGACGTGGCCCGGGCGGTGCAGCGGGCGGTCGCCGTGACGGGCCGCCTCGACGTGGTCGTGGCGGCGGCGGGAATCCAGGCCGTCGGGTCGGTGGAGGACACCTCCGAGGCGACGTGGCGAGAGGTCATCGACGTCAACCTGACGGGTACCTGGCTTCTGTGCAAGCACGCGATCCCCGCCCTGCGGCGCGGCGGCGGCGGAACGATCCTGTGTCTCGGTTCAACCGCTGGGCTCCACCCTCGGCCCAACCTGGCCGCCTACTGCGTGTCCAAGGCCGGTGTGTCCATGCTCGCCCGCGTGCTCGGGCGAGAGGTTGCCGCCGAAGGGATCCGGGTCATCGCCGTGTGCCCCACCGGAGTCGACACGCCGCTCCTCCACGGGATGATCCAGGGCCTGGCCGACCGCACGGCGACGAGCTCGGTTTCGGCCGGGCTGCTGGAAGGCAAGCCGGTACAGCGTTGGCTCTCTCCCCGAGAGGTGGCCGACGCCCTGGTGTGGCTGACGTCGCCGGCGGCGTCCGCCGTCACCGGGAGCAGCGTGCCCCTCGATTTCGGATCGGTGTAGAGAGGGAGAAGCAGCATGACCATCGACGTCATCAACGACTTCGACCACAATGATCCCGCCTTCATCCGTGATCCCCACTCCGTGTATCGCCGGCTCCATCGGGAGCAGCCCGTCCCCCACAGCGATCGCTACGGCGGCTATTGGCTGCTGACCCGCTACACCGATGTCCGCAACGGCCTCCTCGACTGGCGGACGTTCTCGTCCGGCACGCCGGGCGTCACGTCGATCCCGACGAGCGTCAAGCGCGACTTCCCGGAGATCCCCCTCGAGATCGACCCGCCGGACCATACGAAGTACCGCGACATCGTGACGCCCTGGTTCTCCCGGACATCGGTTCGCAAGCTCGAACCCGACGTGCGCCGGATCACGAACGACCTGATCGACCATTTCATCGATGATGGCCACGCCGACTTCGTCCAGCAGTTCGCCCTGCCCCTGGTATCTCGCGTGCTGACGGTGTTCCTCGGCATTCCGGAGGAGGACGCGGCCAAGCTGACGGGATGGGTGAGCGACATCTTCCAGGGCCGGCTCCGGGAGCGGGACCGGGCCGACCGGGCGAGTGCAGAGCTCATCGCCTATGTCGACGAGACCATTGCCGCCCGGCGTCGCTCCCCAGGCGAGGACTACTTCACGATGCTGACCCAGGCGACGATCGGGGGTCGGTCGCTCACCGACCTCGAGATCCGGGGGTATGGCGTCCTGACGATGACGGCCGGTCAAGAGACGACGGTGAATGGGATCGGGAACACGCTGTGGTACCTGGCGGAGCACACCGATGACCGTGCCCGTCTCATCGCCGATGCGACGCTGATCCCCACCGCCGTCGAGGAGTTCTTGCGGTTCATGTCGCCGATTCAGCTGCTCGGTCGCAATGCGACCTGCCCGGTCGAGGTCAACGGGACTGCGATTCCCGCCGGCGCCACTGTGGCGATGTGCTACGGGGCGGCCAACGTCGACGGGGAGATCTTCGAACGGCCGGAGGAGTGCCTGATCGATCGTCGGCCGAACCCGCACATCGCCTTCGGAACGGGCCCCCATGCCTGCCTTGGCGCCCATCTCGCCCGCCTCGAGATGCTGGTCGCGATCGAGGAGGTGCTCCGGCGCCTGCCCGACTACCGGGTCGACGATCCGAGCCAGCTCCAGTACACGCCGCACGGCGACCTCCGAGGCTTCTGGTCGCTTCCCGTCGTCTTCGGTCCTCGTCGCTCCTGAGCCGTGATCTCGATGGACGTCGAAGTCGACCGCGACCGCTGCTTCGGCTATGGGCGCTGTGCGGACCTCGTGCCCGAAGCGTTCACTCTGGACGGCGATGGCAAGAGCGTCGCCGGCGACACCCGAGGCGTCGATCCGCGACGACTGGCGATGGCGGCCTGGGCCTGTCCCATGCAAGCGATCAGGCTCCTCAATGAGAACGGTGAAGAGGTCCCTTCCCCCTGACGAGCCTCGTGCCCGCCGGCGTTTGCTCCGATGCGTGTCCGCCCCTGTGCAACGCCGGCGACGTTGCTGGAAGCCTTTCCCAGAAACAAAAGGATTCATCCGGTGCCGGTTGACGGGGTAAGGCGCAACCGACAACATGCCTCGCGTCATGATGGAAGCTGGGGAGGGGAGGGTGTTCGTCGGGCGACGTCCCGAGATGTCTGTCCTCGCCGAGGACCTAACCGCCGCCCTCCGCGGCGAAGGCCGGGTCGTCGTCGTTTCGGGAGAGGCGGGCATCGGCAAGACCCGCCTGTTGGAAGAGGCGCTGGGCGGAACACGGGCCCGGGTTCTCCGGGGCGCGGCCGAGGAGCTCTCGGGCAACCTCCCGTTCGGCGTCGTTGTCGACGCGCTCGGAATCGACCTGCGGGCCGCACCGCTCGGGCGGCTGCTGCTCACCGCCAGCGGAGAGTCGGCCGAGACCGGGCGGCTGTCCTTCCGGGTGTCGGAAGCGCTGCTGGCCCACGTCGACGACCTCTGCGCCGACGGTCCCCTGGCTCTCGTGCTGGAGGATCTGCACTGGGCCGACGCCTCGAGTCTGGTCCTCATTGCCCGGCTGGCCCGGCGGGCTCCTCGACTCGCCCTCCTCTTGGTGGTCACGCGCCGCCCGTCACCCGAGCGGCCGGCCCTCGATCGCCTCGTCAGCGGGCTCGGTGACGGGCTGGCCCGGCGGATCGTCCTCGGTCCCCTCAGCGGGGACGATGTCCACGCCATCGCCGAAGCCCTCCTCGGGGCCGAGCCGGGCGAGCGGCTGGTGGCCCACCTGGCCGGGGCTGCGGGAAACCCGCTGTTCGTTACGGAACTCCTCGATGCCATGCAACGCAGCGGCGACCTGGTCCGCGACTCCACCGGGCGGGTCGACGTGGTCGGTGGCCTGATGCCGACGTCATTCGCCATCCTGGTCCTCCATCGCCTGAGCTTCCTGCCGGCCCCGACCATCGACGCCCTGCGGGTCGCCGCCCTGCTGGGAGCCACCTTCTCGGTCACCGACCTGAGCCGGGTCATGCCCCTGTCGCCGTCGGCAGCGGTCCTGGCCCTTCGGCCGACGGTGGTGGCCGGCGTGCTGGAGGACGCCGGCGCCCGGTTCCGGTTCCGCCACGACCTCATCCGCGAAGCGCTCTACCTCGACATCCCCGGCCCGTTGCGTACTCACCTTCACCTCGAGGTGGCCCGGGCCCTGATCGCGGTCGACGCGCCGCCGGAGCGGGTGGCCGAGCACCTCCTCCGGGGGGCGTCCCCCGACGACCGCACTGCCGGTCCGGCGCTGCGGGTCGTGGCCGGCCAGCTCGCCCTCCGGGCCCCAGGCCTGGCGGCCGATGTACTGGGCCGGGCGGTCGAGGTGGCGGGCAGCCAGGCAGAGCGGGAAGGTCTGCTCGTCGAGCGGGCCCAGGCCCTGTGGGCGGCGGGGCGCCTCCGGGAGGCCGCGGCTCTGTGCCGGAGCCTGCTGTCGGGCCAGCCGCACCCCGAGGCCCGCCTGTGCCTGGCCCAGGTGCTGGTCGCCGAAGGCCGGGCCGCCGACGCCGCGGCGGCCGTCAGCCAGGCGCTGAGCGCGACGGGAATGCCCGCCGCCCTTCGCGCCCGGCTGCTGGCCTGGGGGGCATGGGCCCACGTCAGCGCCGGGGACCTGGCCGCCGCCGAACGGCAGGCCTCGCAGGTGGAGCGGCTGGCCAAAGAACTCGGGGAGCACCAGGCGCGGCTGGTGGCGTTGGCCACCCGGGCGGCCGTCGCTCACCTGCGGGGTCACTTCCCCGAGGCCATCGAGCTCACCCGGGAGGGACTGGGGCTCGACCGCCGGCTGGAAGCCGACAGTGAGCGGTTCCCCCTCCACCTGCTCCGGGCCAGCATCCTCTACGACGGCGGGCACTTGGAAGCGGGGAATGCGGCCCTCGCCCGGGCGCTGACCGACTGCGACGAGCGCGGCACCCGGTGGGCGCTGCCCGGCTGCCACCGGCTGGCCGCCCGGGGCTTCTTCCTGGCCGGACGCTGGGACGACGCCCTCGTCGAACTCGACGCCGCCGCCACGCTGGCCGAGGAAGTCGGCAGCCGCCCGTCGACGGAGTACGGGCGGGCGGTGACGGCGGTGATCGCCATCCATCGCGGGGACCTGCCGCGGGCCCGGGCGGCGCTGGCAACGGCGCCCGAGGGGGGTCAGCTGCTGGCCGGACAACCGCGGCCGGAGTGGGAACTGTGGGCCCGGGCTCTGCTGGCTGAGGCGTCGGGAGACGCGGCCGGGGGCCTGGCCCGCCTGGAGCAGGCCTGGGAGCTCTGCATCGACGGCGGCATCGCCCTCGGCCTGCCGCTGGTGGCCGCCGACCTCGTGCGCCTGGCTCTGGCCGAGGGGGACCGGGCTCGGGCCGGGGCCGCCAGCGAGGTCGTGGCTGCGCTGGTCGGCACCGCGGGGACGCCCGCGGTGCGAGCCACGGCCCGGCGATGCCAGGGATTGGCGACCTCCGATCCCGCCGCGCTGCTCGACGCCGTCGACATCTTCGAGGCCAGTGGACGCCCGCTGGACGCCGCCCAGGCATCCGAGGAGGCGGCGGTGCTCCTCGCCGCGCTCGACCGCAACCGCGAAGCCCGCCCGCTGTTCGACGGGGCCCTGGAGCGCTACGAGGCGTTGGGGGCGGTGTACGACACGGCCCGGGTCCAGGCCCGCCTGCGGGCGCTCGGCGTCCGGCGGGGACGCAGCGGGCCCCGGGGCCGGCCCCGCCACGGCTGGGCGTCACTGACCGGCACCGAGCGGACCGTCGCCGCCCTCGTCGCCGAGGGCCTCTCCAACCGCCAGATCGCCGATCGGCTCTTCCTGTCCCCCCACACGGTCCACACCCACGTGTCCCACATCTTGGCCAAGCTCGGCCTGGCGTCGCGGGTGGAGCTGGCCACCGAGGCCCTCCGCCACCGCTCCGACTGAGGGCGTGGCGACCCACGGCGGTGCCGTCCCGGCCGGGCCGGGAAGCACGCGGGCCAGGATCGCCAGCAGGTCGAGCCAACCGATGAAGCGCGTCACCCCCCCGTCCTCGACGGTCACGTCCCCCTCCACCGCCCGGGTGTCGTCGACCCGGATCGTGATCATCACCACCCGACCCTGCACCGGAGAGGGCGCCCGGAACATCACCCATCCGGGCGATGTTCCGCCGCAGTCGAGGTGCGAGCCTGCGAGCCGTGATGGGGCCCATCCGCGTCGCCGTCTTCGAAGGAGACGAGATCTTCCGTCGGGGTGTGGTGTCGTGTCTCGACGAGGACCCGCTCCTCGAGGTGGTAGAGCAGGCACTGTCCTGGGGCCCCGTGCCGGCGGACGGGCCGGTCGCCTTCGACGTGGCGGTGGTGTCCGACACCCTCAGGGCGTTTCCGGCCTGTCCTCTGGTGATGTGCGTCGGTGCCAACGGTGCGGCGCTCGAAGTGGGTCAGGGCAACCTCTACGCCGTGCTGTCGCGGCGCACCCTGGCCCCGGACCAGCTCGTCAGCGCCGTGCGGGGCGCGGCGGTCGGGTTGCGCATCATGGACGCCGCCGCCGTGCACCCCGACTTCGACCAGCGGAGCCTGCAGGTGCTGCGCATGCTGGCCGACGGGGCCGCCATCCGGGAGATCTCCTCCTCGCTCGGCTGGTCGGAGCGGACGATCAAGGGGGTCATCGCCGACGTCCAGCGCGAGTTCCAGGCTCGCACGCGGACCCAGGCCGTCGTCGAAGCATTGCGCCGGCAGCTGATCTGAAGTGGCGAAGGGCCGCCGTGCACGAAGGTCTGCACGTCGGCTTCTGGGCAGACGGGGGGCGCGTTCCGTACCGTCACCGGCGAGTTCAGGAAGGACCGGTGGTGACACGGGTGCTGATCGGTGATTTCGGGGCGATCTTTCGTGCCGGGTTGGCCGACCTCCTGGTCGAGGCGGGCTGTCATGTCCTCCCCGACGACGGGGGCCGGCGGGACATCTTGGAACGGGTGGTCGCCTCCCGTCCGGGGGTTGTGGTGCTCGACCTCGACACTCCGGGGTCGGAGGACCTCGCCCGGTCCCTGTCGATGGCCTTCCCGGGCGTGACGGTGATCGCCTGCTCGTCGGCGGCCGTCCGCATGCGGGTCTACCCCCCGTTCCACTCCGGCGAGTCGTACGTAACCCACCTGAGCCCGGACCAGCTGGTCCAGGCGAGCACCGGAACCGGACCGCAAGCAAAGGAGCGGCGATGCCCACCTACCTGACCCCCGGCGTGTACGTGGAGGAGGTCGACACCGGCTCGAAGCCGCTCAGCGCGGTCGGAACCGCGGTGGCCGCCTTCGTCGGCTTCACGGCCAAGGCACCGAGCGACGATCCCGATGACCCCGCTGGACTGAAGCCGAGGCTGGTGACGAACTGGTCGCAGTTCGAGCGCCTCTACGGTGGGTTCGTTCCCGGCGCCGTGCTGCCCCACGCGGTCTACGGCTACTTCAACAACGGCGGCGGCCTCTGCTACATCGTTCGGGTGGCCCACGAGGAGCCCACGGGGGCCCGGCCGCCGCTCGCCCTGCCGGCGGCGGAGAAGGCCGACAAACCCGCCCTGGAGCTGACGGCGACGGTCGACGACGACATCGAGGTCGTGATCCAGCCGGGCGTGGCGCCGGCCGACGAGGGGGTCGAGGGCCCGGTCTTCGACATCACCATCCTCCACAACGGCCTGCAGGAGGAGACCTTCAGCGGGCTGACGCTGACCAAGGGACCACGCTTCGCCGAGACCGTGGTGGCCGAGCGGTCCCACCTCATCGGCCTCAAGGTCAAGACGACCGACAAGTCGGCCCTGCCGGCGCTCGGGTCCTACCAGGTGGAGAGGGCGGCCACCGCCCCGGTCGAGGTGCGGCCGCAGGACTTCGAAGGGGCGGAGACAGCCCGGACCGGCATCCGGGGCCTGGTGATCGCCGACGAGGTCACGATGGTGGCCGTTCCCGACCTCATCACCGCCGCTCGCAGGGAGGACGGGAGCGTCGACCTCGAGATGTGGAAGTCGGTGCAGACGGCGCTCATCACCCACTGCCAGGGCGAAGCCAACCGCATGGCCATCCTCGACGCCCCGCCGGGCATGGACGCCCAGCAGGTCAAGGAGTGGCGGTCGAACACCGCCATGTACGACTCCAAGTTCGCCGCCCTGTACTACCCCTGGATCAAGGTCAACAACCCGGTTGGGACCAACGGTGACCGGATCCTCACCATCCCGCCGTCGGGGCACATGGCCGGCATCTGGGCCCGCAACGACGACACCCGGGGCGTGTGGAAGGCGCCGGCCAACGAGGTGATCCTCGGCGCCCTCGACGTGGAGACCAAGATCACCCACGGCGAGCAGTCGCTGCTCAACCCGATCGGGATCAACTGCATCCGGCCCTTCGGTGTCCGGGTCTGGGGGGCCCGCACGCTGGCCTCCGACCAGTCGTGGCGCTACCTCAACGTCCGGCGCCTGTTCAACATGATCGAGACCAGCATCCTGCAGGGAACGCAGTGGGTCGTCTTCGAACCGAACGACCAGGCCCTCTGGCAGCGGGTGAAGCGGACGATCAACGCCTTCCTCATGGGCCTGTGGCGGGACGGCGCGCTGTTCGGCACGACTCCCGAAGAGGCGTTCTTCGTGAAGTGCGACGCCGAGACCAACCCGCCGGAGTCGATCGACGAAGGGAAGCTCGTCGTCGAGGTCGGGATCGCGCCGGTCAAGCCCGCCGAGTTCGTGATCTTCCGGCTGAGCCAGTGGCAGGGCGGCGCCAGCGTCGAGTGACGCGGCCGATCAGGACATCGACGAGGAGGAACATCTGATGCCGGGTAGCAACAATCAGCTCTACATCGCCAACGGGTTCTGGCTCGAGATCGACAGCGTCAAGCTGGCGATGATCACGGAGGTGAGCGGCCTCGAGACCGCCACCGACCACACCGAGGTGACGCAGGTGTTGAAGGACGGGAAGACGTGGATGAGCCGGGTGCCGACCCGCCACGCCAACAAGCCCGGCACGCTCACGATGAAGACGAAGTCGGTCGAGGGCGCCGAGGACATGTGGAAGTGGCGCCAGGACGTCGTGAACGGCCATATCGAAAAGGCCCGGCGAAACGGTTCGATCATCATTTACGACTCGGAGGGCAAGGAGATCGGACGCTGGAACTTCACGGGCGCCTGGCCGTCGAAGATGAGCGTCGGAGCGCTGTCAGCCGGTTCGAACGATGCGGTGGACATCGAGATGACCGTCGAGTACGACACCCTGGCCCCGGCGCAGAAGTGAACCTCCAGACGCAGTTCCCCTTCACCCTGCCCAAGGGCTACGTCGACGGCGATGGCGCCCTGCACCGCACGGGCGTGATGCGCCTGGCCACCGCCCGGGACGAGATCGAGCCCCTCCGGGACGTGCGGGTCCAGGACAACGACGCCTATCTCACCGTCGTGATGCTGTCCCGGGTCGTCACCGAGCTGGGCACGATCCCCATGGTGACGCCGAACATCATCGAAGGGCTCTTCGCCGTCGACCTCGCCTACCTCCAGGAGTTCTACGGGATCATCAACTTCGGTGATCCAGAGGCGCTGGCCGATCTCGAGGAGGCCTACCACCACCCTTTGCCGGAGCCGGAGCCGGTCCCGATGACGAACGGGGCGAGCGTGGGAAACGGGAACGGCTCCGACCCGGTCGAGGAGCTGGCCCAGCCGGTCCTGGCCGGGCGAATGGTGAGGAGGGCGGGTACGGGCTGACGACGCTCGACCTCGAGCAGGTCTGGGACGAGATGGCCTACCTCGGTTACCACCTGCACTGGGGGTTCGAGACCCTGTTGGACCTGGAACACCGGGACCGAGCGCGGCTACTGGCGGCCGTCGCCCGGTTGAACGAGCGGGCCTGGGAGGAGGTGCGGGAGCTTGTCTGACGTCGCCGATGCCCTGCGGCTGTCCGGCGGCTTCATCTTCGAGGTCGACGGCCAGCAGATCGGGATGTTCAAGGAGGTCAGCGGACTGCGGGCCGACATCAGCGTCGAGACGATGGAAGAAGGCGGGCAGAACAACTTCGTCCATAAGCTGCCGGGGCGGCTGACCTGGCCGAACCTCGTGATGCGCCGCGGCGTGACCGACGCCGACAACCTGTTCCAGTGGTTCTGCAAGGCCTCGGGCGACGGCTTCGAAGGCGCCGGCCACAAGCTGGAACGGACGACGGCCGCCGTCACGCTCATCGACCACGGCGGCAAACGGGTGCACGCCTGGGAACTCCTCGAGGCCTTCCCCGTCCGCTGGGAAGGCCCGCGGCTGGCGGCCGACGCCAACGAGGTGGCCATGGAGGAACTGGAGATCGCCCACCATGGGTTCCGGTCGACCAAGCCCTGATCTGCGCCGCTCGCCCGCGTCGCTGCCCCGGGCCCTGTTGCGGGGGTTGCGCCGTCCGCTGATGCTCCCGGGGCCGTGGATCCGCCGCAAAACGGTGCAAGGGCGCACCACCGACGCCCGCCCCGCGCCTCCATCCCGGTGGTGGGCGGCCCCCTGGTGGCACCGGGGGCTGCCGCCTGGATCTGCCCCTGACTCCTCCCGCTCGGGGCCCACCGGGGTGGCCACTCCGGTGGCGCCGTCCCGCCCGGGGGAGCCAGCGCCGTCGCACCGGGAGGCGACGGATGGGCTCACGGCGCGGCGTTCGTCGTCGGCGGTGCCGTCCGGCGTGGTCGGCCGTTGGCCGTTCTCGTCGGAGCAACGTTCGTGGTCGCCGGCGGTTCCGTCCGGGGGGCTGGGTCGCCGGCCGTCGGCGTCGTTGCCGGTGGACGGGCTCCTGACCCGGTGCTCACCACCGCCCGGGCCGTCGGGCGGAGCGGCGGTGCGGCGGCCTGGGCCGCCGAGGGCGGTGGCCGGTTCGCCGGTGCGGCGTTCGTCGGTTCCGCCGCGGGCGCTCCCTGCAGGTCTCCTGCGGGTGGCGCCGGCGCTCGACCGCCCGCTCGGCGTCGTGCGGGCGGCGCTGGAATCGGCTCCGCTACGCCGCTGGGCGGCTACCGGCGACCGCCCCCGCCCCGAGATCCCGGCCCGCACCTGGGCCGCCCCCCGCCTGCAACGCCGTTCCGTCGGTCCGCCGCCGGGGCCGTCGGCGCCCGGTGTCGAGGCCGCACCCGCCATCGGGACGAGCCGCGCGACTGCCTTCTCCGCTCCGTCCGGCGGACGACACCACCGTCCTGCGCCGGGGTCCTCGGTGTCATCGGCCCGGCCCGGGGTCGCCCGGGTCGACACCCCGCCCCCGGCGGGTGGCGGAGTCGTCAAGGTGCCGCCGCCCCCTCTTGCCGGACGGCCCGACGGGGTGGTGCGACGGATGCAGGGCCGCTGGCCCGCCCGGACGGACCCGCCCGGTACGACGTCCCGCCGCCTTACCGTCCCGGTCGCCCCGGCCTGGATGCAGGAGGCGATCGCCTCGGGGGCCCTCGAGGTCCACGAGGGGCCGACGAAGGGGTTCCCGACCGTTGAGCGGCGCACCTCCGCCCGCACCGGCGTTCCTGCGCCGGAAGATCCGGGTGGAGGAACGCCGCTTTCCGGAAAGGGTGCGACGGCTTCGGGCGTGTCGCGGCTCCAGGGAGTGGAACCGGGCCACGTCGGTTCGGCCGGAGCGACGCGCCTGGCCCGGGTTCCCCGGGTCGGATCGATGCGGCCGTCGGTCATCCGGCGATCGTTGGCGCCGGGGTCGTCGGCGGCCGACGGACAGGCGGTTCGAGGGCCGGCCGGGCGGCCAGTGACGCCGACATCGCCCGGCCCTCCACCGGGGGCGTCCTCACCAGGCCGTGGGCCGATCACCCCATCGGGGACGGCGGGAGTGTCGTCGGCCGGGTCTTCGTTGCCCGGGCTCCCCGGCTCGGTTCGGTCGAGCGCCGGCGCCGCCGTCTGGCAACCGGTTCGGCGACGGGCGACCGGGCGCACCGAGTCCACCGTGGCCAGCGAGTCCACCGTGGCCCGGCGCCGGTCGTCGTCACCGACGGTCGTCGGGGCCGAACCATCGCTCTCAACTCCGCCGATGACGAGGTTTCGGGTCCTCCCGGGTCCGGGCGGAGCCTTCATCGCCGGCCCGCCGAGCGTGAGCGCCAGTCCCTTCCCCGGGTCGACGCTCCCCGGGTCGGCTTCGGTACCGGGCTCACTGGCCTTTCCGGTGCCAGGACCGTCGTCGGCCCTGCAGCGTTCGGTGGTCCGGCGGGCAGGCCTGAAGGCTTCGACGGCGGCTGAGGCCGCACGACCGGCCGCCCGGACGGGGGGAACCGGTCTGCGGGCCACTCCGTCGACGAGGGTCAGGCGGGCTGCGGGCGGCCTGGGGCCGGAGCGGGTCGCCCTCCGGCGGATGTCCTCCACCGGCGCCGGCGGGGACGGGCGACGGTCCCGGCCTCGAGCGCCGTTCCAATCCCCGGTGACCGGCGAAGGCCGTTCCCATCACTCCCGGGTCGCCCCTGCCGGCGGCGGGGCCCATCAGCCAGCGCGGGTGTGCCCGGACGACGTCGCCGGGCGAACGGTGGCGGTGGGGGCGAGTGGACTCCCGGCCATGGCACCTCGCATCGTGCTCCGCCGGGTCGACGCCGGCTCCTCCGACCGGTCCGCCGGATCGGTTGCCGTGTCGGTTCCGGCCGGATCCCAGCCGGCCTCCCTCGCCGTCAGGCGGGCACTGGCCGCGGATTCCGGGCTGGCCGACGCAGCGGCGGGCCGATCGACCGGACCGGGAGGGGGGAGCGAGGGAGCGGCCGGCATCCGGGTGAGGGGCGAACCGGAGGCGTCGTTCTCGGTCGCTCGGGCCGCGGCGTCGGCCGGTGGCATTGAAGGGAGCGGGGCCGGGCCTGATTGGAACGGCGAAGGGGTGTCATCCGGGCTGCGGAGCGGCGTGAACGTGGACCGGCTCATCGAGGTCATCGAGGAACGGGTGCTGGCCGAGGTCGAACGGCGCGGCGGGCGTTACACGGGACTGTTCTGATGCCGCTGCAGAAGGCCTTTCTCGAGACCGAGAGCGGGAAGCGCATCGACTTCCTGTTCAACCCGGCGCAGCTGACGATCACCAAGGCCAACCACTGGGTGTCCGACCTCGTGCCCGGGCGGCAGTCGCCGAACCTGTACTTCACCGGTGGCCATGCCGGAACACTGCGGGCCACCCTCACCCTCGACACCACCGCCGACGGCAGCGCCGTGACCGTCCACACGCAGGCGCTCGTCAAGCTCATGGCCGTCGACGCCACGCTGCCGGGCTACGACAACGCGTCGAAGCGGGGTCGGCCCCCCTGGGTGAAGCTCCACTGGGGCGACTTCCACTCCTTCGCCGGCGTGCTGGAGGACCTGCAGATCGACTTCACCTACTTCGCCGCCAACGGCACGCCCCTGCGGGCCAGGGCGGCCATCTTCCTCCGCCAGTTCCAGGACGAGGGGTCCTGGGGGCCCCAGAACCCCACCTCGGGAACCCCGGAACCGGAACGGGTCCACCAGGTCCAGGTGGGCGAGACGCTCGACCGGATCGCCGCCACCTACTACGGCCGGCCGAACCGCTGGCGGGCCATCGCCGCCGGCAACGGCATCGAGGACCCGCTGGCCCTGGCGCCCGGCACCATCCTGACCATCCCCCGCCTCCGGGCGGGCCACCCGGAAGACGACGAGAACGATGCCTGAACGGCCCGATCAGCACCGCCGCGCCTTCGTCAGCATCACCGTCGGCGGCCGGCCGCTGTCCGACGCCGTCCTCCTGGCGCTGAGCGAGGTGCGGGTCGACCAGTCGCTCCACGTCGCCGACGCCTTCACGCTGCGCTTCAACGACCACGACCTGGCCATCCTGGCCGGGAAGTCCTTCGACCTCGGGGCCGAGGTCGACATCGGCATCGACAGCCAGGGCGTCGTCACGTCACTGATGACCGGTGAGGTCACGAGCCTCTCGGCCGAACTCGACGGCCTGCACCAGCAGCAGTTCGTGGTCACCGGCCTCGACCGCCGGCACCGGCTGAGCCGGGGTGTGAAGGTCCGGACGTTCACCAAGAGCACGGACAGCGACGTCGTCCGCAAGATCGCCGGCGAGTACGGACTCGGGGTCAGCATCGACGCCACCAGCGGGCGGCACGAGTACCTGATGCAGTGCGGCACCGACTACGAGTTCATCGCCGAGCGGGCCCGGAACTGCGGGTACCGCTGGTGGGTGGCGGGCCGCACGCTGTATTTCAAGAAGCGGGAGTCGAAGCACGCCGCCCGCACGGTCACGTGGGGGTCGGGCCTGCGCCGGTTCCGGCTGCGGCTGTCGTCGACCGAGTCGGCCCAGCAGGCTGTCGTGCGGGGCTGGGATCCGGTGAGCCAGAAGGCCGTGGTGGGAACGAGTTCCATGGGCGGTGCTCAGGGCGCCGGTGTCGAACTCGCCACCGACGCGCCGCTGGTCACGGCCAGGGTGCACAGCGCCCAGACCTTTCCCGCCGAACGCTTCGCCTGGGGGACGCCGGTCAAGGACACCCATGAGGCGACCGGCCTGGCCAATTCCCTGGCCCAGCGGGCGACCGCCGAGCAGGCCGTGGCCCGGGGCGAGACGCTCGGCGACCCGGAGCTGCGGCCCGGCGTGGCCGTCAAGGTCGAAGGGCTGGCCGAGTCCCTGTGCGGCACCTACCAGCTCACCCGGGTCGAGCACGTCCTCACCGCCGGCGCGCCCTACCTCACCCGCTTCGAGTCGGGGGGCAACGACGACCACGGCCTCGTCGACCTCCTGGGTGGCGGCCGGCGCCCGTCCGCCGCGGTATCGCCCCCGCTGCTGGGCAGCTCGCTGGTGGTCGGGATCGTCACCAACAACACCGACCCCGACAAGCTGGGTCGGGCCAAGGTGAAGTACCCGAGCCTGACCGACACCGAGGAGAGCGACTGGGCCCGGGTGGTCTCGACCGGCGCCGGCTCGAGCCGGGGGCTGCAGGTGATCCCCGACGTCGGCGACGAAGTGCTGGTCGGCTTCGAGCACGGCGACGTCACCCGGCCGCTCGTACTGGGCGGCCTGTGGAGCTCGAAGAACGCCCATCCCGATCACGCCACCAGCGGCGCCAAGGCCGGCGCGATCTGGAAGACGAAGTCCGGCCACCTGATGACGATGAGCGACGGCGACTCGGCCGAGGGCTACATCCGCATCGCCCTCAAGACCGGCAAGACGGTCCTGCGCCTCGGTGAGGACGCTTCCTCCCTCGAGGTCGAGCGGGACCTGACCGTCGACGGCGCCGGGAACGTCACCATCAAGGCCCGCAACCAGCTGAACCTCGAGGCCACGAACGTCACCGTCAAGGCCCGGGCCAAGCTGGTCCTCGAGGGTCAGGGCGGCGTCGACGTCAAGAGCAACGGGCCGGCCAACGTGTCCGGCGTCACGGTGGAGGTCAAGGGGCAGGGGACGGCCAGCCTCGAAGCGGCCGGCATGACCCAGATCAAGGGCGGGCTGGTGAAGATCAACTGATGGACGAGACCGCCGCCCCCGCCGCCGCCGCCGACTTCATCGGCCGGGGCCTGCGCTTCCCGGTCGGGGTCGACCACACCGGCGGTCTCGCCTGGGCCGGGGGGCCCGAGTCGCTCGACCGGGCCATCCGGGTCGTCCTCTCGACGGCCCGGGGCGAACGGCCGATGCGGCCCGAGTTCGGTTGCGCCATCTGGGATCTGCTCTTCGCCCCGGTCAACGACAACACGCTCGGCCTCATGGCCCAGGCCACCCGCGACGCCATCGGCCAGTGGGAGCCCCGGGTCACCCTGGAGGACGTGCGGGTCGAGCCCGACACCGCCGACGCCTCGCTGGTGCTGATCCACGTGTCCTACCGGGTCAAGGTGACCAACGACCGGCGCAACCTCGTCTTCCCGTTCTACGTCATTCCCGAGGAGACCACGCCGTGACCCTCCCCGCTCCCAACCTCGACGACCGCCGCTTCCAGGACATCGTCGACGAGGCCAAGCGCCTCATCCCCCGGTACTGCCCGGAGTGGACCAACCACAACCTCTCCGACCCCGGCGTGGCCCTCATCGAGCTGTTCGCCTGGATGACCGACATGTTCCTCTACCGCCTCAACCAGGTGCCCGACCGGCTCTACACCAAGTTCCTCGACCTCGTCGGCGTCGAGCTCTTCCCGCCCCAGGCGGCCCGGACCGGTCTCACGTTCTGGCTCTCGGCCCCGGAGGCCGAGCCCGTCACCGTGCCGGCCGGTACCGAGGTCGGCACCGCCGGCGACGAGAGCGGCGCGCCCGTGGTGTTCGTCACGGCGTCCGACCTCCACATCGCCCAGCCCGAGCTGTTCGGCCTCCTGACGTCGACCGGCCGGGAGCGCTACCGCGACATGTGGGAGGAGCTGCACTACCCCGGGGGGCGGGTCCGCTGCTTCACCTCCGAGCCGCCCGCCCCGGGCGACGCCCTCTACCTGGGCTTCCGCCAACCCTTGGCGGGCAACGTGATCCGCCTCGACGTCGAGACATCGGTGTTCGGGCTGGGGATCGATCCCGAGCGCCCGCCGCTGGCCTGGGAGGTGTGGGCCGGCGAGGCGTGGATCGCCGCCACGGTCCACGGCGACGACACCGGCGGGCTCAACCGCACCGGGTCGGTGACGCTGCTCGTCCCGCCCTGGCACGAGCCGTTGACGCTGGCCCATCAGCGGGGCTTCTGGCTCCGGGGCCGGTACGTGGCCCCGGAGATCGACCAGCCCGCCTACGCCGCCTCGCCGGAGATCCAGCACCTCGCCGCCGCCAGCCTCGGGGGGACGGTGGCCGGGATGCACAACCGGTTGGTCCCGGCCGAGGTCCTCGGCCGCAGCGACGGGCGGCCGGGCCAGGTCTTCACGCTCCGGGAGCGGCCGGTCCTGGAACGCCGTCCGGAGGAGATCGTCGTCACCGACGGAAGCGACGGGCACATCGAGTGGCGCGAGGTCGGCGATTTCTCCCTGTCGGGGCCCGACGACCACGACGTCGTCTGGGACGGCGCCACCGGCCAGGTCCGCTTCGGTCCGGCCGTCCGCTACCCCGACGGCACGGTCCGCCATCACGGCGCCGTGCCCGCCTCGGGCGCCACGGTGTCGGTCACCGGCTACCGGACGGGCGGGGGGGTGGTCGGCAACGTCGGGGCCGGCACCCTCGCCGTGCTGCGGACGACCATCCCCTACATCGACCGGGTCACGAACCTGGAGCGGGCCAGCGGCGGCGTCGACGGCGAGACGGTGGCCAACGCCAAGCTCCGCGGGCCGCTGGCGTTGCGGACGGGGGATCGGGCGGTCACCGCCGCCGACGTCGAACGCCTCGCCCTCGACGCCGACCCGGCCGTGGCCCGGGCCCGCTGCCTGGCGCCGTCGCCGCCGGGCGGGCCGGTGCGCCTGTTCATCGTGCCCCGGGTCGAGAAGCCGGCCCCGGCGCTGGAGCTCGACGACTTCGCCGTCGACGACCGGCTCTTCGGTCAGATCCGTTCCCACCTCGAACCGAGGCGGGTCCTGGGGACCACGATCCAGATCGGCACGCCGTACTACCAGGGCGTGTCGGCCGCGGTGCTGGTCCACGCCACCGCCGGGCGGTCGGTGGACCTGGTGCGGGAACGGGCCCTCGAGGCGCTCTACCACTGGATCAACCCGGTGACCGGCGGGCCGGGTGGAGCGGGATGGCCGTTCGACGTGCACCTGAGCGCGGGGGCCACCGCCGAGATGCTGGCCGCCCTCGACGGCATCGACAGTGTCGAGGAGGTGCTCCTGTTCGAGGTCGACGTCCGCAACCGCAACCGGGTCGGCGCCGGCAAGGAGCTGATCCAGCTGACGCCGGAGTCACTGTTCCTGTCCCACCAGCACCGGGTGGTGGTCAAGTGAGTGCCTCCGTCCCGGCCACCCGGGGGGCGCCGGCCGCCGCCGCGCTCGTCCGGGCCCTGGACCGGGGCGGATGGCTCGTCGACCAGCTGCCCATGTGCTTCGCCGGTGACGACTTCCTGCGCCGCTTCGTCCTCCTCTTCCAGGAGCTGGCCGACGGCCTGCGGGAACGGATCGACGGCGTCGACCACGCCCTCGACGCCACCGTCGCCCCGCCGGCCTTCGTGCGGTGGATGGGCCAGTGGCTCGGCGTGCGGGGCATCGACCCGACGTTGCCGGCCGAGCGCCAGCGGGAGCTCGTCTTCGGTTTCGGGGCCCTGCTGGTCAGCCGGGGGACGAAGGCGGGCCTGCGGCGGGCGGTGGAGCTCGTGACCGGACAGCCGGTCCTGGTCCAAGACCCGGGGAGGATCGTCCGGGAGGGCGACCCGTTGCCGGCCGCGGGGCCCGTCCGCATCGAGCTGCGCACGGCCGGCGGCGCCAGTGCCGCCGATGTGGTGGCGGTGATCCGCGACTGGCTCCCCGTCGCGGCGGCGGCCGAGCTCTGGATCGCCGGCCGCCTGGTGTGGGACGGAACGGAGAGGAGGCAGCGGTGAAGGTGGCGGTGGAGTGCCCGGGCTGTGGCGCCGGCGTCGAGATCGAACCGGGCAGCCGGAGCGCATCCCTCTTCTGCAGCCGCTGCGACTACCCGCTGTTCTGGGTCCGCCCGCCCCACCTCGACGAGGAGCCGGTCGACCTGGCCGGCAGCGTCCTGCGTCGCCGGCCCGGCGCCTCCGGCATCCGCCTCCCGGCCACCGTCCCCTGCCCGGCCTGCGCCGAGCTGAACGTCGTCGTGGCCGTCGTCTGCATCCGCTGCGGCTCCCCCATGCACCCCGAACCCGAACCGGAGCCCGAACCCGTCGTCGTGGTCGAAGCTCCGCCCCCGCCCGAACCCGAACCCGAGCGCTGGTGGCTGCCCTGGATGACGGTACTGCTGGCGTTCTACGCGGTGATCATCCTCGGCCTCCTGCTGTTGTGGCTCGTGGAGAGGTGAGGCACGGCGAACTCCTCGGCGCTCACGAAGCGCCCGAGCTTGTGAAACTCGTTCTGCAGGCTGGCCATCATGATCTCCATCGTGATTGGCGTACCCGCTTCGGCGGCCAGAAAGGCAGCCGTGAGGGCGACGTTGCTAATGGAGCCGCCCGACAACTCGAAGCGCTCGGCGAGGAAGTCAAGGTCAAGGCCGTCGACAGGCGCCTTCTCGGGCATCGCGCGATTCCAGATGCGGCGGCGCTCCGGCTGCTGCGGCATGGGAAAGTCGACCGAGACATGAAGTCGTCTCGTGAAGGCGGCATCGATGTTCTTCAAGAGATTGGTGGCCAGCACGACGAGTCCGTCGTGCCGTTCGAGACGCTGCAGCAGATAGGCGACCTCGATGTTGGCGTAGCGGTCATGCGCGTCACTCACTTCGGAGCGCTTCCCGAGCAGAGCGTCGGCCTCGTCGAAGAAGAGCACGACGTTGCTCGCTTCGGCCGCATCGAACACCTGGGAGAGGTTCTTTTCAGTCTCGCCGATGTACTTGCTGACTAATTGGGCGAGATCGATCTTGTACAGGTCGAGGCCGAGTTCGCCGGCGATGATCTCTGCCGCCAGTGTCTTACCCGTGCCTGACGGCCCAGCGAAGAGTGCGACGACGCCCCGCGAGCGCATGTCGGCGAATCCCCATTCTCCGTAGACAACGGCCCGGTGCCGGTAGCGGATGACCACCTCACGGACCCGGGAGAGCCGGTCGGGCGTCAGGACCAGGTCCTCCCATGTCCTCGCCGGGTGAACCGGGACGGCAAGTTGATCGATCTGGCCAGCCGCAAGACGGCGGATCCCTGCGCCGAGATCGCCGCCCGCGGCAACCGCCGCACGGCCGACTTGATGTAGTTGCTCCGCACTCAAGTCATGCCGGCGATGGCCGACCGCAATCGGACCGAGGGTCGCCTCCCACTCCTCGACGGTTGCGGCCGCGGGTGGGGGACAGATGCTGACCCATTGCCTCGATGGGAGGGAACCCAGTGGCAGCTCGTGCTCACTCACCATGCCCCAGCACAGGTGCTCGGTTCGGTCGATGACGTCGCGAGCCACTGGCGGCAGGTCGTCGTCACACTCGAGGACGACCCCGGCTCCCATCAGGGTCGCTCGTCTGACCAGTGCCCGCCAACAGTCCTCCGATTCCGGCATCGGCGTCACCACCGCCGCGGTGGGCCGGAGCGCTACCAGGGCGGCGTCGATCCGCCGGAGCCGATCGGGTCCCGTGGCGGTGACAACCTCGTGAGCGCCCAACGGCGTCTCGGGAATCTCGGTGGCGCCAGGCGGTAGCTCAGGATCCTGGTGCCGATCCCCGATGAGCCACCAGATGACCGCCGCCGGGACTGCTATCGGCGAACTACCCCAGGGCCCTTCGGAGGCGCCCACGATCAGGCCACAGGTGGCCAGCCTCGCTCCAGGTGCCAGCCGGGCGGCGACGCCCCGGCCCGGACCGAGGAGGTGGTCGGCGAGGTAGGGGGTGACTCGTCGCTGCGAGACGTCATCATTGAGATAGGCCACGAGGCGCTGCCGTCGCGGGTCGAGCTCCACGGCGCACAGGACCGCCAGAAGATCACCCTCCAGCGGATCGAGACCGGCGTTGGCCGCGATCCTGGCCAACTCCTCCTCGCCTTGGAGAAATGGGCTTTCGACGAGCTCGCTCAGGAGCCGGTCGACGTCTCGATCGTCGATCTTCAGTCCCGCCAACGGATCATCGAGCTGGCGGCCCCCGGCCCGCGCGGTCGATACGGCTTGCTGGAGTATCCCGTCCGCGATCTGGCACCACGTCGACCGGACGACCCGGCTTCTAGGCAAGGGTGGTCCGTTTGTTCATGTCTTCTCTCACTCGCGCCATGCCGCTTGTCTTCCCCGTGTCAGGGGTGATGACGGGAAGCTTCAAAATCTGCGCCAAGCCCGCCACTGACCCCTGGACACGGCCCGCTTGGGCACCGGCGTGAGTCTGTGAATGGGCCGCTCCCATCAGGATGGCGTACTTGCCTTGACGCTTGGCCTCATCCTCGTGGATCCGGCCCATGCCGATGAAGTTCATCTTGACGACCCGTTCCTCGGCCCATTCGTAGTCACCTTTCCGACTCGTCATCGTGTTCTTGCTGGCGATGCCGGCTTGGTCGTCGAGGGCGATGATCCGGATCTTCGGGTTCTGCGCCTTGGCGGTGACCAGCAGCCCGCGGATGTTGTACGGATAGTCGTTCACGGTGCTCGCGTCGAGATGCTTCACCAGCTTCTCCAAGCTGGGCGGAAATGCAGACCCCGCTGGAGAAGCCATGAACTCGTCAATGAACCGCTGGTGCTCCCGGTAACGGAAGTGTTCCACATAGATCGTGTCGAGTCCTGCGCCGATGAGATCGCGTATGTTGTCGACGAGGAACTGCTTGGACGACGACGCGGTGTGGCTCTCGGCGACGATAACGCCCTCATAGGCGGTGAGGAGATCGACGATGAGCTGATCGGTTTGCATGCTGGCGAGCTTGTGGTCGAGCTGAACGAAAGTGTTGGCTCGGAACAACGCGTCATAGGCGGCATAGTCGAAGTTCTGGAAGTAATCGACGGCCCGGTCGTAAATGATCCGGTTCCGCTGGAGCTTCTTGTCCCGCTCCTCGGTGTCACCCCACTTCTCATCCATCTCCGACAACATGCCACCCTGCTGGATGTAGTCGGTGCTGACCCCGAAGTACAGTCCCAACTCAGTCAGTTGCTTGTCGCTGTATGCAGTGTCGATCCGCAGATCCTCGTCGTCGAATCGGAAGTTGGCGTCGCCAGCGTACGTCTTCTTGTACTCGAGATAGCCTTTGCGCTCCTTCTTCTTGTCTTTCTCGGCGGCCTTCTGCAACTGCTGCCGCGCGTTCTTGTCCACCACCTTCCGGCCCTGTTTCACCATGGCCCAGTCTCGCAGGGTGTCGGTCGGGTAGATGTGATAGAGGAACACCGGTGAAGCACCGCCGGCCGCCAGATACGTGATCTTGTCCTTGCGGATGAAGCCTCGGGCGTCCCCGACCTTCACCTTGACCCACTGCCCGGTCGTGTCCCGGACCTCCGGGTCGTCAACTTGGAGTATGGGTCCACCACAGGATTAATCGCGCGTACTAGTGTTGTGGTGTGCAGGCATCGCCGGAGGAGTTGGAGCGGTTCTTCTCGACGGTGATGCCGCATCTGAATGAGGTGCAGCGGCGGGTGG
>Ga0070741_10001357_pt1 | contig 75574 bp, 66 predicted proteins | sample Coa_R1_4_FD_66440 | JGI IMG/M metagenome (GOLD analysis project Ga0070741, IMG submission 66440) | Surface soil microbial communities from Centralia Pennsylvania, which are recovering from an underground coalmine fire - Coalmine... | ecosystem: Environmental > Terrestrial > Soil > Unclassified ...
ATGAACGCAAGTAACTTGCCGCTGACAAGGCCAAGTGCCCGATTTCTTACCACGGCGAAGTTCCGGGTTGGCTCTACGACGTAACGCACTATGAGCGGCGACCCGGACCGGAAGCTCTCGATGATAGGTTGCGCACTGGCCTCGCCGTCGTTATCAACGATTGCGCAACAAAAAGTGAATTGTCCTTCGGTTCGTTGTATTGCAAGTGCGTCCAGTAGCCGCTTGAGCAATTCGGGCCGTCGGTAGGTACAGATGCAAACTGTGATCTCTTCCAGATCGGACTGGACGCGATCCGTTGTCGCAGCTCGAATATGAACACTCGGATTAAATTTCGTTTCGGTCAGTGTACTGTCCATGACGAACAAAACCTAAACAGCAGCCGGAGCGGTCGCGGGAAGCGTCTCCGGCTCGATACTGCGTAAGCGCGCGGCCTTCTTTGATACGGTGTGCAATGATGCCGGGACATTTACTGCCACGAGCAGAAAGATAAACCACAGACTATGTGTTCCTTTCAAAAAGCTCGATTCGGAAAAGTTGTTCATCACCACGCTCAATAGAAGAGCGAGCCGCAACCGTCCAAGCTCAAAGTTGCTTTCCAGGTCATTCAGAGCGCCGGCAAACGCCGCACCAACAACGATCAACACAAGGACTACACCGACCACGCCTAGATCGATATAGACGTCGAGGTAGCCGTTGTGTCCCTCGTTGGGCCGCCACTCCGGAGTTACACGCGACCAGTTCTCCAGTGGGTACATCTGATAGCCGATGTGCCCTACCCAAAATGCGCCAAACCCAACGCCGACGATCGGACTCTTTTCTGCGTTATAGAGAACGTCCTTCCACAAGCCGGTTCGACCAGTAAAGGTCATGTCGCGCCCGGTAGCCTGAAGAACCAAAGCTAGAGGCGTCGTATCGAATGCTGCGAAGCTGACGTACAGAAAAGGCGTCAATATGACCGCTACTAGGATTCCAATCAAAACGATCCGTTTCGCGCGCGCTATTCTCTTCTTAAGAAACTGCAGCGAGAACAAGAGCGCAGTACCCGCAATGAAGCCGAGAATCGCGGTGCTGCTATGCGAGTTCTTTGATCCCCGAAGTACCCATAATGTGAGGACCAGTAACAATAGGTCTAAGGTCAGCTTTTTCTTCGACCACCTCTGCAACACTTGCCAAGTGGAAAACAAGCCGCTGCACATCGCTACCTGGCCAAGATTGTTCTTGTGCACGGCAAGGCCGATCCACATTTCTTCCACGCCATTCCATGTGTATGCGACGCCGATATTCCGGAAGTACTTGATCGCCGCAATCGAGAGAGGAATGTGCACCAAATACAGCCGGCGCAATAGCGCGCGAATAGCGCCCAGAGGATTGTTCTCTGTGAGGACCATCAACACCATCACGAACGCGCCGATAGACCGAATGCTTCTGCGAATCGTGATGGATGGAAAATTCGACCATACAATGCTCAACAGCATGTAGGCGAACAGTACGATGAACCATTTGTTGCGCGCTAGAATTATCTTGGTCCGCTCGCCGCGTGAAATCAGCACACCTACGCCGAGTACGATTAACGTCGTCAGTAACGCCGCATCAATCGGGCTTCCCGACAAATCAGGATCGACCGGGTTCCCGTCCTGCCGCGCCAGGCTCAGCCAGCTGGACAAACTCCGGGAGCTGACGATAAATAGCCAGATATAAGGTGCCCAAATCCACCAGGTGGGCTTCTCAGGTTTGACGGAGCGAGTCTTCGACTCGGAGGACTTGGTGAGAACCGTGGAAGCTGAATTCAACTGGGTCACGCGGAAAGCTCAGGGGTAGCGCAGAGCTGGTCGCGCGACGCGTTCAACAGATCGAGATAGCGGTCGGCCTGCGCTTTGATGTTGTGCTTCTGGTAAAACCCAGAGGCGGCACGAGCCAGACGTTCGCGCTTTTCGCGGTCGTTATACAACTCCACAATGGCATCGGCCATCTGGTCCACGTTTTCAGGCTCGTAAAATCGGACCATCTGATCATCGAAGTAACGCGAAATCACATCCAGACGCGGTGCAACAACTGGTATACCGAGATAAACATACTCCAGCAATTTCACTGGAAGCATGTATTTATCGCACGCCAGATTGCGCCGGTTGCCAATGATGCCCAAGTCCATGCCTGAAACAATTTCCGGTATCTGCTCGACCGGAAAAAATGAACGGCTGAAGTGAATCGTCTGCTCCAGCCCTAGCTTGGACGACAGCTCCAACACCTCTGGAAGATAATCGCCCGCGCCGTACAGCCAGAGCTCAGCAGGAACCTGGCGTCGAACCTTGTCCATTGCTCGAACGATCAGGTCGATTCCAAGCCGATGCGCAATCGTCCCGTGATACACAATCCGAAACTTATCGCTCTTTTTCTGCACCGCCACCGGGCGGAAGAGCTCGACATTAGGCAGATTCATCAGCACCGTGACTTTGCTCTTGGGAACACCGCAATGCTCCGCAAGATAGTCCTGCTGATTGTGGTCTGCGCAAAATACATGATCGGCGAACATCGCCGAGAAGCGCTGCTCGATCTTCAAAATTCTGATGGCTACACCAGTCTCCTCACCTTCAAACTTCGCCATGTAGTTCACTGTCATCAGGTCGTGAACATCGAGCATGACGCGCGCGCCGAGTGTCTTCGGCACCATGGCAGCGAACACCAGAGCGTTAGGCATGTTGTGCACGTGGATGACATCGTAGCGTTCACGGAACGAACGTCGAGTCAGTAAGACGAATGACTTCAAGAAAAACTTTAAGTATGCCCAGGCATACATCGCGCCGCTTTCACCCTGATACTTTTCCATGATGCGGAATATGGTTCCGGTCGGCCGATCTTCGACCACCTTCTCGCCGTTGACCGCAAGGGCGATTACGTCCACTCGATGCCCCTGGTCTTCAAGCGTCCGTACGTACGACTTGATTCGCGCATCATTGATGTAATGCGCGTATGCCAACATACAAACCTTCATTTTTCACCCAACATGACGATAAAGAATGCGCCCGGTAGCTTGCAGGAGGGCGTCTGGCATGACTGCGAACAATTGCTTGATGAATTCGGAAGAGTGTTGTTTCGCGGATTCAGAAGTTTGTTTCCGCGACCAACGTAGGTAAATAAGCTTTGACGGCTTTGCGCCCCAGCGCTCCTTAAATGCGATCAGACCAGGATTAGCAGCGTCAGAACGGCCAAAATCCATCCGGGTCAATCCGGCCGCCTTCGCTTCCGTGATCGTCTTCCACAACAGAAATGGCGTTCCACCCAGGTTCTGGAAAGCCGCGTCAGAACAGCCGTACTTATAAACGACGGTGTTCTTGTATTGCAGCGTCAACACGCTCGCGACTTCTTTGCCGTCCTTGAAAGCCACGCGAATTGTGAGCGCGTCTCCCATGCAATCGATCAGATTTCTGAACCACTGTACGGGCTGGGGCGGCAGTTGATGACGACGGCGCGTGAGCACCAAAAGCCGGTAGAACGCGTCAAGCAACCGCTCCGAATTACCTCGCTCATAGACGAGGCCTTCGCGTTCTGCGCGTTTGATCGGTTGCTGAATACTGGTCTTGTGGGTTTTGCGCAAGATTTCTTCCGCCGAAGGCTGCAGGTCCAGCATGTGCAGAAAACACGCGGGTGACTCGACCGCTCCGTTCAACGGCGCCATTTCGCTTGCAGGCCTGAGTTCAACGTACTTCCACTTCCCTGCCTTCACACCGTCTCTCAATTGCGTCGTGATCTGCCCGGCATCGACGGCATCATCCACAAGAGGTTCGCAGTGGTCCGAGAACGGGACTGAAACCAGCCGTCGCCCGGTAAGCCAGCTGTTGATTTCACAGAACACGATCCCATTCACCAGCGGTTGTGACTGCTCCGCCGTTGTATAAACCATCGGCTTGTACCCGTACGTGCGTTGTACTGCCTTCAGCCACGCTGGAGTATGAAACACCGATGCCGAACGATGCTGATCGAGAAACTGTGCCCACCGCAAGTCGTTTATCGGGTCGAGAGTGTGAACCATTACACTACTCCTCGCACGAGAGCATCTGCGGTCGCTGAAGATCTTTCACCGGAGAACATCGAGCGCTTAGTAAATTCGGCGACTTCACGTGGAAGCACATGCCATGCTGAATCGCCGTACTCTCTCGCCACGTGCGAAAGGAATTCTTGATAAAAGCTCACTGGGAACTCCGTAGCGCCCTTGTGCCTTCCAAACGCAATGTAATCAGGATGCACGTTCACCAGCGCCAGGCCGCCATTCTTCGCAACCCATTCCAGCTTTCGCGTCCAGATGTCGTTTGTTTTTTCACCGAGAACTAGATACAACGTTGAGTCCTGCGGCAACGAGTATGGCAGTTCGACATATCCGGTGCCGTCACCGCGCTCCACCCAGAACGGAAAGATCGTGTTCGCCCCATCGGACTGCGGCTCAAATGGATCTGTGTCGAAGGTTGAAGCGTCGTAGAGGACATTCAGTTCCTTCAACCAATCCAGATTGTGAAACATGAACGCCGACCTGAAACCAACCGCATTCCACCTCTCCAGATGCCTGTTGATGCGCTTCGCCGCAGCGCTGAACTCGGCATGCGACCGGTACAGTGTGCCATCGTGGTGCAGATCATGGACGCCGACTTCGAAGCCATTCTCCCAAAGAAAATTCCTCAGTGGTTCCGGCGTGTCGTATTCGCCCTCAGGGACAAAATTGAATGACGAGCGGAAACCTAACTCCATCTCCAGTTCGGCCAGTGTCCTCGAGCGTTCCATTCCTTTCGTCCCCTCGACGTCATGCGTAAGCACGAAAGCAAAGGACTTGCCCTCGGGCCATCCTTGAAACCAGGCCGGCCGTTGCGCCGCGGACTCGTTGATCGGCCAAATGCTTGCGCAGCGGCGCCGCTTGCGGGCCGCCAGCTGTCCACGCAACTTCAGGCGCAGGCTGTGCGGAATCGCCGGTTTCACTAAGTAGTAAAGATCGAGAAGTTTCATTTTGCGTCGGACGGAATTACTCAATTTGCAACGGCATCAACTGCTGCGTTGTTTACCCGCGGCGCGCTGGTTTTTTGCTCCTTGTACTGCTGCATGGAAGCGCGGAAAAGGAACTTCAATCGTTCAGCCGCGAACGGCGTAAGCGAAAGCGCCACCCCCATCCACGACTTTACAAAAAACACGTTGGTCCGAAGGGAACGCACGAAGCAGCGCCGCGCCGGTTGCAGGCGTCCAGCACAAAGCTCGCGGCAACCGAACCCGTAGTAGCGATTGGCTGCGTAGAGCGAGTCCCGCCATCTCTGCACGATTCCCGCAACACCATGCGGCGCCTTCCGTCTCTGCTTCAGTTCAAACAGGCGGTGAGCTTCCATTTCAAAATTTTCAGACTCACCCCTGCGCCTGCGCTCTGCCATCCGCATTGCCGCCGCGCCCAGCTCGTTGATGTACTGATGACCGACAACGGAGAGTCCCTTCGGATTCAGCCGATAACTGACGAGGCGCTCGTCGAGGTTATGCGCTTCGCAATGCTCCAGGACGCGAAGAAGAAAATCGTGGTCCTCCGCCGGCTCAAACGCCTTACGATATCCACCTACTTTTTCCTGAATCGATTTGCGGAACATCACGGACGGGTGAAGGAAACACCACTGCTTTACCAAGGTCTGCTGAATGCTGTCATTGTCTTGCGGATGGTAAGAGGTGTAAAGCACGGCCCCGCTGACATCGATATTGTCGAAAACCCCGCAGCCAACCAGGCCAACGCGAGGATTCGCATCGAGAAACGCCACCTGCCGCTCCAGCCTCGCGGGAGCGCAAATGTCGTCTGAATCCATTACGGCAATGAACTCGCCACGCGCCGCGGCCATCGCATCATTGCGGGAAATCGCTGCGCCCTGATTGGTTTCGTGCCGAATAACACGCAGGCGTGGATCGGTAAAGCTTTGAAGAATTGAGAGCGAATTGTCGCGCGAGCAGTCCTCAACCGCAATCAACTCGAAATCGCGATAAGTCTGCGCCAGGACACTGTCAACCGCTTCACGCAGGAACTCCGCGGCGTTGTAAACCGCCATTACGACTGTCACTCGGGGCATTAGTAATTTCTCTCTCGAACGGTTCAGGCTAAAGAACTACCCTGCGAACGCCGCACCCTCATGAACGGCATTTCGGTCGCCGCTGCGGCGCACCCCGCCTATTCCGACGTATTCAAAGCCGTGCGCTGCAAGCTCCTCAGCCGAGAGTGCATTTCTGCCGTCAATGATCAGCGGCCGTTCCATATTCTTCGCTACGCGCGCAAAGTCGAGCTCGCGAAATTCCGGCCATTCCGTCAGAAGAAGGACAGCGTCAGCACCAGAGGCCGCCTCATAAGCGTCAGCGCAATAAGTGAGCTCAGGCAATTCCTTGCGTGTCCTCTCAGCCGCTTCCGGATCGTAAGCCTGAATCTGAACTCCCTCAGCCAGCAGCTGACGAATTACTGAGAGCGCCGGTGCGAAACGAATGTCGTCGGTATGTGGCTTGAAGGCGAGTCCCCAAACGCCGATCTTTTTACCGCGCAACACCCAAAGTTCCTTCTTCACCTTCTCGATAAATCGGTCGATGCGGGCGCAATTAATCTTTTCGACTTCCTTCAGAAGGTTAAAGTCGCAGCCGAACTTCTCGGCGATTCGCACGATGGCTTGAACGTCTTTCGGGAAGCAGAAGCCTCCGAACCCGATCCCGGGATTCAAAAACGCTGCGCCAATCCTTGGATCGAGGCCAATTCCTTTCGCCACGGTTGCAACATCCGCCCCGGCAGCCTCGCACAGGTCAGAAATCATGTTGATGAAAGAGATTTTCATCGCCAGAAAAGAGTTCGACGCGTGCTTGATCAGCTCCGACGAATTGGTATCAGTCACAAGCAGTGTTGCTGCTTTACGATCCGGGCAGTTGTCATGCAGCGGGCACTTAAAGTTCTCGTTCACAATTGGCGCATACAGCTCGCGCAGCAATTTCTCTGCACGAGGACTGTCGACCCCAATCACGATCCGGTCAGGATGAAGGAAGTCATACACCGCCGTGCCTTCACGAAGAAATTCGGGGTTCGACGCGACGTCGAATTCCGCGCCACGAGCGCCACGCGCAGTGAGGTGCCGCTTCAGTTGCGATGCAGTTTGCACCGGCACTGTGCTCTTTTCGACGATCAGCTTGTAACCGGTCGCCTGCCGCGCCATCGTGCGCGCCAGCGCTTCGATCGCAGAAAGATCGGCATCGCCATTCGGCAGAGGTGGTGTGCCCACGCAGATGAAGATAATTTGCGAGCGTTCTATGGCCTGGTCCGTAGAACCAAATTGGAGATGGCCCGCGCGCATAGCTTCTGTGACGATTGAATCCAGTCCCAGCTCAAAAATGGGCACGACTCCGCTTTGTAGTTTTCGGAGTTTTTCTGCGTCGCTCTCGCTACAGAAAACCTCGTGCCCGATTTGCGCCAGGCAGGCTGCTGTCGTCAAACCCACATAGCCTGCGCCAATAACCGATATCTTCATGACCTGAGTGTCTCCTCTTGTTTTACTGCTGACTGCGAAACATGATTTGCGTTAGAAACCCGGGCTTCACGCTTTCGTATTTCGCCCGAGCATGATGCCGTATTTTCCTCAGCGGCCGCTTTACCGCTTGCCGAATCTGTTCGAAAAGGTACTTCCGCCTAAATTCTCTCGCACCATCACCCGACTTGCGCCGTCGAATCCCGTTCTTCTCATCCGTTGGTAACCCTTCGGTAACCTGCTGGGCCGCAGACATGCCAGCCGCCTTGCGGGCTAGCTCACTCTCGCCACAGGCGTTGAGCATCAATTCCACCTGGTGCACCCAATCAGCAAGCTCGACCTCAGGCAGTCGGTGAACACTGCGCCGTACGCCTGCTGCGGCTAGCGGTCCCGTTGTTCCAAAGCTGACCCATTCCGCCAACCCTCTCGCGCGGTCAAGGTCCGGATGCCGCAGCCAATGAAACTGCCCCGCTCGCTTTAACGCCTCTCTCGTACGACCAAGGCAAAGCAGCGTAACGATGAAGTATGCCCATTCGACCGGATCAGGCTCAGGTGACTTATATTCCGCCAGTGTGAACTGTATCGGCTTCGTGATCCACGAAAGTGCCGACTTGCTATCACCCTTGTACAGTTTGCATAGCGCCAGTTTGAGTTGGGCTTCCGGCATCCACCGGTAATGGCTCAGGCACTTGAGATATGAGACTTCAGCCGCATCATACATGCCGCGGTTCAGCTGATCGTCGCCCTGCTCAAGCAGCGAAACCAGCGAGCCCGCCACCGGACCTGTCGTAAAGTTCTGGCGGGCATCTGCCGCCCCGACGATCTCCAACTTGCCGAACGGATCGGTTTGAACAATTTTACAGCCAGGGCTCAACTGCTTTTGCAGCATGAACCATTGGAGCACCTGATCACGGTGCCGGGTCGTGTGCCGAGAATGAACTAACTCGTAGCCGCTACTCGTGATTGCTTTGAGCTCTTCCCGATGCTCGAACAGATAGCTCAGCTTGTCCAACACGTCATGCTCTTCGGCAAAAACACAATTGACCATATCGCGAAAACCGGCGGCTTCGAGCGCTTCCGACCGTTGTGTGACCAGGCACGAGCGGGAGCCGGGCACTTCAAAGTGCTTGCGAACAACCTCATTGGTAACTGAGCCGCACGCCGGAACGAACAATGCCGAGTTCAGCATCCGGGCGTATGCTTCGCCCGTCGCTGGTTGCTTAGTCCCACGCAGCGGACCGTATCCCGGATGCGCGCACATCACCGAGGGATATTGCTCTGAAACAATTCGTGAAATGCTCTGGCGCCATGGGTATAGGCCATTCTTGTTGCCGGTAAACAAGACAGGCACTGTCTTCTCCTGTCCGTAGTCGTGGTAGACCTCGGCGTCAACAAAATTAGGCCAGATGAAAAGATTTTTCGCCAGGTCCGGCATATGCTGCGCCGCGGTGGTGGCGATACTGAAGACGGTTTCGATTCCCCAATGATCGATGTCGGCCAGGAATCCCGCACGGCCTTCACCGAACGGATCCGCATTCAGCAAGGCTGCCTTCGGTATTTGCGTGTTCGACCTGACATTCTTGATCTTTGGCTTGCGGCAAGAGGCAAATGGAACTCCGCTCTCAAACATCACCAGATCTGGCGTGTAGCGATCGCATATCTCCAGGTAGTCGCAGTCCTGATTGATCACAGTAACATCGAAAAAGTGAGAAAGACACTTGGCATGCTCGCGCGCGTGCAACGACAGGAATGCCGGCAGGCTGGGATCGTATTTGAACTGAAAAAATACGAGTTTCGGTTTTGCTGAATAGGTGTCCATGATCTCTCTCATGCTCGGGCAGCTTCAACCTTTTGAATCAGGCCGAAAGCCATAAGCAATCGCTGCAAAGGAGAGGGGAGGTCTGCTACCGGAATCAACTTAACCAGCGTTCGCACGGCGTAAATGCAACTGAATACCAAGGCCAATCCACCGAGCGCCGTAGCTGCGGCGAAAGGCAGCACGTGGTGTCCGATAAACACGGCTCCAACCAGCAGAAAGAAAACCGCGCCCGTCCTGATGTTCGCCAACGACCAGCGAAATCCACTCAGCATGCGTGCAAATGGATACGTCAGAAAACCGTGAAAGATATAGGAACCAAAAAAGGCTATCCCGGCGCCGTTCAAACCGAAGAAGTGAATGCAGACGACCGCCAGAAGTACCGCCACTACGGTCCAGGCTGTTTCGCTGGCGAAGAACAGATTCTGCTTGCCCTTCGCGACGATGATGAATCCCATCGGCCAGGTCACGACCTGCAACATCGCACCTAAACAAATCCAACGTAGCACCGCCACAGCCGCAGCGAATTTTGCGGAGTACAGCATCGTGACCACAATCGGAGCGAAGGTAATGGTTGCGAGCACTCCCGGTCCCGCGAGCAGCAGTCCAACCATTGTCTGCTCGTTCACCAGGCGATTGCATTCTTCATGATTGTTAACGCTCGCCGTCAACCGCGGATAAAAATCCGCTCCCATCGCCTGCAGAATAAACGCGACGTAAAGTCCACCAAGCGTCCATGCCGATTGATAAAGCCCAGTCGCCTCGTAGCCAACCCATCGAAGAACGATGATCCGCACGGCATAGGCGACCCCCATCGTCATCATGCCGCTTGCCATGAAAGCAGACCCGAGCTTAAGGAGGGCCGAAGCTTCATGCCTGACTTCGGCGACGGTGACTCTCGGCACGTCGATTTCGATCTTTCGGCTATACCACCACGATGTCACGACCGTCGTAGCCGCCACAGCCACCAGCGACGGCACAACTCCGTTCTGTCGGAAGAAATAAACCAGGGGAATCGCAGCGCACAATCCAAAGAAGGCGCCCAGCACGTTCATCTTGGCAAGATCGGCGATGCGCCGCATCCCCTGAATCAGCGCTCCCTGTCCATTTGAGATAAGGGTCAGCAGAACCGCAAGCGACAACAGCGCCACAGCCGTCGCCCGATCTTTACTTCCAAACGTCAGTTGCGAAACTTGCCGTGAGAAAATCACCAGCACCGCCGCGCCAAGCAGGCCAAGAATCACCGACGTGCGGCGAAGCACCGCCGCGGTTTTCGCGATCCGCTGGTTGTCCGAGGTACCGACGGCTTCGGCGATCTGGCGCACGCCGCTGCTATTCACTCCCATGCCGGCGATGTTCTGCCACAAGTCGGAAATCGAACCGTACAATCCGAACAGCCCGAAACCTGCAGGCCCAAGCAGTACCGCCATCGCTTTGGTGCGAACGATTCCGATGGCGATCTTCAATACCGAAGATCCGCCGACCAGCGCCGAGGACTTGAGGATTTGCCCGTAGCTGCCCTTGCGTTCTACAGACTTCGGCGTTCCCGCGGAAGGTTCTGCGGCGGGCACAATTAGGGCTTCGGAGGTTGCTGCCATAGAGGTAGCTTCAACACCTGGGATAGAACTTGGGGAGGGCGTATTTCTAGTACGCCCCTTCGCCGAGAAGGACTGCGCGGGGGGTACGGAGAAGAATCTTCAGATCCAGCCACAACGACCAGGTCCGTGCATAGCGGATGTCCAGCCGGACCATTTCATCAAATTTTATGCGGCTTCGGCCACTCACCTGCCAAAGTCCGGTGATTCCAGGCTTCGCTTCCATGAGCCGGCCCCGGTGCCAAATGTCATAAGCCTCAACTTCGTATTTGATCGGCGGCCTCGGGCCCACGAGTGACATCTCCCCCTTGAGCACGTTGATTAACTGAGGCAGCTCATCCAGACTAGTGCGGCGAAGGAACGAACCAATTCGGGTTACGCGCGGATCGCGAGTCATCTTGTAGACGCTTCCGTTTCCATTTCCATCTGCATGGGCGTGGGCTTTCCCGGCGATCAACTTCTTCACATATTCCTTATGCGCAGTGTGATCGTTGTTCACGTACATGGTCCTGAACTTCAGGAACGTAAACGGCATACCGTGCTGCCCAATGCGCTGCTGTCGATAGAACACCGGCCCTTTCGACGACAGCTTCACCAACGCGGCAATCAACAGGAAGATTGGAGCGCCAATTATGAGTCCTACTCCGCTTCCCACAACATCAATCATTCGCTTAACGGCAATGCTGTATTTACGGCGGTCATCCAGTTCCGAGAAATCAGGATAGAGAGTCGGGTTGCTGGGCCGGTCGACCGTCTCACCATCCCAACGCTCCGGGTACACGTGAAACGAAATGCTGATCCGGTTCAATTGGTCGAGCGTCAGCGACTTGCTCAGTGTCTCACTGACGCGGTTCATGATGGTCTTGATGGTCGAACTCTTGTCGTCGATGACGACTTCCGTGTAGATCACGCCGATTACGGCATAGTCCTGGTGCCAGCCAACAACATCGGTCGCGCGAGTCGATTCCGAAAGGGCGTCAATCAGCCGGCCCAGGGCTTTGCGATTCCCTTCCGACGCTCTCGCATCACCGAACTTCACCAGCATAAGCATGAACGGCTTCTTGGACCTGTCGGTCCGCTTCCGTTCGAGCGAGAGGCTCCGCTGGAACGCCTCCTCGCCCAGAATCACGCGATCAGAGACGGGCAATGTGGGCGCCGTAGCCACGGCGGCAACGCTTGCATTTGAACGACGAGAACTCACGAGTCACTCTCCTGGTTTTGCAAATGGACTGGAGTAGAACTAGTTTTCAGTTATTCGTATCGGGGAGGACTGTGGGGGCAGATCCTGTTTGTTGCTATGCTGCGTTAATTTCACGAATGCTTTCGATCACGTAATCCTGATCTTCTTCCGTCATCGTGTGATAGAGAGGAAGAATAATGCAGTTGTCGGTGACCGCTTCGCTTTCTTTCAGTTCCTTCGTCCAACGCTCTTCTGCATAAGGCAGTTCACGATGGCTTGCCATGATTCCGCGTCGGCTCGAGATTCCACGATTGAGCAACTCCTGCATGAGTTGGTCGCGGGTCATAGGCGCGCCATTTGTTAGGCGAACCATGTAGGACTGAAAGTTATGCCGATAACCGACCGGCTCAACCGGCGGAAGCATCCAGCTGATGTTCGCCAGGGCTTCGGAGTACCGCATCGCCAGCTGACGTCTGCGGACGATCATTTCATCCAGACGCTGCAACTGAACTAAACCAAGCGCAGCCTGCATGTCGGTCATCCGGTAGTTGTAGCCGACCTCTGGATAACTTTCGCTGACGACCTGCGTCGAGCTGTGTCGAGCAAGATCGGAAACGCTCATCGCATGCTGACGCATTTTCCGGAGACGATCGGCAATGGTCGCGTCGGCCGTCGTGATCATCCCGCCTTCACCCGTCGTTAAGATCTTGCGCGGGTGAAAGCTGAAGCATGCCATCAGCGTGTGCGGCATTCCGATGCGCTTTCCGTCGTACTCGGAACCAATCGCGCAGGCAGCGTCTTCCACCAGGGCGAGATTGTGTCGTTTGGCGATCGCCGCGATCGCAGCGATATCAGACGGAAGGCCAATCTGATGCACGATCAGAATGCCCTTCGTTTTCGGCGTGATCGCAGCTTCGATCTTCGCGGGATCAATATTGTACGTGACCGGATCAACATCAACAAAGATCGGCGTTGCTCCGCAATAGCGGATCGAGTTCGCCGTCGCGATGAATGAAAGGCTTGGGCAGAGCACTTCGTCGCCAGGCTCAATTCCCGCAGCCATGAGCGCCATGTGCAACGCGGTCGTACATGACGAAACCGCAATTGCGTGCGCGGCTCCGACGTATTCCGCGAAGCGCTTCTCGAACTCAGCAACTTTCGGCCCCTGGCTCACCCAACCGCTCCGGAGCACTTCGAGAACGGCAGCCTCTTCTTCCCTGCCGATGAATGGCTTGGCAACAGGAATGTTTTTTGTGACGGTTGCGGTGCTCATCATCGTGCCTCCGTAGCAACTGCGACTGGCGCCAGTGTGCGCTTCCACTCGATCAATCGGCGCAGTCCTTCTTGAAGTTTTACTTCAGCTTGGAAGCCGAGCAGCTTTTCAGCCTTCTCCACCGCTGCGCGACGCACTTGAACATTTCCTACTTTGCGTGCTTCGCGGTACTCCGGTTTCAGCGGCGAATCCGTCGCCTCAAGCATCATGTGGCAAAGCTCATTCAGGCTGGTCTGAATGCCGGTACCGACATTGAAGGCCTCGTCTGTCACATCGCATTGCGCGGCCAACAGGTTTGCGCGGGCGATATCGCTAACAAATACAAAATCCATCGCCTGCTTACCGTCGCCGAAAATTAACGGAGGCTGATTCGCTTCGATTGCATCCAGCCAGCGAATCATGACCTCCGTGTAAACACCCACGGTGTCCATCCGCGGCCCATACGCGTTGAAGTAACGGAAGGCAACGTAGGGAAGTCCGAACATCGTGAAGTAGGCACGTAACATCTGCTCATTTGCGACCTTCCCGGCTCCGTACATGGTGCGGTTGTTGAACGGATGATCTTCGTCGATCGGGAGATACGACGGCTCGCCATAAACTGAAGCCGACGATGCGGCAACGATCTTCTTCACCTTGTGACGAACTGAAGACTCGAGCAGGTTCTGCATGCCGTCGATTAAAACTTCCACAGCCTCGCGCGGCGCCTCAGCGCAACGAGTGATGCGAAGGGCTGCCTGATGGAAAACGTAGTCAGCGCCATCACAAAGATGGTCGACCAGACCGGCATCGCGAATATCTCCGTCCGTGACCTTCGCTCCCCGCTTGATCGCGGACTCCACATTGCTCCAACTGCCGCGAACAAAGTTGTCGAGCACCCGGACTTCGGCTGCACCAGCATCGAGCAGTTGATCGACGATCGTGCTGCCGATGAATCCGGCTCCGCCTGTTACCAGACAGCAAGAGCCTTCAATTCGGTTCTTCATAGACTCCTTCGAATCAAACACGCGGTTTCTCCTCGTCGGTGCGGAAGCGCAGGACCTTAGCCGGCGCTCCGGCAACGATCGCATAGTCTGGAACGTCCCGAGTAACGACCGATCCAGTTCCCACAATCGAGTGTGCACCGATGGTTACGCCTGGCAGAATGCTGGCATTCATGCCGATATCAGCGCCGTACCCGATACGCACTGGCTTGATCACTAGTCCGGTCGCAATGATCGGAACGTTGCGTGGTTCACCGGTATGCGCCGAACCGAGCACTTTCGCGCCCGGACCCCAGCCCACATAGTCTTCGAGCACGATGTCCCGAGCATCAAAGTAAGCTTGTGGTCCAATCCACACGTGGCTTCCGATTTTGCAGGTGCCGTCGAAGCGGCCCTGAATCATCGTTTGAGCGCCGATGAATACTGAATCACCGAACTCCATCGTCTCCGCATGCTTCAGCATCACTTGCGGCGCGACCTGCAAATCGTTGCCAACGAACTTACAGAGAGAGCGCATGATGACCCGGCGCATCAAGCCATCGAATGCGCTCTCCCCCGTGCGAAATTGACCGAACATCTCGACCAGCTGCTCGCGAGTGCGCGCCGACTTCAGCCATGCGGCGAAATCGCCTTCCCAGGAAGGGTCCTTGCGCGTTTCGCGCAGGCCGAAGGTGGCCGCAACCTCGCGAATTGCTGTTACTTCGTGACCGTTTGCTGAGTGCATTCCAAAGACTCCAGTACGACATTCGCGACCCGCTCCACTTCCGCATCCGTGAGATACGGGTGCATCGGCAGAGACAGGATGTGGCTCGACAGGTGCTCAGAAACCGGGAACGCACCCTTCTCGTATCCCAGTTCTTTGTACGCAACCTGCAGGTGCAACGGCACGGGATAGTGCAAACCCGTCTCGATCCCCGCATCGGTCAGCGATTGCTTGAGTGCCTCGCGATCGTCGGCCTGAATGACGTAGAGGTGATACACGTGTTCGCCCCAGCCCATCTCCGAAGGAAGCGTGATCGGAGCATCGGCCAATAGCTCCTGATAACGCTTTGCAATCTCGCGACGGCGGCCATTCCATTTGTCGAGCTTCTTCAGCTTGACGTTCAGGAAGCCGCCCTGCAGACCTTCGAGACGGAAGTTGTACCCGGGCATGCTGTGCTCATACTTCTTGGTTGAACCGTGGTCACGCAGCATGCGCATCTTTTGCGCAAAGACCGGATCATTGGTGACAATGCCACCGCCTTCGCCCAGAGCGCCGAGATTCTTGCCAGGGTAGAAGCTGAAGCAGCCGGCAATTCCGAATGCGCCAACGCGCTTCCCTTTGTAAGTTGCGCCGTGCGCCTGACAGGCGTCCTCAACCAGATACAGGTTGTGACGCTTCGCAATCGCCATCAACGCATCGAGATCGGCCGACTGTCCATACAGATGAACCGGCAACAGTGCTTTGGTCTTCGGCGTTATGGCCGCTTCGACCAGTTGCAGGTCCATCGTGTAGGAAACCGGATCGGCATCGACGAACACCGGCCGCGCACCCACAGCGCTGATCGCTTCGGCAGTTGCGATGAAAGTGTTCGCAACCGTGATCACTTCGTCGCCCGGCCCGATTTCAAGCGCTTCAAGCACAAGCTGCAAAGCAGTGGTTCCGTTGTTGACGGCCAGGCATTCTTTCGCGCCAACGTATTGCGCGAACGCCTGCTCAAATGCCACAACTTCCGGGCCCAAAATGAATGATGATTTCTTCAGCACCCGCTGAAATACTTCCAGCAATTCCTGTTCAACTTCCTGGTGCTGCGCATATAAATCAACGAAAGCTACTTTGTTCGGGTTATTCATGCTGCAACCACCTTTCTCATCATGCGAGCTGGGTTTCCGGCAACAACAGCGTTGTCCGGGACATCACGAGTAACGACGCTTCCTGCGCCGATAATGGCGTTCTCGCCGATCGTCACGCCGCACAGGATCGTGCAGCTGGTCCCGATCGAAGCGCCTCTTTTCACCAGGGTCTTCACTACGCCCCAGTCGGCTTCGGTCTGCGGCGTTCCGTCCTGGTTCGTCGCCCGAGGATATTTGTCATTGATAAACGACACGTTGTGGCCAATGAAAACTTCATCCTCGATCGTGACGCCCTCGCAGATGAATGTGTGGCTTGACACTTTCACGTTCTTGCCGATAAAAGCGTTCTTCTGAATTTCTACAAACGTGCCCACCCGGCTGCCCTCTCCGATCTCACATCCATAGAGATTTACAAAAGCATGGATTGTTACGTTTGGCCCCAACTTTACGTTTGGAGCGATCCTGCAAAACTCACGCATTAGTTTCTCCTGAGTTAGTTGTTGAATTTGTGGGAGGGCTTAGGGAAGCGAAATTACTGTTACGTTGTCGAACGAAATCGGCTGGTTCGAAACATCCAGGGCAATTGCGCCCTGGCTATAGTTCGAATCCGTAGCCGTTATCGCAAGAGCATTGTCGTAGTACACCTGGATGGTTGTTCCTTGAAAGACCAGGCGCAGGTTGTGAACATTGGTATCGATACCGATCGTTCCCGACTGTCCGAGCAACGACAGATCGTTATCGATATTCCACTGCCCTATCCGGAAGAGTTTGAGTACCTTCTCGGCAGGGTAAATCCAGACGCCGTAGCAGGCGCCGGTCGTTGTGTTAACGCGACCGCGCAGCCCACCGGGGTAATCACTGAGCGAGGCAAGCTGGAAGTCGGTCGAAACCGTGTAGTTCGTCCAGGCTGAACTGCCAGCATAAGACTGTGTATGGCCTCCACCGTTGTAGGTGTAGGCGCCATTCACGATTGACCAACCGGAAGCGAATCCTAACGGGCCGATAGTCCAGTTGCCGTCCGGAGTCGTGCCGAAGTTGTCGCTGAACTGCAACGTGCCCACCCGCATCGAGACCGGTACATTGATCGGGCTATTCGAAACGTTATTCGAGCTGACCACGACCGTGTCGGTGAACGTGCCCGTTCCGGTTGTTGCAGTGCTCGGCGAAACGGTGATCGTCGCCGGCGCGGCGCCTGACGTTGGGCTCAGGCCGAGCCAACTGTTCGTCTTAGTTGCGGTCCAGTTCAGAGTGCCGGTTCCGAGGTTGGCAATCTGAATTGTTTGCGAATTCGGATTGAGACCCACTGCTCCGAAGAACGTCATCGTCGACGATGGAGTGACCGACAGCACCGCGTTCTGCAACGCCATCGTCACCGGAATTGTGATCGGCGAGTTGGTGGTTCCCGGCGCCGACAACACAACCGAGCCGTTATAAGTTCCAGCTGACATTCCCGAGCCATTGACCGAGATCGTCAGCGTTCCGGGAGTTTGCGTGCTCGAGGCGCTCAAAGTAATCCACGAAGTCGTGGTCGATGCTCCCCAAACCACATTCGCTCCACCCGCGCTGACGCTGACCGTCTGCGGAGCAGGATTCACCGTCGGCGATCCATTGAACACCAGGCTCGTCGGGTTCGCTGTGAGAGTAACTGGCGATTGCACGGCGTTCACCTTCACATTCGAATACGAGATCGGCTGACTGTCGGCATCGAGGCAAACAAAGCCGCTCGCGTAACTGCTGTCGCTGGCGCTCATGATCTGATTGCCGTCCCAGAAAACTGTGATGATGGTTCCGCGGAAAGCAAGCTTCAGATCGTGCACGTTGGTGTCGAACGTCATGTTCGCCGACGCCAGTTGCGTCAACACCGAACCGTTCACATCCCACTGTCCTACTTTGTACAGAATCGCCAGGCCGCTTCCCGGATAGAGCCACACTGCGTAGCCGGCGCCAGTTGCGGGGTTCACGCGGCCGCGAATGCCGCCCGGCCAGTTCTGCAGGTTCGACAACTTTACATTACTGTCAAACGTGTAGTCGGTCCAGGCGACGTTGCCCGTACACGACTGACTTAGGCCCAGGCCGCTGTACGAATACGATCCATTCGATACGCTCCAGCCGCTCCCCAATCCCATCGGGGAGATAATCCAACCGGTGGCGTTGTCGGCGAAGGTTTCGGTCATGTCTTGTGACAAGACCTGGAGCACAACCGGAACAGTCTTCGGCGAGCCCGCAATGCCGCTCGCTGTTACTGTGATGTTCCCAGTGTAGCTGCCATTTGCGAGCGAAGCAGAATTCACACCGACGGTCACATTTGCCGGCGTCGAACCGCTGGACGGCGACGTGGTCAGCCATGACGAATCGCTCGAAGCAGTCCAGCTAAATGTACCGACTGGCGCGCCGTTTGTGACCGCAAGCGTTTGCGCCGCCGGGCTCTGTCCCGACAACGCGAAGAAGTTCATTGATGACGGTCCGACCACAAGCGACGCCGGTGGTGCCGTAACGGTGAACGTGACCGGTATCGATGTCGTTGTACTGAGCGATCCCAACGCGACGATCGTCACCGTACCGTTGTAAGTGCCGGGCTGGAGTCCTGAAGACGACGGAGCAACCTGCACCGTCGCGCCGGTCGTGCCATATGCCGGCGAAACCCCAAGCCACGAAGCGCTAGTGGAAGCAGTCCACACCAGGGAACCTGTCGCAGCATTGCCTAGAGTCAAGTTCTGCGGTGTTGGATTCGTGCCATACAACGAGCTGAAAGTCATGCTGCTCGGACTGGCAGTCAACGAAGCGGTGTTGGCCGTCGAAGAGGTCGCCAGCACATTAGTGAAGCTGATCACCTGGTTCGAAGTATCCAGCGCAACCAATCCGCTCGAATAAGTCGCGTCAGTCGCAGTGATGACAGTCTGGCCGTCATACAGAACGCTGATCTGACTTCCCGCGAAAGACAACTGCACGTTATGGAATTTGGTCGTATCGAATCCCACCGATGCCTGACCTAACTGTGTTGCGCCAGAATCGATGTTCCATGCAGTATTGCGGAACAAACGGACGAGGCCAGTCGCTGGGTACAGCCACACTGCATAACCCGCGCCGGTTGACGGATTCACTCGCCCTCTGATTCCACCCGGGTAATTGTTCAACGTCGCCAGCTTTACGGCCACGTTTATGTTGTAGTCAGTCCACGCTGAGTTGCCGGCGTAAACCTGCGTGTGCCCGCCGCCGTTGTATGTCAGGGCGCCATTCGCGACAGACCAGTTCGAGTTCAGACCGAGCGGCGAAAACGCCCAGCCATTCATCGTGCCGTCAGCAAAGTTAGAGAACATCAGAAGGTTGGTGACCGTCAGCTTCACCGTCACCGTCTGAGGTCCAGTGTTGGAGCCGGATGCGTTAAAGGTCAAAGTTCCGGTGTAGGTGCCGGGGGTCAGACCAGCGGTGTTAACTGAAACTGCAACATTGGTCGGAGCCGCGCCAGAAGTCGGCGATACGCTCAGCCAGCTTGCATTCGATGAGTATGTCCAGTTAAGCGTGCCGCTGCCTTCGTTGTAGACGCGCACCGTCTGGCTTGCCGGACTGCTGCCGCCTACAAATCCCGCAAATGTAAGGCTGGTCGGCTGTACCAACAGTCCTGCAGGCGCGCCCGGCATCGACGAACTCGGGATGAACACGACATCAACCCAATAGTTGGTCGCGTCGAAACTTCCGGTTGGGAATGCGCTGTTCTGGCTATAAACGTAGACTCCGTTTCCTCCGTCGACACCGTTCTCGAGAAAATGAAGCGGAGGAGCGTCAGAGCCGGAGGTCGCGAAGTAACCGCCTGTATAAGAGTAGTGACCTGTCGGCGTGAAGTACGACGCGACATAAGTTGTGTTCGCGGTGATCGGCACCGGGCTGTTGAACGTAACCTGCTGCCAGCCCGAGGCAGTCTCATTCGTGAACGTTGCTGTCGCCAGCAATGTGCCTGTATTGCTCCACAGATTTCCGATGTGTGTACCGGTGTTGGTGCTCGCTTTATAGAAGCGCAATCCAGTGATATAGCCGTCGAAGTCCGCCCGGAAACGAACTCCAACTTCAATCGGGTCACCGTCCCCGCTATCCACTTGCGCAGGAGTCGTGGAAGGCGGGTAACCGCTGCAAGGGCAGTCCGGCGGGCTCACCGTAACAACATCTGTCGCAGTCGACTGAGTTTGGATATTCCCGCTGTCGTCGGTTGCACGACTTGCCAGGCTAAACGATCCTAGTGTCCGGGGAGTCCATGAATAGCTCCAGCTCTCACGTCCGCTCGCCGGATGCCATGTTGATCCGCCGTCAAAAGAAAGCTCGACGCCGCCAACAACGCCGCCACCGGTATCTGCCGCCGTGCCGGTAACCGTGATAGTGCTGCCCGTTGTAAGAGACGAGCCGTTCGTGGGCCAGGTGATCGCTGAAGTCGGCGGCGTAGCGTCTGTGGATTTTGTGGCCGCCACAAGTCCAGACTGTAAAGTCGCCGGCTGAACGCCCATATCCGCAAACAGGTTTACTGTCGCCTGTTGCATGTTCGGATCGGGAGCAGCATTGGTACCGGTAAAAGGATTGTCGTGACTGTCATCCAGACCCCACGACCACTGCACTGTTCCGGCGCCGAACACAAGCGCTCCACTCGGCGCGCGGTGCAACGTCAGGTGATGCGTAGCGCTTCCCGCGCCGTAGGTTCCGCCTTTGTCGAGCAACACATCGCTACTCAGAGTAAAAGCCGCGGTCGATAGATCGAACGTACCGGCGGGCCGCGCGCCATTGTCGGCGTCAACGTCCCACTCGTAACCTAACGTCCCCGCAGGAAGGGTAGCTGTTTGTCCGGAGGTTAGTCTCGACTCGGCAGTATTGCGCCAAAAGCGCATCTTCCCGTCGGCGTAGGGCACTTTGATGGAGAGCGTTCCCGGATTGTCATTGCTCGGCCCGTTCACCAGGAACAAGGTTCCGGTCAGGCCATTTTCCGGACGGCCACCATCGGCCGGCGGACTCTTGACGTTGTCGCGCCATGTGCCAGTCCAGGTAGGTGGATCGAGCGGGTCAACTGCTGCTGTGGCCGCGGGAAACGAACTCGGACTCAGAGTCTCCTTGTAACAGACCAGCGTGCGATAAGGCGTGTTGCTGCCGTCGATGCTATTCTCCCAGCGCGTCTTCCAGAAGACTTCGTTGCCGCTGAAGAACGCGAGGTTTACGCCGGCATCGCGGGCGGCTTCGACATTGGCGCGGTGTGGGCCCGACCAATATTCGTCGTGACCAACATCCATGTACACCTTGTGATTCTTAATCAGTGCTCCTGAGCGCGCGGCGTCTACTCCGGTGAAGTACGTGACGTCGTATCCATTTCTCTCCAACCAACGAACCATCGGATACTCCGCGCCGAATACCCAGGTGGCTGATTCCTGTGCAAACCCACGAGTAATAAATGGCCGGTTATAGCTGACTTTGTAGGCACGCTGGGTAAGGTCGAATTGATTGCTTGGCCCGTACAGACTCTGGCCAGCATAGCCGTTGTAGGCTTCCCAGCTTTCGTCAGCGGTCTGGAACAAGATTGCAGAGTGGCTCGCGTCATTGCGAACGACAAAGACGATGTGGCTGTCGTCCCCAGTGTCGGTCCTCTTTAAGTGGGCGAAATAAATTCCCGAAACTGCCGTTGAGGGGACTTGCCAGGACGCCGAAACAGCCCAGTTTCCGCAATCGACTAACCCAGTGCCGGAATCGGTCATGCAAGCAGGCTGGATCTGCGGCAGGTGCGCTGATGGTTGAATGCTGGTTATGAAGCGAGCGCCGTTGCCACCGTAGTAGCCCATCCGATAAATGTCGATGGTGTAGGCGCTCGCATTCGTGTTGATTTTGAAGTTTATGACCTGTCCGACGTTGACACTTATGTCTGTGGCGTACCCCTGGATCGAGAGGTCACCGGCTCCGATTACGTCCCATTCCCAGGACGGATTTCCCGGCAGGCAGTTTTCAGCTTCGATCTGATTGGCTGGCGCACTGCAGCTGCCAAAAGCCGAGGCAGAAAGGGACGCGAAAAAGATGGTCCCCAAAATCCAGAGATACTTGCGAATTAAGGCTTTCATTCTTGCTCTCTCCACAGAGGTTGGTCAGGAGTCGGACAGATCTAGTGATTTGCGAGAGTTAGTCGGCTGCCGCAACGTTGGAAGTGGCGAGAAGCTGACTCATCGATGGGTGCTCTTCTCGCAGGCTAACCATGCGGCCGTTCTGCTCGATCGACCGCTGCGCGGCTTCGAGCATGCGGACCACGCGAAGGCCGGCATATCCGTCGCTGAGCGGCGCGCGCTTTTCCTTGATCGAGGTGACGAATTCTTTCGCCATCAATCGCAATGCTTCGCTGTTGTCAAGCTGCGGAGTCAGCACGTCGCCATTGCGATAACCGGTGAGCATCTTTTCGCGGCGCTCCGGATCCTGGGTCTGTACGACACCCTTGTCGTAGACCTTGATCTTCTCGCTCGCTTCGGTGTCATCGTAAACAACCATCTTCTTGCTGCCGCCTACGAGTGTCTTGCGAACTTTTACCGGCGCCAGCCAGTTCACGTGGAAGTGAGCGATCAGGTTCCCGTCGAACTGCGCCGTCACATAAGCGATGTTCTCGTAAGGCGTATTCAAATGCTTAACGCCTGTCGCGGATATCGCCACTGGCTCGCGCTCAAGCAGATAGTCCATGATCGAGAAATCGTGCGGAGCTAAATCCCAAACAACGTTGGTGTCGCTTTGCACCAGACCCAGGCTAATGCGCACCGAGTCGAAGTAGAGAATCTGGCCAATCTCACCTGAATCAACCAACGCCTTCATCCGGCGCACCGCAGCCGTGTACAGGAAGGTGTGATCAACCATCAGGACCTTCCCCACTGACTCCGCCAGTTCAATCAAGTCCATGACCTGGGCGGAAGTCTGCGCCAGCGGCTTTTCAACCAGAACGTGCTTTCTAGCCTGCAACGCCTGCTTGGCAAATGGATAGTGCGTTGAGACCGGTGTGGCGAGTACCACCGCTTCCACGCGGGGATCAGCCAATACCTGGGCATAACTCGAGGTGACCTCGATCGACGGATAGCGTTTCTTCACTCGGCCCAGCGCGCGCGAGTCAAAATCGCACACTAGTACGACCTCGGCCTCTTCCAGTTCGCAGAAGTTACGCAACAGGTTCTGTCCCCAGTACCCGTACCCGACCACAGCTACCTTCAAATTAGACATAACTCCGTTCTCCATGTACTTGAATTAGTATTTGAATTCTTGGGGAGGAGTACGACTTAAGGCTCAACTATCGGCTGATAGTAATAGTCGCTTTTCTTTGTATTGGTCGAGCCATTCATCAACGCGCCCAGCAACTTCGAGGGCTCAATCGCTTCAATCCCGCGCTTGAGTTGTTCCCTTTCCGTCGTGCCCTGGCGAGTTACTAACAGCACGCCATCAGCCAAACGCATCCAGATGCTCGTATCGGCAAGAGGGAGCACCGGAGGCGTATCAATCACGATCCAATCAAACCATGTTGCCAGTTGATCCATGAGGGTCGAGAGCTTACCTGACTGCATAAGCTCAAGTGGATTTTGGGGGATGGTCCCTGCCGGCAACACCCAGAGGCCAATATCTTCGAGATGATAAATGCTGGCCGCAAGACTACGTTCGCCCTGTAACCAATCGCTAATTCCCAGCACCTTGCCCAGCCCGAACAGCCGCGCTACTGACGGGCGGCGAAGGTCCCCATCCAGCAATAAGGTTTTCTGGTGGGTCCGGCGGGCAAGAACGCAGGCAAGATTGGCAGCGACCATACTCTTCCCTTCCTGAGGAAGAGTGCTCGTAATTATCAACTTCTTCAAAGTCCGGCTCTGCTGCAGTTGGCGCAGGCGAACTCCGAGGAACCGGAACTTTTCTGCCGGCAGCCCTTCTTTCTCGGTGACTGAAACGATCCGGCTCTGCGGCGGAACTTGAACTCTAAGCGTCTGAAACTGAGTGAACTGGTCAATCGTCCCAGGCTTCGTGGACTCCGCCGGCCGCGCAACTGTTAACCCGGCTAGAGTGCCTACAGGCCCTGAACCGAGTGCAGACCTTAGCGCAGTAAAAACGGAAGGCTCGCTCTCGATTGCGGGCACTTCAAAAACGGCAACCTGAGCTCGCGCGGCAGCCGTCTTACGCTCCGTCGCCTCCAATAGCTCAGTGGCGACGGCCGCGGATGGAAGCTCAATGTCAGCCTGTTCTGTGACGGACTGCTGTAATGCGTCGAATATATGGCTCATGCTTGTCGAAACCTTGCTGCGACGGGAGCCGGGGGCTGACTTTCGTGCGCCAGCGGTTTGTGCATCGTGGAGTACAGATCCAGCAGGATCTTCGCTGCCCGCTGCAAATCGATCTCATCAAATCCGCCCGTTCTCTCAACTTCAGCCGGGCGGACCATGTTCAACCGGAAATCTTTGGCGATCTCGTCAATAATTTCTGGACTGACGGACCGCATCTGTTTGGCATATGCAGATATCAGGCCATTCTCACAAATCGTGTTGATCAAACGAGGTATTCCGCGCGAATGGCGATACACGGAATCAACTGCCTTAGCCGGAAAGATTGTTTCGGCATCTCCGCCGACCAGAGTTAGCCGTTTTTCGATGTAACCTTTGGTTTCCTCAAAGCTCAAAGGCTCAAGGTGCGAGCGAATTGCAATTCTTTGCTTAAGTTGGGTAAGTTTTACGGAGTCGAGCTTTTCGTCCAGTTCAGGCTGGCCTACCAGCACAATCTGGAGCAATTTATGTTCGGCGGTTTCAAGGTTAGTAAGTAACCGGACTTCCTCCAGTGCCTCGACTGACAAGTGGTGGGCTTCGTCCACGATAAGTACGGTCGTCAGCTTATTAAGCCCCCGATTAACCACGAAGTTGCAAAGATCGAATAAAAGTTCGCCTTTGTTCTTTCCAGCCGACGGCAGGCCAAAGTCACTAACGATATATTGCAGGAACTCGTTCGGAGACAGGCGGCTGTTAAACAGATAGGCGTATGCAACGTCTCTGCTCTGCTTAAGCAGCTGGAGCAGGCAACGGAGCAGCAGGGTTTTCCCGGTTCCTACCTGACCGGTCAGCACCACGAAACCCTTCCGCCACCTCACCCCATAGTAAAGCGCTGCCAGCGCTTCATTGTGTCGCTTCGTGGGAAACAGAAACGACGGGTCCGGAGTGATCTCGAACGGGCTTCGCTTCAGGTTGTAGAAAGATTCGTACATTACTTCGTCTTATCCGTGCAAATAACTGAAGGCTGAGCCAGCAAGGATAGTGACAACCACGACAGCAGCCGTGGCCCACCCTAACCATGCCTTGCGTTTGGCCTTCTCTTCATCTGATGCGTTCGTGATCACCGGAATTTCCGAAATCACTGCTACCGGCAGCATGTCTTTGATTTCCTGTTCGCTGTGAAGCCGATCGTCGAGCATCTCTAAAGCCGCAACTACACCAGCGCCAAGCACTAATCCGAACGCAAGCCCCAGGCCGCAGAACTTCAGGCGGTTTGGAAAGTCGGGCTTCACTGGCAGGCTGGGAGGATCGAGGATGCGGAAACGCTCGCCCTGCTGGATAGTCTCCATACTCGTCGCCCGGGCTGACTCATTCTTCTTCTTCAAAAGATCATCATAGTCAGCTTTTGATTGATCGTAGCCGCGGGTTAGATCGGCGAGTTGCTGCTCACGAATCGGTTCCTGATTCAAACGTGCCTGATATTCGGCCATCTTTCCCTTGAGATCGCTCATCGCGTGCTCGCGGTTTGAAATCTCGAGTTCATTGGCCTGCAGCTGACTCTTGATCTGCGCCATCGGGGAGGGGGTCCCAGATGCGGTCATCTCTGGAGCAGCGTCTTCGGACGAGCTTTTCGCCTTCAGGTCGGCAAGGATCTGTTCTCGCATCTTCTCCGTCTTGGCGATCTGGTCCTTCAGCTTGCGTACGTCAGGGTGGCGTTCCGTGTAGCGTGAACTAAGATCCGCGAGCTGGGACTTTTCTTTCTCGAGTTCCTGGTCAATCGCCGGCAAACCTACAGCGCCGCCGTCCGCAGATTTCGGCGTCGTCTGCAGCGTCCGGTACTGGTCCACCAAACTTTGCAAATACGCGCGTTGCTGCTTGGCCGCCGTAAGAGCGTCAGTTTCAGCCTGCAATTGATTCTGCAGCCCACTCAGGATTTGCAGATTGGCGTTCAACTGACCGGGTAACTCGCCCATATGCTGGCTTTTGAATACCCTGACTTTCTCTTCCTGCTCGGCCAGCCTCTGGGCCGCGGTCTGGAGTTGATCGGCAAGAAACTTCGTGGTGATTTCCGACTGGTTGATCCGGAGCTCCTGGTTCTTGTTGATAAAAAGATTGGTGAGCTCGCTGGTGACCTGCTGTGCCGTGTTAGGGTCGCCTGCCGAGTAATAGACATTGAACGCAGTGATCTGGTTCTCAGCGCCGTGCACGAGTTCAATGTCAATGTCCTTCCGCATGCGCTCGACTTTGTCGTCTTGATTGGCGCGATTCGGATACAGATGAAATTCGTCAATAATGTGCAGCAGGCGGGTTCGGCTCAGAATTTCCGTCGTAATATTCTGCAAACGTGCCTGCAGATCGTCGGACACGTTCGGCGTGACGTAATCTTTCGGCATTGTTGGCTGTTCGACCAGGATCAGGGTGCCGGACTTGTACCGAGGCGCCAAAACCCAGCTTATCCCCCACACTGCCAGCCAACCGAGAAATAACGGAATCAGGAAATGGAAGTAACGTCGGCGCGCTATTCCCAGGAGCTGTGCCGGATCAAATCCCTTAGAATTCTGTTCTTCGAAATCTTGTGTCATTGTCTTTCGTTCTACTATCTGCCGATTGGCCTTGAGAAGGTGTACCCGATCGAAATCCGCCCCTGATTCGTATCAGGCGAACCGGAAACAATTGCCAGGTTGCTATAACTCTGATGGAGTCTCGAGTAGTCCAAACCCACTGAGAAGTGCTCGCCTAACTGGCGCTCAAGCGAAGCCCCTCCTGAAATTGTGTGCCCGTCGTTCGAGCCGCCAAGCAGTGCCTGAACCGCGACGGGCGTCAGCGAGTTGACATTTGAATAGGCTGCCTGAAATCCGCCGGTCATCTTACGCGTCAACTGGCGCCGAAGAGAAAACGTCCCGCCATTCTGGTGTACAGCTCCCATCAGGCCGCCGCCAGGAGCGATCATCCGTGAATAGCTGAGTACAACATTCGTCTGGCGTCCGCGCCACGCAATGCTCGCGCCCGCCGCCGGAGACCAGCCATGTGTCGACGGGTAATTCGTCTCCTCTGTATTCGAATACTGCGGGCCGCCGAAGAATGAAACCGAGAACGTAGGCTTCACAAAAAACGTGTAGTAGAGCATTACTCCATTGGTCTGCGTCTTCGACTCGAAGCCTGTGGGATAAGCGAGCAGTGTCTGATATTGATAGGTCACGCCTACATAGTGCCTGCCGGAAAGGCGGTGATTGTAAAATGCCGATCCGCCTCTCGAGGTCGAATCATAAAGCCCAGGAACCTGCGAAGCATTTGAGTAGTGAAGATTGGTAAAAGTCCCACTGGCTCCCACCATGGCGTTTGGCCCGAACTGGTAAGTAAGCTGCGCAGTCCCGATATTACTAAGCTGGTCCGCTGTCGGCGCTATAACCGTCACGGGTGAGACCTGGCTGGTCCCAAATGCGGTATCACCCCCAACAGTGGGCTGGTTCAGGAAGTTAGATGACTTACGAAATGTATCCACCAGATGTAAGGTAACGTGAGGACTCAAGCGATAAGAAACGTCGGCATTGAGATTTCCGTCCACTTCATTCCGGCCGCTTGTACGCTGGTAAGCCGTAAAGCCAGGAGTAAGTGTGATGACGGAATGCAAACGGGACGTTGTCTCGTCGAATGCAAGGAATGGCCAGACTGAATAACTCTCGTCAGCGACTGCACTAGAAGACTGTCCACCCAGGATGTTGTCATTATAAGCAGCAGTAAATGTCAGTCCGGTGCGCAGGTAATTCGATCGCGATTCCGCGCCAACTTCCGAGGGATACGACTCGGCGCTTACCGGTGGCGGTACAACCATCGGCTGATCGTCGGTAGTTCCGGTCGACATCGACGCAGGATTCTCTTGCGACCAAAGGCACGAGGTCGCGAGCAGGATCGTAATAAGAACTAAGAATCGGGGATTCATCAGCAATGCCTACGGGACGACAATCGTGTCGTTCGGCTGCAATTTCACGTTCTGATCAGGATTTTTGCCCTTAATTACTTCTTTGTAATTAAAAGCCATTCGTGACTGTGTCCCATCGGGATTTTGGCGGAGAACGTAGATCGACTTTTGCTTCGCGAAGTCGCGGAACCCGCCGGCGACTGCGATCGCATCCAGCACCGTCGAACTGTTGGTCAATGAATATGAACCTGGTCGGGCGACCATGCCCAGAATGTTGAATTTCTGACTGTTGATCTGCTGAACAATCACCGTAACTTCCGGCTCCGAAATATAACTCTGTAGCTTGCCCGCAATATCCTGTTCTAACTTCAGGGGCGTGAGACCCGCGGCCTGCACCTCACCTGCCAGAGGAAGCGAAATTTTTCCGTCAGAGCGGACCGGGACTGTGCGTGAAACATCTGGTTCTTTCCAGACGCTGATTGCCAGCATGTCGTTGATACCGATCACAAAGGTGTTGTCATGCGGCTTGCCAGGGGCAGCAGCCACAGGTTTGTCGAGTGAAGCTACGGTGACAGGAGCTTCTGTTTTCGCGGTTGCCGCGTCCTGCGCCAACATTGTTGCGGGCATGGCAACGATGACTGCCAGAGCCGCTTGAGTCATCACGTTCTTGAAATTCAATTCCATATCTACTCCAAAACTAGTCGAGAGGAGCGCCTCAAATTCCCGAGGTGCGATCAGTTCGCCTTGCCGTTGCCTTTTAGCGGATGTCCATTCGCCTTGTAGCCGTTCCCGCCCACGAAGGGCAGGGCCAAAGGATCAGGAGAGGTCATCCGGTATTGCTCGATCTTGTACAACATTGTTCGATAGCTGACCTTCAGTAGCCGGGCTGCCGCTTTGCGGTTCCAACCCGTCCGTTCGAGCGCCGCGGCAATGGCGTTTCGTTCAGCCTCAGTCTTCACATCACGAATCAAAGCTTTGAGAGACTTGCCGGCGCCGAACTCTTCGAACTCATACTTGGCTTTCCCGAAACCATTGCCCATCTTATGGGCAGATTGCACTCTGCCAAAGAAACTCTCTGTGGAGGCGCTTCCGCTGAGCTTGTCGTCGCCGATCATCAGATAGCGCTTCACGAAGTTCTCAAGCTCGCGCACGTTGCCAGGCCATGCATGGCGCTGGCAGGCGTCGAGTACGGCTGGTGAAAATTCCCGTTGTGGCAATCCGTAGTGACGTGCCAGCTTGTGCATGAAGTGTTGCAGAAGCAGCGGAATCTCATCCTTGCGCTGGCGTAGCGCTGGAACGTGAACCGTGAAGGCGCTCAGCCGGTAATAAAGATCTTCACGTAATTTTTCTTCAACGTGCGCGCGCTCAATGTTGATTCCGGATGCAGCAAGGATGCGAACATCCACGTCAACATACTGTGAAGTTCCCGGCTTTACCATCTGCTTTTCCTGCATGACGTGCAGCAACTTCTCTTGCAGGCTGAGTGGCATTTCGGTTATTTCGTCAAGGAAGATCGTGCCGCGTTCGCAGAGCTCAAGTTTGCCAGGACTCGCTGGTTCATTCCTTTTCGAAAGATTTCCGCCATAGCCGAACAGCTCGCGCTCAAGAAGATCACCGGGCAGAGCCGCGCAATTCACTTTCAGGAACCGGAATTCAGAGCGGACTGAAAGTTTGTGGATCAGTCTTGCCGTGGTGTCCCTTCCGCTTCCCGGCTCGCCAACAATCAGGACCGGAACGTCTGCCTGTGCGAGAAGTTCTGCTTGCGCGCGCAGCTTTTGCATAACCGGGCTTGCGCCGACAAAGAATGCGTCCTCCCCGAGTTGCTCAATATCTTCGCTGGTGAAATCGGGGGCTTCATCGATGGGCGACATCACATGCCGGCGGATTGCCGACTCAAGCCGCTGTTCATCAAACGGCCGAATCAGAAATTCCTGCGCTCCCAGGCGGACCGCTTCCTTCTCGCGGAATGCATCTTCTGCATGAGCCAGCAGGATGATCGGCAGTTCAGGGCGGATTCTCCGCAGCCAGCGCACCACATGCAGGGCGTCGGCGTCGCCGCGAGGAAGATCGAGCAGTAATATGTCGGGAATCGCCCCGGACTGTATGCGCTCCAACGCCTCCCAACCGCTGCCGGCTGTCTCGAGGTGCCAGGAGTTTGATTCTCCGACAGACCAAAGCGGCCGCAGAACGGAGGGCTCTCTACTTACAGCCAACAGGCGAACAGTTTCAGTTATATGTTCTGACACGGAATTAGGACTCGAACTGGCTGGTATTGCGGTTGGCGGGATCGACTATGCGGGTTCGACGTTGTATCCATCGATACGCACAGCCAGTGATCTTTGAATTGCATCAATCGAAACTACAAGTGTTGATTCTCCACTACGCCCGACTAAGATTCCCTCCACGCCATCCAATGCGCCGCTCCGGATGCGTACGCGCTGTCCAATCTGCAGGAAAGGATGTGCGTGCCAGGCAAGACGCTGTTCAGCGATCCTGCGGACCGCTTCAATCTGCTCCTCAGGAATCGGAGTTCCTTCTCCCCGAGTGCCAACCAAGCTGTATACGCCTTCAATACGCAGTGCCTTGAGACGTCCTTCATTGGTTGGAGTTAATTTCGCGAATACATAACAACTGAAGAGCGGAAATTCTACGAGCTTCTTTCTGTCACTCCACTTACGAACTTCGCTGACCAAGGGAAGAAACGAAGTAACACCAACTTCACGAAGACGCTGGGCGACGATCTTCTCGTGTCGGGCGCGAGTTAGAAGCGCATACCAGTTCTGTTCTTCCGTACTTGACATTCGCACCGGAGCCGCAATCTCCCACGTTTGAACTACCGTGCTCATAGCTTCGCCCTCTGGGTCACAGTGCCTGTTTGACCCCTAAGAACTACAGGAATTTCCTCTGACCGCCGTACACCTGATGGGGGGGGACGTTAATCAGGAGACAAACGCTATACGTTGTCCGGCTAATTTCTTCCGAGCATTGGGGGGAACTCCGAAGAGTTGTGTGCTCGAGATGAACCGAGAATAAGCCTGGGTGCAGCGACCTGCAAGTGGTACACACTCTCCTCGAAGGTCTTCTCATTCCTCAGTGAGTGGACTTTCGCAGTTCTACGGAAGCTACCCCCAGAGACGGCTTTCTCTATCGCCAGAGATATTCGGACGACCCAAACGGAACCCGAAATTGGTTACCTGCCGCGGGTCGCGATCCGACTCCGCGTTCAGCCGCAAGTCTCGAAAATCCAGCCTTGTGCAGGCTCAAATCAGGGTCCTAAATGTCACTTTCGTGCCATTGTATGGTTACCAGAGTTCCAGTAGTTTCCCTAACGTTGGGTTGCAAATGTCTGCACTGGGCTGCAACAGGTCACGATCTGTGAAAAAGTTTGGTAGTTTGCTCCTTGCGTCAGGAAAACGACTACTGTAGACTTCTTGCAGTAATCGTCAGGTAATTCCGTCTTAGGATCCGCCGCTCCGGCTCCTTCGACTGTTCAAACTGGCCTCCCCCCAAGTGCTTAGTACTGTTCGACCTTAGGCTCTAGTGTCTGAGGCGTCAGAGGTTCGCTGTCGGCTTACTTGGAGGAGACTATGGAACGCGAAATCACAGGCAAGCAGATTCGTGTCTTAGTCCTGGATAGTTCCGCAATACACACTCAACTGTTAGCTGACGCCCTGCGGCGTGACCGTGCCCTGGACGTGGTCAGCGTCGACTCATCGAAGCCCGTCATCAAAACCATTATTGACCGTTCGGTCGATGTCCTTGTAATTGGCACTCATTTTGACGAGCAGAGCCATCGCGGCTTTGAACTGTTGCGCGAACTGCGTACTGCCCGGCCTGACACTCGCGCGGTAGTTCTGCTTGATTCCTCGAAACCGCAAGCGGTGCTTGAAGCGTTTCGCTCCGGCGCTCGTGGCATTTTCAGCCGTTCCGAGTCGATCGAGAAACTGTGCAAGTGCATCCGCTGCGTGCACAACGGCCAGATCTGGGCCAACAGCCGCGAAATGTCGCTTGCGCTCGAAGCCTTGGCGGCCGCCCCGGCGGTGAATCCTGTCGACGCCAACGGGTTGAGCCTGCTCTCGAAACGGGAAAAAGAGATCGTTCAGAGCCTCGCCGAGGGATTGACCAACCGGGAAATCGCAGAGCGCCTGGGCCTGAGCCAACACACCGTAAAGAATTACCTCTTCCGCATCTTCGACAAGCTGGGCGTTTCGAGCCGCGTAGAACTCCTCTTCATGACTCTCAGCCAGGAGACAAACTCGCAATCGGTGTTCGCGAACTTTCTAAAGAATTGCACCGATGGCAGTCTGGCTGATCCGGCGATGCTGACCGAGTGCCAGGAGGCGGCGGAGCAGGGCTCGCCGATCGCACAAGTCATACTCTCTCAGCTTTACTGGACCCGCAGAGCCAATTCCACCGATGTCCTGATGGCCTATAAGTGGTGCCTGATCGCAAGCTCGCAGATCTCTCGCACGACCAAGACCTTCAGCAAGACAATGACAATGGAGCAGTTGTTATACGCAGAAAAGATGGCTGCCGATTGGCTTAGAAAGACGCAGAAGCCTACCCCCACGCCCATTGCCGAAGCCGGTGAACGTCCAATGCCGGTAGCACTCAGCGCCGCTTCCGACTAAGGATCACAACAATCTTTTGAGGAAACTCAGGAAGGAAGGACCAACGCCCGATTGTCCGGACTCAGGGCTGGTTTGCATTGAGTCCGGACTACCGAAGTGCTTCGATCAGGCCGTTTTACCTTGAATGTTCGGGCGAGGAGAACGGAAGCGCATAGCTCCGAAGCATGTGAACCCTGCCAGCAACAGATACAGTGCCGCTGCGCCACCCTCGGCGACTCGGACGATACCCCACATCTCCTGGGCTTCGTTCGGACCGCGTGGGTTTGGAGTATAGAGCCACAGGTTCGCATACTGGCCAAGCGAATTCCCGTATTTCTGAACATAGGCCTGCGCAGTCGTTACAAGCGTCTGGGCCGTCTTATCAATCGAACTCCAGCTGATCTTCCCGTTGGAAGTCAGATACCACAACGCCTCGGAGTACGAGGCTTGCAGCGCGGAGTTCGGATTAGTGGTAAACATCTGGTTGACCAGATACGCCAACTCAGCGTATCCCGTCATGCCAATCAGCGAGCCAAACAGCGTTTGAGCGCCGATGTTACCGCTGTTCAGGGCGGCAACATTGATGCCGTCTGCTGTCCAGTGCTCACCAGGATTTGTGTCATCGAAGTAGTCGTCGCAAACCATCCCAGGGCCACCTGGCCGAGAAGGACCTACGCCTACCCCGTTAATGGAGCCGTCGTAAAATCCGGTCGCGACGCAACCCTCAGGCCCGCCGCACCAGACATTGCCTTGATAGCCGCCATCCGCATACATATTCGTGTTCTGGGCGGAAGCGGTGGGCACGACACCACAGATTGCCAGCAAAGCAACTGGCAAGAACCTTAGGAACCGATCTTTCATTGCTTTCTCCTCACTCGTACAGAACCGCGGGGGAGGGGTTCGCACAAGGCCGTTAAAACCCTTTTACAACAGAGTTACTTTAGCGCGAGCTAAAACTCTGTCAAGACCGATAATTTCTGCGACCAGTTGCAAGCGCTTGCAACACACGGCTTAACTGGTTTTTGTGTCAAGGAGATATCGGGACGACCCGTCCGCGAGAAAAACGATACTCTAACAACAATTTGACAAACGTTCTGGAAGAAGTTTTTCTTGTTTCTTATTTTGGGGCGCAAAATGCTTGGGGAAATAGCTCCCGCCGTAACCTTCCGTTCGCAAGTCAGTTGCTGTAGTTTAGGGACATATGCGTGAAGTTTCTCAGCCTGCGATTACTCGCCAAAAAGCGACCTGTTGGTTTCTCCTCTTTTTACTCGCGCTAGCAGCGTGTCTGGCTGCCTGTTCTCGTGATCCCAACATACGCAAGCACAAGTATTTTGCCAGCGGTGAAAAATATTTTGATAAAGGAAAATATGCCGAGGCGGCAATCGAGTTCAGGAACGCCCTTAACATCGATCCCAATTATTCTGAGGCGCACCAACAGCTGGGCGAGACGTATCTGAAGCTGCAGCAGGGTGATCGAGCGGTTCAAGAATTTGCCCGCACGGTGGAACTACAGCCAGATAACTTTCAGGCTCGCCTCGAACTCGCCAATCTTCTAATACTCGGCCGCGACTTTGAGCACGCCCAGGAACACATCAAGTTCCTTCAGCAGCAACGCCCGAACGATGCAGCGGTACATTCCCTGATTTCCAGCTCCTTAGCGGCTCAGGATGATATTCCTGGCGCGATAGCGGAAATGGAAAAGACCATTGCGCTGGACCCAAGCCGCTGGGAACCTCGCCTCAGCTTGGCCCTGCTGCAGCTGAAAAACAACCAGCCCGACGCCGCCGAGATGAACTTTAAGAAGGTGATCGAGTTGAACCCTTCTGCTGTGCATGCCTATTTAATGTTGGGTTCCTATTACCAATCAAGAGGCAGATTTGCAGACGCCGAGCAACAACTGCAGCACGCGGTCAATCTCGAACCGAAGAATCCTGATCTGCATGCAGCTCTTGCGCGCCTCTATTTGGCGGAAGGAAAAAAAACACAAGCTGAAGCTCTTCTCCAGCAAGCCAAGCGCGACCTGGCCGATAACCCCGCCGGTTACCGGCTCCTCGCTGATTTCTATTTCGTGACCGGTGACGTTGAGAAGGCCCTTTCCGAATATTCCGCGCTCTCTCAACAGCACCCGAAAGACCTCTCCGTCCGGAAGAATTACATTCAGCTCCTTATCCAGACTCACCGCTTTGACGAGGCCCGAAAACTCACCGCAGACATCCTTAAAGCTCATAAGGATGATGCTGATGCTCTTGTGTTCCAGAGTGAAATGCAAATCAGCGATGGCAACGTTAGTGAGGCGATTAAGACTCTCGAATCTGTAATCAAGAACGATCCCAACAACAGCGAAGCCCACTACGTGCTGGGCACTGCATTCGAGAAATCCGGCAGCCTTGATCGCGCAATAAGCGAGTGGTCAGATGCCTTGCGGCTGCGGCCCAACTTCCTGGATGCACAAAGGTCGCTGGCGCGCGCCGCCATGCGCAAGGGAGACACTCAGGGGCTCGAACAGGCCGCAACCCAGCTCATTGCACTTAGTCCCGCGTCTCCGGAGGGATATGCTCTGCGGTCCATCGCCAACATTAATCAAAAGAAGTTCGACCTGGCTGAGAGAGACGCTCGCAAAGCAATCGAGGTGTCGCCGCAAAGCGCTTACGGCTACGTACAAATGGGAAACCTGAAATTTGCTCAACAGCGGTACATGGACGCCGTAAAGTTCTTCCAGCAAGCTCTCGAGCGGAATCCGAATTCGTCTGACGCTTTGCGCGGAATTCTGAACACCTACTTTGCCCAGAAGCAATTTGATCAGGCGGTCTCCGCTTTAAGTGCACAGATTGCCAAGGGAACCAGCAGCAGTGAAGCTTATGACTTGCTCGGCGTGGCGATGTTCCGAAACAAGGATGTACGAGGTGCGGAGTCGGCCTTTACCAAGGCGCTCCAACTCGACGGAAACAACTTTGACGCGCTGATAAACCTCGGACAACTGAAATCCTCGACCGGCGAATCAGACCAGGCGATTGCACTTTTCGAACAATCACTGAAAACGCACCCTCAACAGTTCCCTCTTTACTTTTTCCTGGGTCAGCTTTACGCAGTTAAGAGAGATTGGAGTAAGGCAGAAGAGACTTATCAACGGGCCCTGATCGTGAAACCTGATGATCCGTCGGCCGCAAATAACCTCGCGAGCGTGCTTGTCGAGGAAGGCGGCGACCTGGACCGGGCCCTGTCACTGGCGCAAACCGCCTGGCATGGGTTGCCCGAGTCCGCGTCCGTGGCCGATACACTTGGCTGGATCTACTACCACAAAGGCGCTTACACCTCTGCGGTCAGCCTCTTCGAACAAGCTCTCAAGTTGCGGGATAAGAATAAGCTGTCCGACAGCGCCGATCTGCACTATCACCTCGGCTTGGCCTACCAGAAAACCGAACAGCCGCGCCTTGCAAGGCAGCAGCTCGAACGGGTGCTCAAGATCGACCCTAATTTCACCAACGCGGACGATGTGAAAAAGCAGCTCGCGCAACTGAAATCGTGATGCTGGAGAATATCGCGACCTGGCCCGCGCTCACCTCTTTGAATGATTGACTCCCACTACGACCTCATCATAATCGGCGGCGGCATTGTCGGCCTGGCCGTCGCCCTCGAATTTTCGCGCCGCTTCCCTCGCCTTCGTTTACTCGTGCTGGAAAAGGAAGATCGCGTTGCGCAACACCAGACCGGCCACAACAGCGGAGTCATTCATTCCGGCATTTACTACAAACCTGGCTCACTAAAGGCGCGGCTCTGCGTATCCGGTGCGCAAGAGATGGTAGACTTCTGCCGCGAGCACGACATCCCGCACGAAATCTGCGGAAAGGTGATCGTCGCCACCAGTCAGGAAGAACTGCCTCGCCTGGAAGAGCTTGCTCGTCGCGCTGAAGCAAACGGCCTCGCCGGTGTCCGGCGAATCAGCTCCGAAGAACTCCGGGAATTCGAGCCCCACGCCGCAGGCTTGCTCGCCCTGCATGTCCCTTCCACCGGTATTACAAACTTCGCGCAAGTATGTCAGAAATATGCGGAACTCGTCGCCAAAAACGGAGGCAGAGTTCTCACCGGCGCTCGCGCTTCGGCCATCAAGCGGAACGCCCGCGAAGTGATCGTCGAAACTCCACGCGGCGCGTTTTCTGCCGCCTCGGTCATCAACTGCGCGGGATTGTTCAGCGACCGCATTGCTCAAATAGCGGGAGACGATCCTGAAGTCAGGATTGTTCCCTTCCGCGGCGAATATTACGATCTTGTTCCCGAGCGCGCTTCCCTGTTGCGTTCTCTTATTTATCCAGTCCCCGACCCGCGTTTCCCGTTCTTGGGAGTTCACTTCACGCGAAGGATCACCGGCAGGGTTGATGCCGGCCCAAACGCCGTACTGGCGCTTCGGCGCGAGGGCTACCGGCATTCGGACATCAGTCTTCCGGAGCTGACCACGTCGCTTATGTTCCCCGGCTTCTGGCGAATGAGCGCCAAAAACTGGCGATACGGCCTCGGCGAGTACCACCGCTCTTTTTCGAAGAAAGCATTTGTACGTGCACTGCGGAAGCTGGTTCCTGAAGTCAAGGAACAAGATCTTATTCCTTCAAGCGCCGGCGTGCGCGCCCAGGCGCTCAAGCGTGACGGCACTCTCGTCGACGATTTTCAATTTGTTCCGTCGAGCCGGATGCTGCACGTGCTGAACGTTCCCTCGCCGGCCGCAACCGCCTCCTTGTTGATCGCAAAATCCATTCTCGACACTGCCGTCCAGCACGGCCTGATCTCGAACGCGTAGGCCGCCCGCCAGTGTACCGGGCTCGCAGCTCTCCGATTAGAATGGGTTCGTGGCTCTTGAGGAATACAAACGCAAGCGGCGCTTCCCGGAAACTCCAGAGCCTCCCCCAAAGCTCGACAAGAGCAAAGGCCACCGTTTTGTAGTGCAGCGTCATCGCGCTACTCGCCTCCACTACGACTTTCGTCTTGAGATGGAAGGCGTGCTGAAATCGTGGGCGGTTCCCAAGGGCCCCTCGCTGAATCCTGCGGACAAGAGGCTCGCGATGCAGGTGGAAGACCACCCGGTCTCGTACTTCGATTTCGAGGGCATTATCCCGGAAGGAAACTACGGAGCCGGTACCGTCATGGTTTGGGACGTTGGCACCTGGGAACCTCTGTCGGCCGAAACAAAGAATGGTAAATACCTGACGGCGACAGACGCGGAAGCTTCTGCCATGCTGAAAAAAGGCGATTTCAAATTTCGCCTTCATGGCAAGCGCCTCAACGGAGACTACGCGCTAATCCATATGAAGGCTCGCCGCCCAGGCAGCAAGGGCACGGAATGGTTGCTGATTAAGAAGCAAGACGAAAACGTCGATTCCCGCTTCGATATCGACAAATACGATACTTCGGTCCTTAGCGGCAAAACCATGCCGCAGATTGCAGGGGCTGAGGACGCCGCCGAATGGAAGAGTAGCAAGAAGGCCTCTCGCGGCGGAGTGAAAGCTGCCTGGCTCGCCGACACATTGGCCAAGCTGGATAAAAAAAAAACTAAAAAGCCCGCCTCAATCGGCCAGTCCGCGCGAGACAACTCGATCGCAGCAGCCGGTCGCCGCCGCAAAAAGTAAGAAGAAATCCGAAACGGATTCGGCGAATTCTGTGCTCGCAGAACTGAAGGGCGCCAGCAGACGCCCAATGCCCTCAGCCATTTCTCCCATGCTCGCTTCTATCGCCGAACATCCATTCGATGATCCCGACTGGCTCTTTGAGATTAAATGGGACGGCTACCGTGTCATCTCATTCATCGAAAACGGAAACGTCCGCATGGTTTCGCGCAACCAGAACGATCTCGCTCCACGTTATCCCGAATTGCGCGATTTACCCAAGTTGGTTAAAGCTGAGTCCGCCATCCTTGACGGCGAAGTAGTTGTGATGGACGAGCAGGGGCGCCCATCCTTCAGCCTGATGCAGCAGCGAACTGGCATTCGGGCCCACGGCCGACAAGGCTCCGCTCGTCCCGATCTTCCAATTCTCTACTACGTATTCGACCTCATTTATCTCGACGGCTACGACCTGCGCCGGGTCGCGCTCGATGAACGCAAACGAACACTCCAGCAAATCCTGCCGGTGGGCGAAATCGTGCGCTTCTCCGACCACCATGCCGGCCAGGGTACTGCCCTCTATCAAGTTGCAAAACAAAAGGGACTCGAGGGCATCGTCGCTAAGAAGCGCAATAGCTGTTACGAAGAGCGCCGCAGCCGTGAGTGGTTGAAAATTAAAATTACTCAGACCGTCGATTGCGTCATTGGCGGCTACACCGACCCCGAGGGTGCGCGTCAATATTTCGGTTCGCTCGTGCTCGGGTTGTACAACGACAGGAAGGAATTCATCCACGTCGGTCACGCCGGAACAGGCTTTAATCACGCCACGCTGAAGCAGATTTCCGATCTTCTGAAGGAAATTGAGACCAAAACCAAACCCTTCACTGGCCCAGTGGACGCAAAAAACGTGCACTGGGTAAAGCCGGTGCGGGTTGCGGAAGTGAAATTTTCAGAATGGACACACGAAACTAACGAAGGTGGGCTCAAACTTCGTGCTCCCGTGTTCCTGGGCCTGCGGGACGACAAGAACCCAGAAGACTGTACGTTCCGGGGTCAGACTGCGGAACTATCCAGCGCATAGCTCCACCTGACCATGGGGATTGCCCCTCGAAGGCATCTGTCTCCTCTTTAGCAGTTGACGGCGCAAACCGGCGGACGTACAGTTACTACCGCTTCCAACCGCTCGAAAAGCTCGAAAAACAAGGAGGAGATATGAGAGTCGTACGAATCACCGCTCTTCTTGCGTTCGCTATTGTCTGTTGCGGGCTGGCCACGGCCGCAGACGAGGCCAAAGCGCCGCCGAAACAGATCCCAGATTTTGACGTGCAAGGAATCAGCTTCACCGAATGTCAATGCACTGCTTACGGCTGCCCGTGCCGGTCGAACGGGCATCCGACAAACGGAAGCTGCGACGCAGCGGACTTTACCTACATCAAGCACGGCCATTACGGCAAAGTCGATATGAGTGGCTTTAAAGCGGTAGTGATTGGCGACCTCATCGATCATGACGCCGCCAAGGTTGAAGGAACCGCTTATTTCGACAAGAGCACGACACCCGAGCAGCAAAAAGCGTTCGGCGAGATGTTGGCTTTTATGTTCGGCTGGAACCCGCCTCATCTTGTCGGTACAAAAATGGTGGATATCGATTTCCAGGTTTCACCTGACAAGAACACCTACACTTTGACGATTCCTGGCATTCTCGAAGAGAAGGGAGTCATGAAGCGTGACAAGGCTGGCAAGCCGATGAACGTTGTGCCTGCCATGGATTTGTGGGGCAACAAGATCACCTACGTCGATAACGTGGTCTTCAAATATCACGACCAGGGCGTAGGAGAGTGGGACCTTTCGGGTCGTCAGGCGAACGTTAAGGAGTTCCACACGACGAAAGCCATGTACGACCAGAAGAAGCTTCTGATGCAGCACGGAGACATGTCCGGCACCTGGACCGCCGAGCAGAAGAAGATGATTCAGGAAATGGGGATGAAGGCGGAGTAGTGTCCCAGCGTTTCAGGTGCCCCGATCTTCAACCGGGGCACCTTTTCTTTTCTAGATCAAATGCAACTCGGGGAAATCTTTGAGATAGCGGTCTTCATCCAGCGTCAGGAAGCGATCAGCATTCAGGAGCGCATGAGCGCCAACGATGAAATCCACCAACACGCGTTTTGGATTACCACCTCCCGATTTCCGCTTTCGGAGAGCGTAACTTGCGAACCGCTGAGCGGTTTCGCGCCAGATATGCTCGCCCATGTGAAAATCGATACCAATCCTGGTGTCATGCAGAAATCGGTCTATCAAATCCTGAGTCGCTCGGGGGTATGCGCAAAGTTCAGCGTAAACCAGAGCACAGATAACAAGCTCCCCGCGTCGTTGTGCCTCAAACAAATCGGTTTTGCATTTCGAAGCCGGACTTTCCCCGGAGAGAATCGCAGAGAGGACGTTCGTATCGACGGCGGTCCTCACGGCTTCCCCTCGTCTTTACTCTTCATCGCGTAGTTCCGCCACCCATTTTTTGGAGTTGAATGGGTGTTTTTGCTTTACCTTGAGGACGCCAATGTACTTGTCGAACGGATTCTCGGAGTCTGGAGCTCGGCGGATCACAGTCTCGTCCCCTTTCTCAGAGAACTCCACTTCGTCTCCCTGACGTAGTCCGAGCTTTCGTCTAACTCTTACGGGTATCGTGACCTGCCCTTTGCTGGTGAGTCGAGTTCTCATCCCCATATGTATTACCTCAATCTCAATGGTAATACATGATACCATTCGGGCGTGTCAGAGCAGCGATCAAGATTGCTGGTTCAATGATCTCCATCGCGGGTGGCGCGGTCATGTCCTTCCAGCCATTCTTATCAGGCTTGTACTAGAAGAGCGATTGGGGGTGTTACCTCAACACCCCGGGTGGTTGCTGCATTCACATCTGGTGTCGGAGGTTTCACGGGGACATGCGTGCGTTCAGCTGCTTATGTTAGTGGCGAGTGCCGTTTTTTATGCCCCTGGTGATTCAATTCAGGTTGTCTAGTTTTTACTCGCTTCGCGAACGGAATTCCAATGTGCTCAAATCGATTTGACCGGAATTGCCGTTACATCTTCCACCAGTCCTACTTCCCTCTGCAGAAACGGTTCCGCGTAGTTCACTCCCGCCAACATTCCGTAGAACCGCGCCATGGCCTCAATTCGCGCGCGAATTTCAGCGCGCGCAGGAAAGATGTCCTTGCCGGCTTCTTGATCTGAAAATTGTGACTTGTAGGCCATCAGCGATTCGAAGCGCGCTTCAAATTGATTGGTGATATCGACAACGAATGTCGGGCGAATGTCGTAGTAGAGTGTGGCGTAGATGATTTTGAAGGGTCGATGCGGAGCCGGCACCTTGCCCTCAGCGGGCGAGGGCGCCAGCCCGACACCTCGTTGGCTGAATGCTGGCTGCTGAGTGCTGGGTGCTTGCTCAACATCCAGCTTCGCGAGTCCAGCCAGAAAGCACGCCTCGTACCCGAGCTTCGAAGCAGTGTAGTGGTCCGGGTGCCGGCCCTCCCAATAAGGAAGAATCACAACTCGCGGTCGTGTCTGCCGTATCACACGCGCAACCTTCAACCGGTTCTCCCAGGTGTTTTCCACGCGACCATCAGGAATATCGAGCGCTTCTCGCCAGGACACTCGTAGAAGCCTCGCCGCCTCGGCCGCCTCTCGCGCGCGATCCTCAGCGGTGCCTCTCGTCCCCATTTCGCCGCGAGTCAAATCAAGAATGCCGGTGCGATGTCCACGTTCGGCCATCTTGAGCAGCGTGCCGCCGCAAGTCTGCTCCACATCGTCGCGATGGGCGGCAATGGCAAGAATGTCCAGAGGTTGAGCGGTCAAAGTAGGTTTCCCTGCTCGATGACAACGTTCTCTCTCACGATGAGCCGGTGCGAAGCCATTTCCTTCAACGTGGGTAATACACGGCTCACGTGTTCGTCCGTATCGACAAAGATGACTATGACCGGCAACTTGCCCCCGGCATCGACCAGGTGGCTGGTCTTCACGCGCTGGCGCCCGAGGAATCCCGCAACTGCATGGAGCACGCAGGCAGCAAAAACATTTTCGTCATGCAAGTAATTCAGGATCGCAAGGTGCAGCGGCTTCCCGTGCCATTTGTCTGCTTCGTTCAGATAAATCGTGACCTGGACTGCCATTCGTTGAGGCATTTTACAGTACCCTCGCCAGTGCCATTCCCCCCAATGCCGCGGCCAGGCAAAGCAAATTGTTCGAGACAAAGTTCGTGAAGAGCAGCAGCCATTGGCCTTGCTCGACATAGGCCATGGTTTCGTAGGCAAAACTCGAAAAGGTTGTGAATGCGCCGCAAAACCCGACCACAATCAACAATCGCCATCGCGGATCGAGCAACACGCGTTGTGTGCTCCAGATCATGAAGAATCCAACGATGAAGCTGCCGGTGACGTTGATGAAGAGCGTTCCGTAAGGAAAAACAGGCCCGAGAATTCTTGCGGCAAAGCGGCTGATAATCCAGCGGGCGTTCGCGCCGAAAACGGCGCCGAGCGAGATTATGAGTAGGTCGTTTAACGTGCGCACGAGCTTCTCCCAACCAGATGGTAGGAGTTATCAGCGCGCATCGTTCTTAATTGGAGGCCTCAGCTACAGGCGTTCGTTGCGGGCGGTTTTGGCGAACTCCATCGCCGTGCTTTTGTTGTATCACAACCCTCCGCCGCCTAGAAAGTGGGTCGCGTTACGAACGGACATGCTCGTCGCGAAGAATCGAATAAATTTGCACGTCCACAAACCTGCCCCACTTGACTACAGACTCTCGGGCACAGCCCTCGTGTCGCATTCCGAGCTTGAGCAGCACTGCGCGTGATGCTCCATTGCCCTCAAAATGCCCTGCAAAAATGCGATGTAGCTTCAAGTCCTCAAATCCGTATCGGATAACCTCACAAGCTGCCTCCGTCGCATACCCATTTCCCCAGAATGGTACGCCAATCCAATAGCCAAGTTCTGCTCGTTGATGCTCCATCTGAGGATGCAGTCCGATTCCGCCAACCAGCCGCCCGTCACTACGTAGGCGAATTGCCAGTCGAAGCTCATTCTCCTTCGGCGCGCTGGCAATGAACTCGCGGGCGTGCTTTTCCTCGTATGGATGCGGAATGCGCAACGTCGTTTCCGCCACTTCGCGTGCTCCGATCAAGGGAACGAGTTCAGGAATGTCAGACTCAACAAATTCGCGCAGAATCAGGCGTGGAGTTTGCAGGATGGGCGTCATGCCTCTGTGGGATTTGCTCTGTGTAGCTCAGTGTTCTCTGTGGTTCGGGGTTTTACAAACCTAGCCGCAGAGGACACTGCGGTACACAGAGAAATAACACAGAGTATTATCGGGCACATTACAAGGATTGCGAAGCGAGCAGAAAAGACAGACTGCCTACACCCGCGCCTCTGGTATCGCCACTTCGCGATTCATCTTGTAGGCATTGGCGATGTATTGCAGCACCATGCGCTGTGTGTTGAAGAATGATCCGTTTAACGCAACCGCGAAGCGCATAATCTCGGTATATCGATTCGGGCGACCGTAGAACATCGGAACAATCTCGCGCTCGAGCTTGTCGTAAAGATTCCCAAGCTCGAGTGCCTGGTCTTCTGCAATTTCATTGCTTCCGATCGACCAGCCCGTCACGCCTTCGATATGGCCTTCTGCCCACCATCCGTCGACGACACTGAAGCTTGGAACGCCGTTCAGCGCAGCTTTCATGCCGCTCGTGCCCGAGGCTTCCTGCGGACGCATCGGATTGTTGAGCCAAAGATCAACGCCCGAGGTGATGAGCCGGCCCCAGCGCATATCGTAGTTCTCGACATACACAGTGCGGATCACGTCTGATAAAGAACTGGCTCCTCCGACGACTCGACGTATCAAGTTCTTCCCGCCCTCATCGTGCGGATGCGCCTTGCCGCCGTATACCAATTGAATCGGTCCAACTTCGCGTGCAATCTTGCGAAGCCGTTCTGGATTTTGGAACAACAGATCTGCGCGTTTGTATGTACTGGCGCGGCGGGCAAAGCCAATGGTCAGAATTTTCGGGTCCAGCTGAACACCGAAGGCCCGGCTGATCTCCGCGAACAACTCCGTCTTGGCTTCGGCATGGGCCTCACGAATCGCAGGCAACGGGATACTGATTGCGTATCGCAAATAGTTGTTATCGGTCCGCCACCCGGGAATGTACGAGTCGAACAATTCAGCGAACGCCGGTGACGTCCACGTGATCGCGTGGACACCATTTGTGATCGCGCTGATTTCGTAGCTCGGGAACATCCCGCGCGAAACTTCCCCATGCCGCATCGCGACGCCGTTAACATAACCGGAGAAGCGCAGCGCAAGATACGTCATGTTCAATGCATCGCCTTCCCACGCTTCAGCCTCGTCCAACAGACCGAGCTGTTCCCGCCCAATGACCTGCGAAACCAGGCTGCGCGGAAATTGATCGTGGCCGGCAGGAACCGGCGTGTGCGTAGTAAAGATGCACATATTTCGCACACCGTCGATGTCGAGCTGCTTTAAGCGGCCTGCGAAGCTCTGCTCCAGTCGGCGCTCCAGCAATCCGAGCGAGAGCAACGCCGAATGCCCTTCGTTCATGTGAAAAGTTTCGATTTGCCCCGGATAGAGCCGCTGCAGAAGTTGAAAACCGCCGAGTCCGAGCACAATCTCCTGCGCTAAACGGTACCGCTGGTCTCCGCCGTAAAGGGAATCCGTAAGCGCGCGATCGTATTCGCTATTTTCCGGTAGATCAGTGTCTAGCAGATAAACCGGTACCGTTTCGCCCGTGATGCCGGTGATCGTATACTTCCACGCCCGAATTGAAACCGAACGTCCTTCGACCTCAACATTCACGTGCGGACCGACCGCTGTGAGTTGGTTCTCCGGGTCCCACTCCTGCGGCTGCTCAAACTGGTTCCCAGAGGAATCAAGAATTTGACGGAAATATCCCTTTCGATACGTCAGTGTCACCGCAACAACCGGCGTACCCAGGTCGGCCGCCGAGCGAAGCGTGTCTCCGGCAAGAATGCCCAAGCCACCCGAATACGTAGGGATGTCCGGCTCGAGCGCGATTTCCATCGAGAAATAGGCGATACGCGGATAGACTGTTTTCTTCATTGACTTCTTAGACGAAGCGAGACTGTGAAGTGCGTACCTGAGGATCCAGGAACCTCAGTATAACGTTAAGGTGTTCTTAGTTCCAGAAATCGGCAGAAGTTGTTTATTTCTTAAGTAATTCAACTTAAGTCGTTTTGGAAAATAGCCCCGGAATGGAGCTTTTCTTTGTTCAGCTCTCACGCTCGATGAGGAATCGAGCAAGATTCTTCAGAATCTCGGCACTTTTGCCAAGAGGTTCCACTGCCAAATATGCTTCCTGCAACAAAGCTCGCGCCTTCTTCCGCGATTCTTCAATTCCAAACAGTGCTGGATAAGTTGCCTTTTCCGATGCAACATCCTTGCCTGCCGTTTTGCCGAGCTGTTCTGATGTTTGTGTAACGTCAAGCACATCGTCCACAATCTGAAACGCCAAGCCGATGTCACGACCGAACTGCCGCAAACTTTCGACGACAGCTGTTGTTGCGTTTGCATAGATGCCGCCCGTCACGACGCTTGCCGTAATGAGCGCCGCGGTTTTCGACGAGTGAATATATTCGAGCGTAGTCGCGTCCGGTCTGGCGCGTTCCGATTCAAGATCGACCACCTGGCCACCGATCATCCCATTCACAGTTCCAGTTCCGCGTGCGATCTCTTCTACTATCCTGATTCTTGCTTCAGCGCAGCATTGGAGTCTTGAGAGAACTTCGTAAGCCTGCGTTTGTAACGCATCGCCTGCGAGAATCGCTATCGCCTCACCAAAGACTTTGTGGCAAGTGGGGCGCCCGCGTCGCAGATCGTCGTTGTCGAGCGCAGGAAGGTCATCGTGAATCAGCGAGTACGTGTGCAGCATCTCGAGCGCGGCGCCCAATTCCTCGATTCCGCCCGGCAGCATTCCCGCGACAGCGCGTCCAGCTTCCATGCACAGGATCGGGCGGATCCGTTTTCCGCCGGCAAAAACGCTATGCCGCATCGCCCGGTGAATCGATGAAGGGCGAGTCTCGGCAGACGGCAGCAATCGTTCCAGGGCCGCATCTGTCGTCTTCCGTCCCTCTTCGAGCGTCTGCGTGAGCATGGAGGTGAGTATAACAATCAGCTTATTAATGGACGCGCGGTAGCCTCGATGCGTTATCATCCACAACTTGGCGTAATGACTATGACCGCTACCTTACCTTGGCCGTATGGGGGCAGGCGTCCACGCTTGTCCACTCTGCTCAGCATCCTACTGGTCCTCCTCTTCGCGACCGCTGCTCACGCTCAACAGGCCGAATACGACTTCATCATTTCCGGCGCCCGCATCGTCGATGGCACCGGCGCGGTCTGGTTCTTAGGTGATATTGCGACCAAGGGCGATCGCATTGCCGCGCTGGGCGATCTTCACACTGCCTCCGCGAAGCAGCGCATCGACGCTAGTGGACTGGTGGTAGCGCCCGGATTCATCGATGTGCAGGGTCAATCCGAATTCAACATCCTTGTCGATGGCCGCGCCGCCAGCAAAATTACGCAAGGCGTAACAACCGAGATAACTGGCGAAGGAACGTCGATTGCGCCCGCTAACGACCGCATACTTGAAGAATTCCGGGCCAACGCCGAGAAATTCCATGTCGATCTTGACTGGCATAGCCTGGATGATTATTTTCGCCACTTCGAACGCGCCAGGCCCGCGATCAATCTCGGCACTTTCGTTGGCGCAGGCGGAATTCGCGACTATGTGATCGGAAAAGAAAACCGGCCGCCAACGCCCGCCGAGCTCGATCAAATGCGCCAACTGGTCGCGCAAGCCATGCAACAGGGTGCGTTCGGCATCAGTACCGCTCTGCAGTACGTCCCTGATGTTTTCGCTTCCACGGATGAAATCGTTGAACTCGCTAAAGTTGCGCGCAGCTACGGTGGCGTCTATTTCACGCACCAGCGTTCGGAATCCGACACTATTCTTCCCTCGCTAGATGAAGTCTTCACTATCGCCCAACGCGCAGGCATCTCTGCGACCGTCTGGCATCTGAAGACCGCTTACCGCGAAAACTTCGGCAAAATGCCAGAAGTTTTGCGCCGGATCGAAGACGCACGCGCTAAAGGCATTGACGTCGCAGCAAGCGTATATCCCTACGATCGCGCTTCGAATGACCTCATCGCGTGTTTTCCCAGTTGGGTGGCCGAGGGCGGGACGGAAAAGATGCTCGCGCGGCTCAAGGATCCTGCGCAGCGCGCCCGTGCGCAAAAAGAAATGGACGAACCAAGCGCCAATTGGGAAAACCAGTGGGCCGGCTCAGGCGGTGGCGCAGGCGTAATGATGGTCCACATTCTCGATCCCGAGCTTCACAAGTATGAAGGCATGAACCTTGAAGAGATCGGACGTGCTATGGGCAGAGATCCCAAAGACGCAGCCATGGACATCGCTATCGCTGATCGCGGGAAAAGTCAGGTCGTAATTTCGATCATGGATGAGGCGGATGTGCGCCTCGCGGTCTCGAATCCACTGGTAACCTTCGGGTCGGATTCTGAAGAGCAGGCCGAAGACGGCCCGCTGAGCACAACCAAAGCCCACCCGCGCGCATTCGGGACGTTCCCCCGCGTGCTTGGTAAATACGTTCGCGAAGAGCATCGAATGAGTTTGGAAGAAGCGGTACGGAAGATGACTTCGCTGGCTGCTGATCGCGTCGGAATCCGCGATCGCGGAATCTTGCGCCCGGGAATGTATGCCGATATCACGGTGTTCGATCCATCGTCCATCCAGGACGTCGCGACCTACACTGATCCTTTGCATTATTCGAAAGGCGTACGCTACGTGTTTGTAAACGGCAGGCCGGTTATTCTCGACGGGAAAATAACAAAGGAACGTCCCGGACGCGCGTTACGCGGACCTGGGTACAAGACCGTGAGGTAACCGCCTGATAGAAACGGTTTTACTACCGCTGAGCGTCGGCTGTGAGCGGTGTCACCGAGTCCCGTACCGAACTGCTCGGACGGCGAGGTGCCGATGATACCGGCACCGGAGGCCGTTGCTCTAGTGTTCCCAGGACCGGCGCATCGTCAAAACCAACCGACAACGGTACGAACTGGTTATTCGCGCACATGCTTTCGATCATGTGCCTCTGACGAGAACTCAGCACTTTCACCGGCAGTGTCTCAAAATGTCGAAAGATCCAAATAAGATAGAGCCGCTGCGCGAACGTGGGCTGCAGATACCGCGGACCGAGCGGAGTCAAAACTCGAAGCACGCCTGAAGAGAGTTTTTCAAGCCACATGAAGCTAGTCCCAAGAGATTTCTAATTTTCGACGAAGAAGGCGCTGCAATTCAGAGTCCACGCATTATGCACCAAACTCGATGCATTGTGAAGCATAAAGCACAAAACTTCTGCCGGACTTTTGTTTCCTTATACCACGTCAGCGCATGATTCGAGCTGCTCGGAGGGTCGTGGCGGCAAATTTTTTTGAAGCACATGAGAAAAGTTGACCAGACGAAACGGCGAACCGGGATCGCCCGGGCACTCTCGAAGCTGGGATATTGCTCGCGATCGCGTGCTCTTGAACTGGTGCGCACCGGCACGGTAAAGGTGAATGGACGGGTAGTCCACGACCCCGAAAGGCCGGTTTCTATGGGAAAGGACCGCATTGAAGTTGTCGGGAACCGCGTGGCCGCAGCAAGGAAGACTTACCTGATGATGAATAAGCCGAGAGGCGTGCTGACTACGGCAAGCGACGAAAAGAACCGAAAAACCATCTACTCCCTGCTTCGCGAGCAGGCAGGGTGGCTTGCGCCGGTTGGTCGTCTGGACATGGCCAGCGAAGGTCTGCTGCTTCTCACTAACGATACGGAATGGGGTGCTCGGATTTCCGCTCCCGAGAGCCATGTCGATAAGACCTATCACGTGCAGATCGCCGCTGTGGCAACCGAAGATTTGCCACGCCGGCTCAAGTCAGGTGTAACAACCAAGGATGGTGATTTTCTCGTTGTGAAACACGCGAACATCCTCAGGCATGGCGCGAAGAACTCATGGCTAGAAATCGTTCTCGACGAGGGCAAGAACCGCCACATTCGGAGAATGCTTGGAGAACTCGGAATCGAAGTGCTGCGGCTTGTTCGGGTGGCAATAGGCCGCGTGGAATTGGGCGACTTGCCCAAAGGTCAGGTTAGGGAGCTAACATCGAAAGAGAGAGAAGCGCTATCTCGGGTACCTCGGTAGCCTAGTCCCCCAAGTGCGGATGCATTTACTCCTTTGTCATCGGATAGTTCTTCTCGCGCCATCCGCGAACCCCGCCGTCCATCGAGAGCACGTTGGTATAGCCCATCTTCTGCAGATTATCGGCAGCGAGTGCAGATCGAAAACCTCCACCGCAGTAAAGCACCATAGGGGTATTCATATCTGGCACGCGAGTTTCGATGTCCCGCTCGATCACCCCCTTGCCCATGTGTACCGCTCCGGGCAGGTGGTCCTTCGCGAATTCGCTCTCTTCCCTCACGTCAACCAGCAGGAACTTCTCTCCGCGATCAAGTCTCTGCTTGATTTGATCAACGGTGGTCTCTTTTACCCGGGACTTCGCATCATTCACGATGTTTAAGAAACGCGGCGTGTGCTGCATAAACGACTCCAATGGATCCTGCCAATCACTAACTCTTCACCGCGACGGCGATCCCATCGCGGATTGGCAGAATCGTTGTGAAAAGTTCCTTAGAGGAATACAGCAGGCGGTTGAACTCCAGAATCGACTTTGTCGACGCCTCACTCGGTTTTGCCTGGGCGACTTTGCCTCTCCACAAAACGTTGTCCGCCACAAAAAGGCCACCCTTGCGCAACCGTGGTAGTGCAGCGCGAAGTGCGCGTGGGTAGTCTTCCTTATCGACGTCACAGAAAATGATGTCGAATGGCTGCGTCTGCTCTGACAGCAATTCGAGCGCATCACCCACTTCGATAGTGATCCTGCTGGCTACGCCCGCTCGATCAAAATAACCTCGCGCCTCTTCTGCATTCTTGCGATCGCCATCCGTGTAAATTACGCGTCCATCTTCGCCAACTGCGCGCGCCCACCAGATCGTGGAATATCCGATCGCCGAGCCCATCTCGAATACAGTCTTGGCGCCCGAAACAACCGCCAGCTGATACAAAACGCGGCCCACAGCCGGACCGACAATTGGAATATCCCGCTTGGCAGCCTTGACTTCCATTTCGGCGAGCACAGAGTCCCGGGCCGGCAACATCGAGTACAAATAGTCCTCAACTGGGCCCGCTGTGATTCCATTCATTCGCCAACGGGGTTTGTCTTCGCTTTGAGCCTTAGGCATCTCTTCCCGTCTCTTTCTTTGTGGATTGTGGTTCAGGAAAGTGTTTCACCGGGTTTCATTTCTACCACTTTGACTCCGTGCACCAGCTTGCTCAGGTCGCTTGGCCTGCCCCTCAACACCGGAAAAGTACCAAAGTGCATGGGTATCACAGCATTTGGCTTCAGCAAATTGCATGCATATGCCGCCTCACGCGGACTCATAGTGTAGTGGTCGCCAATCGGCAACATCGCGATGTCAGGTGAGTAGAGCTCCCGAATAATTGCCATGTCGCCAAACACATTCGTGTCACCGGCGTGATAAATCTTGACGCCGTTCTCGAATTCGACCACGTAGCCGCATGCCTCGCCTCCGTAAACCAGCTGATCACCATCCTGAATTCCGCACGAGTGATCGGCATGGACCATTGTCACGCGGATGTCTTCCACCTGCTGTGTGCCGCCCTTATTCATCTCGGCAAGGTTCTTGACTCCCTTCTTGCCGAGCCAGCCACACAACTCAGGAATGCCGACCACTTTCGGATTTTGCTTCCTGGCGATCTCTACTGCATCACCAATGTGATCGCCGTGGCCGTGGGTACAAAGCATCACATCAACCGACTTAACGTCTTTTTCACTCGCGGGACACGCCGGATTTCCCATCACCCACGGATCAATCAGAATCGTTTTGCCTTTGGGGGTTTGAATGCGAAACGTTGCATGACCCAGCCACGTCAGTTTGATTCCGTTCAGCTTCATTCGGTCTTCTCTCGTCTCAAATACGAAGCAACATTCTATTCGGCGGTTATAAATCTATTCAACGCAGCTGAATGGCTCCGTTTCTTCCTCTGTGGCTTTCCTCTGTGAAACAGAGAACGACGCAGAGGAACCTCTCGTCGCTTGTCACAAGCCGGTTGAAGTTTGAACTTAGCGTAAGATTGTTGCCCATGACCGAGCTCAAGGTACTGCTCTCGCGCCAGCAAATTGCTGAGCGAATTGCCGAGATGGCCAGGCAAATCACCCGTGATGCAAACGGGGAATCCGTAATCTTCGTCGGTGTGCTGAAGGGCGCTGCGATTTTTCTGAGCGATCTGGTGCGTCAGGTCCAGGTCGACGCGACCTTCGAGTTCATCGCAGTCTCGAGCTATGGCAATCGTCCGACGCCGACTCAGGAGCTCCGCCGCGCCTGGGACTCTACCGGCGAAGTCCGGCTTACCAAAGACGTCGATCAGTCACTACGTGGCAAGAATGTAATCCTGGTCGAAGATATTCTCGATACCGGCCTCACGCTCTCCTTTCTCAAGCGCCTTCTTCTTGGCCATCAACCCAAAACTCTCCGCGTTGCCGTACTCCTTGACAAACCCTCACGGCGAAAGGTGCCCGTCGAAGTGGACTACATCGGGTTCTCCATTCCGGATGAGTTCGTCGTCGGCTATGGACTCGATTTCGCAGAACGATATCGAAATCTTCCAGACGTCTGTGTCCTCCCAAGCAATGCTACAAACGGCAACTGACTGCAGTATTCACAGTCGTCCGCTGCATGCTTGATCTAAGAAATCATCTCTGACTGCTATCATTGAACGAGTGGAAATGGCAGTCGTTCAAGCGGAACCACAATCACGAATCGAGCCTTTGCTGCTCGAAGTTGCAGACGTGGTCAACACCACCCTCGACCTCGATACCACCCTGCGACGGGTGGCAGAACTCGTCCGCAAGGTCATTGATTATGAGATATTTGGCATCCTCCTGCTGAACGAAAAGACGCAGGAGCTTTACTTCCGTTTCAGCGTGGGTCACGCCCGCGAAGTGGTTGAGCGCATTCGCGTCAAGATGGGCGAGGGAGTCACCGGCGCAGCCGCTCAACGCGCTGAGGCCATCCTGATCGACGATGTTACACAAGATCCCCAATATATTTCTGCCGTTCCCAATGTGCGTTCCGAACTCGCTGTTCCCCTCATCATCAAGAACCGCGTCATCGGCGTCCTCGACATTGAGTCAACACAACCCAGTCACTTCACGGAAGAGCACAAGCGCCTGCTGACTCTCATTGCGTCTCGCATGGCGGTCGGGATCGAAAATGCACGCTTGTACACCCGCACCAACCGGCAGGCGAAGACGCTGCTCTTGCTTAATGAGATCGCACGCGAGCTGAGCTCTATTCTTAATCTCGACGAGCTACTCAAGCGTATTGGCGAGCTCCTTAGCAAACTGATCGATTTCCAGATGTTCAGCATTTTGCTGATCGACGCCGCCGGAGAAACCCTACAGCACCGGTTTTCCTTGCGCTTTCAGGAAAACATTCAACTGAAACATGACATTCCGGTTGGCAAAGGCATCGTCGGCGCGGCAGTCCAGGAACGGCGCGCCATTCTCGTCGCAGACGTCAAGAAGGATCCGCGTTATATCGAGTCGAATCCAGAAACACGTTCCGAACTGGCTGTACCTTTGATCTACAACGACAAAGTTATTGGCGTCCTTGATCTCGAGCACACCAGGCGCGGCTTCTTCACCGATGATCACCAGCGCACTATGACCACTCTGGCTGCGCAGATCGCCATTGCCATTGAGAACGCACGCCTCTACGAACAGGTGGCCCGCCAGGAAAGCCGACTCGAGCGCGACCTCAAGATGGCCCGCGAACTCCAGGTCCGCTTATTGCCTCAATCCCGACCGAAGCTGCCAAACCTGGAGATTGCCGCCAAATTCGTGCCCGCACGAACCATCGGCGGCGACTTGTACGATTTTTTGAGCTACTCGCAGTCGCGACTCGGAATCGTGATCGGTGATGTCAGCGGTAAAGGCGCTCCGGCGGCAATCTATGCTGCGTTGGTCAACGGCATTCTTCGTTCCCATGCTCCGATGGAACCCGCGCCCGCAGAAATGCTTGCCGCAGTGAATTATTCCCTCGCAGAGCGCCGCATCGACGCGCAATTTGTTTCGCTGATCTACTGTGTCTGGGACGATATGAATCGCACCTTGCAGGTAGCAAATTCTGGCCTGCCCAGGCCGGTTTATTGTCACTCTGGCAAAACGGAGATGATCGATGCTACCGGTCTCCCATTAGGCCTCTTTGAAGACGCCGAGTACGAAGAGTTCACTTTCCAGGCAGAACCGGATGACGTATTCGTGCTTTTCAGCGACGGTATACTCGACGCGACCAGCCGCAAAGGCGAACTCTTCGGGCGCACGCGCCTGGAAAAAGTTATCTCCGAATGCTGCGATCAGACTGCTGACCTCATCGTGAAATCCATCTTTAAAGCCGCTGCTGAACATGCCGCGGGAATGGACACCTTCGATGACCAGACTGTGGTCGCCATCAAAGTTAAAGGGAGTGTGTCCTAGCGCACGTGAAACCCCCTGAGCGCCCTCCCGGCTTCACCTATCGAAAGTCGGCCCTGCAATGTGAGCAACTTGCTTTGCACGCTCTCGCCAGGAAGTTCGGCACGCCGCTGTATGTTTACTCGGCAAGGACAATTCACGATCGGGTTCAGTCATTTCAGGACGCCTTCGCCGGAATTGACCACGCGATCTGCTACTCCGTAAAGGCCAATTCCAATCTCAGCATTCTGCGCCTTCTCGGAAAACTGGAGTGCGGGTTCGACGTGGTCTCCGGCGGAGAACTGGCCCGCGTGCTCCGTATCGACAAACGCGCCGCGAAGAAGACGGTTTTCTCCGGTGTCGGCAAGACGGCGACCGAAATTGAAGCTGCTATTCAAGCCGGCATTCTGCTGTTCAACCTTGAGAGCGCAGCCGAACTGGGAGTTGTGGCGAAGTGCGCCGCTAGGCTGAAACGAACTGCTCGGATTGCATTCCGTGTAAATCCTGACGTACCCGCCGACACTCATCCGTACATTTCCACTGGTTTGCAAAAACACAAGTTCGGTGTTCCGATCTCCACAGCGCGCGAGCTTTATGGCCGGGCAGCAACATCAAAATTTCTGCGTGTCGCCGGAGTCAGCGTTCACATCGGATCCCAAATCACCGACTTCGCTCCGTTCAGGGAAGCGATGCAGCGGGTGGCAAGACTCGTCGAGCAGCTGAGGAGTGACGGGCACACGATCGACTATGTCGACGCCGGTGGTGGACTCGGCATCGACTATCGTGGCTCGCAGGACTTTCACGCCGCGGTTCGTCAGTACGCATCAGCAATCACTCAGCCATTGCGAGGGCTCAACGTTAAAGTTTTACTTGAGCCAGGCCGCTCGATCGTAGGTCCCGCTGGGGTGTTGCTTACGCGTGTGCTATATCGCAAGGAAAATGGCGAGAAGAAATTCGTCGTTGTCGACGCCGCGATGAACGACTTGATTCGTCCGTCGCTCTACCAGGCGGAGCATGAGATCGTCCCAGTGGATGGTTACTCGGCTCAATCTGAAACGGTGGATATCGTCGGCCCAATCTGTGAATCTGGCGATTTCTTCGCCCGCAATCGCCAACTCGAGTCCGTACGTGAAGGAGACCTTCTGGCCATTCTCGATACTGGCGCCTATGGCATGGCGCTTTCTTCTAACTACAACACTCGCCCTCGCCCAGCGGAAGTCCTCGTCGATGGAAGATCGGCGAAGTTGATCCGTCGTCGAGAAACGATGAAAGATCTGCTGGCCCCGGAAATCATTAAGGCCTAACACCCACAATCAGCGCCAGCTCGCGCCACTTCCAGTGACAATCCGCGTCCTCGAACCCAATCTCGCGCAACCACTGCAATTGCGTCTCAAGTGCCAGCAGCTTATTCGACGGGTCCTCATCTTCGGGCGCAGTGTTCAGCTTGGCAAGAAACTGATGGTGTAGTCTCACCGTCGGCGAAGCTACGTGCTCGAGATTGCAAAATACGCCGCTGGAGTTCAGCGCGGTGAAAATTTCCTGATATAAGCTCCGTTTCCGCTCATGCACAAGATGATGAATAGCAAAGCTGGATATGACGGCATCAATTTGCCAAGACTTGGCAGCGCCTGGTTCAAATCATGGGCCGCAACAGTTACACGTGGATCATTCGCGAAATTTGTGCGTAAGTTTTCTAACATGGTCGGGGAAGAGTCAACTGCAACAAATTCGGCATTCGGATTCGCCGCCCTGACTATTCCTAACAGCCGGCCAGCCCCACTCCCCAGGTCGAGAATCCGCTTCGCGCTTGCCGGAATAAATTCCAGCAGGGTCGCCTCACCCTCGGTGCGATGTGGAATCGTATCAGCCCGGCGCAGATAATCGAGCGCATGTTCGGGTGAGAACCACAGGTTGATATTCGGCTGAGTTGTCATGGAACAATTCTCGCGACCGTTGTGGCCAACGTCTAGCGCTGCCCCCACTTCAGTTTGCTGCTGAGGACATCAAAAAACGTTCCCTTGGTATGGAGAAGCTTTACCTGGTACTGCGATTTGCGGCAGCAGATGCGGTCGCCATCAAAAAGCGGCATGCCGGCCTGGCCGTCGATGCTGAGGTAGGCCTCATCGTTTCCTGTCGCGACGACTATCTCGACATGTGAACTGTCCCGAACCACAAGTGGGCGATGAGTAAGAGAATGGGCCGAAACTGGTGTAATCACGAAACTTTGCACGTCCGGCATGAGGATCGGCCCACCCGCGGCCAGCGAATATGCAGTCGAGCCTGTTGGCGTTGAAACAATCAGGCTGTCTGCCTGATACCGCGAGACGAATATCTTGTCGATAAAAACATCGCAATGATTGAGCCGCGCGATCGTCCCCTTCCCGACTACGATGTCATTCAGCGCGTCGAAATTTCCGATGACGGATCCGCCACGGCCAACTTCGCAATGAACCATCGAGCGAACATCGATCTCGCATGATCCGCCGTTGATCGTTTCGAGTGTTGGATAAAGATCCTCAAGCGGAACTTCGGTGAGAAAGCCCAGTGCGCCCAGATTCACTCCCACAACCGGGATTCCGGCTCGCGCCACAGCTCGCGCTGCTGATAAGAGCGTACCGTCGCCGCCGAGAACAATTACAAAGTCCAGTTTTCGGGCCGCCATCTCGGCGCGAGGCACTACCTCTGCCGCAGGCGAATGAGCTGCGGTCTCCAGGTCGACGACGTAGGTGTAGCCATGGTCACCCAGCCACTGAATTAGCCCAGGAAGGATGTGCGCAACTTCCGGCTTGTTCGGCTTCGAAACAATCCCAACTGCCTTTGAGACCCCTTTGTTGGACATGTGAAATGGAATTGTACAGAATGAGCCCAGCACCGGGAGACTGCCTTCGCGGAGCTCGTGCCCATTCTCGAAAAATTCGCGCCGAAAGAGCCGAAATCTTAAACCGCAACGATCGCATAGGGAGCGCAAAGTTCGCCGAGAGAACCATCATCTTTGCTTTGCGTGCTTTGCGAAAGGCTTTGCGTGCTTTGCGTGCTTTGCGAAAGGCTTTGCGTGCTTTGCGGTCAAAAGCTCTTGGTTCGAGCTTTTTCATCCTGGGGCTGTGAGCTCAAACGATCATGATCGACTTCATGGTTGATTCGGCCGACGCTTACTGATAAACGGCGAACCGCCCTTGGAATCGGCTGATGAACTCCCTTCGTACCCTTTGTGGTTGATTCAAGCGATTTTTGATGATGGTGATTCAGAATCTTGCATACAACAAGAATTCTCGATTCCCTTCTGCTCCCAGAATGGGTGATTCAGTGACATCGACGAACTCGGCCCGCAAATCGTCCAATGCACTCCTGACCTTGTTCACCGCGTGTTGTTGGGCTACAGGATCACGTACGATGCCGCCTTTGCCCACCTGCTCACGTCCAACTTCAAACTGGGGTTTTACGAGGATCACAAGCTCCCGCCCCATGCGCGCACTCGCCTCCTCCGGGAATGCTGCGGAAACAACAGCAGGTAACAGGAGTGTCGCTGAAATAAATGAAACATCGATCGCGACAAAATCCGCAATTTCGCCCAACTGTTCTCGCGTGAGGTAGCGCGCGTTGGTCTTCTCCAGCAGGCGGACATGCGCGTCCTGCCGCAACCGAAACGCAATTTGCCCCTGGCCAGTATCGACGGCGATCACCCGCCCTGCTCCATGTTGAAGCAAGCAATCTGTGAAGCCGCCCGTCGATACGCCCACATCGAGGCAGATACGCCCTCTGACGTCAATTTTCCAATGCTCCAGCGCGCGCTCCAGCTTCAACCCGCCACGGCTCACATATTTCAGATCTCCGCCGAGCACCCGAATCTCTGATGAGGCCTCCACTGCCGCTCCCGGTTTCTCAACCTTCTGCTCGTTGACGAGAACTTTGCCGGCCAGAACTATAGCTTGCGCGCGCTCGCGCGAGGCAACCAGGCCACGTGCAACCAGCAGTTTGTCGAGACGCAGCTTCGCCGGCGATGCTTTCATTCGAAAGAAAGTTTCACGAGCGCACTCACTTGTGTGCAAACTGTATAAAAGTTTCTGAACAAAGCTCTTAAGCAGCTACTTACGATGTTTTCCACAATATTATGCACATGAGTGTTGAAATGTTCGCTCATTTAACACGGTAACATCTCGACAAGTCGAGACTCGGGTGTGCGCGCCGCTTCACTGCCCGATGATCTTGGAGTTCATCTACGAAGCCGGCGCATCCAGAAACTGGAGGGCCACACGCGTATGCCGTCGGCGCTCGGAATGAAACGGCGCTTCGAAATATCCATCTCGGCATAGCTCTTCGACCAGTTCGGGAAGCAGAGTTCCAAGGCTCTTTCGTGAGACTGGCGTAATGCACTTGCCGACCACAATACCTCGAACTCGGAATTAAACGCGAGGAACGCTTGCAGAAGATACTGCTCCGACCAGAACCACAAATTCTCCAGAACAGCGGCACGGGGATAGTCGGATGGTAGGAAGATATCGTGAAAGTGGACCAGCACTCCCGGATTTAAGCGCGGCAAAATTTGAAGATACTCGCGGACTACATCACTGCCAACCGAAACCACATGGCTGGAATCGATAAACAGAATGTCATCAGCACAAAGGCTGTCAAAAAGTTCGACATCAAGGTGCTGGACACGGTCCTGAATCACGGTGACAACGTCGCCAAGTCCGTTCTGGGGCAGGCGTTCTGGCGAAGGGTCAATGGTGATCAGCTCACCCGCAATCCCGTTGCGCTCCAGATTCGCGCGTAATGCTTCTGCCAGAATTCGTGTACTGTAACCCGAGCCGATTTCGATAATCCTTCGTGGCTTCCAGTGCCGCACCATGCAGTATGCAACTTCTGCATCGCACGATTCGAAGTACCCGTTGTGATAGTGATATGCATCCGGGGAAGGTTCCGACGTCCACGCTATTTCTGACACATACTGCGACGCGAACTCACGCGCAAGTTCCAGTTGCTCACGCATTCGGAAGTTGCAGCGGGGCGGAGCTGCATAAACAGGCCACTGCCGCATCTCGAGCTCGGTAATGTCCGGAACCGGCCAGTAGAAGTGGTTCGGAGTCAAAGTGATCCCCAGCTTTTGTAAGACCCGAAATCCACGCACGATTGCCGGAAAGAAGAACGGACTACTCTTTACTTGGCGGGCGGCGCTCGTCATAAGACGTCGGGCCCAGGACTCCTCGATTCTGGAACTTCCTCCTGTGGGCAAGCGTCTTGTGGTAGCAGTGGCGTTCGCCGGTGGTGAAGTGGCGATTGGACTAAACATGCAAGGTCTGATGGTCCACCCGAGCGAATGGTGTATAGAACACCTGCTTCAACTTTTCTTTGTTAATGATTGATTAAAAATAATGTTGGAGAGAGTAAGCGTGGATTGCTGGCTTCGTAAGTCCGAGATAGAAAATGCCCCTTCTGACATTAACTTCCATAGAAACTGCCCGGTATCAGAACTAGGTTGCTACTTCCTCTAGTAGCTTCTGATCGATGTCGAAGTTCGCGTGCACATTCTGCACATCGTCATGCTCTTCGAGGGCTTCGACTAAACGGATCATCTGCGTCGCCTGTTGGCCTTCGAGCTTGATGTAGTTCTGAGGTATCATGGCGACCTCGGCCGTAGCCGGCTGAATGCCAGCCTTCTTTACCGCTTCAACCACGGCCTCGAAAGCAGACGGATCGGTAATCACTTCCCAGTTCTCGCCGTCGTCCTTCAGGTCGTCGGCGCCCGCTTCCAGCACGATCCCCATCAGATCATCTTCTTTGGCCGCTGACTTGGGAATAGTGATGTCGCCCTTCTTGTGGAACATCCAGCTCACTGCTCCAGCTTCCGCCATGTTGCCGCCATTCTTGCCAAATACGTGCCGGATTTCACTAACTGTGCGATTGCGATTATCGGTGTTGATGTCGAGCAGAATTGCAACTCCACCGGGGCCGTATCCCTCAAGAGTGAATTCCTCGTACACTGCACCCGGAAGTTCGCCGGTTCCGCGTTGAATCGCGCGCTTGATGTTATCGGCCGGCATGTTCTCGGCCTTGGCGGCAGCAATCGCGGTGCGCAGGCGAGGATTCGAATCCGGATCTCCGCCGCCATTCTTCGCCGCGATCGAAATTTCCTTGATGAGGCGCGTGAAAATCTTGCCGCGTTTGGCGTCGAGCGCGCCCTTTTTGTGCTTAATTGTGGCCCATTTTGAATGGCCAGACATAGGAAGACCTCGTGTTCAGTACACCGAAATTTGCTGGTTCGTGATCGGGATTCGCCCGTCAGAGGGGATCACGTCATTGCCTCGAAACGAAGCAGGCGAAAACGAATTATAGCATAGAAGTTTCTCCTGCCTTTGGGTCTAAGCGTGACCGTCAGAGTAACTCTGAGTTAAGGCATGAATTATGGCATCATTTGATGCTATAATTAGTGCCTATGCGGACTACTGTAGCGCTAGATGATGACCTCGTACGCAAGGCCCAGGAATTTACCGGAGTGGAAGAAAAGACAACTCTCATTCGGGAGGCCTTAAAGGCCCTGATCGAACGCGAAAGCGCTCGCCGACTGGCCTCTTTGGCCGGGACCATGCCGGAGTTGAAGGATGTCCCTCGCCGCAGGTCAAAGTGATCCTCGCCGACACATCTGTTTGGATCGATCATTTCCGCAGTGGAAACAAGGAACTACGTAAGTTTCTCGATCACAGGCAAATTGTCATTCACCCCTTTGTGGTTGCCGAACTTGCCCTGGGGTCCCTGCATAATCGCATCCGAATCCTTTCCCTGCTCGATCTCCTGCCACAGGTGAAAATGGCGCAAACAAATGAAGTGCGCCATCTGATCGAGACCCGTCGCCTATTTGCGCTCGGAATCGGCCTGGTTGACGCACACCTCATTGCCTCTGCCCTTATCAATCCGCCGGTCCTCCTTTGGACACGAGACAAGCGCCTTCGCAAAGTTGCCGAAGGTCTTGGTATACATGCAGACGTTATCTAAGCCCACGAGAATAGGCGGTCCAGGTCATCGTTCTTCTCCAGCCCAGTACGAACTCCTGTACACCACATTCCAATTCTTTCCCTGGTCGCGCAGCTTCACACGAATCTGATGTAGGCCCGGTTTCGGGTCGCTCGGCTCGAAGCTCAACTGATACCGGCTGCGCAGGTGATTAGCAAACTGGGTGAGATTGGTTTCGAATTGATTGCGTGTGGCGAATAGCTCGTATTCACCGCCGGTCATTGATGTAAGAGCTTTCGGCATGTTCTTTCGCATCGCTTGTCGTGCGTCGGCCAGCTTGGCAAGCAGGTCGATATTTGCTGGCCATTCATCCTTGTTGTTTCCTCGCATGACATCGAGTTGCTGCGAAACATAGGGCGAAAACGGAACCGCAAACACCAGGATGTTATTTTCATTGATCAACCGGATCGCATCATCGAGCCGCGTGAACTTGCTGCCGTGGTCACGCGTTTCGCTGATCAACAAGAGCACAAGTTGCCGGCCCTCACCCAACCTGGCAAGTAGCCGGGAAGAATACGCCACTGCATCGAGAATCGCCGCGCCGCTATCACCCGAATCCAGGTTCCTTAGCGATTGCTCAATATCGCCAGCATTGCTGGTAAAGTCACGAACCAGATCGAGCTTGCTATCAAACAAGAGCAGAGCTGCTTCGTTTTCGTCGTTGTCTAGAAGGGGATCGAGCATCGATGCCAGGCTGCTGATCCGCTCAAACTCACGTTTGGCTCGACCCCCGCGCTGCACCGCAACCATGATGGAGAGAGGCGCAGCCTCGGCTGCCTCGTCGAGATGCGCCGCCTTTGGAACGCCGTCATCCTCGACAATGAAGTCCTCCGCGTGTAGTCCGTAAACCGCATTTCCGCTCCCGTCCCGCACAAGCGTAGGTACCCGAACCAGGTTGGCATGTGCTGAGAAGGACGGCTCCTGTTGCGCAGTCGCGAAGCTAGCCAGAAGCACCGAGCAAATCGAAAGTGACGTAGAAAGCCGCATACTTGTGAGATGCAGGTTTAGACGCTCTTCCTGTTCCGATCAAGCTCGAGATTCCATGGCGCTAAATCGTCCCGACAAACATCAAACATTTCTAGTCTGCTAACAAGAGGGGAGCACATATGAAAGTCGGCTTTATCGGTCTTGGAAATATGGGAGCGCCGATGGCGGCCAATCTGCTCAAAGCCGGGCATGAGCTCACCGTATACAATCGCTCGGCGAAAAAAGCGCAGCCGCTCGTCGATCAAGGCGCACGACTCGTAGCAACGCCGGCAGATGCGAGCAAAGGCGACGTTGTATTCACCATGCTGGCGGATGACTCGGCGCTTGAGTCACTCGTGTTCGGTGAAGCAGGAATACTCGGCGGCCTCGGCAATGGAGCGATCCATATCTCCTCAAGCACGATCAGCGTTGCTCTCTCTGAAAAACTCACCGCCGAGCACGCCAAGCGCAATCAACGCTTCATATCCGCTCCTGTTTTCGGTCGCCCCGAAGCCGCAGCCAATGCCAGATTGTTCGTTACGGTCGCCGGCCCCACAGATGCCGTGCAATCGTGTATGCCTTTGTTCGAAGCCATCGGTCAGAAAACCTTCCACTTCGGCGATCGCCCTTCCAATGCAAATCTTGTAAAGCTGAGCGGGAATTTTCTGATTGCTTCGACAATTGAGATATTGAGCGAAGTCATGGCGCTCGTCGCAAAAGGCGGCCTCGATCAACGCGAGTATCTCGACTTCCTCACCTCTACTCTCTTCGCGGCACCCGTCTACAAGACCTATGGTGGTCTGATCGTAGACAAGAAGTTCACGCCCCCTGGATTCGTTGCGCCTCTCGGCTTGAAAGACGTCCGGCTGGCCCTTGCAGCAGGAGAACAGCTTCGCGTTCCTCTTCCGATTGCCAGCCTGGTTCGAGATCGCTTTCTCAGATTGCTTGCCGAAGGCGGCGAGTCGCTCGATTGGTCGGCAATCTCCCAGTTGGCAGCAGAGGACGCAGGCTTGGCGAAGAGCTGAGACACGCTTCTCCGATTCCTGCGTCCTGACGGTTTCGTCTTATTCCGGAAAAAACGTTTCTTTTCGAGAAAAACAGAACTGCACCGTCTATACTCTCGTACTCTGAACTGCTGTCTTACTCCATCAAGAGGAATCACTCGTCATGAGCTTCACACTCAGATGTGTCTCGGCATTTCTGCTTGCATTCCTGTTCATCTGTTCCGGTGCTGTCAGTCAGGAGAAACCATCGACCAGCGAAAGCACACCAGCGTACCGCAATCCAAAGCTGGCGATTGAGGACCGCGTCGCCGATCTGCTCTCCCGCATGACGCTGGAAGAAAAAATTGAGCAGATCGCAGGAAGCCGCGACCGGCAAGCTCACGTGATCGATCCCACTGGAACCTTCACCGACGAAACCGCCAGGGCAATCCTTTCCCGCTGGTGGGACCCAGACATAGAGTTTCCCCCGAAACGGGCGGCTATTTTGCGCAACGCTCTGCAGCGCTATCAGCGCGAGAAGACGCGGCTTGGAATCCCGCAGCTGTTCATGGGTGAGGCCCTGCACGGCTTCATGGAATACGGCAGCACGAGCTTTCCTCAAGCTATAGGCCTCGCCAGCACCTGGGACCCGCCACTTGTAAAGCAAGTCTTCACGGCGGCTGGTCAGGAGGCCAGAGCAGCGGGAGTCGGCCAGGTGTTTACTCCCGTGCTCGATTTGGCCCGTGATCCACGCTGGGGACGCACAGAAGAAACTTACGGCGAAGATCCATATCTCGTTTCACGAATGGCGGTCGCCGCCGTTACGGGATTACAGGGCGACAACTTCTTCATCGGCGGCGATCACGTCATGGCGACGATGAAGCATTTTGCAGTCCATGGGCAACCAGAAGGCGGAACGAATACTGCGCCTGGAAATATCTCCGAGCGCGTAATCCGAGAAACTTTCCTTGTGCCTTTCGAAGCCGCGGTGAAAGAAGGCCGCGTCGGCAGTGTGATGGCTTCGTATAACGAGATCGACGGCATTCCATCGCATATCAATCACTGGCTGCTCGACAAAGTGCTGCGCCAGGAGTGGGGCTTTCCGGGATTCGTGACCTCCGACGGTAACGGCTTGCAGATGTTGGTCGAAACCCACCATGTTGCGGCGGGCAAAGCCGATGCCGCGCGGCTGGCAATCGCTGCCGGAGTCGACTATGACTTGTCCGACGGGTCAGTCTATCGCACACTGCTCGAGCAAGTACGTCAAGGAATTGTCCCGCAGGCGCAGCTTGATCTTGCCGTTTCGCGAATCCTGGCCGCGAAGTTTCGTCTCGGGCTGTTCGACAATCCGTTCGTCGATCCCGATGCAGCTGAACGCGCCACGAATAACCCGGAACACCGCAAAGTTGCTATGAAGGCTGCCCAGGAAACCATCGTTCTACTCAAGAATGAAAAGAACTTGCTACCTCTGGACCTCAACAAGCTGAAGACGATTGCCGTGATCGGCCCGAACGCCGATCAGCTTCACCTTGGTGGCTACAGCCGAAACCCGCTTCATGGCGTCACCATTCTGCAAGGAATTCAGGACCGCGTGGGGTCAAAGGCCAAAGTGGTCTACGCCGAGGGTTGCCGTTTCACCAACAAGCACCAGGACTGGCACGGCTGGTTTGACGACAATGTCGGCCTCGTCGATCCCGCGACCCAACAGGACAAGATCAAAGAAGCCGTCGCCGCCGCCAAAAGCGCCGATGTCGCGGTTCTCGTAGTTGGCGAAAACGAGAGCACGAACCGCGAAGCGTGGTCCGAGCAGCACCTGGGCGATCGTGATTCACTCGATCTTCTCGGAGCACAGAACCAGCTGGTAAAAGAGGTCGTCGAAACCGGCACGCCGACTGTAGTCCTGCTCATCAATGGCCGTCCGCTTTCGATCAATTACATTGCCGAGCACGTGCCAGCAATTCTCGAGGGCTGGTATCTGGGCGAAGAAGGTGGAACAGCTGCAGCCCACGTCCTCTTCGGAGACGTAAATCCCGGCGGTAAGCTGCCAATTACCTTTCCTCATTCCGTTGGCGATCTGCCGGACTACTACAACCACAAGCCGTCCGCGAATCGCACATACGCCTTCAGCACTCGCGAACCGCTTTTCCCATTCGGCTTCGGCTTGAGCTACACGACGTTCAAGTTCGAGAACCTCCACGTCCAGCCGTCGCAAATCCAGACCGGCGGAACTGCCAGAGTCACTGTGGACGTCAGCAACACAGGCGATCGTGAAGGCGACGAGGTTGCGCAAATGTACATCCATCAGCGTGTGGCTTCGGTCACGCGTCCTGTCATGGCGCTGAAAGGATTTCAGCGCATCACGTTGAAGCCGGGCGAAAAGCGCACGGTCGAATTCACGGTAACGCCGGATGCCCTTTCGTTGCTTGATGTCGATATGAGGAAAGTAGTCGAACCGGGCGCCTTTGACATCATGGTGGGGCCAAGTTCGATGCAGACTCAAACAGTCGCGCTCACAGTGCTGGGCGCTGTGGGACAGACCGGGCAGTCATTGTTAAATACTGCTCCTGCAGGATCGGAATCCGGTGTGGTTAGCACTTTCGACGATCTCAAGGTGTCTGCAAATTACGGCGGTTGGATGGTGAACTCCGATCAGCAGATCGGCGGAAAATCCACCGCATCCATGAAGGCCGTAGCGAATGGGGCGAGAGGTTCAGCGGGAGCGCTGCAGATTACCGGCGAAATTGTGCCGGGCGCAGACTTCACCTGGGCCGGCGTGCTCTTTCATCCCGGATATGCTCCCGAAGACGCGGTGAATTTGTCCAGCAAGAAGACGATTTCTTTCTGGGCCAAAGGGGACGGGAAGAATTACGCGGTTGCCGTTATGACCGAGAGCAACTCCGGTCAAATGCCTGGTATCGAGCCGTTCGTTGCAGGCCCGGACTGGAAACAGTACACGTTTCAGTTATCCGATTTCAAAACCGACGGGCACGACATCACTGGAATCGCGTTCGCCCATGCGCAAGAGCCGGGTAAGTTTGAATTTGAAATTGATCAGGTGGAGATCAAATAGTTATCACCCTGAACGAAATCGCGAAGCATCTTTCGCTCACCCCGGCCTTTAGAATGCTTGCGTGCGAATACTGATTTCTGCAGGCGAGGCCTCCGGCGAGATGTACGGCGCACAACTGCTGGAGGCCTTGCGCGAGCTTTTTTCTGAATGCGTGGAAACGAGCGTCCACGCTGGTTCCGTGGAGTGGAGCTCCGCAAACCCATCGCGTGATGCCGAACCTGAATTCTTCGGCGTCGGCGGCGAGAAAATGCGCGCCGCCGGGTGCGAGCTCATCATCGACGCAAAAGATCTCTCTGTTGTCGGCATCACCGAAATTCTCAGTCATCTCCCAAAGATTTGGAGGCTGTTTCACAAGCTCATCGCAGAAGCCGGCAAGCGCCGGCCCGACCTTGCCATCATCATTGACTCACCCGCCTTCAACTGGCGCGTTGCGCGCGAGATGAAAAAACGCGGCGTGCCAGTCGTCTATTACGTCTGCCCGCAGTTCTGGGCGTGGCGACAGGGCCGGGTGCGCCTGCTCAGAAAATACGTCGACAAAGGCTTGGTGATCTTCCCGTTCGAAGAGAAGTTTTATCGCGATCGCGGAATTGATGCGGAGTTCGTCGGGCATCCGCTGGCCGAGATTCCCCGCCCTGCCATCTCGCGCGATCAGTATGCATCGCAGTACGGGCTTGATACTTCGAAGTCCTGGATCACGTTAATGCCCGGCAGTCGTCGAAAAGAAGTCAGGATGAACCTGCCCGGCATTTTGAAGGCGGCGGCGATGCTCGGAGATGAATATGAGTTCTTGCTCCCCATTGCGCCAACGCTGGACCGGTCGTTCGTCCAGGACCTCGTTGTTGGCGTCGCCGATGCTGGTGTCGGCCCGGGTGCCCGCGCCCGCGCGGGCGGGCTTCGCTCGCCTTCTGATTTGGTCCGACCGGCGCTAGTGCCAAGGCTTACCCATATTCATTTAGTTCCCGACGCCCTCCCCGCACTCGCCCACTCCCGTGCTGGGATTATCGCCAGTGGCACTGCCACGGTTGAAGCCGCAATGATGGAAACGCCTTTCGTCATGGTCTATCGCGTCACTCCTCTGACCTACCTTTTGGGGCGTTGGACCGTGAAAGTCCCACACTTCGCGATGGTCAACCTGATCGCGGAAGAAGAAGTCGTCCCCGAGCTCGTCCAGGACGACTTCACGCCAGATAATGTGCTCGCAGAACTGAAACAGATCATTCCCGACGGCGCGCCCCGTCAAAAAATGATTGAAGGCTTGCAAAACGTAAAAAGACGATTACGAGGCGATCAAACCGAAGGCGCCGCCAATCGTGCGGCAAAGATAATCTGCCGCCAGTTCGAGACTATGGTTCAGCCCACGTAGTCTGCCGCACAACCAGGTCGGCGCAAGTTCTTGCCCTACAGCATCTTTTCCCACTAAGTTTTCATCATAGAATAAGGAAGTATTCCGTAATGCAGTACTGCGCCTAGGAGATCTCCCAGAATGTATGTTTCAGCCCGGCCGAGGCATCGAGAGTTTCTCGGCTTTGCCGTCCTTGCCTCGCTGCTGCTTTCCCTGCCAGCATGGGCAGCCGGAAATGCCCGCTTTCACGTTGACGACTACCAGATCGACGCGGTCCTCAATCCTCACGATCACAAGCTGATTGCGCGCGCAAAGGTGAAGATCACAGCCCTTGATGAACTCAACGTTGCAACCTTCAACTTGCATAACGATCTTAGGTTGAGCAAAGTAACGGATGCGGCGGGCAAGCCTCTCACGGTCGACCGCACCCCGCAAGATTCCAGCGTTCGTGTTTCGCTGAATGGCGTCATCGCCAAAGGAGACTCCACCACTCTGACCTTTGACTATGAAGGCGTGCTCGATTCCGCTGACGACTCGCCAGTTCCCGGCCTTAAGCTGACCTCGATAAACGACGACACTTCGTATCTGCTCTATGCGGGAGATTGGTTCCCGGTGAGTTCATTCGGGATCGACCGATTCACTGCCACGATCAACATGACCGTTCCGGCGCACATGATCGTTATCGGTAGTGGAACCGCTAGTCCCGGAGCACCTCCGGCGATCAAAGGTGCGTCAACGGGCAGCCCTGAAAACAAGACCTATTCTTTTAAATACGATAAGGCCAGTTTCCCCGGAACCATCGTCGCCGGATCTTTCGGTGACTATGCCAGCACTGAAGCTGGAATCGATCTTCACGTTTACTTCAAGCCTACGCACAAGGATTTGGCTTCCGCCTACGCTCAGACGGCAGTAAAGGAATTCACATACTTCATCACGCTTTATGGCGTGCCGCCTTCTAACGTGCTACGGATCGTCGAATTACCCGACGATACAGTTCCCTCAGCGTGGGCGCCTGAGATTGCAGCGCTGGCCTCTCGCGGAATCACGCCACGCACGAATTATCGTTTGCTCGCCAACACGATTGCTCACCAGTGGTGGGGAGTTTCGGTCACTCCTAAGTCACGCGACGACTGGTGGCTCCAGGATGGCTTCGCCCGCTACTCCGAGGCGCGCTACGTCGAGAGCGCAGCCGGCTCGGCCGGACTACAAGAAATGGTGAAGGACATGTCGGTTGGCGCTCTTTCCTACGACACGGTACCGATGTCACAAGCGGGAAAGCTGGATTTGTTCTCGCCCGAATTCCAGTCCCTCGCTACTGACAAAGGCGCGATGATTCTTCACATGCTGCGTTGGGTCGTCGGCGACCAGAAATTTGACCAAACCATGCGCGATTTCTATTCGCAATTCGCTGGCAAGGCAGCTACAGCTGACGATTTCAGGGGCCTCGCCGAGAAAGACTACGGCGACAAGCTAACCTGGTTCTTTTCGCAGTGGCTCGACTCGACCGGTGCGCCGGAATTTAAGACCAAGTACACGATTTATCGCCTCGGAAATAACAAAGGCTTCCGCAGCGTGGGGCAAATAACGCAAGACCTGGACCTGTTCCGCATGCCGGTTGAGCTCAAGATCGATACCGACGGCAAGACCGAAACCAAACGGATTGACGTAGTCGGCACAGACTCGGCCTTTTCCGTCGACACATTCGGCCGTCCGAGGCGGATCACGATCGATCCCAACAACCAGCTCCTGAAAAATTCTTCCGATATTAAACTGCGCGCCGCCATTCAACGTGGCCAGGCATTAGTGCAGCAAGGCGATCTAGCGGGTGCGCTCACAGAATTCAACAAGGCGCTTGACATCAACAAGAACAGCTCGCTCGCCCACTATCGAATTGCCGAAGTGTTCTTCCTGCAGCACAACTATCAAGCCTCAGCCAACGCCTATCGCGATTCGCTGAACGGCGACGGTGACCCGCGCTGGACAGAAGTTTGGAGCCACATCCAACTAGGCAAAATCTTCGACATCACGGGCCAGCGTGAGCGCGCGACAGGCGAATATCGCCAGGCACTGCAGACGAACGACAACACTCAAGGCGCGCTCGACGAAGCTCGCCGCTATCTGCAAAAACCTTACGAACAAGCCAAAACCGCGAGCGGCCAGCAGTAGCCCTCTTCCTGTCTGGGTGTGTACAGGATAGAGACCTTCTAAGCGATGTCATTCCGAGCTGCTTTAGCGGCGAGGAATCTGCTTGGTTCCGTCGATTCGAAGCAACGTCGCCTGCTTAGAAGTAAATGCCTTCAGAGGGATCCAGTATGGCTTTTGACCTTCACCCATCATTTCCTTCTAAAATTACATTGTGCCCGGGAAACGCAAGCTCAAGCTTAAGTGCCCAACCTGCAAGAAGCCCGTAGCAAGCACCGGGGAGAACTTCCCTTTCTGCAGTGAACGTTGCCGGCTCATTGATCTTGGTAAATGGGCGAGCGGCGAGTATGTTATTTCTTCGCCTGTAAAGGACATTTCCGACGAGATCGAACTTCAGAATCTCCCCAAGTCCCGCGATGAAGACTAGAGTCGCTACGTTACCCGGAACGCCCCCCGCGACCGCTCCGGTTTGGGCGTCTCTTGCCGCAACCTTCTTCGGCATAGGCCGACTCAAACCAGGTCCCGGCACCTGGGCATCGCTGGCTGCTGTTCTGATCTGGTTCGCGCTGGCTCGCTGGATTCCTGTTCCTGCTCAGCCATCGATTCTTGCAATCATTTCCCTGGTTGCTGTACTCGTCGGCATTCCCGCGGCAACTCGCGTTGCGCGAACCTCGGATAATAAGGACCCTCAGTTCGTCGTGATCGACGAAGTTGCCGGCCAGTGGGTCGCTCTTCTGTTTACTCCAGTGTCGTGGAAAACGCTGCTCGCGGGCTTTATACTTTTTCGTGGGTTCGACATTTTGAAGCCCCCGCCTGTGCGCAACATCGAGAGTCTTCCCGAAGGAACGGGAATTGTTTTGGACGACATTGGCGCCGGGATTTACGCACTCGCGGTGATGCAACTCTTGCTGCATTCGGGGATTCTTTTACCTTAGCTTCACCGTCGGCCAAAAGATTTATGTCAATCTCCGATCGCATACTTGGCAAAAAGAACGTCAACGGAAGGCCGCATATTGAAACGGTAACGCCGGCCGCGGCCTTGCCCGGAGGCGAGGTCCGTATTCTTGGGAGCGGTTTTCGTACCTCTGATCTCCGCCGCCCCAGCGTGCGCTTCGGTGAGACGGAAGGCTCAGTAGTCATTAGCGCAGATGATTTTGTTGTCGCCCGCGTTCCCGAAGGCGCAGCTTCCGGTTCGGTTGTGATCTCAACTAACGGTCACTCCAGCAACGCACAGCCAATCAAGCTTGCGACCACGATTGCGGAGAACCTGCACCCAGTCACCAATCCTGCAATTGATGTAGAAGGAAACATCTACGTTACTTTCTCCGGTTCGCGCGGCCAGAAGGTGCCGGTGTCGATTTTCAAGATCGACACCAACTACAACGTCAAGCCGTTCCTCACCGAAATGATGAATGCGACCGCCATTGCATTCGACCGCGAGGGCGAGATGTACGTCACCTCGCGTTTCGACGGCGCAGTGTACCGAGTTGCGCAGAATGGAACCATGTCGTCGTATGCGGAGAGCATGGGCGTGGCAACCGGGCTGGCGTTCGACCGCGAGCAGAACCTCTACGTCGGTGACCGCAGCGGCACGATTTTCAAGGTGGCCCGCGACCGCCAGATTTTTGTGTTTGCAACCCTCGAGCCAAGCGTTTCCGCGTATCACCTGGCGATTGGTCCGAAGGGCGATCTGTTCGTAACCGGGCCAACCACTTCCAGCTTCGACTCGGTCTACAAGATCGACCCGCACGGCGCCGTGTCGGTCTTTTATCGTGGTCTTGGAAGACCTCAAGGGCTGGCGTTCGATCGCGAAGGAAATCTGTATGTAGCCGCGTCGCTTGGCGGGAAGCGTGGAATCGTAAAGATCACCCCGGACGCAAATGCCTCCCTTGTAGTCGCGGGGTCCGGACTTGTAGGGCTGGCGTTCTCCCCCGGGCGCGCCGCGGTATTGGCTACAACAAACGCGATTCATCACCTCGCATGGGATGTTCAGGGCCAACCATTGGTTGAGCCTTCCTGACTCGCATTTCATATAAACTGCCAACGTGATTGCCGAGATCATCGCAGTAGGCTCGGAGCTGCTGACTCCTTTCCGGCAGGACACCGACTCGCTCTACCTCACGGAGAAACTGAACAGCCTGGGAGTCGAAGTCGCCTTTAAGACGATCGTTGGAGACAATCGCAAGGATATTGTGCGCGTGGCCACAACCGCGCTTTCCCGTGCAGACATTCTGATCTTCTGCGGCGGCCTTGGCCCAACCGAGGATGACCTGACGCGTGAAGCTGTCGCCGAAGCACTTGGACTCTCGCTTAAGCGCGATCCTGCCATCGTTGAAGCAATCGAGCGGCGGTTTGCCGCGCACGGCTGGAAAATGGCGCCTAATAACGCTAAGCAAGCCGACGTTATCGCCGGAGCCACGGTGCTGCATAATGCGAACGGAACCGCGCCAGGCCAGTGGATCAGTGGAAGGTCGGACGGGAAAGACAAAATCATTGTTCTTCTGCCTGGACCTCCGCACGAACTCAAAGCTCTGTTCGAGAGCGCGGTCAACGATCGCTTGCGGGCCAAAGTTCCCAGGCAGTTCCTCGCCGCGCGGGTGCTGAAGATTACAGGAATGGGAGAGTCTGCGTGCGACGCGCGGGTCGCGCCCATCTACAAGCGCTTCACTGATGTCGACACGACCATTCTTGCCGCGCCGGGCGAAATTCAACTTCATCTTCGTACGCGCGGTACCTCGAATGAAGCTGCCGAGAAAAGATTGGACGAGCTGGTTGCCTTGATCGAAGAAGAGCTGGGCGACAACGTTTATTCCGACAACGGCGATTCGCTTGAACAGATTGTTAGCTACTTTCTGCAAATGCGAAATGCAACCTTATCGGTGGCGGAATCCTGCACAGGGGGTCTGCTGGCGGAGCGACTTACGTCTATCAGTGGCAGCTCGCGATATTTCATCGGCGGCGCCGTCGTCTACTCGAACGAATTGAAGACGCAGCTTGCCGATGTTCCTGCAGATTTGCTGGAGGTGTACGGCGCAGTGAGCGAACCTGTAGCGAAAGCCCTCGCCGAAGGCATTCGCAAGAAGTGCGGAACAACTCTGGGACTTGGCGTCACTGGCATCGCCGGCCCAACAGGTGGGACCGCCGAGAAGCCGGTGGGATTAGTGTTTCACGCACTAGCGAGCGAGAATGGAACCGAGGTCATCAAGCGCCAGTTCCCTGGCGACCGCGCGCGCATCCGCTGGTTCGCCTCACAACAGGCGTTGGATATGGTGAGAAGAAGGCTGATGTAGTAGACCTGCCTCAACGCATCCGCTATCAAATTGGGCAGCCCGAAGAGCGGCCCTTAGGGCCGCGTAACCGACGGACGCCTGCACACGAGCTTTAGCTCTCGAAGCGCCTCCTCGCTCGACCCTCTCCAGCAACCCGTATAATCTCCTGTTTGCTCTCGGCATGAATTTCCAGACCATAAGACTTGCTTTCGAGTCCCGCATCGCGACGATCACGCTGAATCGCCCCGAAAAACGCAATGCACTGAGCTTCCAGCTCCTCGACGAACTCATCTCCGCTCTGGACCAGGTCGAGAAATCCGACGCGCAGATAGTAATGCTGACTGGCGCGGGCAAAGCATTCTGCGCAGGAATGGATCTTGAAGAACTGAAGCGCCTCACGGGAAAATCGCACGCCGAAAACGTCGAGGACTCAAGAACCATGGCGCAAATCTTTCGTCGCCTCTACGACTTCCCCAAGCCAACAATCGCGGCCGTAAACGGCGCTGCCATAGCCGGAGGGACCGGCCTCGCCACCATGTGCGACTTTACCCTCGCGGTTCCAGAAGCACAATTCGGATATACCGAAGTTCGCATCGGCTTCGTTCCGGCGATTGTCTCGTCGATCCTGGTGTGGCAGGTCGGACATAAGATCGCACGCGATCTGCTATTGACGGGGAGAATCTTCGATTCGGCCGAGGCTCACCGCTTCGGACTGGTGAACGAAGTCGTTACAGCGGATCGTTTAATGGATCGCGCTCGCGAACTCGCATCACAACTCATGGAGAACAGCCCGACTTCGATTCGCCTCACAAAGAAACTCGTTAACGGATTCATTTCTGCGCAACTGGATGAACAGATCGAACGCGCCGTGAACGAAAACGCTGCCATCCGTCAGACTTCAGATTTTCGCGAAGGCGTGGCGTCCTTCCTCGAGAAGCGCAAGCCGCGCTGGAGCGGCAAGTGAACGCCGCCAGCTGCGAAGTGCGCCTGCGCGTGCGCTATGCGGAAACCGACCAGATGGGGGTCGTCTATCATGCGAATCATCTGGTTTGGTTTGAAGTCGGCCGCGTTGAACTGCTACGACAGCTTGGATTCTCCTATCGAGACATGGAGGAACAAGATAAATGTTTTATCGCGGTGGTTGACGTCCGCTGCCGGTATAAAGCTCCCGCGCGTTACGACGACGAGATCATCGTCCGCACGCATCTTAAGAATGCTCGCGAGTCTCTGGTGCACTTCGGATATGAATTGGTGCGGGTGAGCGATGGTCTGCTGCTCGCGGAAGGCGAGACCACGCACGTCGTGACGGACGCAGAAATGAAGAAGAGGACGATTCCTGAGAAATACATGAACGCCTTTCGCCAAGCGATTGCCCGAGCCGCTGGCTAGCTTGTGGCAACTGTGCAAGCTGGAAGCTAAAAGCTGGTAGCTACTATGCAAGCTCTTCACATCAACGGCAACGATCTGACCCTGGAAGCGGTGCGCGAAGTCGCGCTCGAAAGCCGCCCAGTGCTCCTCTCACCTGATGCTCGGGAACAGGTCAATCGGGCGAGACAGGTAGTCGAGGACATCGTTGCGGGCAATCGTGTTTCTTATGCCATCACAACGGGAGTCGGCAAGTTGAGCGACGTTCGCATCCCTGCCGACCAAATTCGCGAACTGCAGATCAACTTGGTTCGCTCCCATGCGGTCGGCGTCGGCGATCCGCTGCCGATTGCCGAAACCCGCGCAATGATGTTGTTGCGCGCGAACTCGCTCGCTAAGGGCCATTCCGGTGTTCGCGGTATTGTCATCGACACCTTATGTGAGTTGCTGAACCGCAAGGTCGCTCCATTCGTTCCCTCGCAAGGCAGTGTCGGCGCTAGCGGCGATCTTGCTCCCCTGGCCCACCTTGCGCTCACACTCACGGGCGAAGGCGAATGCCTGGACGAAAAAGGCGCTCGTATCCCTTCTCTCGACGCTCTGAGGAAGGCACAAATCAAGCCGGTGATACTCGAAGCGAAAGAAGCGGTCTCGCTTATCAACGGCACACAGGCGATGCTGGCAGTGGGAAGCCTGGCTCTTCTCGCTGCCGAGACGCTCGTTGACTCCGCCGATGTAATCGGCGCAATGACCCTCGACGCGTTACGTGGTACCGACGTAGCGTTCGATGCTCGCATTCATCAGGCTCGTCCTCATGCCGGGCAGATCACATCTGCGGCAAACCTGCGCAAGATGCTCGAAGGTAGCCAAATTCGCGAATCACACCGCGAATGCGGCCGCGTGCAGGACGCTTACTCGTTGCGTTGTATCCCCCAGGTCCATGGCGCAGTTCGGGATACTCTGGCCCATTGCCGTTCCGTGTTTGAGACTGAGGCAAATTCAGCCGTGGATAATCCGCTCGTATTCATGACCACAGATCCTATAGCGACGGAGCGAAGCTCTGCAGCCGAAAAAGCCGACGTCCTCTCCGGCGGCAACTTCCACGGCGAGCCCGTCGCCTTCGTCCTCGACTTCCTCGCAATTGCTCTCAGCGCCCTCGCTGGAATCTCCGAGCGCCGAATCGAGCGTCTGGTAAACCCCACACTGAACGAAGGTCTGCCGCCCTTCCTTGCGCCCGA